>Ga0207695_10011773_pt1 | contig 10568 bp, 12 predicted proteins | sample KBSC54metaG_FD_184354 | JGI IMG/M metagenome (GOLD analysis project Ga0207695, IMG submission 184354) | Corn rhizosphere microbial communities from Kellogg Biological Station, Michigan, USA - KBS C5-4 metaG (SPAdes) (version 2) | ecosystem: Host-associated > Plants > Roots > Rhizosphere > Soil... | reverse complement strand
CAGTTGCCGAGATCAATCTGTCTCAAACGGTCGGCTTTTCGCAGTCGAATTTGCAGAATGGTGCTCAGAGCATTTCTCTGCGGCAAACGGGCATTGGAGCGACGCGGATCGAGGATCGAATCAAAGAGCCCGACAAGAAACAGGACAAGAGCGGTTGCCGCCAGGGTAACAGTCTGTGCGAGAGCAAGGCGTGATTCGCCGTTCAAGTCCGGGTGGAGCGACAACGGTGCTTCGCACCGGATGAACTATGACACTCCACCCCTGAAAGGGTTGCGTTTGGAACCTTTCGGTTCCAGTCGGAACCACTGCGAGGAATCAATGAGATGCGCAAATTCCCGGTTCCACCTGGAACCGAAGTTTTCTTGAGTGGAATCGGAGAAAAACGATGACAAAAGAACACAGCAGATACGAACGTAGGTTTTAGGCGAATCAAGGGACGCGAATCCCGCACTCAGAGCATTGCAATGCGGTTCAGTCGATCCGAGGAACAGGCGTTGCAAAAGATGGCTGCGGCAAACGGTCAGAAGCTGCGCGAATGGGCTCGCGATGTTCTGCTGTGCGTCGTTGTAAACGACAGCCACGCCGAGGTGGAGATGCACATCTTTACAGAGATTGTCGGCATTCAAATGCTGCTGATGAGTGCGCTTGACACGCTCCTGCGCGGCGAGAAGATGGCCCCAGAAGCTCGCCGCCCTTCGCCCAATCCAGACAACGAAGTCTGCATGAGCCCGAGAGCTTTGGGCCAAGCGGGTCAGAACAAGGGAAGTGCCTGACTGAGCACCGAACGCCGAGACAAAGCGGGGTCAATTTGTCGTGGGCTCACGCCATTCGCAATAAACAAGCCACAAACAGGAACAGCGAGATGTGAACTATCGGCATTCCAATCCAATGTTCTTCAGGCATTTGTTTCCGATTACTCCCTAAGGGGAGTGAGTGTACCGGAACATCCATTACACTTTGGACCAAGGACCTCCATTACAACCCCCTTGAGGTCTAAAGGCCTTGGATTCGGTCTCTCATGCTCTTGCACCTTGAAATATGCCAGCAGTCGAGGCCGTGGGAATGTGGTAATCCCGAAGGGATTTCCAAGGAGTGTGGGAAGGGTGGAAAGCCGGCTTCTTGGCTTTCCATGCTTTCCATACTCTGTCATTTCCATGGCCTGCCTTGGAAACGCTTTTCACAAAGCCACAATCACCGCGAAGGCTGTTTTAGGGTACGGGACCGTTCTTCACCAGAGCAATGAAGATGTAAAGACGATGCCTCGGCTGCCGCCGCGGTCACAGATCCAGGCCGCGCTCAAGTTCGGCGTGGAAAAGTGCACATCCATCCCAGTTCCGGTCCTCGCGATCTTTGCCTGCCCTCACGATTTGGAGCCACTTCTTTCCGAACGACCCGCAACGCAGAGCAGCGCGACTTGCTGCGGATACAGCAGCCTACTCGGCACGAGCCGAAAGCTTTGCAGGTGGAGTTCCTTGCTTTTCCACCGGCGATCTGGACAATGAAAATTGCGGCGGCATCCGCAGAGCAATTATCGACCGGACCGGGAGAGTTCTTGGTCCCGGTCAGGTCGATGTCGTGCTACGCCCCAAAAGCAATATGTACCCGACTTTGGAAACGGCGCCAGATAGCCCTCTTCAAGTTGTTCGATACGAAAGCCACTATCTCGGACCAGTGTCGGAATATGCCGAGTCAGGTGGCAACCCTCGAACGCACACTTGAAAAGTGGCTCAAGCCGTTTCTGCCATGTCCGAATTTGAGGATCTGGGGCGAGCCCATGTTCGAAGAAGATGAAACTCCCGCCCCGTTTGAGAACTCGGCGGACTCCTCGCAACGCCTCGACCACTCCGGGAATCGTGCACATCGTGAAGGTGCTCACGACAGTATCCACGGATGAGTCTCCGAGTGGAATGCGCTCACCGGGCAAATCCAGAAACTCCACATCCAGGCGCGAATCTCGACGCCTTTTCTCTGCACGCCGCAGCATTCCTCGGTTTGGTTCGAGCGCATACACTTTTCCCACCTTGCCGGGATCGTAATGAGGGAAGTTCACGCCGGGTCCGACGCCGATCTCGAGCACATCGCCGTGCGCTATCGGGATGATGCGCCTTCGAATATCGTCTATCGGCTTCGGGTTTCCGACGGCATCCACGATGTGCGGATAAACACGTTCCCGGTAGAAGGCCATGGGTATTCTCGGTGTGTGAGTTCTCGTGCGAATCCCCGCTGCCTCGGTCCTTGCATAGATGCCAGCGGCCGATGAATCACATTCAATATATCAATTGAGAAGTATAATATTCCTGAAATGTCTGAAAAACGGCAGTTCAAAATCGATTTGTATGACCAACTAGCCAGGCTCGGGAACGCGATGGCTAACGGGCGCCGGCTTGAGTTGATCGACCTTTTGGCCCAGGGAGAGCGGACAGTCGAGTCACTGTCGAGTGAAACGGAACAGCCTATAGCCAATGTGTCTCAGCATTTGCAGGTCCTGCGCCGTGCGCGGCTCGTTGATTCTCGCCGAGTTGGCACGTATGTCCACTATCGGCTCGCGAACAAGGAGATTGCCGCTTTCTGGGCATCGTTCCGCCATACCGGGGAGAGCCAACTCAGCGAGGTTCGTGAGATGCTTCGGGCCTTCTTTGAGCATCGAGACCGTTTCCAGGCCATCTCGCAAAAGGAACTCAGGAAACGGCTGGGGGACCCTGACCTGGTTGTCCTGGATGTTCGCCCGGCTTCGGAGTATGAAGCGGGCCATATTGCGGGCGCCAGGTCTGTTCCGATCGCTGAATTACGCTCCCGGCTGTCGGAACTACCGAAGACATGCGAAATTGTGGCCTACTGCCGAGGACCTTACTGTGTATTCGCCGATGACGCTGTCCGACTGCTTCATTCCAAGGGTTACAAGGCTAGTCGTCTTGAGGCCGGTCTCCCAGAATGGCTCCTTAGTGGATTTCCTGTTCAGCGCAAAGATGTCATGACCGCATAGATCGTCGCGTTGCCAGTCTGGACAGCGTGTAACGCTTCGGACAGAGGGTGCTAATGGCAAAAGCTCGTTCCCCAAACTCATCCCTATGTGAGGCTAATCAGGCAAGTTCGTGCCGGGAATCATTCTTCGAGGAGCAGTCGTCATGTCAGAAGCCAACGTAACGATAAGCCGTGAGGGCGGCGGAATTGTCATTCTGACGCTCAGCCGACCTGAACGGCGAAATTCTCTTTCTTTGTCGCTGATTACGGAGTTGCTGAGTCGTTTGGACGAACTCGACAACGATAGCTCTGTTCGAGTTGTCATCCTGGCATCCACAGGAACCGTCTTCAGTTCGGGACACGATGTGAAAGAGATGGCCGGACAAGATGAAGACGGGCACAAGAACCTCTTCTCCGGATGCGTCGATCTCATGCTGAGCTTGCAACGATTGTCCGTTCCCGTAATTGCGGAAGTTCAGGGACCGGCTTTGGCTGCTGGATGTCAACTGGTTGCTAGTTGCGATTTGGCCATAGCGTCTGACCTCGCCACCTTCTCTACTCCGGGCGTGCGGATCGGTCTGTTTTGCACAACTCCCATGGTTCCGTTGAGCCGCACGATCGGGCCGAAGCGCGCGCTAGAGATGCTCTATACAGGGAAGGCAATCGATGCCATCACTGCTGAACAATGGGGCCTCGTGAATCATGTGGTATCACTCGATCGCCTGAGATCGGCAACGTTGGAACTTGCTAGGCAGTTGGCAGATCTTAGCCCCGCGGCGATGAAGTCAGGCAAACAGGCGTTTTACGCGGAATTGAGCATGTCCTACAGCGATGCTTACGAGCATGCGAGATCGAGAATGGTGCACGACGCCATGGCTCCAGACGCAGCCGAAGGGATCCACGCCTTTTTGGAAAAACGCTCGCCGTGCTGGGTTGCGGATCACTCCAACGGTCAGTGGTGTGGTCAAGACACAAATAACGAACAACGCGCGCATAGCAGTGAGCCGATTGCTGATGTGCCCCCCTCCTGAAACTCGTTCGCTCTGCGTGAGCGGCACGCAACTCAACGATGCAATTCAATTAAGAAGGTGAGCGATCTTGAAACAGCAAAACGAGGAAAAATACGGTCTATCGACCCTATCCGTGCATGGCGGCGAAGAACTGGACGCCAAGGGTGCCATACACATTCCCCTTTACAACCACTCGACTTTCGGCTTTGCCTCGACGAGTGACCTGCTCGATGTTGTCGAGGGCCGTGTGGAAGGCAACCTATACACACGTTACGGTTTGAACCCCACGATTCGTGCGGTTGAACGGAAACTTGCCATCCTGGAGGATGGGGAGTCGGCACTGGTGTTCAGTTCCGGCATGGCCGCAGAAGCAGCGACATTTCTGGCGAATTGTAAGAGCGAAGACCACATTGTGTGTATCGGAGATGTGTATGGCGGCACTTATGAGCTTCTGCAGAGCAACCTGCCCAACGTCGGAATTCAGACGAGTTTTCTCTTAGGTAATGAAGTTGGTCGCCTTGCGGATGTGATTCATGATCGGACGCGCGTTGTGTTCTTCGAGACACCGACCAATCCAAACATGGAGATCATCGACATTGCAGCGGTAGCCAAGGTCGCCAAAGAGAGAGGTGTCCTCACCGTCGTAGATAATACGTTTGCCTCGCCTGTTAACCAATCGCCGTTGAAGTTGGGGGCTGACCTCGTTATTCACAGCACTACCAAATACCTGGGTGGCCACAGCGACCTGACCGGAGGCGTGGCTATTGGCGCAAAGGCGTTGATTGATCCGATCTGGGTCTGGCGAAAGAACCTAGGTCAAATGATGGCGCCGGAGGTCGCATTCCTGCTTGCACGAAGCATTCGCAGTCTGGTCGTTAGAGTTCGTCATCAAAACACGACGGCATTGGCGATTGCGCGATTTCTTCGTGAACATCCAAGAGTCAAGAAGGTCAATTATCCCGGCTTGCCTGATTTCGCGGGTTATGATGTTGCGGCAGCACAAATGTCGGGCTTTAGCGGAATGATCAGCTTTATTTATGATGGCGACGGGGCGGCAACCGCCGGTGTCGTTGATCGTCTCAAGGTGTTCACCATAGCGGCCAGTCTGGGCGGTGTTGAAAGCCTTGTGACGCAGCCAATCACAACGACGCACCATGGGATGACAGCAGACGAAAGAAGGCATCGAGGTATTGTGGACGGAATGGTTCGGCTGTCATGCGGGCTCGAAGATTCAGAGGATCTTATCGCCGACCTAAAGCAGGCTCTTTCTTGATGAGGGCATAGCCCGGCTGCGGAAAGTAGCCATCAAGCCGTAATCCTTGCGGATCGCGTTTCCTGCATCGCTAGCGCGGCGATTGCGCCGGATACGAATGTGAGTGTAGCGATGACGAAGATTGCCGCAGCAAAGCCGTAGCGATCAGCGATCAAGCCTGCCGAAAGGGCTCCAATGGCGTATCCGAGATCTCTCCAGAAGCGGTAGACGCTCAGGGAACGCGCGCGCCAGGTCGGCTGCGATGCATCCGAAACGGCGGCGATCAAGGTCGGATAGACCATCGCAGTACCGATGCCAAGCAGAGCACTTCCCGCAATCCACCATCCAAAGTGAATGGTGGCGCCCGTAAGGAACAGCCCTGCGGCCTGAATCCACATGCCGCCGACGATGAGGCCTTTGCGTCCCCATCGGTCACTCAACGGTCCGGTCAGGATTTGGAGCCCGCCCCACACGATGGGATAGATGGCCTTGAGGATGCCGACGCGCTCCACTCCTAGTCCGAGGGAAGTAAAAAAGAGAGGGAAGATACCCCAGCTCATTCCATCGTTGAGGTTGTTTACCAGACCTGCCTGGCACGCAGCAAAGAGATTACGGTTGCGCCATGAAGTCAGTGCAAATATCTCGCGGAAACTCAACGGGTGAGCCTTTTGTTCCATTCCGGCTGCTTCGACCCGTACATGGTGGCGGGTGTCTCGCACGAGGAAGGCCGACAGGATGGTCCCGATAAGCGCGTAACCAACTCCCAGATAAATCGGCGCTGGGCGCAGACCGTAGCGGCTCGCGATATAGCCGGTGAGATATGCCGTTGTACCGAGTGCGAAGTAGCCGGCGAACTCGTTAAGACCAACCGCGAGACCACGTCCTTTGGGGCCGACGAGGTCGACCTTCATGATCACGGTCATGGACCACGCAAAGCCCTGACTCAACCCCAGTAGCACATTGGCCGCGATGATCCAATTCCATGTCGGGGCCGCAATGATCATGAATGGAACCGGAAGTCCCACCAGCCAGCCGATGATGAGGACGCGCTTACGTCCCCACGTATCGGCGAGTTGTCCTGAAACGAGATTGGCGAGTGCCTTGATGAGGCCGAAACTGACGATGAACGACGTCACTAATGTCGTCGATGCGAGATGAAACTGCTCCGATCCGATCAGAGGAACAACTGTTCGCTCGATCCCAACCATTCCCCCAACAAAGGCATTGATGACGACCAGAAGGACAAACTGCCGCCAGTTCTCCCTCAAGCCGAGCCGGACTGCGGATTGGTCAGCTTTTGCTGTTCCTGTGTCCAGCGTCATGCTCAGGCTGCCTGAACGTTTCTTCCCGAGTTCAGAGCCCGAATGCGAGCGGCTTCCGGAGGTGGTGGTGGAATCTCGGCCAGCATGTATTCCACAAAGGCGGCCTCATCTCCGATCCTAAGCGCTTGGTTATGACGTTTTTCAAATCCGAGCGTTGACCAAGGTTTCCCACTCAGACGACGTCCGCACACGGAGCCGGCATAGGCACCCGGTAGCACTTCGACGTAATCCGGAAGAGACGCAAGTTTGCTAGCACTACGAAACAGGTCGCGTGCCCCTGTTTCTGCATTCGCGGCTAACTCGGTGCGTCCGAGATCCCCCACCATCATCGTATGTCCCGTGAATACAAACCACGGCTCGTCTGCGCGTGTACGGTCGGTCACCAAGAGGCAGATATGCTCTGGAGTGTGGCCGGGAGTATACATGACCGTCGCTGTCACGTTGCCGAGGGGAAGAACCTCACCGTCGCTCACTCCTCGAAACGGAAACGTCACGTCGGCACCAATAGAGAGGACATATTCTGCTCCAGCCCTGGAAGCTAGATCCATACCAGAAGACAGATGGTCGGCGTGGAGGTGCGTGTCGATCACATAGGCAATGCGCATGCCGGCATCCTGCGCCGCCTGTAGATAGATGCCCGGGTCCCCAACGGGATCGATCACCGCACCAATCTGTTTCCCTCCGCAGCCAAACAGATACGAGATGCCAACCGGATCGTGATGCAGAAAAGACCTCAGGATCATGCAGTACCTCTGCTTATTCAATCGCTCAATAGAATAATGTATCACCTTTAGGGATCCACTTGGACGTGACCTCTGAAGAAGCTATCCAAAAGTCCGAGCTGGGAACCGTCAGGAATTTTCCGGCGGCATTCTTTCCGACGACCGGTCATGATCAGCAAAGGGAAATGTCCTACGGCGCTAAAAAATGAGATTCTCTCCCAAGCAGCGGTGTTGGTTCCGTTCTTTCCGGCCATTGGCCCGGTTAGCGACAGCAAGAATTCGGAACGCAACTGCGCACGTTCAGTTTTTGAGAGTGCAAATGGGGCACAGAAGTGTGGCTTTTTTGCACCTTCGAATGTTCGGCGAAGTTCACCGCAATATGTAGATTCTATTTGGCGTCCCAGACAAATTTGAACCGTGTTATCGCCGTGAAAGTATTCGATCATCGAGCGAGCACAGCGCAGAATCTCGGGCGTCCGAATTGAGAATTGAGGCTCTCAGCAGCATGCGCAACCTTGGCCCTTCCATGCCGACCGGCCCTCTTTGATGAGAATGGGGATGGCCAGCAAAGCGGCAAGTGAATCGAACCACGGGATGCGGAATGCTGCGTTGAGCGCGAGGCCGGCCAAGGTGATGAGCGCGATGTAAGCGCACGTTGCGGACTGGACAGCATCTGCGGCAAGTGCTGCATTCTGGCTACGGCGGGCCTCGCGGCGCTTGAGAGTGGCCAGTACCGGCATTGCGATGAGCGCAGCAAAGGTGATCCCGATTCCAGCGCGACTCGTCTCAGGCTGCAGGCGAAGGACCAACGACCCAAGAGCAATTAGCCCAACCACAAAGGCGAGCACGAAGAGCAAAACTGCGGCTGCACGGTGCGCCTTGCGTTCCGAAATCGGCATCTTCGGAATCCACTGAAGTAGCACGACGACCGCTGAAAGAAGCTCCACGAGGCTGTCGGAGCCGAAGGCCATCATCGCCGGACTGCGAGCGGCTACGGCGGCATATACTGAAACGCCGAGTTCCACCAGCATCCATGCCAGCGTGACACCTTGCAGCCAAAGCGCGGTAGCGCTGGGCTTGGAAGGCCGATCGAAGGCAGGCCGCGATGGCAGGGCACCGAGTTGTATGAGTTCAGACATCCCGCTCCACATATGGTTTCAGGCTCTAAGAGAGAAGGCAAGGACCGGATGGACCGGGTGGACCGCGTGAGAGCTCTTGGAAAAGGTCAAAGGTCTGCTCGGGAGTTGCGAAAGGTTTATTCTGAGGAAGATAACAAGGCTTGGGTCGATATGAATTCGCAGAGTCATTGGGAAAAAATCTACACAGAGAAAGCTCCGGATGCAGTCAGCTGGTATCGACCGCACCTTGAGAAGTCGCTCAGCCTTTTAGAACAATTCGCCCCTGGGAAGTCGGCGGCGATTATCGATGTGGGCGGCGGGGAATCCACACTGGTAGACGACCTTCTCGCGCGAGGATATCAGAACGTCACCGTCCTTGATATCTCGCAGGCGGCCATCGATGCAAGTCGACAGCGGTTAGGCTCGGCATCGGAGCGCATTTCCTGGCTTGTCGGGGACATCACGAGAGTCGAGCTCAATGCCTCCGCCTACGATGTGTGGCATGATCGAGCGGTCTTTCATTTTCTTACCGCGGAGAGCGACCGCATGGCTTATGTGCGCCAAGTGGCCCGAGCGGTTCGGCGCGGGGGACATGTGATCGTGAGCACTTTCGGCCCCGATGGCCCAACTAAATGCAGTGGCCTCGACGTTGTCCGCTACGATGCCGATTCTCTGCACAGGGAGTTTGGAGTGCAGTTCCAATTATTGGAGAGTTCGAAGGAGCTCCACCAAACGCCATTCGGAACAATCCAGCAGTTTCTCTATTGTCATTGCAAAGTGGAATAGCTTGTCAGCTTCGAGGCAATTCAGCTATTTGCCCGCATCAAGCCATCCCATCCGTTAGCGCTGCGAATATACCGCGTTGGGAATCCAATCATCGCATGACCTGAGCCGGTCTGAAGCGAAGTGCTTCCGCGTCAAACTCGCCAATCTCAACATCCCGAAAATAGACCTTGTAGAAGTCTTCGTCGACCTCCTCGAAGCCGAGAAATTCAAATCGAAAGACCTCGCTAATGAACACCCTGCCTTTATGCCAGCTGATGTCGCCGCTGTTGTTGACTCTCCGGAGTTCAAATCCCTTCGGATAGACATACTCGATCAGATTGCGCGGAAGCGTCATCGAACTGGGCTGATAAATGCTGCCTGGAGTTGCATTGCCTAATCCTTCGTGAGGGCGCTCGTAATTGAAGACTTGTCTAAACCGATCGAACTTCTTCTGCTGGAGTCGCAATGTCAGAGCCGCCGGCCGAGTTGTTTCTTCTTTGAGGGTTCGATGCATTCGTTCGTGACGACCGTTCTGCTGAGGACGCCCGGGCTGAATGCGTTCGTGAATGATCCCCATCTTCATCCATCCGAGCGAGAGCTTCGACAGGCCGAGTAAGCCCGTCCCAGCGAACGGAGCACCGTTGTCTGTTCTAATCCTTGAAGGCATTCCATACTCCCGCATCGCCGCTTCGCAAACGGCCCTAACTTGACTCAAGTCCATTCGGGAGACGATCTGACAACGGATCAGATAACGACTGTGGGCGTCGGTGATCGTGAACGGATCGCAACGTGAGCCATCACCCGTAGCGAAGTACCCCTTGAAATCCATGCACCAAAGTTGATTGGGGGCTGTCACCTCTGAGAATGGCTCCGAGTATGGCGTCGTGCGCCGCTTCTTACGCTTCGGACTCGTGAGGCCGGCTCGTTGAAGAATATTGCCGAAGGTACTGGCCACCGGCCACTCCACGCTCGAATCCAGCTGCTCCAGTCTCGCCTTGAGCTTCCTCGCTCCCCAGGATGGATACTTGCCGCGCAGTGCCAATATTGCATTCTCGATCGTCTCTGGAGTCGCATGCGAACAGCTGTGAGGCTTACTGCTGAGGTTTAGCAGCCCTTCAGGGCCACTCTCTTTGTATCGATTGATCCATCGATAGCCCGTGGGTCGCGACACTTCGAACTCGCGGCAAAGTTCTGAAACCGACATTTCTTCCTTTTGGTAGCTCGACAGAAATTGCAGACGTTGATCCACGATACGACTCTCTTTCCAGGGCATACCGCATCATCGTGCGTAAGACCAAAGCTCAGGAACCATAAGGGTTCCACGTCCCGTGTAACGCAGGTCCTTGGTCTGTTTTGTAACGCAAGTGCGAAGTACACTCAGGAGCTCCGCCCCTCGCGCCCGCAAGGGGTGTCCCCAG
>Ga0207695_10011771_pt1 | contig 10570 bp, 6 predicted proteins | sample KBSC54metaG_FD_184354 | JGI IMG/M metagenome (GOLD analysis project Ga0207695, IMG submission 184354) | Corn rhizosphere microbial communities from Kellogg Biological Station, Michigan, USA - KBS C5-4 metaG (SPAdes) (version 2) | ecosystem: Host-associated > Plants > Roots > Rhizosphere > Soil... | reverse complement strand
TAACGAGCTGCTCGGCCGCACTTGCCGCGCAGACTATCGAGAGGCCGCAGCCATTCGATAGCGCCCAGCGGATAGTCGCCGTGACCCCCGCGCTGGCCGAGCGACTTCACCTCCAGGCTCCTGCGTGGCCAGTCCGCGGCGAATATCGAGAGGCGCGACTCTATTCCGTGGAATCCGGAGGCGGGTTCGTTCTCGTCGTTCAGCAGGCATCGGGAGTGCTCGAGAGATTTTCGCTCACGGATGCCGAGCGCGCCGCACTTCGGAGTGCGATCGACGTCGCGATGCTCGCGACAGGTCGGCCGAGCGCGGAATCGGCGAACGACATCGTCTCGGAGCCGGCCGGTAATGCATTCGCGCGCCATCAGACCTTGTTGGCGGCAACGCTCTACGCGCCGCTCGCCGCCTCTCTCGCCGACGACGGCAGTGTGGCCGGCGCAGCGTACTTGCTCGTCACAGGGGCGACGTTCTTCGCGTCGTACGGCGCGGTGCAGTCGATGCCATTCACACGTGCACAGGCTGCGCTCGCGGCGGATCTTGGATTCGCGACCGCCGCCAATGCGCTTCTCCTCGGGTATGCCGCGACGGGTGACGCCGACAAAGGAGTCCGTGCGATTACGTTCGGATCCGCCGTCGTCGGGACGATTACCGGAGCGTCGCTCGGTCAATCGCTCAGCGACGCTGAGGCGCATGGAGCTTTTCTGGGAATCGAGATGTCATCAGCGGCGGCGGTCGCCGTGGCCAGCGGCGTTGGTCCGCCGAGTCGCGGGACGGCGGCGGCCGTCGCCGCTACCGCGCCGATTGGCTACTATCTTGGCGTCCAGTATCCGCGGCGCGCCGGGTATCACGTCACCGCGGGCGACGTCCAGGCAGTGGGGACGGCTGGGCTCATCGGAACGCTCGTGAGCTCGGCGCTGGCGCGGCAATTTGACGAGCCAACTAAACGACAGTACGAGGCCTTTCTGGCGCCGGGGTTTCTCGCCGGTGCCTTCTTGGGTGATCAAGTCTTCGCTCGCCGCATGGATCTCAGCGAAGCGCAGGCGAGCATTCTCAACGTCGGTGCCGCGTCTGGGGCGTTGGTTGGCGCGGCGATTCCCGTCATCGCGGGTTCGGACAATGGGGCTGCGACGCTCAGCGCAGCGGCGATTGGTGCGGTTCTCGGAGCGAGCATCATGACGGCGAGCTTCAATCCCGGCGACGCGGTCGCACCTCGCGGCACAAACAGGCTTCGTTCGTTCGGTGCTGGCGGGCGCCCGCCACGCTTGACCGTCATCTCGACCTCGCTCGCTGCCGCGCTCGCCGGCGTCCCAGGGCGACATGTGTTGGCTCGGCTGACGTTCTGACGTCAACGGCTATTGGCGCCTAGTCGTAACCTCTCGTAGAGTCCGACCCGCGCTCGAGGCTCGTCGCGCGCTCGCCAGTTCCTTCCCCGACACCGCAGACGCTTTATGAGACGATTAATGCTCGTTCGCCCCGTCGCCGTCCTTCTGGCGGTCGCGTTCGCCGCTCCCGTCACGGCGCAGGCTTCCAAGAAAGTTCTGACCCAAGCCGACTGGGACAAATGGAAGTCAATCAACTCTCCGATCTTGTCGAACGACGGGAAGTGGGCAGTGTACACGCTGCTTCCGCAAGTCGGCGACGGGGAGCTCGTGATTCGATCGACGACTGGCAAGACTGAGTACCACGTGCCGCGCGGCTACATCGGTCGACCGAACAACGTACCTGGCGGTTTGCGTGGACCGGCTGGCGGCACAGGCGAGGGTGATCCGACGGGTCCGACTACGACGCCGGCGCAGATTACGTTCGACAGCCGGTTCGTCCTCGTGAGCACGCAGCCGACGCAGGCCGAGTTCGAGCGCGTACGCGGCCGCGGACCTGCGGCGAATCGTCAGTCGCTGGCCATCGTGAATCTGGCCGACGGGAAGGTGACGACCATCCCCGGCGTTCGCTCGTTCCGCGTCGCTCGCGACAACGGGACCTGGCTTGCATACGTCGCGGAGGATTCCGCCGGTGGCGACTCGACGTCGCGCGGCGCCGGTGGACCGGCTGCCCGCGGTGGTCGAGGCGGACGTGGTGGCGGTGGCGCGCCAAGCGGCCGACGTCAGTTGGGCGCACCGCTCGTGCTGCGAAATCTCGCCACCGGCGCTGAAGAACGCTTGAGCGACGTGCTCACGTTTGCGTTCGACGACAGCGCCAAAGTGCTCGGCTATACAGTCGTGTCGCGTGACTCGACCAAGGACGGTGCATACCTGCGCAATTTGTCGTCGAACGCGACGACGACGCTGTTGAGCGGTCGGGGCGACTACAAAGCGCTTGCCTTTGATCGCACCGGCACGCAGGTCGTCTTCGTCTCCGATCGCGATGAGTTTGGTCGCGACAAGGCGCGGTATACGCTTTACGGTGCGGCGGTGAAGGGCGGGGGCGCGCAGGCTCTCGTGACGCCCTCGCAGGTGCCGGCTGGTCTACACATCGCCGAGAACGGGGCGATCGGATTCACACGGTCTGGCTCTGCGATCACACTCGCGATTGCGCCGCCGGCGATCGACTCCGTGCCCGCCGACTCACTGGTTGGCAAGGCGGTCTACGACCTGTGGAATTACAAGGATCAGACGCTCCAACCAGCTCAGAAATTGAGCGCCGCGCGCGATCGCAATCGTTCGTTCCAAGCGGTGTACTTCCCGGCGACGAAGAAGCTCGTGCAACTCGCCGACGACTCGATCCCGAACGTGAACCTCTCGGAGGACGGGAGAATCGCTGTCGCCAACTCGCGCGAGCACTACATGATCGAGGCGATGTGGGGAGAGGGCGGCACGGACGTCTACGTCATCGACGCGACGAGTGGCGCGAAAAAACTGGTCCGGGAGAAGATCAGCGGCAACGCGCAGTTGTCGCCCGAGGCGAAGTACGTCGCCTTCTTCGACAAAGGCCGTTGGTTCACGTACAACACCGCGACCGGCAAGACGATGGACATCAGTGGCACGATGAAGACCGTCCATTTGGAGAACGAGAATACTGACACGCCGTCTATTCCGGCTGCATGGGGTATTGCTGGATGGACGAAGGGTGACAAATCGGTGCTCGTGTACGATCACTTCGACATTTGGGAGCTCGACCCGAGCGCCACAAAGGCGCCGATCGTCGTGACCGACTCCGTTGGAGTGCGCGAGCACATTCAGTTCCGTCTCGCTGAATCGGGCGGCGGCGGACGTGGAGGTCGCGGCGGTCGAGGCGGCGGCGCTGGCGGCGACGCGGAGCGTGGCGTGATCGATCCCGCGGAGCCGCTGCTGCTGCATGCGGTGAACACGGAGACCATGGCAAGCGGGTTCTATCGCGACCGACTCGGCGTCGTCAAGGCGCCGGAGAAGGTAGTGATGGCCGACGTCAATTTCGGTACGCCGATCAAGGCCGCGGGCACTGATGAGTACATGCTCACGAAGAGCACGTTCGAGATGTTCCCGGATCTTTGGGTCGGTCCTTCGCTCACGCAGCTGACAAAGATCTCCGAGGCGAATCCGCAGCAGAAGGACTACAACTGGGGTACCGTGGAGCTCGTGCACTGGACGAGCCTCGACGGATATCCGCTCAAGGGTCTGTTGTTCAAGCCGGAGAACTTCGATCCAAGCAAGAAGTATCCGATGATCGCCTACTTCTACGAGCAGTTGTCGAACACGATGCACAACTACGTTCCGCCCACCGGGCGGAACGTGATCAACTACACACACTATGTGTCGAACGGCTATCTCGTCTTCGTGCCCGACATTCATTACGAGACGGGCTACCCTGGACCGAGCGCGCTCAAGTCGATCGTGCCCGGCGTCGAAGCGATCATGGCGCGCGGCTACGTCGATCCGAAGGGGCTGGGCATTCAAGGACAGTCGTGGGGCGGGTATCAAACCGCGTACATCATCACGCAGTCACACTTGTTCAGCGCGGCGATGGCTGGTGCGCCGGTCGCGAACATGACGAGCGCGTACGGCGGCATCCGGTGGGGTTCTGGCCTCGCTCGGTCATTCCAGTACGAGACGGGCCAGAGCCGCATCGGCAAATCGCTTTGGGAGGCGCCGCAACTCTATATCGAGAACTCGCCGCTGTTTTGGCTCGACCGCGTGACGACGCCGCTCTTCATCATGAGCAACGACATGGACGACGCGGTGCCGTATTACCAGGGCATCGAGCTGTTCGTCGGAATGCGCCGGCTGGGGAAGGAGGCGTATCTCATCAGCTACAACAACGACGTGCACAATCCGGCGAGCCGCGCGAACCAGAAAGACATCGCGATGAAAATGCAGCAGTTCTTCGACAATAAGTTGCGCGGCGCGCCGGCACCGGATTGGATGGTTCACGGCATTCCGTATGTCGCGAAGGGCAAGGACCAGCTCTCGCCGGCGCCGGTGCAGGCGGGAACCGTGCAGCCAGATACGCAGAAGAAGCCGTAGTTGTCATCCTGAGGAGCGGAGCGACGAAGGATCTGCTTTTTGTGAACGTCGTTGCCAAAACCAGATCCTTCGTGTCGCTCAGGATGACCATGAGTTTCGCTCAACGTGACAGGTGTGCTGGACGAGAGTTAGTTTCTAGCGTTGCCAGCGGTCAGTTCCCAGCAACCCGCAACGCGAGCGCACCAGACCAATGTCCGACGAAATCGACTACCAGCTCATCGGCGACGACCTTCAGGCGGTGATCATCACGCTCGATCCGGGTGAAATGGTCATCGCCGAGGCGGGCGCCATGATGTACATGCAAGACGGGATCGTCATGAACACGACCCTCGACCCGAACGCGCAGGGCGGAGGGTTGATGGGCAAGTTGTTCCAGGGCGCAAAGCGCGCGCTGTCCGGCGACACGTTCTTCGTCACCACGTTCGCCAACGCGGCGAATCGCCGGCAGGACGTCGCGTTCTCGTCGCACTTTCCAGGCAAGATTCGTCCGATCGATCTCCGCGAGTGGAGCGGGACGATCATTGCGCAGAAGGACTCGTTTCTCGTCGCGGCGCGTGGTGCGAACGTCACGATTGCGTTCACGAAGCGCATCGGCGCCGGATTCTTCGGCGGTGAAGGATTCATCCTGCAGCGCATCGAGGGCGACGGACTCGCATTTCTTCACGCCTCGGGCACGCTGCACGAGATTCACCTCGGGCCGAGCGAGTCGCTGCGTGTCGACACCGGCTGTCTCGTGGCGATGGAGCAGGAGATCGACTACGACATCGAGATGGTTCCGGGAATCAAGACCGCGTTGTTCGGTGGCGAAGGATTGTTCTTCGCGCGCCTTCGCGGCCCAGGACGCGTGCTGCTGCAAACGATGCCGTTCTCGCGCCTCGCGGATCGCATTCTTGCCGCCGCTCCGCGCGCCGACGGCGTACGCCGCGAAGAAGGGCTCGGTGGCCTCGGCGGTGGAATCATCGGCGGCGTGATCGGCTCGATGATCGATCGGGACCGCTGACACCTTGCGCGCTTCTCTCCCCATCGCGGATCGCTGATGTCCGCCATCGAAACGCGATCCCTTCGAAAAGTTTATCCGGCGCCGGCGGCGCCAAAGCGACGTGGCAAGACAGGTTCTCCGCCCAGCATGGGCGGCGCCAGCGCGTCGGCCGGAATGCAAGGCGGAGCGGGCGTGCCGCGCGGCGAGATCGTCGCGCTCGAGAGCTTGGACCTCGAAGTGCGCGACGGCGAGTTCTTCGGGTTGCTCGGCCCGAATGGTGCGGGAAAGACGACCACGATTGGAATTCTCACAACGCGCGTGAAGCCGACATCCGGGACCGCAGTCGTCGGCGGTGCCGACGTTGCCTCACAGTCCGTACAGGTTCGCCAGCGCATTGGCGTGGTCCCGCAGCGCCCGAATCCCGATCGTAGTCTCAACGCGATCGAAAATCTGCTCTTTCACGCGGCGTATTTCGGCATCCCCGCCGCGACCTCGCTCCCGCGCGCCAACCAGCTGCTCGACCAGCTCGGCATCTCCGACAAGGCATACGCAAAAGTCGACGAAATGTCTGGTGGCCAGCAGCAGCGGTTGATGATCGCGCGTGCGTTGATTCACGAGCCGCAAGTCATCTTCCTCGACGAGCCAACCGTCGGCCTCGACCCGCAGACTCGCTTGTCGCTCTGGGAGATCTTGCGTCAGTTGCACGGCCAAGGACGAACGATCGTCATGACGACGCACTACATGGAGGAGGCGGACAAGCTCTGCGATCGCATCGCGATCGTGGACCGCGGCCAACTCCTCGAGCTCGACACGCCCGAGGCGCTCAAGGAGCGCGCGCCTGGCGGCACACTCGTCGAGATGTCGCTGAGCGGCGACGCCAGCATGGTCGTGGACGTGGTGCGCGCCGTCGAGGGTGTGCTGCGTGTCGAGGCCCAGGGACGGACGCTGCGCGTGTTCAGCGATCGTGGCGGCCGCGTGATCTCGCCCGTCATCCAGGCCGCGGAGGACAACGGTGTGTCCGTGACGAACATCAGCCTCACTGAGCCGAGTCTCGAAACACTCTTCGTCGCCCGCACCGGGAGGAAACTCGATTGACCGCGATCGCCGCGATGCCGCATCCGGTTCGACCGTCGTCCGTCTTCTTCGCATTGCTGCGGCGAGACGTTCGTGTTGCGCGCAAAGAGCTGGTGTTCTTCCTCGTGCGCACGACGATGCAGCCGCTGCTCTTCGTCATCGTATTCGGATACCTGTTACCGAAGATGAATTTCGTCGGCCGCGGCTATCAGACGGCGCTTTTGCCTGGAATTCTCGCCGTGAGCTTGAGCTTGTCGGCAATCCAGTCGGTCGCGCTGCCGATGGTGCAGGATTTCGGCTGGACGAAAGAGATCGAGGATCGACTCCTTGCTCCGGTGCCGACGCGACTCATCGCCGCCGAAAAGATCGTCGCCGGAATGATACAAGGCGTGCTCGCGGCGGCGTTCGTGCTGCCCATCGCCCGTTTGGTCATGGGCCCGATCTCCGGCTTCACGTTCTCCAACGTCGGAGAGCTAGCGGCGATCGTGGTGCTCGGCTCGATGGCGTTCTCGTCGCTCGGAATGTGGCTGGGAACGGCGATCGCGCCGCAACAGATCGGACTCATGTTCAGCGTGATCATCGCGCCGATGCTCTTCTTTGGCTGCGCGTATTATCCGTGGCGCGGTCTCGATGCCGTTCCGGTGATGAAGTATCTCGTCCTGGTGAATCCGATGGTCTACGTCGCCGAGGGCATGCGTGGCGCGCTGACGCCGAACGTCCCACACATGCCACTCGCCGTCGTCGGCGTCGCGCTGGTCGTCATCGCCGGCTTCTTCTGGACGCTCGGCATGCGAAGCTTCTACAAGCGAGCGATCGGATGACGACACCCACCGAGCTCGAGCCGATCACCCGCTTTCGGACGCTGCTCGAGCGAGCGCGCGCGCTTCCGCGCGAGCAGTTGCCCGAGCCCACCGCTTTCGCGCTCGGCACTGTCGACGCGTCGGGGCAGCCGAGCGTTCGCATCGTTCTGCTCAAGGACGTCGACGAGCGGGGCTTCGTGTTCTACACCAACTTCGAGAGTCGAAAAGGCCGAGAGCTACTTGCGTCGCGTCGTGCGGCGATGTGTTTCCATTGGCAACTCCTCGAGGAGCAAGTGCGGGTCGAGGGAAGCGTGCAGCCCGTGAGCGACGCGGAAGCCGATGCGTACTTCGCGTCGCGTGCGCGTGGAAGTCAGATTGGCGCGTGGGCGTCGATCCAGAGCCAGCCGATGGAAAGCGCGAGTGATTTGGACGCGCGTGTCGCGGAGATGGAGAAGCGGTTCGCCGGCGGCCCGGTGCCGCGGCCACCGCATTGGTCCGGGTTTCGGATCGTTCCGGCGCGGATCGAGTTCTGGAAGAACATGCCGAGCCGCCTGCACGTGAGACATCTATACACGCGAGTCGCAAGCGGCTGGAGGATGCAGTTGTTGTATCCGTGAAATCTCTCTCCGGGCATTTCCCCTAGCGTCGCGTCGATTAACTTCTCCGCATGGCTACTCACATTGCCGACGCCGAGTCGGCCGTGACCGGCTCGAGCTGGTCGATCGACGCCGCCCGTTCGCTGTACAACATCGAAGGATGGGGCGCCGGATTCTTCGACATCAACGACCGCGGGCACGTCGTCGTTCGCCCCGATCGCGAGCGTCCGGATCACGTCGTCGACCTGTACGAGATCACAAACGATCTCGAAGAGCAGGGCATCGCGCTGCCCGTGCTCCTGCGCTTCTCCGACATTCTCCGCTCGCGCATCGAGCACCTCACGACGCGCTTCGAGCAGGCGCGCGAGGAGTTCAACTACACGGGCGGCTACACGACCGTGTATCCGATCAAGGTCAATCAGCAACGGCACGTCGTCGAGGAGATCGTCGAGTTTGGAAAGGCGCATCGCGTCGGACTCGAATGCGGCAGCAAGCCGGAGCTCCAAGCCATACTCGGCCTCGCCGAGAATACCGAGCACATGATCATCTGTAATGGCTACAAGGACGAGGAGTTCATGCGCCTCGCGCTCATGGGCCAGAAGCTCGGTCATCAGGTCTATATCGTCATCGAGCAGCTGAGCGAGATCGACGTGCTGCTTCAAGTCGCCGATGAAATGGGCGTGACACCGACCGCCGGTGTGAGGATCAAGCTCGCGTCGCGCGGTTTTGGCCGATGGAAGGAGAGCGGCGGCGAGAAATCCAAGTTCGGACTGAACTCCGCGCAGCTCATGCAGGCGGTCGACAAGCTTCGCGCGGCGGATCGGCTCGACATCATCAAGCTGATCCACTTCCATCTCGGCTCGCAGATCACGGACATCCGATTCATCAAGCTCGGGCTCACGGAGCTTACACGCTTCTACGTAGAGCTGCGTAATCTCGGTCTCGACATCACGCACGTGGACGTCGGCGGTGGGCTCGGCGTGGACTACGACGGCACGAACTCGACGTCCGACGCGAGCGTCAACTACTCGCTGCAGGAGTACGCGAACGACGTCGTGTATACGCTCGCCGAGGCGTGTCGCGAGCACGAGATCCCGATGCCACACATCATCAGCGAATCGGGCCGGGCACTTACGGCGCACCACGCGTTGCTGCTGATCAAGGTGATCGACGTCGAGTCGCAGGCCGATCGTCCTGTCCCCGAGCTGGGCGAGGACGATCATCAGCTGCTGCGCGAGATGCTTGCCGACTATCGCGACGCATCCCGCAAGAACGTCACTCGTCGCCGTGTGCGGGAGATCTTCCATGATCTGACGTTCGACAAAGAGCGCGCGCAAGAGATGTTCAACAGCGGCGTCTTCACGCTGCGCGAGCGGGCCCTGGCCGAGCAGATCTACTTCGCGACGGTCAACGTGTTGGCGAAGAGCATCGAGCGCCATCGCGACGCATTCGAGGATATCATCGCCGACCTCGATGCCACATTGGTCGACCGCTATTTCTGCAACTTCTCGTTGTTTCAGTCGCTGCCCGACAGTTGGGCGATCGATCAGCTCTTCCCGATCATGCCCATTCATCGACTGGACGAGGAGCCGACCCGTCGCGGCAGCATTCAAGATGTGACATGCGATTCCGACGGCAAGATTGATCGCTTCGTGGGCGACAAATCAGGGAATCCGAGTCTCGAGTTGCATGAGTTTCGGGACGGAGAGCCGTACATGCTCGGCGTGTTTCTCACAGGCGCGTACCAAGAGATCCTGGGCGATCTGCACAACTTGTTCGGCGACACGAACGCCGTGCACATCAGGCTGGCGCAGAACGGGGGCTACGAAGTCACCGACCTGGTTCACGGTGATACGGTGACCGAGGTTCTGAACTACGTGCAATTCCGTGCGTCAGATTTGTTGCAGACGTTTCGGCGCAAGGTTGCATCCGCGAAGCACATCAGCCGGCAAGAGGCCAACACGTTCATCGCGGACTATGTCGCGGGGCTCGAAGGGTACACGTATCTCGAGGGCGAAGCAGCGCAATAGTTGCCTCGCCGTTCAGCGCAGGATGCTCAGTGCGCGCGCGAAGCGTTGGCCGCTTCGAGTCCGAGCCAACGCAACAGCGGTGACACCGTCATACCCTGCACGAGAATCGAGAGCACGACGACCCCGACGGTCATGTCCACGATCATCTCTCGTTGCGGCATGGCGGCAGAGAGACTCAGCGCGAGAACCATCGACAGACTTCCGCGCAGACCGCTCCACGCGAGCACGGCCGTCCAACCACGCGGGAGACGCTCGCGCTTGGGCATGATCGCCGTCATGAAATAGGTGACAATCACTCGGCCGACGATCACCACTCCGTACGCGATGAGGATCGAGCGCCATGCCAGGAACAGCTGCGGCACGCGCGCCTGAAAACCGATCAACAGAAACACAAGGGAGTTGAGCGCGAAGGCGATGTACTGCCAAAAGCTTTGCAGCGCCGCGCGAGCGGGCGGCGAGATGGCGCCCTGCGATGCCCGCGTTCCGCTCAACAAACCAGCCGTCACCGCGGCGATCACGCCCGACGCGCCCAGAGTGTCGGCCACGAGGAACGAGCCATACGCGGCGGTCGTAGTGATGGTGATCATGACCATTGCGTCGTCGAGCCAGGACAGCAGCCGACGGGTCACCAAGCCGGCGGTTCCGCCGATGCAGACAC
>Ga0207695_10011770_pt1 | contig 10570 bp, 9 predicted proteins | sample KBSC54metaG_FD_184354 | JGI IMG/M metagenome (GOLD analysis project Ga0207695, IMG submission 184354) | Corn rhizosphere microbial communities from Kellogg Biological Station, Michigan, USA - KBS C5-4 metaG (SPAdes) (version 2) | ecosystem: Host-associated > Plants > Roots > Rhizosphere > Soil... | reverse complement strand
GAGAGGTTGGGGACGGTGAGCTTGATTGTCATGGATCAATCCAAACGCTGAGTTGAGATGATCCGACTTTCTTACCCAAACCTTTAAAATTGGTTAACGGATGCTAACCAATAGCCCGCCAATTCAACGAAATTTGTTCCGATTTGAATCAGCGGGTTAAGAAGAGGGTTAGAGCGCTTCCGCCAGCCAGCGGCCCATGCGGCGGGCAAAACCAACCTGCGAACGGGCCATGGCCGCCTGGGTTTCCTGAGGAACGGCGTAATTTACGTCGGGCTTGGCCGCATGCACCAGCGCGCCGGTCACCACTGAAAAGCCGCCGTGTCGCTGATATTCGCTGACACCGTTCAAGGCGGCTGCCCCGCCCACACGAACCTGGCGCTGCAGGATCTGTGAGGCGAGTTCGGCCACGCCATGCAGCTGGCTGCTGCCACCCGTCAGGACTACGCGGAGGCTTCCGGAATTGGCAAATGCGCCTTCCGAAAGATCACGGGCGCAAAGCTCAAGGATTTCCTCAAGACGGGCGCGCAAGATATTGGTGAGATAGGCTTTTGGTACGCGGGTCACCGCATCGGTGCCGCGTTCGCCGAGCAGCGGAACCGCAAGCATTTCACGGTCGCCATGGCCGCCCGGAATGCACGAGCCCCACAGCGTCTTCATGCGTTCGGCATGGGCGATGGAGGTGGCGAGGCCCTGGGCGACGTCATTGGTCAGGTGATGGCCGCCCAGATTGACGCTGGTTGCAGCGACCAGGCGTTCATTGCGGATCAGCGCGCAGGATGTAACCGCGCCACCCATGTCGATGACGATGGCACCGAGATTTCGCTCATCAGCCGTCAGCGCAGCCTTGGCCGCGGCATAGGGAGCCAACACGAAGCCGGCAATGCCGAGATGGGCGCGTTCGATCGCCTGGCAGATGTTACGGAGATAGGCCGGTGCCACGGTGGTGACGCCGACATCAACCTGCAGCTCATGGCCATGCAGGCCAAGCGGCTGCGGAATGCCGGTGAGGCCGTCCAGCGCATGATCAACCGGGCTGAGATGGAGAATGCTGCGGCCGCCCATGTCGACGGAGGACAAAGCTTCAGCGACGGCGAAATTCAGATCGAAAGGACCTACTACGCCGGTTTGGGTCTTCACGCGGCCCGACAGCGTAGATGAGGCCGGGCGACCACCGGAGATCGCCACGATGACTTCGGAGATTGATGTCTGCGCCGAACGTTCGGCGGCATCGACAGCCACGCGGATCGCGCATTCGGCTTCATTCACGTCGGTGACAGTCCCTGCCCTGATGCCGCGCGCGGCGGTCTGTCCGACGCCGATGACGCGCAGCAACTGGCGCGGATCCTGGCTGCCCTTGGCCTTGGGCGCCTGCAATTCAGCGATCAGACATGAAATCTTACTGGAACCGATATCGAGGGCTGCAATGATCCTGGAAGCTTGAAGCGGCCCCGCCATCCGGTTCTGACGGCTCGCCAAATGCACAACGTTCATAGTCTACGCAACCCTACTCAACCACCATTCCCGCCACCTGCAGGAAGGTTACTGTTTGACCCCGCCGGGAGGCAAAGCTCCCGAAGCATCAGCGACCGCAATGGCAACTGTCATCCGCCCCGGCACCCGCATGTCGACCATGCTGATACCCTTGTCGAAGAGGCTTTCGGACTGTTCAAGGTCCCAGGCCGTCTTCAGCGCCGCCGGAGCATCAAGTTCCGGAAGAGCCAATTTCACCCCATTGTCGAGGTAGAGCGTCCAACGCCTGCCGCCCACCCGGGCCGCTGCACTCAACCGCTTAGATAAATCAGGAAAGGCTGATATCAGGTTAATAAATCCAGCTACGGACAAGTTTGCGCCCTCGCCAGTCACCAAGGGCAGCTGGCGGGCGGCCATGAAACCGGGCTGACCCATCGGCACACCCGAGGCGTCGATCAGGTCGGTTGCGCCGTCATGCTGCCAGATGGCCACGGCCACGCGTTCCTTGACGCTGATCTTAAGTACGTTCGGATATTCACGAGCTACCGAGGAGCTTTCGATCCACGGCAAAGTGGCCAGAGTCTTGCGCGCCACATTGGCATCGAAGCCCAGCATCGGGCTGCCCGGCTTGATATCGAGCACGCCCAACACTTCGGTGGCCTCATGCTGCGATAGACCGGAAATCTGGATGTCATCGGCGGCAAGGCCCACGACCGAAGCGATGCGGCCGGGCAACGTGCTCCACGGGCTGTTCGGATCTTCAAAAGCACCCGAACGCTGCGCGCCGTGCAGGATCGTGGCGCCAACCAGAGCAAGCGCGCCGAGGCGCGAGGTCCAGCGGACGAACCAGCCATCGAGAACATCAAGCGTGGCGCTTGCGACCTTCTTCACATCTCTCATCTGTCCACCGAAGCATCATTGACCATCCAGGTCACCAGTTCTTCAAATGTGTGGCCGGCATGGCGCGCCATATCCGGCACCAGCGACGTTCCGGTCATGCCGGGCTGGGTGTTGATTTCGAGCAGCACAAGTTCGTGCTTGTCGGGCGTTACATCGTCATAGCGGAAGTCACAGCGCGACACGCCACGGCAGCCCAATGCACGGTGCGCCATCAAGGCGTAACGCTGGCACTTGCGGTAGATTTCCTGCGGGATCTGCGCCGGCAAAATGTGGTCCGAACCGCCCTTGTCGTATTTCGAGGCATAGTCGTAGAAGTTGCCCTTGTTCGACACGATGTCGATCACGCCGAGGGCCACATCGCCCATCACCGCGCAGGTGAGTTCGCGGCCGGGAATGAAACGTTCGACCATGGCGTGATCGCCAAAAACGTTGCGCTGTTCGAGAACAATCTGCGCGGGGCCATTGGCGCTCGTGCGCACGATATGCACGCCGACGCTGGAGCCTTCCGCCACCGGCTTCACCACGTAAGGCGGCGACATCGGGTGTTTGGCGGCAACGTCTTCGAGTGGCACCACGAGGCTTTCGGCCACCGGAATGCCGGCCTCGTGGAACAGCATCTTGGACTTTTCCTTGTCCATGGCGATGGCCGAGGCGAGCACGCCGGAATGCGTATAGGGAATGCGCATGGTTTCAAAAATGGCAGCGGCCTTGCCGTCCTCGCCCCATTTGCCATGCAACGCGTTGAAGATCACATCCGGCTTCATTGCCGCCAGATCGCTGAACAAGCTTTCAGGCTTCGGATCGAGCCGCACGGCGTTGAAGCCGCTATTGACCAAAGCCTGATGGCAGGCGGCACCGGAGGACAACGAGACTTCACGTTCCGCCGACCAGCCGCCCATCAGGACGGCGACTTTGGTGTTGAAGGGATCACGCCTCACGCGGCACCTGCGGGAATGCCGATGCGCTTGATCTCCCAGTCGAGCATGATGCCGGACGTTTCCATCACGCGTTTGCGGATGGTCTCTCCCAATTCTTCAATCTGCGCGGCAGTCGCCCCGCCCTCATTGATCAGGAAGTTGCAATGCTGTTCCGAGACCTTGGCCGGACCGACATTGAAGCCGCGCATGCCGGCCTTGTCGATCAGCTGCCAGGATTTGTTGTTCGGCGGGTTCTTGAAAGTCGAGCCGCCGGTCTTCGATTTGATCGGCTGGGTGGCTTCGCGGCTGGCGGTGATCTTGTCCATTGCCGCAATGATCTCGTCTTTATTGCCAGGCTTGCCCTGCAACAAGGCACTGGTGAAGATCATGTCCTCTGGAGCCCCACAATGGCGGTAGGTATATTTCATATCCGCATTGGAGAGCACTTTGAGTTCACCTTTCCGGTTGAAGCCGCGGGCCTGGACCAGCACGTCCTTGGTTTCGCCACCATAGGCGCCGCCATTCATGCGAAGCGCCCCGCCTATCGTGCCGGGGATACCTCTCAGAAAGGTTAATGCATCGATACTGTTATCCGCCGCGAAGCGTGCCACGCGCACATCGAGCGCGGCGGTTCCGGCGCGCAGGCGGTTCTCGCCTTCCAGCACCACGTCCATGAAGGCGCGGCCCATGCGGATCACCACGCCGGGCACACCGCCATCGCGGACCAGAAGATTCGAACCGACACCGATCACATAGACCGGTACATCTTCAGGCGTGCCCTTGAGAAAGGTGCCGAGGTCATCCTCATCAGCGGGGGCGAAGAGCACTTCCGCCGGACCACCGACGCGGAACCAGGTGAGATCGGCGAGCGGCGCATTGGCCTCAAGACGGCCACGCACGCTGGGCAATTTCTTCAGAAGGGTTTCGCCATCGAGCTTGGCCATGCTCACACCCGGTCGAGATTGGCGAGCTGTTCAGGCAGCGCGTAGGCCCATTGGGTGATGGTCCCCGCGCCCAGGCACACGACGATGTCACCCGGCTTCACCATGCCGCGCACCAGCGGAGCAAGTTGTTCCGGCGTGTCGATCTTGTTCACCGCGCGGTGGCCATGGCCGCGGAGGCCTTCGACCAAGGCATCATGCGAAGCGCCCTCAATCGGCGTCTCGCCGGCAGAATATACCGGCGCGATGATCACTTCATCCGCGTTATTGAAACAGGTGCAGAAGTCATTGAACAGGCTTTGCAAACGCGTGTAGCGATGCGGCTGCATCACGGCCACGACCTTCTGCTTGGTCACGCGGCGTGCAGCCGAAAGAACGGCAGCGATTTCCACCGGGTGATGGCCGTAGTCGTCATAGACGGTCACGCCATTGTGCTCACCGGTCTTGGTGAAGCGGCGCTTGACGCCTTCGAAACTTGCAAGGCCAGTACGGATCGCATCATCGCCAATGCCGAGTTCACGTGCGACGGCAAGAGCAGCGGTGGAGTTCAGAGCGTTGTGGTCGCCAGGCATGGCGAGCGCGAGGTTGTCGATCATTTGAGTCTCGCCGGTGCGGCGGTTGCGGAAGCGCACCGCGAAATGCGTGGCACCATCCTTGAACTCGCCGTCAATGAGGCAATAGTCGGCCTGCGGGCTGCGACCATAAGTGACGACGCGGCGGTCCTGCACATGGCCGATCAGGTCCTGCACCACCGGATGGTCGATGCAGAGCACGGCGAAACCGTAGAAAGGAATGTTCTCGACGAAGCGAAGGAAGGCTTCCTTGGCCTTGTCGAAGGTGCCGTAGTGATCGAGATGTTCGGGATCGATATTGGTGACGATCACAACGTCAGCCGGCAGCTTCACGAAGGTGCCGTCGCTCTCATCGCTCTCCACCACCATCCAGTCACCCTTGCCGAGGCGGGCATTAGTGCCATAGGCATTGATGATGCCGCCATTGATCACGGTGGGATCAAACTTGCCGGCATCCAGCAGCGAGGCAACGATTGATGTTGTGGTGGTCTTGCCATGCGTGCCGCCGACGGCGACGCAGGACTTGAAGCGCATGAGTTCGGCCAGCATCTCGGCGCGGCGCACGATGGGCAGCGCACGGGCGCGGGCCTCTACGAGTTCGGGATTGTCGGCCTTCACGGCGGAAGACACTACGACGACGGAAGCATCCTTCACGTTCTTGGCGTCATGACCGATCATCACATCGATGCCATGCTTGCGCAGGCGCGCGACATTGTAGTTGTCGGAAATGTCCGAGCCCTGGACCTTGTAGCCCAGCGTGGTCATCACTTCGGCGATGCCGCTCATGCCGATACCGCCCACGCCGATAAAGTGAATGGGGCCAACGTCGCGTGGCAGTTTCATGTGTCGTCTCTCCTTAGCGCTTCAGCGCCAATTTCTCCGCCAGGTCGGCGAGGCGTTCGGCGGCATCCGGCACGCCCTGATTCAGGGCGGCAGCGGCGGCCTTCTTAAGGCCTTGGCCATCCGCCATCAACCGGGTCAAAAAAGCTGCGAATTCAGGCGGCTGCAGTTCGAATTGGGGGAAAACCCAGCCAGCTCCGGCATTGGCGAAGGCTTGGGCATTCTTGAGCTGGTCATTGTCCAGCGCATGCGGCAGCGGCACGAAGACAGCCGGACGCCCAATAACACCAAGTTCGGCGACGGATGAGGCGCCCGAGCGGCACAGCACGAGCTGCGCTTTGGCCAGACGCTTCGGCATGTCGGAGAAGAAGGAATGCAATTCGGCTTGCAGACCGAGCTTGTCGTAGGCGGCTTGTACGCTCGCCATATCTTCCGCGCGGCATTGCTGCACGAGGCGAACGCGCTTGCGGGCCTCCTCGCTCATGCTTTCGGCAACTTTGGGCATGAAGTCGGAGAAGAACTTCGCGCCCTGGCTGCCGCCAAAGACGACGAAATCGAAGGGGCCATAAGGCTTCGGCTCATTGTAGGGCCGCGCCGCTTCCGCCATGGCGATGGCGCGCACCGGGTTGCCGGTGAAGGTGGTCTTGCGCTTGACGTTCTCGGCGAGGCCCTGCACTTCTGCAAAGGACGTGGCGATCGCATTCACACGCGAGGCGAGGAAACCATTGGCGCGGCCGAGTACGGCATTCTGTTCATGCACTGCGGTTGGAATTTTCAAGCTGCGTGCCGCAAGTAACGGCGGGAATGATGGATAACCACCGAAGCCAATGACGGCGACGGGCCTCAGGCTGCGCAGCGTGTTCTTGGCAAGGCGATAGCCACCCCACAAGCGCATCATGCGCGACGGCATCAGCCACGGCTTCGAGAAGGACGGGCTGGCGGATGGAATGACATGTACGCGCTCGGCCGGGAAATCCTTGCCGTAACCGCGCACACGTTCATCTGTCATCAGATGGACTTTATAGCCGCGCTTCACCAGAACTTCGGCGAGTGACTGGGCCGGAAACAAATGACCGCCGGTTCCCCCGGCGGCCAGAACGACGAGGCCTTTGCTCATGCGTAAGCGAGACCCTGCTGGTCCACGTGGCTCACGACGCCTGAGTCACGCCGCGCCAGCGCGAGGATGAAACCCATGGCAAGTGCCGTGCCGATCAACGACGAGCCGCCATAAGAAATAAACGGCAGCGTCATCCCCTTGGCCGGCAGCAGGCCGACATTCACGCCCATATTGATGCAGGCCTGGAAGGCGAACATCGAGATCAGCCCGGTCATGGCCATGGCGGAGAAGGCATCCTGCCCGCCCTTGGCGCGCTTCAGCACGCGCATGATGATAAAAATGAAGAGCAGCATCAGGCCGAGGCAGGCGATGAGGCCATATTCCTCGCCGACGACAGCGAAGGCGAAGTCGGTATGGGCATCAGGCAGCACCATCTTTGCGGTGCCGCCGCCCGGCCCTGCGCCCATCAGGCCGCCATTGTTGAAGGCGGAGAGCGCAGTGTCCGTCTGGAACGTGTCGCCCTTGTCCGGATTGAGGAAGCGGTCGATGCGCGAGGCCACATGCGAAACGAACACGTAGGAGACAGCGCCGCCAAGTGCGATCACCGCGCCGAGGCCGAACACCCAAATCCAGGAAATGCCGAAGACCAGCAACATGGCGCCGAATGTCAGCGTGACGAGAGCCGTCTGACCGAAGTCGGGCTGCAGTACCAATGCACCAATGAACAGGCCGGCCATGGCGAAGGCAATGGCCGGTCCCGGCATGTCCGGGCGCTTGGTGTATTCCGAGAGGAACCACGCGGTCACGATCACGAAGCCGGGCTTGGTGATTTCCGAGGGCTGCAGGTTGAGCGGGCCAAGATAAATCCAGCGATGCGCGCCCTTGATCTCGGGGCCGAATTTCAGCGCGGCGAGCATCAGCACGATGCCGCCGAAGAACACCAGAAACCCAAAGCGGCGCACCATGGCGTGATTGAAGAAGGAGATCACCAGCATCGCGATGAAGCCGAGCAGCAGGAAGGCGGCCTGCCCCTTGATGAAGTGAAAGCTGTCGAGGCCGATGCGCTCGGCCACCGGCGGGCTGGCCGCCATCGAGACGAGTACGCCGATCGCCATCAGCAACAGCACCGAGGACATCAGCGCCCGGTCAATGGTGAACCACCAGCGGGCGAGGATGCCGCGATCACTGCGGGAAATGAGGCTCATGGGCTTCCTCCTATGGACATGGTGACGCCGGGCAGCTTGGCGACTTCAGCGACAAAGGCATCGCCGCGGACTTCGAAGTTCTTGTACTGGTCGAAGCTTGCGCAGGCCGGGGAGAACAAAACGGTGGGAGCTTTGGCCGTTTCGGCGCCAGCATCATGGGCTGCGGCGGCCACGGCCTTGTCCAGCGTTTCACTCATCACGACATCGACCTTGCCGGCCAGAGTCTTGGCGAATTCAGGTGCAGCCACGCCGATGAGATAGGCTCGCTTGATACGAGGAAAGAAAGAGCCGAGCGGTTCGATGCCACCGGCCTTGGCGATGCCGCCAGCGATCCAATAGATATTGTCGAATGAGCCAAGCGCCTTTTCAGCGGCATCTGCATTGGTGGCCTTGGAGTCATTGACGAAGGCGACTGCACCCCTATGCGCAACTTGCTGCATGCGATGCGCGAGGCCGGGGAAGCTTTTCATGGCGGCTTCGATCTTGTCGAGGCTCACGCCCATGGCGATCCCGGCACCGCAAGCCATGCAGGCATTCTGCCAGTTGTGCCTTCCTTTGAGAGCGTGCATGGCGCGCAGATCAAGCTCGTTGATGAGCTTGCCATTCACGCGGTGATGCAGGATGCCTTCCGGTGCGGAAATGCCATGCGGCAAATCCTGAATCACGGAGACAGGCAGAACATTCTCCACCTTCGCGGCGATGGCAGCGGAGAACTCATCATCGATGCTGATGAGCGGCAGGTCGTCGCCAGTCATCTTGGCGAACATGCGTCCCTTCACAGCAGCGTAGTTTTCGATAGTGCCGTGGCGGTCGAGATGATCGGGCGTGATGTTGGTGAGAATGCCGACATTTGGCTTCACACTCGGCATCAGGTCGATCTGGAAGGACGAAAGCTCCAGCACATAGATGCGGCCCTTCACCGGTTGGCGCAGGTTGAACACCGCTAGACCGATATTGCCGCCGACATCGACATCGAGTCCGGCTTCCTTCAGCACATGGCCGGTCAGTGCTGTCGTGGTCGACTTGCCATTGGTGCCGGTAATGGCGACAAGCTTCGATCCGGCAGCAGCGAGTTCGCGCGCGAAGATTTCGGTGTCGCCAATGATTTCGATACCGGCCTTCTGCGCCTTGATCACCGTCCAGTGCGGCGTGGGATGCGTAAGCGGCACACCGGGGCTGAGCACCAGCGCATCCAGCGTCTTGAAATCCACATTGTGCAGATTGGCGATATCCACGCCTTCGCCGCGCGCCTTCTCTACTGACGGGTCGCTGTCGTCCCAGGCGAAGACCTCTGCACCGCCGAGCTTCAAAGCCGTCGCACAGGAAATGCCGGAACGTGCCAGTCCGAAGACGGCGACTTTCTTTCCAGCAAAGGTCTTCGCAGGAAACATCAGCGCAGCTTCAGGGTGGAGAGGCCAATGAGGGCAAGGACGAGCGAGATGATCCAGAAACGGATCACGATGGTCGGCTCCTTCCAACCCTTCTGTTCAAAGTGATGATGCAGCGGCGCCATCGCAAAGACGCGCTTGCCCGTGAGCTTGAAGGACGCAACCTGCACAATCACCGAAACGGTTTCGAGCACGAAGAGGCCACCGATGACGACCAGTACAATTTCATGCTTCACCGCCACGGCCATCGCACCCAGCGCGCCGCCGAGCGAAAGCGAACCGGTATCGCCCATGAAGATCATGGCAGGCGGCGCGTTGAACCATAGGAAGCCTAGCCCTGCTCCCACAAGCGCACCACAGATCACCGCGAGCTCACCGGTGCCTTTCACGAAAGGCAGAACGAGATAGCGCGAGAATTCGGCGTTGCCGACGAGATAGGCGATGAGGCCATAGGATGCAGCGGCGATCATCACCGGCATGATGGCGAGGCCATCGAGGCCATCAGTAATGTTCACAGCGTTACCAGCCGCAACGATGACCAGCATGCCGACGATCACGAAGAACGGGCCGAAATAAATCAGGAATTGTTTGGTGAAGGGCACGGCCAGCGATTGGGACAACGGCTGCGCGCCGATTTCCATGAACAGGAACACGGCAAGGCCGGCGATGATGAATTCCGCAGCGAGACGCATGCGGCCGGAGAAGCCGTGCACCGTGGCGCGCGTGACTTTCAGGTAGTCATCATAGAATCCGATGGCGCCGTAACCCAGCGTTACAAACAGCACGGCCCAGACGTAGAGATTGGTGAGATCGGCCCAGAGCAGCGTGGAGACGAAGACGCCGAACAGGATCATAAGGCCGCCCATGGTCGGCGTGCCCTGCTTTTCAACGATGTGGCGCTGCGGACCATCGGTGCGGATCGGCTGGCCCTTGCCCTGCTTCATCTTCAGCAGCGAGATGATCTTGGGGCCGGCGATGAAGATCACGAACAACGCCGTGAGGATCGCCATGCCGGTGCGGGTGGTGAGATAGCGGAAGACGTTGAGGGCGGAGACTTCGCTCGTGAGTTTTATCAACAGCAGATAAAGCATCGTCTCAATTCTCTTTCATTTTTGCGGGGAAACGCTCACGCAGGGCGGCCACCAGCGGGCCCATCTTGCTGCCCAGCGAACCCTTGATCACCAGGCTGTCGCCCGCTTGCAGGTCAGAAGCCAGCTTGTCAACCAGTTCCATCGAGGTCTCGGCATAGGCGGCGCGGCGGGCTTCCGGCACGGCATCCC
>Ga0207695_10011769_pt1 | contig 10570 bp, 7 predicted proteins | sample KBSC54metaG_FD_184354 | JGI IMG/M metagenome (GOLD analysis project Ga0207695, IMG submission 184354) | Corn rhizosphere microbial communities from Kellogg Biological Station, Michigan, USA - KBS C5-4 metaG (SPAdes) (version 2) | ecosystem: Host-associated > Plants > Roots > Rhizosphere > Soil... | reverse complement strand
CCTATAGCTAGGTACTTAAAAAATGATCAAGCAGCGTACGCTCAAGAACATCATTCGCGCCACTGGCGTCGGTCTGCATACCGGCGACAAGGTGTACATGACGCTCCGCCCCGCCGCACCGAACACCGGTATCGTTTTCCGTCGCACGGATCTTTCGCCGCCTGTCGATATCGCTGCGCGTCCCGACAAAGTCGGTGATACGCGTTTGTCGACCACGCTGGTTAATGGCGACGTGCGCGTCTCCACCGTAGAGCATCTGCTCTCGGCAATGGCTGGCCTGGGCATCGACAATGCCTACGTCGACCTGTCGGCACCCGAAGTGCCGATCATGGACGGCAGCGCCGGTCCGTTTGTCTTTCTGCTGCAATCGGCTGGCATTGAAGAGCAGCCTGTTGCCAAGCGCTTTATCCGCATCAAGAAGCCGATCAAGGTGCAGGAAGGCGACAAATGGGCCAGTTTTGAGCCGTTTGAAGGCTTCAAGGTCGGGTTCTCGATCGAGTTCAATCACCCGATCATCAGCAAGCGCACCTCGCGTGCCGAGATCGACTTCTCGACGACGTCGTTCGTGAAAGAAGTCAGCCGCGCGCGTACGTTCGGTTTCATGCGCGACATCGAAATGCTGCGCGAACACAACCTCGCGCTCGGCGGTTCGATGGATAACGCCGTGGTGCTGGATGATTACCGCGTGCTCAATGAAGACGGCCTTCGCTACGAAGACGAGTTCGTCAAGCACAAGATCCTTGATGCGATCGGCGATCTGTATCTGTTGGGTCACAGCCTGATCGGTGCGTACTACGCACACAAGTCCGGTCATGAGCTCAACAACAAACTGCTGCGTACCTTGATGGCCGACGCTTCCGCCTGGGAAGAAGTCAGCTACCAGGACGATCCGGCAACCTCGCCGATCTCCTACGCGCATCCGGCTCAGGCGATCTGAGCGACGGCTGCCTGCTGGGCTTCGAGGTAGTTAAGAAACCGCACCTGTGAGGGTGCGGTTTTTTTATGGCTGTAAGTCCAGCCGCCGCGCGGACCTGTCAATGGTCAATAGTCAGTAGAGCGCCTCATCTCTCGTTCTTCGCTTTTTCCCATTGACCATTCACAGGTCCGCGTAGCGGCCGAACTCACAGCTCGCGCAGCGAGCGAACTCCCTAGAAGACGTCATCGTCGCACCCGCATTGAGACTGCCAGCCATTGGCGCCAACTTTTCCTTTTGTGATATACCTCGCCCTTTCGCACGGCCGCGGTTCACGTACCGATGACATGGCTACTTGGTCAACGGGTTCAGCGTGGTATAACCCTCCCTCGCCATCTAAGGGGGTGGCTGGTCGAATCGGCGCGGGAGCGCTGCGTGTCGGAACGAGCCGGGATGTCGGCTAGGGGGTTCCGCCGGTCCGGGAAGCAGAAATATCGGCGACGGACGCCAGTTCCAGGAACAGTTCCCGTAATTCGGGGTCAGAGGTTGATGCTGCGGCAGCCTTCAGATGATTGGCGGCGGCAGCGGAAAGCGGTTTTGTCCGGTCCGGCTCGGTTTGAGTTGGCGGAAGGGGGGCCACTTTCACGGTAACTACGTTGGCGTGCACGCCTAGTGCGTGCGCGGCGGAGAGTATCTGCGCCTGAGAAAGACGCAGTCTCGATGCCCAAGCCGGCGAGGGAGCCAAAAAAACAAGACGGCCGTCGCGCAGGTTGGCGAAACGGACCTGCTCGCGGAGCGGTGACGGCAACGTCTGGCGCAGTGCTCGATCCAGCGCCTCCAGCTCGCCAGCTCTCTTTGCGAGAGCGGCGACAGGGCCAAATTCAGTCACGGACTTGGGTCCATGGCTGACAGAGCCGGAGGAAGGTGGGTTGTTACGCTGCATGTGGTGCCGACATCTCGGATGTGGAAACTCAATGCAAATCATACTTGTGTCACGCACCAAGAAGGTGCCGAAAACTCTGGATCTGGCTGATCGGCGCCTGCGCTATCGGCTATTGGGTGTAGCAGTCGGGGCCGTCGTGGGCTGTGCGGGTTTCGGCGCGCTGGTGGCGCTGGCGCTGGCAAGTCCTCGTGATGGGGCAATTGCCGAGATCGGGCAGCTGCATAAGCAGGTCGCCCAGCAAAATGCCCAGCTGGCTGATGTGCGCAAGGATGCCCAGCGTGAAGTCGATGCCCTGGCCATCAAGCTCGGCCAGCTGCAAGCCCAGTCCACGCGGCTCAATGCCCTGGGTGAGCGCCTGACCCAGGTCGGCAAACTGGACGACGGCGAGTTCAATTTTGATGAACAGCCGCCAGTCGGTGGCGTCGAAGATACCTCCGACAGCCCTTACGCGCTGCCGCAGACGCTGGACAAGAGTATCGATGAGCTGGCCAAGCAATTCGACCGCCAGCAAGCCCAGCTTTCGGCGCTGCAGAGCTTTCTGCTCGACGCCAAGATCGAATCCAATCTCAAGCCGACCGGCATGCCGCTCGACGGCTATATATCTTCCTATTTCGGTGGCCGCCCCGACCCGTTCAGCGGGCACGCCGCGCACCACACCGGTATCGACATCGCCGCTCCCACCGGTACGCCGGTACAGGCCGTCGCCGAAGGCATGGTCACCTATGCCGGTATTCGCAATGGCTATGGCAACGTGGTCGAGATCGATCACGGTAACGGCTACATGACCCGTTATGCGCATAACAGCCAGCTCGAAGTTCACCCGGGCCAGCGTGTGCACATTGGCGATGTCATCGCCAAGGCCGGCTCGACCGGTCGTTCGACCGGGTCGCATCTGCATTTCGAAGTCTGGTACGACGGACGGGTTGTCAATCCGCTGGCGTACGTTAAAAGCCACCGGTAAATCCGCTCGCTGTGCGAGCTGCAAGTCCGGCCGCTACGCGGCCTGTCAATGGTCAATGGAAAGAGCCAAAAGCCGCAGGGCGCTCTTCGCTCTTTCCATTGACCATTGACCGTTTACAGGGTGCGCAGCGGCCGGACCCTCGCCTCAGCCCTTGAAAACGCTCGACTTTGCCGCCACCCCATCCCCAGGAAAAAGCGGCAAGTTGGGATCGTCGCCTGACCCTAGTATCATCATTCCTTTCGTCCCGGCCGCATTCATCGCTGCCGGGCGTTCCTGTCTCCAGATCCGGAAGATCGATGTTCAATCGTGCCTTGACGAGCCTTTTCGGTAGCCGCAACGAACGTGTGCTGCGCCAGCTGTCCAAGACCGTAGCGCGTATCAATGCGCTTGAGTCGGAGTTCGAAAAGCTCAGCGACGAAGCGCTGCGCGGCAAGACCGATGAATTCAAGCAGCGTGTCGCCGCGGGCGAGTCGCTGGACAAGATCCTGCCGGAGGCCTTTGCCACGGTACGCGAGGGCGCCAAGCGCGTGCTCGGCATGCGTCATTACGATGTGCAGATGATCGGCGGCATGGTGCTGCATTCGGGTCGTATCGCCGAAATGCGTACCGGCGAAGGCAAGACCCTGGTGGGTACGCTGCCGGTGTATCTGAACGCTCTGGAAAACAAAGGCGTTCACGTCGTCACCGTGAACGACTACCTGGCTCGCCGCGACTCGGCGCAGATGGGCAAGTTGTACAACTTCCTTGGCCTGAGCGTGGGCGTGGTCTGGCCAGGCATGGAGCATGGCGACAAGCATCAGGCCTATGCCGCCGACATCACCTACGGCACCAACAACGAATTCGGCTTTGACTACCTGCGCGACAACATGGCCTTGTCCAAGGACCAGCGTTATCAGCGCGGCCTCAACTACGCCATCGTCGACGAAGTCGACTCGATCCTGATCGACGAAGCGCGCACGCCGCTGATCATTTCCGGTCCCGCCGAAGATTCGCCGCAGTTGTATCTGTCGGTGAACAAGATCGTGCCGAAGATGATCCGTCAGGAAAAAGAAGACGGTGCGGGCGATTACTGGGTCGACGAGAAGCAGAAGCAGGTGCACCTGTCCGAAGAGGGCATGTCGCACGCCGACGAGTTGCTGCGCCAGGCCGGCGTGATCGAGGCCGATAGTGGCCTGTACGATTCCAAGAACCTGGCCGTCGTGCATCACTTGAATGCCGCGCTGCGCGCCAACGCGATCTATCAGCGTGACGTCGACTACATCGTGCGCGACGGCGAGGTGGTGATCGTCGATGAGTTCACCGGCCGTACGCTCCCGGGTCGCCGCTGGTCCGACGGCCTGCATCAGGCGGTTGAGGCGAAGGAAGGCGTGCCGATTCAGCGCGAGAACCAGACGCTGGCCACGGTGACGTTCCAGAATCTGTTCCGCATGTACAAGAAGCTGGCTGGCATGACCGGCACGGCCGATACCGAAGCCTACGAATTCCAGCAGATCTACGGCCTGGAAGTGGTGGTGATTCCCACCCACAAGCCGATGATCCGCAAGGACAACTCGGACATGGTATTCCTTGGCCAGGAGGTCAAGTACCGAGCCGTGATCGAGGACATCAGGGACTGTCACAAGCGCGGTCAGCCGGTATTGGTCGGCACCACGTCGATCGAGGTGTCCGAGCTGCTGTCGAATCTGCTGCGCAAGGAAGGCATCCAGCACGAAGTGCTCAATGCCAAACAGCACGAGCGCGAGGCGCACATCGTGGCGCAGGCCGGTGCACCGGGTTCGGTCACCATCGCCACCAACATGGCTGGCCGCGGTACCGATATCGTGCTCGGCGGCAGCCTTGAAGCTGCATTGGCTGCGTTGCCCGAAGATGCCAACGAGATCGATCGCAAGCGCGCCAAGGCCGAATGGCAGAAGCGCCATGATCAGGTGCTCGAAGCCGGCGGCCTGCACATTATCGGTACCGAGCGACATGAGTCGCGCCGTATCGACAACCAGTTGCGTGGTCGTTCGGGCCGCCAGGGCGATCCGGGTTCGTCGCGTTTCTACCTGTCGCTGCAGGACAACTTGCTGCGCATCTTTGCTGGCGACTGGGTCGGCCGCTGGATGCGCATGTTCGGCATGAAGGAAGACGACGCGCTGGAAGATCGCATGATCAGCCGGCAGATCGAGAAGGCACAGCGCAAGGTCGAGCAGCACAACTTCGATATCCGCAAACACCTGCTGGAATTCGATGACGTTGCCAACGATCAGCGCAAGGTGATCTACGCGCAGCGCGACGAGTTGCTTGAGACCGAAGACGTGTCGGCAACCATCAACGATATTCGTGAAGACGTGATCGACGGGCTGGTGCGGCGTTACGTGCCGCCGCACAGCATCGACGAGCAATGGGATATCCAGGCGCTCGACCGGGAGCTGGAGAGCGAGTTCGGTGTACATGCCGATGTGCGTCACTGGCTTGAGCAGCAGAGCGAGGCCGACGACAACTCGTTGCTCGAACATGTTCGCGAGAGTGTCGACAAGCTGTTCAAGGACAAGGAGCAGCAGATCGGTTCCGAATCCATGCGCCAGCTGGAAAAGCACATCATGCTGAGCGTGGTGGACAACGCCTGGAAGGAACACCTGGCGAGCATGGATTACCTGCGTCAGGGCATCTATCTGCGTGGTTACGCACAGAAGCAGCCCAAGCAGGAGTTCAAGCGTGAGTCGTACGAGTTGTTCTCGAGCATGCTCGATCGCATCAAGGCCGAGGTGGTTCAGATGCTCGCGCGTATCCGCATTCGCAGCGAAGAAGAAGTCGCCGCGATGGAAGCCGAGCAGCAGCGCCTGGCCGCGCGTTTGCAGCAGCAGATGCAGGCCACCGGCGGCGGTGCTCCAGTGGGTGCGCTGACCGCACCGGAACTGGGTGACATTCCGATGCCGCAGATCGAAAACGAAGTGGTGCAGCGCGAAGGCCCCAAGGTCGGGCGCAACGACCCTTGCCCGTGTGGTTCGGGCAAGAAGTACAAGCACTGCCATGGTCAGTTGAGCTGACCTCGTAAAAAAAACCGGCGCAAGCCGGTTTTTTTAGGAGTGAGTGGAGAGGAGTGAGGAGTAAGAGAGAGCGAGAGCGAGAGCCTTGCCTTCTCTCACTCCTCACTCCTCTTCACTCACTCCTAAATACGTACTCCTGGATCAATCCCCACCGCCGGGCACCTTCTTCCGATACGGCTCAGCATCCACCGTGATATACGCCGGCTCGTCATTCGCTTCCAGGCGAATGGCGGTGAGCTTGCCGCCCCAGACGCAGCCGGTATCGATGGCGTATATGCCCAGGCCGGCAAAGCGGCCCAGCGTCGACCAATGGCCGCAGACGATGCGGGTTTCGCGGCGGCGCATGCCGGGTACTTCGAACCAGGGATACATGCCGGGCTTTTGCGTGCCGGGAATACCCTTGCTCTCGAAGTCGATTCGGCCATGTACGTCGCAATAGCGCATGCGAGTCAGGGTATTGATCGATGCTCGCATGCGATCGATGCCTTGCAGGCGGCTGGACCACGCGGCCGGGCGATTGCCGAACAGGTTTTTCAGGATGCGCGGATGGCGTGGGCTGGAAAGCTCGCGCTCGACGTCCTGCGCCTGGCGCAAGGCCTGCCGCAGCGTCCAGATCGGCGCCAGCCCGGCATGCACCATGGTCCAGCCCAGTTGCTCGTCGTGATGCATCAGTTTCTGGTTGCGCATCCACTCGAACAGCACGGGGGCGTCTTCGGCAAACAGCACCTCGCGCAACTCCGGGTTCACCTTTGATTGCGCGTCCTGTCGCCGCTGTCCGATCGCCAGCAGGCTGAGATCATGATTGCCCAGGGTGACGATGACGTTGTCGCGCAGGCTGTGGATCAGGCGCAGGGTTTCGAGCGACTGGCCGCCACGGTTGACCAGGTCACCACAAAACCACAGCCGGTCGGCAGCGGGGTCGAAACGTAATTTTTCCAGCAGACGTTGCAGTTCCGGATAGCAGCCCTGGACATCGCCGATCGCATAGGTAGCCATCGGCGCTAGTGCAGCGTGCGCGGGATGGACAGCGTGAAGGCGGGGATCGGCGCTTCAAAGTGCGTGCCGTCGTCGGCAAGCATCTGGTAGCTGCCCTGCATCGTGCCCACGGCAGTTTCCAGCACGGCGCCCGACGTGTACTCATAGTCATCGCCCGGCCGCATCCAAGGCTGTTCACCGACGACGCCATCGCCGCGCACTTCTTCGATCTTGCCGTTGGCATCGGTAATGAGCCAATGGCGAGTCAGAAGGCGCGCGGGAACCTCGCCGTTATTGCGCAAGGTGATGGTGTAGGCGAACACGTAGCGATTGTCAGCGGGCTTCGATTGATCGGGGACGAAGCGGGAAGCGACCTGCACGTCGATCGTGTAGGGGGATTTGTCATTCATGGGTCGATTGTAAGCGTTGCTGCCATGCATGGCGCAAGCTTGTGCCATGCATCGGGAGATTCCATACAGATCGCCGCCAGGGTGCGGAATTACTGAACCGGGACCTGGGCAAGTCGTACGAAGTCCGCCGGCGAAAGGGCCTCGGCCCGGGCCTTGGGATCAACATCGGCCGACCTGATCGCCTCGGCATCCATGACCTGCTTGAGCGCATTGCTCAAGGTCTTGCGACGTTGCGCAAAGGCGGCCTTCACCACCGCGTACAGGCGAGCCGGGTCGGCCTGGGGCAGGCGCTCGGGCGGCAAGGGGACCATCCGCACAACGGCCGAGTCCACTTTCGGGGGCGGTCGAAATGCGCCGGGCGGCACCTCAAATAACGGCTCGATCCGGCAAACCAGCTGCAACATCACCGATAGCCTTCCATACACCTTGCTGCCCGGCTCGGCGGCCATGCGGTCGACCACTTCCTTTTGCAGCATGAAGTGCATGTCTTCGATGGCGCCAGCATGTTCGACGCAGTGGAACAGGATCGGGCTGGAGATGTAATACGGCAGATTGCCGGCTACGCGGAGCTTCTCGACGCCCCGTTCGCGCGCCAGTGCGGTGAAGTCGACCTTGAGTACATCGGCATGGATCACCTCAAGCTCGCCGACGGTCGCCGCCCGGGCCTTGAGGTCAGGGATAAGGTCGGTATCGAGCTCGATCGCCGTCAACTTGCCTGCTGCAGCGAGCAACGGCAGGGTCAGTGCGCCTTCGCCGGGGCCGATCTCGACCACCACATCGTTCGGCCTGGGCGATATCGCGCTGACGATACTCTCGATGTAGCGCTTCTCGTGCAGGAAGTGTTGGCCGAAGCTTTTCTTGGGGCGAGCAGTCATGGGGCGTCAGATATGGGTATCGGGAGTAAGGGGCTAAAGCCGGTGCGCGGGGCAGCTTACTGCGCGGACTTGATGAGGTTCAGCGCCATCCTGGCCGCAGCAATGAGGCTGGCCGGGTCAGCGCGGCCAGTGCCGGCCAGGTCCAGCGCCGTACCGTGATCGACCGATGTGCGAATGAAGGGCAGCCCCAGGGTGAGGTTGACTGTGCGGTCGAAAGCCTCGCTCTTGAGCACGGGCAGGGCCTGGTCGTGGTACATCGCCAGCACGGCGTCATAGCGCTCGCGCTGTGCGGGTACGAAGGCGGTATCGGCGGGTAGGGGGCCAAGTAGGTGCATACCTTCGCCACGGAGCGCGTCGAGGGCAGGAATGATGACGTCGATCTCCTCGTGGCCGAGGTGGCCGCCTTCGCCAGCGTGAGGGTTGAGCCCAAGTACGGCGATCCGTGGCTCGGCAATGCCGAACTTGCCACGTAGCTCTTGATGCACGATGCGTATCGTCCGATCCAGCAAAGGTGCTGTGATGGCCGCCGGGACGCGAGCGAGCGGCAGGTGTGTCGTCGCCAGCGTTACCCGTAGTTCCGGGCTGGCCAGCATCATGACCACTTCGGCGGACGCGTGCTCGGCAAAGAATTCGGTATGACCGCTGAAAGGGATGCCGGCATCGTTGATCGACGCCTTCTGCAGCGGCGCGGTAACGATGGCATCGTAGCGCCCTGCCATGCAGCCGTCGGCAGCTTCGGTCAGGGTTGAGAGCACATGACGGGCGTTGCGCGGGTCGGGCTGGCCGGGGATTTCCTCGGCGCCCAGCGGAACGTGATGGACGCGCAGGCTTCCAGCCGGCCGTTCGATCAATGGCGTGCCGTCATCGTCGATCAGCTCGACGGTCGTACCGCACCGCCTGGCCGCGCGAAGCAGCAGCTGGCGGTCAGTGACCGCAACGAAATTGGCCGCCAGCGAGCTGGCGGCCAACCGGATCAGCAGTTCCGGTCCGATCCCTGCCGGTTCGCCGGCAGTGACCGCGAGCCGGGGCAGGGGCGGACGATTGCTCATGCGGACATCAGGACTTGCCGTTGCCTGTACCGCTGCCGCTCTGGCCGCCATTGGGCAGGTTCGGGTCGCGCAGCTCGGGCACCAGCACGTTGATGTAGGCGCTCGAACGCATTTCGCGGAGGTAGTCGTCGTAGGCCTGTTCTGCCTTGCGGTTACCGATGGCCTGACGAGCCTGGTCGCGCTCGATGTCGTTGGTACGGTCGCTCTGGCGCGATCCCAGCAGCTGAATGATGTGCCAGCCGGCTTCCGTCTGGAACGGCTGCGACACCTGGTTGTCCTTCAGCGTGGTCAGCTGCTGCGCAATGGCGCCGCCCCAGGCCTGCTGCGGGAACCAGCCCATGTCACCGCCGGCATTGGCGGTGGTGTCGTCCTTGGAGTTGTCCTTGGCTAGCTTCTCGAAGTCGCCATGCTTGGCGGTGATCTGGTTGTACAGATCCTCGGCCTTCTGGCGAGCCTGCTCCGGCGTCATCAGTTCGCTGGGTTTGATGAGAATCTGACGTGCGTGGTATTCGGTGATGACCTGGCGGCTGGGCGCACGCTGGTCGATCAGCTTGAGGATGTGGAAGCCGGTCGGGCCGCGCAGCGCTGCGGTCACGTCACCGGGCTTGAGGGTGCTGATCGAGTCGACGAAAGCCGGCGGAACTTCGTCCATGCGGCGCCAGCCGAGATCGCCGCCGTCCAGAGCGTCCTGGGCGTCGGAGAAGCGGATTGCCGCTGCCTTGAAGTCCATCCCCCCCTTGATCGCATCGACTGCCTGCTGGGCTTTCTTCTGCGCTGCTTCGATATCGGCCGAATTGCCGCCCGAAGGCACGCTGATCTGGATGTGCGCCAGATGAACTTCGCCAGCCTTGTAGGTCGGGCTGGCAAGCAGGTTATTGATCTCGCTGTCGCTGATATTGACTTGGTCGCGCACCACGCTCTCATGCAGGCGCTGGGCGATAAGCTGGTCGGAAAGCTGCTTACGGAACGCCACGAAGCTCGAGCCATCCTGCTCCACCGCGGCGCGAAGCTGCTCCGGCGACATCTTGTTCTGCTGTGCCACTGCGGCCACGGCCTGGTCGATATCGGCGTCGGACACGTGAATGCCCTGGTCGTCGGCGCGCTGCACCTGCAGCTTCATCAGGATCAGGCGATCAAGCACCTGACGGGCCAGGACATCCTGCGGCGGCAGCTGGCTGGGGTCGCTGGCGTACTGCTGCTGGACCGAGCGCATCGCCTCGTTCAGTTCGCTCTGCAAAATAATGCCATCGTCCACCACCGCCACAATGCGGTCGAGCGGCTGATTGCCCTGCGGCACCTGCGACTGCGGTAGTAGCTGGGCATGGGCGGGCAGGACGGTCGCGGTGGCAATCGCGAACAGGAACAACGCGAGGGGCTGCTTCATCAGTCGGGGGCCTTCAAATCGCCCCTGTGGG
>Ga0207695_10011768_pt1 | contig 10570 bp, 10 predicted proteins | sample KBSC54metaG_FD_184354 | JGI IMG/M metagenome (GOLD analysis project Ga0207695, IMG submission 184354) | Corn rhizosphere microbial communities from Kellogg Biological Station, Michigan, USA - KBS C5-4 metaG (SPAdes) (version 2) | ecosystem: Host-associated > Plants > Roots > Rhizosphere > Soil... | reverse complement strand
GCAGGTTGATGTGCATCGCATCGATGCCGAGATCACCCGGGCGCACCCGGCCGACGATCGCGTTGAAGTTGGCGCCGTCGCAATAGACGTAGCCGCCAACGCCGTGGACCGCCTCGCAGATCGCGATCATGTCACGCTCGAACAGGCCGCAGGTGTTGGGGTTGGTGATCATCACGCCCGCCACCTCGGGCGACAGCGCGGCCTTGAGCGCGTCGAGATCGACGCGGCCGTCCTCGGTCGCCGGGATGCCCCGCACCTGATAGCCGGCGAAGGCGGCGGTGGCCGGGTTGGTGCCGTGCGCGCTTTCGGGAACGAGGATGATCTTGCGCGCGTCGCCCCTCGCCTCGTGCGCGGCGCGGATCGCCAGCAGGCCGCATAGTTCGCCATGCGCGCCCGCCTTGGGGCTCATCGCGATGCCCGGCATGTTGGTGAGCGCCTTCAGCCACTCGCCGACGAGGTGGATTACCGCCAGCGCACCCTGGATGCCGTCCACCGGCGTCAGCGGGTGGAGGTCCGCGAAGCCGGGCAGCCGCGCCATCTTCTCGTTGAGGCGCGGATTGTGCTTCATCGTGCACGATCCGAGCGGGAAGAGGCCGAGGTCGATCGCATAATTCTGCCGGCTGAGGCGGGTATAGTGCCGTACCGCTTCCGGCTCCGAAAGCCCCGGCAGGCCGATCGGCCTGTTGCGCTCGAGGCCGGCGAGGCGGCTCGCCACCTTGGGCCGCTCGGGCAGATCCACGCCGGTGCGGTCGGCATCGCCGATCTCGAAGAGCAAGGGCTCCTCCAGCATCAGCGCCTTGTTGCCGGTGTAGGTGGCCGGGGCAGTGCCTTCGCTACCGGAGCCCATTTCGGGGCGCCAGCCGGATTGGTTGATCGCGCTCATGCCAGCGCCTCCTCAAGCGCGCCCGCAAGCGCTTCGACGTCCTCTTCGGTGCTGGTCTCGGTCACGCAAACCACCAGCCCCCTCTCCAGATGCTCGACGCCCGGATAGAGGCGGCCGAGCGACACGCCGCCCAGCACCCCCTTCTCCGCCATGGCGCGCACCACCGGCCGCGCCTCCTTGGAGAGCGTCAGGGTGAATTCGTTGAAGAAGGCGCCGTCCATCACTGCGACGCCCGGCACTTTGGCGAGCCGATCCGCCGCCTGCACCGCCAGCGCGTGATTGAGCGCCGCGAGATCACGCAGCCCCTTTTCGCCCAGCAGCGTCATGTGGACGGTGAAGGCCAGCGCGCAGAGGCCGGAATTGGTGCAGATGTTCGACGTCGCCTTCTCGCGGCGGATATGCTGCTCGCGGGTGGAGAGCGTCAGCACGAAGCCACGCTGGCCGTCCGCATCCACCGTCTCGCCGGCGAGACGGCCGGGCATCTGGCGGACATGCTTCTCGGCGCAGGCGAAGAGCCCGACATACGGCCCGCCGAACTGCAGGCCGACGCCGATCGACTGGCCCTCGCCCACCACGATGTCCGCGCCCATCTCGCCCGGCGATTTGATGAGCCCCAGCGACACCGGCTCGGTGACGACGGCGATCAGCAGCGCGCCCTTGGCTTGGCAGGCCTCGGCCAGCTCCGAGAGATCGGCGATGCGGCCGAGGATGCCGGGGTTCTGCACCACGACGCAGCTCGTCTCGGTGTCGACCGCCGCGATCAGGCGCGCCATTTCCATCTCGCCGGTGCCGTCGAGCTTCGGCAGCGCCGTCTCCAGAGTATCGCCGGTGAACTTCGCCATCGTCTCGCAGACCGAGACGTAATGCGGGTGCAGCCCGCCCGAGAGGATCGCCTTGCCGCGCCGCGTGATCCGCCGCGCCATCACGATCGCCTCCCAGCAGGCGGTCGAGCCGTCGTACATCGAGGCGTTCGCCACCTCGCAACCGTAGAGCCGCGCGACCTGTGTCTGGAACTCGAAGAGCGCCTGCAGCGTGCCCTGCGCGATTTCGGGCTGATAGGGCGTGTAGCTGGTCAGGAACTCGCCGCGCTGGATGATGTGATCGACGCTGGCGGGGACGTGATGCTTGTAGGAACCCGCGCCGAGGAAGAAGGGCTGGTCGCCCGCCGCCTGGTTCATGCGGGCGAGCGCACCGAGTTGGCGCTCGACCTGCAGCTCGGTGGCGTGCATCGGCAGGCCCGGCACGGTGCCGGAGAGACGCGCGGCGGCGGGCACATCGACGAACAGGTCGTCGATCGAATTCGCGCCGATCACGCCCAGCATCGCCTGCCGGTCTTCGGGTTGGAGGGGCAAGTAACGCATCAGGCGGGCTTCCTCATGGAAAAACGGAGGCGGACATAATCGGCGAGCCAGCTGCCGTCGGGCTGGCGGAAGGCGGTTTCGAGGCGGGTTTCGACGGCCTGCGCAACATCGTCCTGCTCGGCATCCGGGACGCCGGCGGCATCGAGGAAGCCGGTGCGGAAGGTGCGGAGCCAGCCCGCTACGCCCGCCGGCAGCGGCGTCGGGCGCGGGATCAGGGTGGCGGCGATGTCGGTGAAGCCGGCGGCCTCGTAGACGGCCACGAACTCGTCGGGCGCGGCATACCATTGCGGGTCACGGTCATCGGTCTGGTAGCCGCGTGCCTTCAATTCGGCGTGGAGCGCCGCCCGCAACGTGGCGATATTGCCCTGCCCGCCCATCTCACCGACGAAGCGGCCGCCGGGCTTGAGCGCGGCGAACACGCCCTTCGCCACGGCCGGGGCGTCGAGCATCCAGTGCAAGGCCGCGTTGGAGAAGACGGCATCGAACTCCGGGCCGAACGCCAGCTTCTGCCCGTCCACCACATGCGCATCGAGCCGGCGTTCCCGCGCCGCTACGATCATCTCGGGCGAGGCATCGACCGCGACCACCGTCGTCCCGGCCTCGACCAGCTTCTCAGTGAGCACACCGTCACCGCTGCCGAGATCGAGAATGTGCTCGCCCGGCTTCGGAGCGAGCAGATCGACCACCGGCGCGCCGAGCGCCGGCACGAAGGCGGCGTTGGCGGCGTAGTCCTTGGCATCCCAGCGGCTGGTGGTGTTGACCGACACGATCTTATCTCCCTCCGTTCGTCCTGAGCGAAGTCGAAGGACGGGCTGCAAACGCAGCGCCTGAGGCCCGCACTTCGACTTCGCTCAGTGCGAACGGGGTTATGGGCTTAGAGCGTATCCACGAACGCCTTGTACGCCGCCTCGTCCATCAGGCCTTCCAGCTCGGACGGATTCGACAGCGTGAGCTTGAAGAACCAGCCCTCGCCCTCCGGCGCCGTGTTGACGAGCGCGGGATCCTCCGTGAGCGCGGCATTGCCCTCGGTCACTTCACCCGAAACCGGCGCATAGACGTCTGACGCGGCCTTCACCGATTCGACGACCGCGGCCTCCTTGCCCTTCTCGACCTTGGTGCCGGCGGACGGCACATCGGCGAAGACGATGTCGCCGAGCTGGCTCTGCGCATAATCTGTGATGCCGACCGTCGCGGTCGTGCCGTCGACGCTGATCCACTCATGGTCCTTGGAGAAGTAGATGATCGCCATGGTCAGGCTCCCTTGCGATGATAGCGGTGGGGGACGAGCGGCATCGGCGTCACGATGCCGGTAAAGATCTTGCCGCGCTGGTTGAGCGTGACGCTGGTGCCGGGCGCGGCGGAGGCCGCGGGGACGTACGCCATCGCGATCGCCTTGCCGAGCGAGGGCGAATGGCCGCCCGAGGTGACGCGGCCGACCTCGCTGCCTTCCGCGTCGAGCACGGCGGCCCCCTCGCGCACCGGCTGGCGGCCTTCCACCACCAGCATCACACGCTTGAGGATCGGGCCGTTCTCGCGCTCCAGCACGATGCGATCGTGGCCGGGGAAGCCGCCTTCCTCGCGGCGGCGCTTGGAGAGCGCGAAGCCGAGATCGGCGGCGACCGGCGTCGTCTCCTCATCGAGATCGTGGCCGTAGAGCGGCAGCCCCGCCTCGAGCCTGAGCGAATCGCGCGCGCCGAGGCCGATCGGCTTCACCTCGGGCTCGGCGCAGAGCGCGTCGGCCAGCTTTTCGGCATCCTCTGCGGGCACGGATATCTCGAAGCCATCCTCGCCGGTATAGCCCGAGCGGCTGACCCAGCAGTCGATCCCGGCGATGGTGAAGGCGCCGGCGGTCATGAAGGTCAGCGCCTCGACACCCGGCGCGAGACGCGCGAGTGCGGTCACCGCCTCCGGCCCCTGCAGCGCCAGCAGCGCCTGCTCGTAGAGGTGCGAGAGGGTGATGTCGTCGTCGAGATGCTCGCGCAGATGCGCGATGTCGTCCCATTTGGTCGCGCCGTTGACGACCATGTAATAGCCGCCCTCGGAGTCGAACGGCGAAGCTGCCGCCAGGCGCGTCACCATCAGGTCGTCGAGGATGCCACCATTCTCGGCCAGCAGCAGCGAGTAACGCTGCCGCCCCTCGCCCAGGCCCTTGATGTCGGCCGGGAGCAAGGTCTCCAGCGCCTCGGCAACGCCCTCGCCGGTGAAGATCAGCTGGCCCATGTGCGAGACGTCGAACAGCCCGGCATGCTCGCGCGTCCAGAGATGCTCGGCCATGATGCCGTCATACTGGATCGGCATGTGGTAGCCGGCGAACTCGACCATCCGCGCGCCGCGACTGCGGTGCCATTGGTCGAGCGGCAGCGCCTCGGGCGCCGTCTCGATCAGGTCTTCGGTCGCGGTATCGGTCATGCGGGCCTCCGTGCCGGTGTGACGAGGCGGCGCGGGCGGACTCGCCCTGCCATCCTCGCCCCCTCTGTCACGGAACCTGAGAGCTTTCGCGGACTCTTTCGAGACCGCTTACCCCTTCGGTGGGGCGGTTGGCCGCTTGGCAGCCCTCCACCCGCTTTCCAGAGTGCCCTGTTCTGCCCGCGCGGTCCCGAGGCCTGAGAGATTCCGGGGCGGTTGCTCCTTCGGCGGCGACGGCCCGAAGACCGCCACGCTCTCCCGCGCGTGCAGCCGACGGTTGCCCGCCGGAGACCCTCCCCGAGTGGGCGAAGCCGCCCGGGGAGTCAATCGGAGATCACTTGGTTGCGTTGTACGCAAGCTGCTCCTGGGTCAGCTGGAAGCCGACGAGGAGCTCGAAGCTCGCCTTGGCCATCGCCGCGCGCACCGCCGGATCGGTCATCGGATCGACCGTCGCATCCGCGTCGTCGGCATTGCGCTTGCGGATCAGGCGGTTGCGGATGTTCTCCGGCAGCGTCGCCTCGGCACGGCTGACGGTCGCGGTCGCCTGTCCGTTGGCGGTGGCGAGCAGCTTGCCGTCGTCGAAATGCACCGAGATGCGGCTGATCGACTTGGACGCGACCGCCGTGCCGCCGTGCATCACCACGGCGAAATAGGGCAGCACCACGTCGCGCGCGCCGTGCGGATCGTTGCGCCGCGCCTCGACCTTGAAACTCACCACGCTGCTGAGATTGGGCGATTCGGCCGCTTCGTTCTTGTTCGGCTTCTTGCCGTTGTCCTCGCTGTCGTCGCACTGGCCGTGGACGTCGGTGATCACCGCCACCACATCGATGGCGCGCGCGTCGCGGCTTTCGGCCGGATTGAACAGCGTGACGTCGCCGGCATAAGCGGGCACGCCCACCGCCGGGCAGCTCGTGCGCTTCACCTCCTGGCCGATCGAACCGCCGATCGCAGTGATATCGTTATCCTTGGCGCAGCCTGCGAGGACCAGCGGAGCGAGCAGGAGGGCGAGCGGCAGACGCTTGGTCATCGACAAGAGGGCATGTCCTGAATGGGGAACGATCGGGCGCGGATCATAGGAAGCGCCTTTCGTGCAGGCAAGCAATCGCGTAAAGGCTGACATGAGATGATCCAGGCCGAAACCGCTGCTTCCGAACCCGCTTCCGGCGGGCTTCCCCCGCTCGACCTGCTGATCGCGGCCCCGCGCGGCTTTTGCGCCGGAGTGGACCGCGCGATCCGCATCGTAGAACTGGCGATCGAAAAATACGGTGCCCCCGTCTACGTGCGGCATGAGATCGTCCACAACAAATATGTCGTCGACGAACTGCGCGCCAAGGGTGCCGGACGATGCGCCGGTGGTCTTCTCGGCGCATGGCGTGCCGAAGGCGGTGCCGTTCAAGGCCTCCGAGCGAGGCCTTACCTGGCTGGACGCGACCTGCCCGCTGGTTTCCAAGGTCCATCGCCAGGCCGAACGCCTCTCCGAACAGGGGCGCCACATTCTTTTCATTGGCCATGAAGGCCATCCCGAGGTGATCGGTACGCTCGGGCAACTGCCCGATGGCGCGATGACGCTGGTGGAGACCGAGGCGGATGTCGCCGCGCTGAACGTGGCCGATCCCGACAACCTCGCCTTCCTCACCCAGACGACGCTCTCGGTGGACGATACCGCCGGCATCGTCGATGCGCTGCGCAGGCGCTTCCCGACCATCCAGGGGCCACGCGGCGAGGACATCTGCTACGCCACGTCGAACCGGCAGGCGGCGGTGAAGACCATCGCCCACCAGTGCGACGCGATGCTGGTGATCGGCGCGCCCAACTCCTCCAACTCGCTGCGGCTGGTCGAAGTGGCCGAGCGCGAAGGCACCCGCGCGACCTTGGTCCAGCGCGGCGAATGCATCGATTTCGAATGGTTGAAGGGGGTTCGCATCCTCGGAATCACGGCCGGCGCCTCGGCACCCGAGGTGCTGGTGCGCGAGGTGGTCGATCGGCTCGCCACCCGCTATGCGATCGTCCGGCGCGAGGTGGAGACCACCGTCGAGCGCATGATCTTCAAGCTGCCGCGCGGGCTCGCCGCCTGATCGGCGGCCTTCGCGGGGAAGCAAGTGGCGGTCTATACGCATGTTCCGGCCGAGGAGATGGCCGCGCTGCTGATGCGCTACGGCGTCGGCGCATTGCGATCGTTCAAGGGCATTGCGGAAGGCGTCGAGAACAGCAATTATCTGGTCGAGGCCGAGGGCGGGCGCTTCATCCTGACGCTTTACGAGAAGCGTGTGGACGCCGGCGACCTGCCTTTCTTCCTGGCGCTGCTCGATCATCTCGCCGATCGCGGGTTGCCGGTGCCGAGGGCGCTCAAGGATTCCGAGGGCGTGCAGGTACAGACCGTCGCGGGGCGGCCTGCCTGCCTGATCGAGTTCCTGGAGGGCGTTTCGCTTTCGCACCCGACGCCGGCACAGGCCCGGACGACCGGCGAGGCGTTGGGACGGATGCACGCTGCGCTGGCGGATTTCGAGGCAGCGCGACCCAATACGCTGGGTCTCGCCGGCTGGCACGACCTGGCAGGCCGCTGCGGCACGGCCGTGGACGATATCGCGCCGGGCTTCTCCAGGCGGATCGCCGACGAACTGGCCCACCTCGACGCGCATTGGCCCGCCGACCTGCCGTGCTCGGTGATCCACGCCGATCTCTTCCCGGACAACGTACTGATGCTGGGAGACCGGGTGACCGGTATGATCGACTTCTATTTCGCCTGCTCGGAAATCCGCGCGTGGGACGTGGCGGTGACGCACAGCGCCTGGGCCTTCTCCTCGGACGGGCGCGATTTCGACGTTTCCGTCGGCAACGCCTTGCTGGAAGGCTATCAGGCCGCGCACCCTTTCACCGAGGCAGAGCGCGCGGCGCTGCCGGTGCTGGCGCGAGGATCGGCGTTGCGCTTCACACTGACCCGCGCGTGGGACTGGCTCAACACGCCGGCCGACGCGCTCGTCACCCGCAAGGACCCGCTGGCCTTCCTGCGCCGGCTTGATTTCTACGCCGCCCATCCGGAGTGTTTCGCCGCGTGACCGACGAATTGTCGCTTGTCCACATCTTCACGGACGGCGCCTGCAAGGGCAATCCCGGCCCCGGCGGCTGGGGGGCCCTGCTGCGCATGGGCGCGACCGAGAAGGAACTCAGCGGGGGCGAGGCGCTCACCACCAACAACCGCATGGAGCTGACCGCCGCGATCCGGGCGCTGCAGGCGTTGAAGCGTCCATGCCGGGTGCTGCTGACCACAGATAGCCGCTACGTGATGGATGGCCTCACCAAATGGATTCACGGCTGGCGCAAGAATGGCTGGAAGACGGCTGACAGGAAGCCCGTGAAGAATGCCGATCTCTGGCAGGAGCTGCTGGCCGCCGCCGCCCCGCACCGGGTGGAGTGGAAGTGGGTGAAGGGCCATGCCGGGCATGACGAGAATGAGCGGGTCGACCAGCTGGCAAGTGCCGAGGCGCTGAAGTTCGGGCGGGGCTGATCGTCAGAATGCCCCAGCGCGTCACGCGCGAGGCGCCCTTCGATCGAGAAAATCATCGATAGCGGCGATTACCGGCAGGCGATTCTCGTCCGACTCGCGCAGCAGCTCGTGGCGGCCGCTAGGGAAAAGCTTCATCTCCGCATCCGGCAGTCGCTGGGTGGCCGCCACGATCGCCTCGTCGCGGACCAGCCTGTCGAGGCCGGCGGCCAACAGCAGCACGGGCGTCCGCACCCCCTCCAGCTCGCCCTTGCTGGCGATACGGCGATCGCCGGCCAGCGCCGCGCCGATCCAGTTCCAGGTCGGCGGTCCCATCGCGATGCCCGGGATCGCCTGCTTCCAATATTGCGAATCCTCATAGCGCGGCAGGCTCGCGGTGAGCCGCAGGTAGCGGCGCGGATTGGCGTAATTGTCGCGAAAGATCGCGCGATGGCCGAGCCGCGCCAGTTTCGCCCCGCCAACGATCGCGCTCGCCATGATGCGGGGAAGGTGCCCGGTATTGAGCGCCAGCATCGGCGCGACCAGCACCAGCGCATCGAAGGCCAGCCCCTTTTCCGCGCAGGCACGCAGCGCGACATGGCCGCCCATCGAATGCGCCACCAGCACGTGCGGACCCGGCGTGCGGGCCTTCCAGTCGGCGACGAAGTCGGCGAGGTCCTCGATCAGCGGATCGAAGCTCAACCGATCATCGGGGTCGAGCGTGCCGGTGAAGGTTCGCGAGCCGCCCTGCCCGCGCCAGTCGAATCCCTCGATGTCCCAGCCGAGACCGTGCCAGTGATCGCAGGCCTCGAGATATTTTTCGATATAATCGGCGCGACCGGACTGGAAGAGCAGGCTGCCCCGCCTGTCGCCCCCCGGAGCGGGCCAGCGGTAGGCGCGATGCGGCCAGCCGTCGGCCGCCGTCCAGACGGGGAATGTCATCCCCTCCGGATACTTTCGGCGATCGAAGCCCGATTCGTGGGTAAATGCGGTCGTAGCCATTTTTTTCGTGGTTACGGTTTGGCAAGTGGTGCCGTCTAGTAGGGGTGGTCATGCAGACCGCTCTCACCGGACTTCTTACCGGCGGCCTCATCGCCGCCCTGCTCTACGCGACGTGGACGGATATCCGTGCGCGGATCATCCCGAATCCGCTCAACGCCGGCATCGCGCTTTCCGCGCCGCTATGGTGGTGGGCGTGCGGCGTGGCGCCGTGGCCGGGGATCGCGATCCAGCTCGCCGTGGCCGGCGTGGCGTTGCTGATCTTCGCCGGAGCCTTCGCCATCGGCGCGATGGGCGGCGGCGACGTCAAGCTGATCGTGGCGCTGGGCCTGTGGCTCGCGCCGCTCGATTTCATGAAGATGATCGTGTGGATGTCGATCGGCGGTGGAATCCTCACCGTCGCAATGTTCGCCCGCCACAAACTGCGGAAAATCGAGACGCCGCTGGAAATTCCTTACGGCGTCGCAATCGCCATCGCGGCCATTCCAGTTCTCGCCGAACGATATTTTTACCAATTCGCGGCATGAAGCTCAATCGTAACTGAATCTAGGCCTGTAGGGGGCGGAAACGTCATGGACGGAAAGAAGATCGCATTGCTGGTGGGCGCGTTGTTCGTCGCCGCGGTGACAGCCATCATGGCGAAGAACATGTTCGGCACCGCAACTGCTCCGCAGGCGGTCGCCGCCATCGCACCGCAGCCCACCGGGCCGCAGGTTCTCGTCGCGACCAAACCGCTGCCGGTCGGCACCATCCTGGGGCCGGACTCGGTACGCTTCCAGCCCTGGCCGAAGGATCTGGTCGACGGCGCCTACTACGTGAAGGGCCAGGCCAGCGTCGATCCGACCAAGATGATCGGCATGGTCGTCCGCACCGAGGTCACCGCCGGCCAGCCGGTCACGCAGGGCTCGCTCGTCTCGCCCCAGGATCGCGGCTTCCTCGCCGCGGCGCTGACGCCGGGCATGCGCGCCGTGACGGTCTCGGTGGGTGGCGCCTCGGCCGTCGCCGGCTTCGTCTTCCCGGGAGACCGCGTCGACCTCGTGCTGACATCCAACGTGGACGTCACCGCCACCGCCTCGACCACCGCAGCCGCGCCGGTCCAGGTACAGGTGAAGGACGATCGTCCGCTCAACACCTCCGAGACGATCATCCGCAACATCCGCGTCCTCGCGACCGATCAGCGCTTCGACAATCAGCCGACGCCGGATGGCAAGACGCAGGTGTCCAATTTCTCGCTGGTGACGCTCGAGGCGACGCCGAAGATGGCCGAGAAGATCGCCGTCGCGCAGAAGATCGGCTCGCTCTCGCTTTCGCTGCGCCCGCTCGCCGACAGCACCACCGATCTCGAGAAGTCGATCGCCGCCGGGGACCTTTCCGTGCCCGCCGGTACCGATCCGAAGTCCGAGAAGAAGATGCTGCTCGACGTCGCCAGCGAGCCGCAGG
>Ga0207695_10011764_pt1 | contig 10572 bp, 7 predicted proteins | sample KBSC54metaG_FD_184354 | JGI IMG/M metagenome (GOLD analysis project Ga0207695, IMG submission 184354) | Corn rhizosphere microbial communities from Kellogg Biological Station, Michigan, USA - KBS C5-4 metaG (SPAdes) (version 2) | ecosystem: Host-associated > Plants > Roots > Rhizosphere > Soil... | reverse complement strand
CTACACGCGGCACCTGGGCTTCACGGTGCAGATCCATCCCGCGCCCGCGTTCGCCGAGATCGCGCGCGAGGACCTGCATCTCTATCTCACGCAGCCGGGTCCGGGTGGCGGCGGCGCGCCCATGCCGTCGGGCGAGGCGCAGGCGCCGGGCGGATGGAATCGCATCCATCTCATCGTGTCCGATCTCGATGCCACGATCGCCGGGCTGCGGGCGGCCGGGTGCCGGTTCCGGAACGCCGTGGTGCAGGGCGTGGGCGGCAAGCAGATCCTCCTCGAGGATCCGTCGGGCAATCTCGTGGAGTTGTTCGAGCCGAACACCGCCGCGTACCGCGCGCCGGGCCGCGGAAAAAGCGGGTGAGGGGCCACGCCTAACGCCCGCACGGGGCGGCGGCGGCGCCCGCCGGCGCGGCCGGCCGAGGACCCGCGCGTCGAGCGGTCGCGCCGCGTCATCCTGGGCGCGGCGCTCGACGAGTTAGGCGAGGCCGGCTACGGCGCCTTCAGCATCGAGTCGGTGGCCGGCCGCGCCGGCGTCGGCAAAGCGACCATTTACCGATACTGGCCGCACAAGCTCGCGCTCATCGCCGATGCCTTCCGGATGCTCCAGGACGAGGGCGATCCCGAGCTCGAGACCGGCACGCCGCGCGACAAGCTCGAGCGCATCATCCGTCACGTCGCGGAGGTGGCGAAGCACTCGCCGTTCTCGAAGTGTCTGCCGGCGTTGATCGACGCGGCCGAGCGCGATGCCGACCTGCGGACGTTCCACCGGCGGTTCCAGGCCGAGGCGCGGAGGCCGCTCATCGTGCTGCTCGAGCAGGGGGCCGCATCGGGCGACTTCCCGCGGCGCCTCAATGCCGAGCTCGCGGCGTTCAGCCTGCTGGGCGCGATCTTCTTTTGCCGGCTGATGACGAGCAAGCCGTTCGACCCGGACCGAGCCGGGGAGCTGGTGGACTCGGTGTTGGGCAGGCAGTCGAAGCGCTGATCGAGCGCTCGCGCGCGGTCGAGCTGGCCTAACGCTTACCGATCCGGAACGGAGGTTGGTCGCCATGACGCCGCATCGTGGTCCCCGCTCGTGCGCTCGGCGCCCCTTACTTGGCGCCGCCGCGCTCGTCGCTTCGCAAGCCGACTCGACGAAGACCATCAGCGTGACCACGAAGCGTCCGTAGCGCGGCGGCCGTCGGCGCCGCGCGTGACAACGCGGCGCGTTAGACCAGTGGCAGCCGAGCAGTTCTCCGCCCTACCATCCTCCCACATCGCCGCACGACGCGACGGTGCGGGCTCGGGATGGAGGGCGGTTTGTCTTTTCCTAACGGAAATCGGCGCACGGCGCCCCCGGCGGTGAGCACCCTCGAGGTGCTGGGCTGCATGGCGGCGATCGCGGCGGTCAAAGCGTCGCTCGCGCATCGGGGGTTCGCGCGCACGGTCGCGCGCATTCATGCGCGCACGCCCAACGCCACGGCTGGAGCGGACGCGCCGGATGAGCTGGTCGCCCGGCTGGACCGCCTGGTGGCGGTCGCGGCGGCGTGGTATCCGGGACGCGCGCTCTGCCTCGAACGCTCGCTCGTGCTGTACGAGCGGCTGCGCCGCGCCGGCGCCCGCGCCGAGCTCCGGTTAGGCGTCCAGGCGGCACCGTTCGCGTCGCACGCCTGGGTCGAGCGGAACGGCGAACCGCTCAACGACGTCCTCGAGCACACCGAGCAGTTCACGCCTGTCCCCCTCGGTGCTCCATGAATCTCTTCTGTTGCATCGTTCGCCACAGCGGCGAGCCGGTGCCGCGGCTGTGGCGCGCCCCGTTAGTCGTCGCCGCCGTGCGACTCGGCCTAACGCCGATGGAGGTGGAGGCGCGGGGCTGCTGGGGCCTGACCGCGGGCCGAGGCGCCGGGCGCCGCCCGCACGCATGCACCGACGGCAACCGCATCGCCATCGGGACGGTACGCCTGGACGCGGAGCGCGGCGATCCGGAGTCGCCCGCGGATCTCAGGTACGTCATGCAGGCGTGGCCCGCGGATGATGACGCTGTCGCGAGAATACGCGGCGACTTCGCCGTCGTGCTCTACGACAGCGCGCGCCGCACCGTGTTCGCGGCTCGCGACGCGTTCGGTGTCGATGGGTTGTACTATCGCGTCCTGCCCGGCGGCATCGCGTTCGCGTCGCGCGGGGACGTGCTCGCACTGAGCACCGATGCATACGAACGCGGGTACCTGGCCGCATTCCTTGCTGGCTGCGCGCCGGTCGAGGGCGCGACGCCGTTCCGCGGCGTGTCCGCGGTACCGGCCGGGCACACCCTGCGCTGCGTCAATGGACAGGTCTCGGTTCAGCGGTGGTGGATGCCCGAGCGATTCCTCGACGCCGAACCGCGTCGGACGGGCGATTTGGTGGACGACTTCCGGCATCGCTTTGCCGCCGCGGTGCGGTCTCGCATGGCGCCGGGCGAACGCGACACGTGGTCCCAGCTCTCAGGTGGGCTCGACTCCTCATCGGTCGTGAGCATGGCGTCGCACCTCGCCCAACGCGGCGACGTGCCGCACGGTCTCGCGGGTACGGTCACGCTGGTCGATCGCCACGGCACGGGCGGCGACGAGCGCCGCTACGTGGATGCGGTGACGTCGGCGTGGCGTGTGCCTAACGTGCTCCTGCTCGATGACGCCCGGCACGAAGGCGACGACGATCCGCCGCCGATCACGGATCAGCCGACCGCATCGTACCTGGCATACGCGCGGGACCGCCGGCTCGCGCGTGTGGTGCGGCGCGCCGGAGGCACTGTGCTCTTCTCCGGGTACGGCTCCGACCACTATCTGGGTGGCAGCGCCATTTTCCTCGCCGATTGGGCGGCGCGGGGCAAGTTAGGCAGCGTCGTTCGGGAGGCCGGGCGCTGGGCCGTCGTCGGCCGGGCGTCGGCGTGGGCGATGTTGTGGCACAACGCCGTGATTCCACTTCTGCCGGGCGCGCTCATGCGCCGGTGCCTCGAGGCTGCGTGCGTGCCGGCGTGGATTCGGCCGGCCGCGGTGCGGACCTACGAACTCGAGGCGCGCACGTTGGTCACCCGCGTCGCGCGCGGCCCGGCGGGCCGCAAGTACGTCACGGACATTCTGCTCGCACTCGCCGGCATGCCGCATGTGCTCGCGCTCCACGCGGTGATGCAGGATGTCCTGGAAGAGCGGCATCCATTTCTCGATCGCTCGTTGGTGGAGCTGTCGCTCGGTTTCGCGCCGGCGATGTGCGCGCAGCCGTGCGCCAGAAAATGGGTGCTGCGCGAGGCCATGTGCGGGATTCTACCCGAGCTCGTTCGGACGCGGCACGCGAAGGGCTCGGTGGACGCCGCGTTTGCGCACTGGCTCGCGCGCCACAACAGCCGCCTAACTGAAAACGTGGAGCGCGCCGAAATTGCTCAGCTCGGGATCATCGAGCCTGCCGCGCTCAGGTCGGCGATTCACGCGGGTGTGAACGGCGAGCCGCACCTGCGCGCTGCGCTCGTCCGCGCCTTTGCTCTCGAGGTCTGGTTGCTCGCGCGATCCGGTCGGTGGACGGCCGGCGGTGTCACTCGTACCACAACAGCACCATCACAGTTCGCACTTCACCCGTAACACGTCAACCAGGAGGTTCACGATGTCCAGTTCCGCACGGGCCTACGAGGCCCCCGCGCTGCACGGTTGCGGCGATCTCGTCGTGACGACCAAGCAGCATCTCACGAAGAACATCGAAGCCGACATGACGCCGCTCTCCGTATTCGGCGCCGTCGGATTCGGCGTCTAACGCGCCCTGCACCGCTACCGTCCACCAGCCGGTCGCGCGGGCGTTCGGCATCGACGCGCGATGCCACCCGAGCCGCTCCGATCAGGCCGGGGCGCTCTCAAGCTCTTAGAGATCCAACGTTCCGTCACTCTTTGAGGAGGACTCCAATGTCACAGGCCAAATCGCCGTACCGGACTCCGACGCTCGACCTACATGATGACGTAGTCGCCGCGACGAGGTGTGCGTGCGTAAAGAATATCGAGTTCGACCTTACGCCGCGCGACCCGTGGGGCTCGATCGCGTCCGGCGTGTAGCACAGCAGTGCCGAGGCGTGGCCGACGCGCTTGGGCGAGGGCCGCCCTCAGTAAGCCGGGCGGCCCTCATCGCCGGACTACCTTTTAGGCGCCACTGTTTCGGCAAGCCATACCAATATTCGTTGCCACATGTCACTGACGTTCGCCGGCGACTCTATTGCATGCGTGTCGCCAATGTAGCGGACAAACTCCGCGCTCTTGCCCAAGCGATACAACGCACTGAAAAGCTCTTCGCCCTGCTGGATACCCTCGAAGTCTTGATCGCCTTGAATGATCATCGTCGGAGTTTCGACACGCGTGGCTTGAAGGACCGGGCTGTCTTCGAGGTATCGCTCCGGATACTGCCAGAGCGGCCCTTCGGCGGATTGTTGGCCAGCTTCTACCATTTTGGGGGGAGCCATTACTATGGCCGCGAACGGCCACGGCCTGTCCCACGCGCGGAACGCGCCGAGGTAGCTTACCTCGTCGCTGACTGCGGCAAGCGCGATTGCAGAACGAAAGCGCTTCGTGCGAGTGATGAGCGCGAGCGTCGTCCATCCGCCAAAGCTCTGCCCCATTACAGCAACGCGCGATGTGTCGATGACTCCTAACGAGCCAACTCGGTCAATCGCCGGTAGCACCGCGCCGGTGAGGTGCGGCGCCACAGGACCGTCGGTACCCTGCGGCGCCAACGGAATCGATGGATACAGTACCGCATATCCGTGAGCAGTGGCCAACGCCATGTTATACGGCGATGACCATGTATGGTCGGCGCGTATCGCCGCTGTGTCGCCGAATGTCATCCCTGCGTACACCCACACAATCAATGGGTATGGCCCGTCGGGCGCGCCCGTGTGCACCGCCGGCAATAGAAGCAGCCCGCCCAGTGGAGCGCCATCGCTCGCGTAATAATGCAGGAAGACCTTACGCGGCTCGGCAATCGTATCGCTCCATGCGTTGATCTCGAGCAGCGTTGTGAGATGCCCAGACTCAAGCTTGGCAACCGCACGGTCGCGCCGTTCCACGATTACTCCGTTCGCATAGGGAACGCATTCACCCACGTGATAGCCAGAAGGAAGCACGCCCAACAAATGCGGCGATGCCGTGTCGGTCGCAACATCCACGCGATACGCTCTCACAAGGCCGTTGCCATCCTCGAGCGTTGCGATCACGCACGGAGTCCGGCTTCTGTCGCCAGCCGGTCCGAGTTGGGTCAGATGCAGCGTGGGTCGCCGAAGTGATGGCGGCACCAGGTCGACGAGATGTCCATCGCGCGCGTCGACACGATAGAGACCAGTGTCCGCGACGACGGTCGTCCCCGCCCTATTCGCCGCCTGCTGCGCCGAGCAGTCCGGGATGGCGATCTGACAAGCGTCCGACGCCATGACACGTCCGCTCCGAGCGTCGATCCGCCAGAGGCCCGCCTCCCAGCGCTCATCAGAGTGCCATCGACCCCGAACGAGGATCGCGTCGCCGTTAGGCGTCCAACTCGGGATCGGCATGTCCTCTCTCGGCGGGTCCGGGTCGGCAATTTCCGCAACCCAGCGCATGGTGTCCGTGCCCGTCGCATCGACGAATCCAAGCGCGTAATGGCTCATCGTACGCGTGAGGGTCCGGTTCGCGCGTGGAGCCTCGAGACTCGACGTGAGTACCGCAAGCGTGCGATGGTTGGGCGACACGACGATGCTGCGGCGGCCCGAGGTGCTCGGATCTCGTGGGATGCTCGCGACAACCCACTTGAAATCTCGCTCGACGTTCATCGCGACGATTGACTCGTCGCCCAAATACGGTTGCACGTGGCCTGGTACGCTCTCGAGCACGTTCGCCGTCGACAGCCTGCCCTCACGCTGCGTCCGCCAGCCGGCGATCATCACGGACTCAGCCTCTGCAACGTAGTCCACGTGAGTGCGCTCGCCAGCCGGTAAGAGTGGCACGAGCAGCGTGCTACGATCCAGCCAAACGAGCGGCTGCAAACCGGCATCGCCGAGGCCGACCGCCGAGAACACCCAGTAGTCGACGTTGCGCGGGTCGAGAAGCCGCGGCGCACGGTCGCCTAACCGCCAAGTCCATGCGCGAATGCACGCGCACCCCTCCGTCGACAACACCGCGAGTCGTTGCCCATCGGGCGACCACACGGGATCGAACCATCCGCTGCCCGTCGCGCTGCCGTGCGTCAACTGTTGGCTCGCGCCATCCCTTAGGCTGACGATCCAGATGTCGCGCCTCGGACGTGAGTCGAGTGACGTCATGTGTACTCGTGCAACGTCGCTCATCGGCCTCGCAACCTCGATGGCGACGTACTTGCCGTCCGGCGACGGCACCACAGCATCGAACTCCTCGAGCCGCAGTACGTCCTCCACGGTCAGCCCACGCTGGGCTTGGGCTCGCACACCATGGCCAGCGATGGCCGCGACGCACGCCAGGACCGCCGCCCAGAGGCGCACGCTCACCATGTCGCTGGCACTGAGGTACGGGCGGTGTGATCTCGCAATGTCGCTTCGAGCCAAGCCGATATGCGCGACCACATGTCGCGAATGTTCGCCGGCGACTCGATGACGTGGCCATCGCCGACGTAGCGGACGAGCTCGGCCCGCTTGCCTAACCGGTAGAGCGAATTGAAAAACTCTTCGGCCTGCGAGATGCCCTCGAAGTCCTGATCGCCTTGAATGATCATGGTTGGAGTTTCGACCCGATTGGCTTGAAGGACCGGGCTGTCCTCGATGTATCGCTCGGGATACCGCCAGAACGGCCCGCCGAGCCGTTGTTGGCCTGCCTCCAACATCTTTTGCGGGGCCATTACCGTGTGTGCGTACGGCCAGGGTCTATCCCACGCGCGAAAGGTGCCGCTATAGCTGATCTGGTCGCTCGCCGCCGCCATTGCTATCGCGGAACGAAAGCGCTGTGTGCGCGTGATGAGGGCCAGCGTCGTCCAGCCGCCGAAGCTCTGGCCCATCACGGCGACCCGCGATGTATCGACGACGCCTAACGATCCCACGCGGTCGATCGCCGGCAACACGGCTCCGGTGAGATGCGGCGCGACTGCACCGCCGTCGCCGACGTCGGAAAAGAGCGGAATGGATGGGTAGAGCACCGCATATCCCTGCGTGGTCAGCAGGGCCAGGTTGTACTGCGAGGCCCATACCCGGTCATCGCGTATCTCCGACGTGTCTGCGAATGTGAACCCGGCATAGACCCAAACGACAAGCGGATACAGCCCGTTAGGCGCCTCGGGCCGCGCGGGCGGCAGCACGAGTATCGCGCCCAACGAGTCGCCATTCGCTGCGCGATACCGCATGAAGATCTTCCGCGGATCGGCGATGGTGTCGCTCCACGCGTTGATCTCGAACAGCGGCCGGAGTCGGCCCCCTTCGAGCATCCCGATCGCTCGGTCCCGGCGTCGCACGATCAACGCGTCTGCCTGCGGGATGCGCCCATCGAGGCGATAGCCCGGCGGAAGCACGCCCTGAAGATGCACCAGGCCGGTGTCCGTGACGACGGTCATCGGCCGCTCGGCGCTCGCCGCCTCCTGCGCCGAGCATTGGACGGTCCGAGCTGGACAGGCCGTCGATGCAATGCGTCCCGTGCGGGCGTCGATTCGCCAGAGGCCCGAGTGCCAACCACTTTCGGTGTGCCACTTGCCTCGCAGCACGAGCGCATCTCCGTTAGGCGTCCAGACCGGGACCGGCATGTCCTCGCCGGTGGCGCCGGGGCTCGACATGTCGGCGATCCAGCGTACGGAATCGCGGCCGCTCACGCCAACGAGTCCTAACGCATACCGGCTCATGGTGCGGGTGAGCCGCTGCTCCGCGCGCGGCGCTTCGAGCCGCGATGTCAGCACGGCGATCATTTTGCGGTCCGGCGATACCACGATCGAGCGCCGGCCCGATGTGGTTGGATCTCTCGGGATCGTCGCGAGGACGCGGGCGCTGTGCCGCTCGACGTCGGCGACGACGATCGACTCGTCGCTCAGGTACGGCTGCACCTCTCCCGGGGTGCTCTCGAGGACGCTCGCCGTGGAAAGTTTGCCCAGTCGCTGCGCCTGCCACCCCGCGATCGTCACGGACTCCGCCTCCGCGACGAGATCGACGTGGCCTCGCCCGCCGGCCGGCAACAGTGGCATGAGCAGGCTGGTCTCACCGAGCCACACGAGCGGTTGTAGGTCGGCCACCAGTCCCGCCGCGCCCCCGAACACCCAGTAATCCACGCTGCGCGCATCGACGAGGCGCGGCGCACGGTCGCCTAACCGCCACGTCCACGCGCGAACGCACGTGCACCCGTCGGTCGACAGCATCGCAAGCCGCGTCCCATCGGGCGACCACACCGGATCGAACCAACCACTGCTCGTGCGGCCGCCGTGCGTCAATTGCCGCTTCTTCCCATCGCTCAGGCGGACGACCCAGATGTCGGCCCTCGAACGCGAGTCGAGCAGGTCGGTGTGCAGGCGCGTCGCAGCGCTCATCGGCCTCGCGACCTCGATGGCGATGTACTTGCCATCGGGCGATGGCACCACCGCGCCGAGCTCTTCGAGCCGCAGCACGTCATCCACCGTCAAACCGCGCGCCGACTGCGCTCGCGCGCCCCGACCGGCGATGGCCGCCGCGCACGCCATCGCCGCCAGCCACCGACGCGCACTCACCATGTGCCGCGCAACCCGATCACCGTTAGGCGGCCGTACACCGTCGTGATGTTGTCGATCTCGGACGCGTACGAGTTGGTGAGGTTGTCCACCCGCACGAACGCGCTCACGCCGTGCGGCAGCGCCTGCGTCACGCTCGCGTTCCACTTGAGCACCGACGGATAGTCGATGATGTACGCGCGCGGCGCCTGCGGGTTCGGGTCTGCGCCGAACACCGCGTTGAAGAGCGCGATCCGGTCGTAGTTGCGGAACGAACCAATGTAGGTGAGCCCGGCGTGCAGCTGCGTGCGGCCGAGCGTAAGGCCGGTTGTGAATCCACCCGACGAATGCGGAATGACCAACAGGCGATCGCCCGGGTGATACTGCCCCGTCCCGTCGCCTAACGCACCGCCCGACACCTGCTGGACGGTGCTGTTGAACACCGAGTAGGTGGCGCTCAACGTCACCGGCGTGAGGTTGAGCGAGCCCTCGAGCTCGACACCGGTGTTCTTGATCTCGCCGATGTTTTGATTCTGGTCGATCTCCGTCGTGTCTCCCGGCGCGCTCAGCACCACCGTCGTGATCAGGTCCTGGACGCGCTGGTTGTAATACGTCGCCGCAAAGGACGCGCGACGGCCGAAGTACAGCTCGAGGCCGGTGTCGAATCCGCGCTGCCGCTCCGGCCCCAAGTCCGGGTTGGCGACCTGGATGCTGAACGGCGCCGCGGCCGAACTCGCCGACTTCTGGAACGGCAACGGCGGCTGGATCGCCACGCCGTAGGATGCGCGCAGCTTGTATCCCACGCCGGCCGCCTCCCCCGCGTACGACGCGCCAACCCGCGGCGCGATCGCCGACCCATACCCGGAGCCGAAATTGTCGTTGTGGTCGCCGCGCACGCCGGCCGTGAGGAAGAGCCGGTTGGCGAAGCCCAACTGCTCCTGCGCGAAGAGTCCGGTGTTGTCGTACGAGTCGCGAACGTAGAACGCGCCCGGCGCGAACGTGCCGTCGGCGTGCTCCGACGCCGACACACTCGACTCGGTGGTCGTCCAGTAGTCCGCGCCTAACGTAAGCGCCGATGTCACGCTGGGCCCCAGGTGCGCGGTGAGCGTCGTGTTGTACGCGACGCTGGCCCGCGACGTGGCGAATTCGCCGTACGCGCGCAGACTGTCGGCCGGCGTGAGAAACCGCGGGGCGGTCGAGCCGCGCGGATTGTCGTAACCGTCGAACCCCAACACGATGTGATGCTGCCACCATGGCGCGGTCGAGAACGACGCCGTCAACCCGACGTTCTCGTCGGACCGCACGTCGCTCGGGAAAAACGGCTTGTCGAAGAACGCATCAAACCCGGTTTCCCATCGACCGTCGCGAACCGCCTGCGCCATGTAGGGATCGATGGGCGCCACGTGATAGACCCGGTGCGAATACTGGCCGGAGAGATCGAGTCGGAGGCCGCCGAGGTTGCCGCCGAGGCGGCCAGAGAAGACGGCGCGCTTGGAATCGTACTCGGGCGCCCACTCGCCCGTGCTCGTGTACGACGCCCGCGCCGCGTAATCGAACGTCGAATCGCCCGCGCTCACGCCTAACGAGTGGTCCTGGTGGAACGTTTGACCGCTCGCCCACTGGCTTTCGACGCCGCCGCCCGACACCTGAGCATCCACCTGCGGGTGCGTGAGCGGCGCCGACCCGCGCTTCGTGAAAATCTGGATGACGCCAACCATAGCGCCCGCGCCGTACAGCGTGGAGGCCTGCGGTCCCCGCGTGATCTCGATGTGATCGATGCTCTTGGGGTCGATTTGCGAGAAGGCGTTGCCGTACGCGAGCTCGACGCCATCCAAATAGATCTTGGCCGGGGATGAGATGCCCTGGTTGAAATCGATGCCGCCTCGAAAGGCGAGCCCGGGGTAGCCGTCGTGTGTGCCGTTGTCGACCGCGACT
>Ga0207695_10011763_pt1 | contig 10572 bp, 7 predicted proteins | sample KBSC54metaG_FD_184354 | JGI IMG/M metagenome (GOLD analysis project Ga0207695, IMG submission 184354) | Corn rhizosphere microbial communities from Kellogg Biological Station, Michigan, USA - KBS C5-4 metaG (SPAdes) (version 2) | ecosystem: Host-associated > Plants > Roots > Rhizosphere > Soil... | reverse complement strand
TGAAGGTGGCCGATGGAGATGCCCTTGTCGAGGGTGGCCGGGGCCCGGAGTCAGTCGCTCTCACTGCACGTCACAGGTTGCCGCTGAGTGGGATATCGGATTATACCTCAAATGCCAATGAAATACACCATGGCGGCCCGGGCGAACCGCGCCGCCTGGCGTGCCTGCTTCACTCTTCGGCACGTTGGGACGACAGTCGAGCCTTCACCTCTTCCCAGTGCCTGAAGACCTCCCGGTAGCGCCTCAACGCCTCCGGATCCGAGGCGGCCCGGGCGATCAGCGCCTGCGTCTGTGCGCGCAGCTCGCGGTCGAGGATCTTGTCGACATTGCGGCGGAAGTCCTCGAAAGTGGCGCCCGGCTCGGCGTCGCCATCGGCGATCGCCAAGGCCTCGGGGCCCAGGTCGGGATCGTCGCGCAAGGCATGGCTCAGCACGGCCCAGGGACGCGGGCCGTGCTCCGAGTGGTCGCGCTCCAGCCAGGCGACCAGGGGGCCGTAGGGCGCCGGCAGGCCGTGCATCAGCGCATGCTCGTCGGCGGACAGGCGCTCCCAGTACTCGGCGTGGCCGAACAGCATCTGGACGGCCCGGCTCTCGGCCGTGCGCGGCGCCGAGCGCGGCTGGCGGCGTTGCGCCTCGAGCTCGGCCTCCTCGCGCTGGCGCGCCGCCCATTTCGGGTTCATGGGCCGACTGTCGAAGCGGCGCGGCTTGCCGCCGAAGCGACCGCCGCCCTGGCCCTCGCGGGGGGGCGCGTGGTCGACGGCGTGGCCGGCGCCGCTCGCCTGGGCGTTGGCCTCGTCGAGATCCGGCGGGATGTCGTGCCAGGGTGCGCCGTCGTCCGCGTCACGGTCGCGCGCGGGCCGGCGGGGGCGCGGCGCATCGGTCTTCCACAGCGTCTGCAGGTCGGCCAGCGGCAGGCCGGCCTTGATCGCCAGCTCGCCCAGCAACTGCATCTGCAGCGCCCCCTCGGGCAGGGCGCTCCACAGCGGCCTGGCCTGCGCCAGCATGCGCGCCCGGCCCTCGGCGGTGGCCATGTCGCAGTCGTGCTGCGCCACCTCGACCAGCTGCTGCGACAGCGGCAGCGCGTCCTGGACGTATTGCTCGAACGCCTTGGCGCCGTGTTCACGCACATAGCTGTCGGGATCGTGCTCCTTGGGCAGGAACAGGAAGCGGAAGCTGCGCGTATCGGTGGCGTGGGGCAGGGCGGCCTCGAGTGCCCGGCCCGCGGCGCGGCGGCCGGCCGCATCGCCGTCGAAGCTGAAGATCACCTTGTCGGTGAAGCGCAGCAGCTTGTGCACATGCTCGGCCGTGCAGGCCGTTCCGAGCGTGGCCACGGCGTTCGGGAAGCCGAGCTGCGCCAGCGCGACCACGTCCATGTAGCCTTCGGTCACCAGCACGTAGCCCTTGTCGCGCAGGCCCTGGCGGGCCTCGAACAGGCCGTAGAGCTCGCGGCCCTTGCTGAAGATGGGTGTTTCCGGCGAGTTCAGGTACTTGGGTTCGCCCTTGTCGAGCACGCGGCCGCCGAAGGCGATCACCTCGCCCTTGACGTTGCGGATCGGGAACATGATGCGGTCGCGGAAGCGGTCGTAGCGCTTCTGCGTGGCCGGGTCGTCGCCCGAGACGATCACCATGCCCGACTCGACCAGCAGCGGGTCGTCGTAGCGCGGGAAGCAGCTGGCCAGCGTGCGCCAGCCGTCCGGTGAGAAGCCGAGCGCGAAGCGTGCCGCGATCTCGCCGCTGAGGCCGCGTCCCTTGAGGTAGTCGATGGCGCGCGGCGAGGCCTTGAGCTGCTGCTTGTAGTGGTCGGCGGCCTTGGCCAGCAGGTCGGTCAGCGTCGTGACCTGCGCCTTCCTGCGCGCGGCCTCGGCGCGTTCCTCTGGCGAGGCGTTGTCCTCGGGCACCTGCATGCCCACCTGCTGGGCCAGGTCGGTCACCGCATCGACGAAGCCCATGCCGTGCTGCTCGACGAGGAAGCGGATGGCGTCGCCGTGGACGCCGCAGCCGAAGCAGTGATAGGTCTGCCGGGTGGGGCTGACGATGAAGCTGGGCGACTTCTCGCCGTGGAACGGGCACAGCCCCTTGTAGTTGATGCCCGCCTTCTTCAGCGTGACGGAGCGTCCCACCAGCTCGACGATGTCGACGCGGGCGAGCAGGTCTTGGACGAATTGGCCGGGGATCACGACACGAGTTTAGGCCGGGACTGCGGAGAGCGCGGGGCGGGCGCGCAAACGAAACGAGCGCCCCGGGAGGCGCTCGCGACGGGCCGGACGGGCGTCCGGCGGAGGGGATCGCTCAGACGGCGAAGTCGGTCAGCTGCTTGCCGGACTCCAGCGCGGCAGCCAGCCACTTCGGCTTCAGGCCGCGGCCGGTCCAGGTCTGGCCGCTGACCGGGTCGCGGTACTTGGCGGCGACCTTGCGGCCGCTGGTGCTGGCACGCGGGCCGGAGGTCTTGGCGACGAGGTCGGCGGCGGTCAGCCCGTGCTCGGCCATCAGCGCGCGGACCTTGGAAATGGCCTCGTTGCGCTCATGCCGGCGTGCCTCGGAAATCTGGCGGTCGATATCGGCCTTCTGGGCCAGAAGATCCTGCAGGGAAGACATGTCTCAAAACCTCGTCTCAATTCGACAATCGAAACATCTTATCGCGAAATACGCAATGAGAAACTCCGATGCGGAGCTGGCGCGTGACACTTTGCACGCGCACGGCGGCTGGGATGTGAATATACACCGGGGCCGCCTTGAATATTGCTTGCACCTGGACAGAAATGCAAGCCGAGGATGAGAAAAGTCTCGGTCAGGCGGCCGGCGGCACGTAGCCGGCGGGTTGTTCGGCGCCGCCGCCGAAGAAGAAGTTTTCCATCTGGCGCGCCAGATATTGGCGGGCACGGGCATCGGCGAGGTTCAGGCGATTCTCGTTGACGAGCATCGTCTGGTGCCGTTTCCAGGCCTCGAACGCCTCCTTGCTGACGTTGTCGTAGATGCGCTTGCCGAGTTCGCCCGGATAGACCGGGAAGTCGAGGCCTTCGGCCTCGCGCTTGAGGTAGACGCATTGGACGGTGCGTGCCATGGGGGACTCCTTGTTCGTGAGGTGCGCGCGACCGTGGGTCGCGCGGTGGATTCGGTGCGGTTTTCGGGTTCGCGGCTCAGGCCAGTTTCTTCACGAGTACCTGCGAACGTCGATCCCAGTTGTATTTCTTCTTGCGCGCCTCGGGCAACCATTCCGGGTCGACCTGTTCGAAGCCGCGTTTGATGAACCAATGCATCGTGCGGGTGGTGAGCACGAATATCGACTTCAGTCCGAGCGCCTTTGCACGATGTTCGATTCGCTTGAGAATCCGGTCGCCGTCGCCCTGGCCCTGAACCTGCGGCGATACCGTGAGCGCGGCGCATTCGGCGGTACCGGCTTCCGGATACGGATACAAGGCGGCGCAACCGAAAATGATTCCGTCGTGCTCGATGACCGTATAAGTGGCGATGTCGCGCTCGATTTCCGTGCGGCTGCGCTTGACCAGCGTGCCGTCGCGTTCGAACGGCTCGATCAGCTGCAGGATGTCGCCGACGTCGTCGGCCGTGGCCTCGCGCAGGCTCTCGAGCTTCTCGTCGACGACCATGGTGCCGATGCCGTCGTGCGTGAAGACTTCCATCAGCAACGCGCCATCGACGGAGAACGGCAGGATGTGCGAGCGCTCGACGCCGCCCTGGCAGGCCTTGACGCAGTGCTGCAGGTAGAAGCCGATGTCCAGCGGGCCGGCCGGCGCGGGCAGGCTCGCGACCAGGCGCTCGGCCTCGGCCAGCGCCAGCTCGGTGTCGACCGGGGTCTCGGGGTCGCCGGGCACCTCGTGGATGCCGGCCACCTCGGTCAGGAACAGCAGCTTGTCGGCCTGCAGCGCGACGGCGGTGGAAGTGGCCACCTCTTCCATCGTCAGGTTGAAGGCCTCGCCGGTGGGCGAGAAGCCGAACGGCGACAGCAGCACGACGGCGCCCGACCCGATCGCGCTGCGGATGGCGGCGGAGTCCACCTTGCGGACCACGCCGCTGTGCATGAAGTCGACGCCGTCGACGATGCCCACGGGCCGGGCGGTGAGGAAGTTGCCCGAGACGACGCGCACGGTGGCGTTGGCCATCGGCGTGTTGGGCAGGCCCTGCGAGAACGCGGCCTCGATCTCGAAGCGCAGCTGGCCGGCGGCCTCCTGCGCGCAGTCGAGCGCCACCTCGTCGGTGATGCGCACGCCGTGGCTGTAGCGCGCGGGGTGGTTCTTGGCCTTGAGCTGCTCGTTGACCTGCGGCCGGAAGCCGTGCACCAGCACCAGCTTCATGCCCATCGCGTGCAGGATGGCCAGGTCCTGCACCAGCGCGTTGAGCTTGCCCGCGGCGATGCCCTCGCCGGTCATCGCGACGACGAAGGTCTTGCCGTGGTACGCGTGGATGTGGGGCGCCACCGCGCGGAACCACGGCACGAAGGTGTGGGGAAAGACGAGGTCCAGGCTCATTGCGGTGTGGGTGGGGAGGCGCCGAAAGTGTCAGCCCGGCATTGTGCCGCACGGGGTCAATCCCATATGGGACGAGCGCCGCGTTTCTGCAGTTCGCGGGCCGGCCTGTGGCGCGCTCGACACCTGCTCGGATTCAGGTGTTGAATCGTGCACGCCTGGCCGGCCGGCCGGGCGGGGACGCAACGATTCAAGACCTGACCCGGCGACTTTCAAGACCTGACCCCGTGCTGGCCGGGGCCGCGAGATAATCCCGTCCCTCGTGAATTCGTCCGTCCGTCCTCCCGCCCCGCCCGCCGCGCCCCGCGCGCCGCGTCCTTCCCGTCCCGATCGTCCCGACCGCGCCGAGCGGGGGCCGCGCGCCGCGCCGGCGCCGGCCAACCCGGTGCCGAAGATCACCTTCCCGGAATCGCTGCCCGTCTCGGGCCGGCGCGACGAGATCGCGCGCGCGCTCGCCGGGCACCAGGTCGTCATCGTCTGCGGCGAGACGGGCTCGGGCAAGACCACCCAGCTGCCCAAGATCGTGCTGGAGATGGGGCGCGGCCGGGGCAACGGGGGCGGGCTGATCGGCCACACGCAGCCGCGCCGCATCGCGGCCTCCAGCGTGGCCAAGCGCATCGCCTTCGAGCTGAACTCCCCGCTCGGCGACGTGGTCGGCTACAAGGTGCGCTTCCAGGACCGGCTGCAGCCGGGCGCCTCGGTCAAGCTGATGACGGACGGCATCCTGCTGGCCGAGACCCAGACGGATCCGCTGCTCAAGGCCTACGACACCCTGATCATCGACGAGGCGCACGAGCGCAGCCTCAACATCGACTTCCTGCTCGGCTACCTGCGCCAGATCCTGCCGCGCCGGCCCGACCTGAAGGTGATCGTCACCTCTGCCACGATCGACGCCGACCGTTTCGCCAGGCACTTCGGGTCGGCTGCGGGCCCGGCGCCCGTCATCATGGTCAGCGGCCGCCTGTTCCCGGTCGAACAGCGCTGGCGGCCGTTCGAGGAGTCGCGCGAGTACGGGCTGAACGAGGCCATCGTCGACGCCGTCGACGAGCTGTGGCGCAGCGGTCCGGGCGACGTGCTCGTCTTCCTGCCCGGCGAGCGCGAGATCCGCGAGGCCGCCGAGAAGCTGCGCGGCCACCATCCGCCGGGCGTCGAGATCCTGCCGCTGTTCGCACGGCTGTCGCAGGCCGAGCAGGACCGCGTGTTCGAGCAGGGTGCCGCGCCGCGCATCGTGCTCACGACGAACGTGGCAGAGACCTCGCTGACCGTGCCGGGCATCCGCTACGTGGTCGACTCGGGGCTGGCGCGCGTCAAGCGCTACAGCTACCGCAACAAGGTCGAGCAGCTGCAGATCGAGCCGATCAGCCAGGCGGCGTGCAACCAGCGCGCGGGCCGCTGCGGCCGCGTCTCCAACGGCACCTGCATCCGCCTGTTCGACGAGAAGGACTTCGAGGGCCGGCCGAAATTCACCGATCCCGAGATCCTGCGCTCCTCGCTGGCGGGCGTCATCCTGCGCATGAAGAGCCTGCGCTTCGGCGCGGTGGAAGACTTCCCGTTCCTCGAGGAGCCGCCGCGCAAGGCGATCGCCGACGGCTACGCGCTGCTGGGCGAGCTCAATGCGGTCGACGACGCCAACGAGTTGACGCCCATGGGCGCCGAGCTCGCGAAGCTGCCGCTCGACCCGCGCGTGGGCCGCATGATCATCGAGGCGCGCGAGCGCCATTGCCTGAGCGAGGTGCTCGTCATCGCGTCGGCGCTGTCGGGCCAGGACGTGCGCGACCGGCCGCTGGAGCAGCAGCAGGCCGCCGACGAAAAGCACAGGAAGTTCGACGACGAGCGCTCGGAGTTCATGGGCTACCTGAAGCTGTGGAAGTGGCTGGAGGTGTCGCGCGGCGGTCAGGCCGAGATCGATCTGGACGCCGTGCAGATCGCCCCGCGCCTCCCGCGCGGTGCGTCCGCGCATGCGCGTCACGGGGGCGCGCAGGCGAACGCCCCCGCGGCCAAGGCGGCGCCGACGCACAAGCTCAGCAATCGCCGCTACGAGCAGCTGCTGCGCGAGAACTTCGTCAGCGTGCGCCGCGTGCGCGAGTGGCGCGACATCCACTCGCAGCTGCTGACCGTCGTCAACGACCACGGCTGGCACCTGAACACCGTGCCCGCGAACTACGACCAGGTGCACCTGGCGATGCTGGCCGGCCTGCTGGGCAACCTCGGCCTGAAGAGCGACGACGAGGACTGGTACCTCGGCGCGCGCGGCATCCGGTTCTGGCGCCACCCGGGCGCGCACCTGTCGAAGAAGCCGGGGCGCTGGATCGTCGTGTCCGAGCTCGTGGAGACGACGCGCCTGTACGGCCGCGGCATCGCCGCCATCGAGCCGCAGTGGATCCCGGGCATCGCCGGCCACCTGCTCAAGACCCAGCTGCTGGAGCCGCACTGGGAGAAGAAGGCCGCCGAGGTGATCGCGCTGGAGCGCGCCACGCTGTACGGCATCGTCGTCTACCAGAACCGGCGCGTGAACTTCGGGCTCGTCGACCCGGGCGTGGCGCGGGAGATCTTCATCCGCGAGGCGCTCGTCAACGGCGAGTGGGAGACGCGCCTGCCGTTCCTCGCGCACAACGCGAAGATGGTGTCGCAGGTGCAGGATCTCGAGCACAAGTCGCGCCGGCAGGACGTGCTGGTGGACGACGAGCTGATCCACGCGTTCTACGACCAGCAGATCCCCGCCGGCGTCGTCAGCGGCGCGACGTTCGAGAAGTGGTACCGCGAGGAGTCGCGCAGGAACCCGAAGCTGCTGATGCTCACGCGCGACGAGCTGATGCGCCACGAGGCCGCCGGCATCACCACCGCGTCGTTCCCGAAGACGATCCGCCTGGGCGGCGTCGACTGCGCCGTGGTCTATCTCCACGAGCCCGGCGACGCCAAGGACGGCCTGACGGCGACGGTGCCGATCTACGCGCTCAACCAGGTCAACGCCGAGCGCGTCGACTGGCTGGTGCCGGGCATGCTGGAGGCCAAGGTGCTGGCGCTGGTCAAGAGCCTGCACCAGCGCCCGCGCTCGCGCCTGGTGCCGCTGCCGGAGTTCGTGGCGGAGTTCGTCGCCACGCACGAGTTCGCGCAGGGCGAGCTGCTGGAGGTGCTGCTCAAGGCCGTCAGGGAGCGCACGCAGATCGCCGTGCAGCGGGGCGACTTCAAGCTCGAGACGCTGTCGCCGCACCACTTCATGAACTTCCGCGTGGTCGACGAGCACGGGCGCCAGCTGGGCATGGGGCGCAACCTCGCGGCGCTGAAGTCGGAGTTGGGCGGGCAGGCGCGTTCGGCCTTCCAGGCCCTGGCGGCGCTGAAGCTGCCCGCGGCCGCGCCCGCGCCCGCGCCTGCGGCGCTGCAGCCGAGTGCGCCGGCGCCGTCGGGCAGGGGCATCGTCGCTCGCGTGGCGGCGCCGCCGCCGGCCATGCAGGCCGCGACGAAGTACACGACGTGGTCGTTCGGCCAGCTGCCCGAGCTGATGGAGATCGCCAAGGGCGGACAGACGCTGATCGGCTTCCCGGCGTTGATCGACAAGGGCGCGCACGTCGAGATCGAGGTGTTCGACGAGCCGGACGTGGCCGCCGCGAAGCACCGCGCCGGCCTGCGCCGGCTGCTCGCGCTGCAGTTGAAGGAACCGATCCGCTTCCTCGAGCGCAACATCCCCGACCTGACCAGGATGTCGGTGCTGTACATGCCGCTGGGCACCGCCGAGGAGCTGCGCGAGCAGATCATCGACGTCGCGATCGACCGCGCGTTCCTCGAGGAGCCGCTGCCCGCCGACGAGGCCGAGTTCAAGCGCCGCCTCGAGCAGGGGCGCAGCCGCCTGAACCTGATCGCGCAGGAAGTGGCGCGCCAGGGCCATGCGGTGCTGGTGGAGTACGCGGCGGCCGCGCGCAAGCTCAAGGATGCGCGCCCGCCCAAGGAGGTGGTCGACGACGTCGCCGCGCAGCTGCAGCGCCTGATGGGCAAGCGCTTCATCCAGGCGACGCCGTGGGCGCAGCTGCAGCACCTGCCGCGCTACCTCAAGGGCATCACGCTGCGGCTGGACAAGCTGCGCGCCGACCCGGCGCGCGACAGCCTGCGCCTGGCCGAGCTGCGGCCGGTCGAACAGCGCTACCTGCGCACGCTGGCCGAGCGCAAGGGGGCCGTCGACGCCCGGCTGACGGAATACCGCTGGCTGCTCGAGGAGCTGCGCGTGAGCCTGTTCGCGCAGGAGCTGCGCACGCCGCAGCCGGTAAGCGTCAAGCGCCTGGACAAGGCCTGGGAGCAGCTGAGCCGCTGAAGGGAAACCCTGACGCCGCCGCCAGGCTGTATCAAGCTGTTGCGCGGCGGGGTATTCCAGTTGCTTTTGGCATCAGACACCGCGGCGGCCTGGGCTAGATTCTCGGGATGACCTCGGAGCTGACGACGCCGGACGGCCGTTACATCGTTGTGCAAGGGCGCCTCTGGCGGGCGGCGAATCCCACCCTCTCGGCGGAGCGCAAGATCCGCTACATGCGCGAGCTGCTCAATGGCCGCCGCGCCCTCAGGGCGGCCAAGCTCTCCGGCGACGAGCCGGCCATCATCGATGCGCGCCGCAGCATCGCCCTGGCCCAGGCCGGCCTCGGCGAGCGCGGGCGGGTGTGGTGGAAGGACGGGGCGCCCGACCTGAACCGCACGCTCGTCAAGAACTCGCCCTATGCGCAGTGGTACGCGTCACTCGACGGCGGCGCGCGGGACGCCCAGGCGGCCTGAGCGCGGCGTCCCGGTCAGCGCAGGACGGCCAGCGCGTCGTCCATCCCGCCTTCGTTGATGGCCAGCATCGCCTTCTCGCGCACCGCCGGCTTGGCGTGGAACGCGATCGACAGGCCGGCCTCGGCCATCATCGGCAGGTCGTTCGAGCCGTCGCCCACGGCGATCGCATGCGCCGGCAGGATGCCGAGCGCCTGGCAGGTCTGCAGCAGCATGCGCTGCTTCTCCGCGCCGTCGCAGATGTCGCCCCAGGGCTGCTCGACCACGCGTCCGGTGAGGCGGCCACCGACGATCTCGAGCACGTTGGCACGCGTGTAGTCGATGGCCAGCCGCCGGGCCACGCGATCGCTGAAGAAGGTGAAGCCGCCCGAGACCAGCAGCGTCTTCAGCCCGGCGTCGCGCAGCGCCTTCAGGAAGGTCTCGACACCCGGGTTGAGCTCGAGCCGGTGCTCCCAGATCTCGTGCAGCCACTTCTCCTCGACGCCCTTGAGCAGCGCCACGCGGCGGCGCAGGCTTTCCTTGAAGTCGGCGATCTCGCCGCGCATCGTCGCCTCGGTGATGGCGGCTACCTCGGCCTTCAGGCCCACGGCCGCGGCGATCTCGTCGATGCACTCGATGTTGATCAGCGTGGAGTCCATGTCGAACGCCGCGAGGCGGAAGTCGGCGAGGCGCAGCGGCGGGGTGAAGCCGCGGACGACGAGGCCGCTCGGGAGGGCTGGGCGCATGGGAGTCGGGCGATGGGAAGGTGACGATTTTAAGTCGACGGCGCCGGCCAGGCTTCGGCTCCGGGGACGGCTGTCTTCGCGACGCGTCGATTTGCACGCATTTCCCGCCCCGCGCCGTGAAATACGCGGGACAATCGGCCACCCGCGCAGGCGCGCGGGCGGCACACTTCCCGGGTTGGCCGGCCTCCTGAAAGCGTCCTGAGCTTGCAGTCCCAGAAATTCCGTCGCGAACTGATGCTGATGCTCAGCGTCATGCTGCTGTACGCGCTGGCGGCGCGACTGGGCTTCGTCTTCGCGCTCGACGGCAACGGCTACCTGACGCCGGTATGGCCGCCCGCGGCGGTCGCCTGCGTGGCCGGCATCCTGTACGGCCCGGCCAGCCTGATCGGCGCCGCCGCCTACATCGCCTACGATTTCGTCGCCAACGGCAGCTCGCACGGCTGGGTGCACGACCGCTGGGCGTTCGTCGAACCGCTGTCGATGCTGGCCTCGGCCGCGCTCGTGCGCCGGGCGGCCGTGCGGCTCGGCTTCAGCGGCAAGCTCGACACCGTGCGTGCCGTGATGGTGATGACGAGCCTGGGCGTGCTGTACGCCTTCGTCAACGGCGCCGGCGGC
>Ga0207695_10011750_pt1 | contig 10576 bp, 11 predicted proteins | sample KBSC54metaG_FD_184354 | JGI IMG/M metagenome (GOLD analysis project Ga0207695, IMG submission 184354) | Corn rhizosphere microbial communities from Kellogg Biological Station, Michigan, USA - KBS C5-4 metaG (SPAdes) (version 2) | ecosystem: Host-associated > Plants > Roots > Rhizosphere > Soil... | reverse complement strand
CGCCGCCGTCAGGCGGTGGGAAGGTGAGGGTCTTCTTTCTTCTTCTGTCTCAGCACACGCCTGGAAGAAGAAAGAAGACCCTCACCCAACCCTCTCCCGCTTGCGGGAGAGGGTTTGAAGTACTCCCTTCCACCATTGCCGCCCCTTCCGACTCACCTTAGTGCCACCCCTCATGCGTATCACCGATACCGACATCGCCCTCGCCATGGCCCTGGCCGACGCCGCCGGCGCGGCGATCCGGCCGCATTTCCGCGCGCCGTTCGACGTCGAGATGAAGGAGGACGCCTCCCCCGTCACGATCGCCGATCGCGCCGCGGAACAGGCGATGCGCTCGCTGCTCGCCGCCGAGGCGCCGCGCGACGGCATTTCGGGCGAGGAATTCGGTACGACCGAGGGATCGACCGGGCGGCAATGGGTGCTCGATCCGATCGACGGGACGCGGGCGTTCATCGCCGGGCGGCCGCTGTTCGGCACCTTGATCGCCCTGGTGATCGACGGCTGGCCGGCGATCGGGATCATCGACCAGCCGATCCTGAACGAGCGCTGGGTCGGCGCAGTCGGCCGCCAGACACTGTTCAACGGCAAGCCCGCCGCGACGCGCTCCTGCCGCGAGCTGAGCCATGCCTTGCTCGCTACCACTTCGCCGGCCTTGTTCGACGACGCCCAGCTTCACGCTTTCGAACATCTCGATGCCGCAGTGCGATCGGTCGTGCTCGGCGGCGATTGCTACAATTACGCCACTTTGGCGTCGGGTTGGCTGGACTTGGTGGTCGAAGCCGGCCTCAAACTCCACGACTTCGCCGCGCTCGTTCCGGTGATCGAGGGCGCTGGTGGTCGGATGTGCGACTGGTCAGGCGACCCGCTGACCGCCGCGAGCAAAGGCGAAGTCGTAGCGGCCGGCGATCCGGCGCGCGTCGAGGAAGTGCTGGAAGCGCTGGCCTGCCGCGGACATTGATATTTTCACGCGGAGGCGCGGAGAACGCGGAGGATTTTGGCTCGGATGTCCGCGACCCGATAGGCTGCCTTCTTCGCGCCTCCGCGCCTCCGCGTGAATCTGAATCCCCAGCCCGAGGTTGCTTTTCCAAGGACTCGCGGCTATGCGCGCCCACTTCCGAGCGATGCGGATGAAGTTTGCCCGGCCATCAAGGGCTGCCGCGGCATGCTTGCGCATCGTCATAGAGAAAGGACCAAAATGCCCAAGCTCAAGACCAAGAGCGGCGTGAAGAAGCGCTTCAAGCTCACCGCCACCGGTAAGCTGAAGCACGGCGTCGCCGGCAAGCGCCACCGGCTCATCAGCCACAACGGCAAGTACATCCGCCAGAACCGCGGCACCACGGTGCTGTCGGACGCCGACACCAAGACGGTGAAGGCCTGGGCCCCGTACGGCCTGAACTGAGGAGCTAGAACACTATGGCACGCGTCAAACGTGGTGTGACCACCCGCGCTAAGCACAAGAACATTCTTGAGCAGGCCAAGGGCTATTCGGGCCGCCGCAAGAACACCATCCGCATCGCTCGTCAGGCCGTCGAAAAGGCCGGGCAATATGCGTATCGCGACCGCAAGGTCAAAAAGCGGACTTTCCGCGGTCTGTGGATCCAGCGCATCAACGCCGGCGTCCGCGCCGAGGGTCTGACCTATTCGCAATTCATGCACGGCCTGAAGCTCGCCGGCATCGACCTCGACCGGAAGGTCCTGGCCGATATCGCGATGCACGAGTCGGAAGCGTTTACCGCCATCATCGCTCAGGCGAAGGCGGCACTGCCCCAGGCCGCCTAACAGCAGCCTGAGCGACACGCAGATCAGGGGCGTCGGTGGCAGCACCGGCGCCCTTTTTCGTTCTGGAATAATCCCAAGGAGCCCTTCGTGGTCGAACTGAAAGCGATGCAGGACAGCGATTTCGCCTGGCTGTTGGGCGAGAGTCCAGCGGCGGCGGCGGGCCCGCCCGCGATCTGCGATGGCGGCGTGGCTCCCCGTGACGTCGTGGAACTGATCCGTGGCGTCGCCGCGAAGAACCGCGAGGCGTTGGGCGGCGACGTGGCCTGGCTGGTCGTCGCGGACGGCGAAGCGGTCGGGATGATCAGCTTCACGCGCCCGCACGACGGCAAGCGTCCGGAGATCGGCTATGGCATCGCCGACAGCCGCCAGGGGCGCGGCCACGCGACTAGCGCGGTCACCGCGCTGCTGCCGATCGTACGCATGGCGGGCTTTGGCGGCTTGACCGCGGAGACCGGGGTCGACAATCGGGCCTCGCAAATAGTGCTGGAGCGCAACGGCTTCACCCGCACCGGCGAGCGCACCGACCCCGAGGACGGCGACCTCTATCTATGGACGATCGGATTGAACGATGAGTGATCTCGACCAGCTCCAGCGCGACCTGCTCGCGGCGATCGGCAGCGCCGATCTGGCCGGGCTGGAGGACATCCGTGTCTCGGCGCTCGGCAAGTCAGGCAGCGTGACCGGATTGCTCAAGACCCTGGGCGGCATGTCGCCCGAGGAGCGCCAGACGACTGGCCCGCGCATCCACGCGCTACGCGAGGCGGTGACCGAGGCGCTGACCGGGCGCAAGGCGGGGCTGGAGCGCGAGGCGCTCGACGCGCGGCTGGCGGGCGAGACGCTCGACATGACCTTGCCGGTGGATGTCCCGTCGGCCGGGACCGTCCACCCGGTCAGCCAGGTGATGGACGAACTCGCCGAAATCTTCGCCGATCTGGGCTTCGCGGTCGCGACCGGTCCCGAGATCGAGGACGATTGGCATAATTTCACCGCGCTCAATATTCCGGAATCGCACCCGGCGCGGGCGATGCATGACACCTTTTACTTTCCCGACCAGCCGGACGGGGAACGCAAGATGCTGCTCCGTACGCACACCAGTCCGGTGCAGATCCGCACGATGGTCAAGCAGAAGCCGCCGATCCGCATCATCGCACCCGGCCGCACCTATCGATCGGATTCGGACGCGACGCACACGCCGATGTTCCATCAGGTCGAGGGGCTGGTGATCGACAAGGGCATCACGCTCGGCCATCTCAAATGGACGCTCGAGACCTTCCTCAAGGCCTATTTCGAGCGCGACGACATCGTGCTGCGGCTACGGCCGAGCTACTTCCCCTTCACCGAGCCGTCGGCGGAGGTCGATGTCGGCTACACGATCCAGAACGGCAAGCGCGTGATCGGCGGGTCGGACCATTGGATGGAAGTGCTGGGCAGCGGCATGGTCCATCCCAAGGTGATCGCGGCGTGCGGGCTCGATCCCGACGAATGGCAGGGTTTCGCGTTCGGCTGCGGGATCGATCGGCTGGCGATGCTCAAATACGGGATGGACGACCTGCGCGCGTTCTTCGACGGCGATATCCGCTGGCTCAAACATTACGGCTTCGCGGCACTCGACGTGCCCACGCTGAGTGGGGGAGTAGGGGCATGATCCACTACCGTCGCCCCGGCGTAGGCCGGGGCCGCTGCGTGGCAGCGGGAATCGCTCTCCAACTCAACGGCCCCGGCCTTCGCCGGGGCGACGGAAACTGATATGAAATTCACCCTGAACTGGCTCAAGGAGCATCTCGACACCCAGGCCTCGCTCGACGACATCGTCGAGGCGCTGACCCGCGTCGGCCTGGAGGTCGAGGGCGTCGACAATCCCGGCGAGAAGCTGGCCGCGTTCAAGGTCGCGCGCGTGCTGACCGCCGAGCGTCATCCCCAGGCCGACAAATTGCAGGTGCTGACCGTCGATACCGGTGACGGCGCGCCGCTCCAGGTCGTGTGCGGGGCACCCAATGCGCGCGCCGGGCTGGTCGGCGTGCTCGGGCTGCCGGGCGCGATCGTTCCGGCCAACGGCATGGAGCTCAAGGTCTCGGCGATCCGCGGGGTCGAATCGAACGGCATGATGTGTTCGACGCGCGAGCTCGAGTTGGGCGACGACCATGACGGGATCATCGAGCTTCCCGCCGATGCGCCGATCGGCACGACCTTCCCCGATTATGCCGGGCTCAACGATCCGGTCATCGACGTGTCGATCACCCCCAACCGCCAGGATTGCATGGGCGTGCGCGGCATCGCGCGTGACTTGGCCGCGGCCGGGCTGGGCGCGCTCAAGCCGCTCGCTCAGGTCTATCGTGTCGAGGCAATCGCGCCGGTGGCGGGCGAGGGTCCGGGCCCTGACGTGCGGACCGACGACAGCGCAGGCTGTCCGGCCTTCTACGCCCAGGAAGTGCGCGGTGTGACCAACGGCGCGGCGCCCGACTGGATGCGGCGCTTCCTGACCGCGATCGGGCAGAAGCCGATTTCGGTGCTGGTCGACATCACCAATTTCGTCTCGGTCGATCTCGGCCGGCCGCTGCACGTCTACGACAAGGCCAAGCTGACCGGCGGGCTGGTCGCACGGCGCGCCAAGGCCGGCGAGCAGGTGCTGGCGCTCAACGGCAAGACCTATACGCTCGACGAGACGATGACGGTGATCGCCGACGATGTCGCCGTGCACGATATCGGCGGCATCATGGGCGGCGAGCATTCGGGCGTGTCCGATGCGACCACCGACGTGGTCATCGAATGCGCCTATTTCGACCCCGACCATATCGCGCGGACCGGGCAGAAGCTCGCCCTGACCAGCGACGCGCGCCAGCGGTTCGAGCGTGGGGTCGATCCGGCGTTCCTCGACGACGGTTTGGCGATCGCGACCAAGCTGGTGCTCGACCATTGCGGCGGTACCGCGAGTGGAATCACGCGCGCCGGTGAACCGCCGCTCGCGCCGCGCACGATCAAATACGATCCGGCGCGCGCGGAGACGCTCGGCGGCCTTGCCGTCGCGCCCGAGCGGCAGAAGGACATTCTCGAACGCCTCGGCTTCGCGGTCGACGGCGACTGGCAGGTCACCATCCCGAGCTGGCGCCGCGACGTGGACGGCTCGGCCGATCTGGTCGAGGAAGTCATCCGCATCGAGGGAATCGACAAGGTACAGCCGGTGCCGCTCGACCGCGCACCGGGCGTGGCGCGCCCGACCGCAACGCCCGAGCAGAAGCTCGAACGCAAGCTGCGCCGCGCCGCGGCGGCGCGCGGGCTCGACGAAGCGGTGACCTGGAGCTTCCTGAGCCAGGCCGAGGCCGATGCCTTCGGAGGCGGGGCGTGGAGCCTGGCCAATCCGATCAGCGAGGACCTCAAGGTCATGCGGCCGTCGCTGCTGCCCGGCTTGCTGTCGGCGGCGGCGCGCAACCTCAATCGCGGCGCGGGCAGCGTACGGCTGTTCGAACTCGGCCGGCGCTACCTTGCCGAGGCTGAACGCCCGACGCTGGGCGTGGTGCTGGCGGGCGATCGCCGCCCGCGTGGCTGGCAGATGGGCAAGGCGCAGGGTTTCGACGCGTTCGACGCCAAGGCCGAGGCGCTGGCGCTGCTTGCCGCGGCGGGCGCGCCGGTCGACAATTTGCAGGTGATGGGTGACGCGGGCGAGACCTGGCATCCCGGCCAGTCGGGGACCCTGCGGCTGGGGCCGAAGACCGTGCTCGCCGCGTTCGGCATGCTCCATCCCTCGACCGCCAAGGCGTTCGACCTCGACGGCCCAGTCGCCGCGGTCGAACTCTATATCGACGCGATCCCGGGCAAGCGTTCGTCTGGTTTCATGCGCCCGGCCTATGCGCCGCCCGCGCTCCAGGCGGTCAAGCGCGACTTCGCCTTCACCGTCCCCGCCGGCTTGACCGCCGACGCGCTGACCCGCGCGGTGCGCGGAGCGGACAAAGCGGCGATCACCGCCGCGCGCGTGTTCGACCTGTTCGAGCGCGACGGCGTCAAGTCGATGGCGATCGAGATCACGCTGCAGCCGAGCGACAAAAGCTTCACCGACGCCGATCTGAAGGCAGTGGCCGACAAGGTCGTCGCCGCGGCGGAGAAGCTTGGGGCGACGCTGCGTGGGTAGCGCGCTTGCCCTTCTGTTGCTTGCGGGGACCATGCAGGCAGCCGCCCCAGCCAACGTCAGTCTCTGCGATATATCGCGCAATCCCGAGCGCTACGTCGGGCGGCCGGTTCACACGCGCGCCGACCTGATTGACGTGAGCCCTCACGGCTGGTTTCTCGAGGACGGCGACTGCGATGCGATTGTGGAGTTTGGCGGCTACACCGACGACATCACCGCACAACGCATGATGAACATCCTCATGCCGTGGACCCTCCGATCGGGCCCGGGTGGACATCTGTACATCTCGGTGACGGGAACGGTTTCCGTGAGAAAGAACGAGGCGGGCAGAATGGCGCCCTACTTCGCGATCACGGATATCGATGCGGCGGAATTGACGACGAAGCATCGCAACCTGTCTGCTAAGGACTGAACACGTGCGCACTGCCCTGATCAACGGTGCAGCCTCGGGCATTGGCGGAGCGGCGGTGGCTGGAGCGGCGCGTCGGGGATGAAGATCGACGCATTCCTCGTCGGCTTCACCGCGCTCCACGAAGAGCCGGGCGATATCTACACGCCGATCCTCCTGCCCGGGGATTTCGACCCGTTCGAGCGGCAGGCGCGGTTCACGCAATATATCGATGCCGAGTTGCGGATGACCGGGCTCGGCAGCGCCGGCGGCGGTAGCGCCATCCAGTTTCTCGATGAAGACGAGGATGATCGGGACGAGGGCGGCGACGGCCAATGGCGCGTGCTCTATTCGATCATCGACACCGACGTGACCGACCTGGATGCCGGGCGCGCGCTGATCCGCCTGCATCTGGCGGAGCTCGGCTGCCCCGCCGGGACCCTATTGCAGTTCGACGATCGCGAGGATCGATGGGACGGCGAGCGCTGGCATCTGGCCGAAACGCGGTCGATCGATGAAGACAATCTGTGACGTTTATGGTCGCATCGCTTTTCGCGGAAAACCGGTGCCCACTTTTCCGCGCGATGCTTTAGGGAGCCTGCAATGCCGACAGCTTTGATTACCGGTGGAACCTCGGGCATCGGCGAGGCGGCGGTGCGCGCGTTCGTTGCCGCCGGCTGGCGCGTGATCGCGACCGGGCGGCGCAAGGAACGGCTCGATGCATTGGTCGCCGAGCTGGGCGCCGACAAGGTGCATCCTGCAATGTTCGACGTGCGCGACGAGGCTGTACGCGACGCGGCGCTCGACGCGCTGCCCACCGACTTCCGCGCGATCGACCTGTTGATCAACAATGCCGGGCTCGCGCTCGGCACCGCGCCGGCGCAGTCCGCCTCGCTCGATCAGTGGAAGACGATGATCGACACCAATGTCACCGCTCTGGTGTCGCTGACGCGCAAGCTGCTGCCCGCCCTGGTCGAGCGCAAGGGCGCGATCATCAACATCTCGTCGGTCGCGGCGACCTATCCCTATACCGGCGGCAATGTGTACGGCGGCACCAAGGCGTTCGTGCACCAGTTCAGCCTGGGATTGCGCTCCGATCTGGCGGGCACCGGCGTCCGTGTCACCTCGATCGAGCCGGGCATGGTCGAGACCGAGTTCACCCTGGTCCGCACCGAGGGCAATCAGGAAGCATCGGACAAGCTCTATGGCGGCGCCAATCCGATGACCGGCGAGGATATCGCGAACACGCTGCTGTGGGTCGCCCAGCTGCCGCCGCACCTCAACATCAACACGCTCGAGCTGATGCCGGTCAGCCAGTCCTTCGCCGGGTTCCAGGTCGCGCGCGGCTGATAGGTACGATCGATCGAGTTGGAGGAAGCATTATGGCCGAAGACCTGATCGAGATCGGTAGCGACCGGCTGAGCGCGGCGATCAATCCGCTCGGCGCCGAGCTCACCCATCTCCGCGATGCCGAGGGGCACGAGCTGATGACCGATGCCGACCCGACCTATTGGGCCGGGCACGCGCCGATCCTGTTTCCGATCGTCGGGCGGTTGAATGGTGACACGCTGCGGCTCGATGGCCGCGACTATGCGATGAAGCAGCACGGCTTCGCGCGCCATGAAGTGTTCGACCTCACCACGCACACCGCCACAAGCGCGACGTTCCGTCTGACCGCCAATGACAAGACGCGCGCCGACTATCCGTTCGAGTTCGTGCTGGAGGTCGGCTTCTCGATCGACGCGGCGACCTTGGCGATCGACGTGCGCATCTCCAATCCCGGCAGTGCGCCGTTGCCCGCGAGCCTGGGCTTTCACCCTGCGTTCGCCTGGCCGTTGCCTTATGGCCGGCCACGCGACGAGCATCGCATCGCCTTCGCCGCCGACGAGGCGGGCGACATCGTCGAGCTTGCCGGCGGGTTGTTCGCGGCGAAGCGCCCGTCGCCGCTCGACGGCCACGTCCTGCATCTTGCCGACGATCTGTTCGCCCAGGACGCGCTGATCTGGGACCCGGTCGCATCGCAAAGCGTGACTTATGGTGCGGCCGACGGCCCGCAGCTCAAGGTGGATTTCCCCGACACTCCCTATCTCGGCATCTGGACCAAGCCCGGCGCCGCGTTCGTCTGTATCGAGCCGTGGCACGGCCATGCCGACCCCGCCGGGTTCGATGGCGATTTCCCGACCAAACCGGGCGTGTTCGAGGTAGTGCCGGGTGGGGACTGGACGTGCCGGATGGCGATCACGCTCGAATCCTGACCTCTTGCCGTCGGCCCGGCACGCTCCATATCGGCGCAAATTGACGGGGGGTCATCGATGCTGACGGCGCTGTTGCTTGGCTTGTGGATGGCGATGATCGTGGCGCGCGGCACGCCCATCGGCGACGCCCTGCACCGCATGCTGGTCGAGGCCCCTGCCCGGCGATTGTCGCGAATCTCGCGCGGCCAGCTCCTCTTCGTGCTGCTCACGCTGTCGGTCATCGTCTCGCTGGTCTGGCTGCTCGAGAATGATGGGCGGATGCTGGTCACGATGGGCCTGCCCGAATTCCTGGGCTTCGCCACCGCGATCGACCTGTCGGCGCTGCTCGATCTCGCCGCGGTGGCGGTGATCGCCGCGACGACGACCCGCTTCCGTGCGGTGGCGAGCTGGCTGCGGCACCTGACAGCACCGCGGCGGCCACGCGCGCGCCGCACGCGCGTCCGGCAGTTGCGCCCGCCCGCCAATGACGACGAGGGACGACCGGCACTCGCGGCCTAACCCTCGACCTGGGCGAACCCTGCGGCTAGGAGCCGCGGACCATGAGTATTTCCGACCGCCGCACCTTCGCGATCATTTCGCACCCTGACGCCGGCAAAACCACCCTGACCGAGAAGCTGTTGTACTTCGGCGGCGCCATTCATCTCGCCGGCGAGGTCAAGGCACGCGGGCAGACCCGGCGCGCGCGATCGGACTGGATGAAGATCGAACAGCAGCGCGGCATTTCGGTGACCAGCTCGGTGATGACGTTCGAGAAGGACGGCATCACCTTCAACCTGCTCGACACGCCGGGCCACGAGGACTTTTCCGAAGACACCTATCGCACGCTGACCGCGGTCGATTCCGCCGTGATGGTGATCGACGCGGCGCGCGGCATCGAGGCGCAGACGCGCAAATTGTTCGAGGTCTGCCGGCTGCGCTCGGTGCCGATCATCACCTTCGTCAACAAGGTCGACCGCGAAGGGCGCCCGCCGTTCGAATTGCTCGACGAGATCGCCGACATACTCGCGCTCGACGTCGCGCCGATGAGCTGGCCGGTCGGCATGGGCGGACAATTCCAGGGCGTGCTCGATCTCGTCACCAACAAGGTCAGCCGGCCCGAGGGCGACAGCCGCGAATTCCTCGGCAAGGTCGACGATGCGCCCGAACTGCCGATCGACATCGCCGAGGAAGTCGAGCTGGCACAGGCCGGCTATGCCGCGTTCGACGCCGATGCCTATCGCCATGGCGACTTGACCCCGGTCTATTTCGGATCGGCGCTCAAGGATTTCGGCGTCGCCGAGCTGATCGCCGCGCTCGCCGCTTACGCCCCGCCGCCGCGACCGCAGCCGGCTGAGCCGGCGCCGGTCTCGCCCGATTTCGACGAGGTCACCGGCTTCGTGTTCAAGGTCCAGGCGAACATGGACCCGCAACATCGCGACCGCATCGCGTTCATGCGTCTGTGTTCGGGCGTGTTCAAGCGCGGCATGAAGCTGACCCCGACCGGCCATGGCAAGCCGATCGCGGTGCATTCGCCGATCCTGTTCTTCGCGCAGAATCGCGAAGTCGCCGACGAGGCCTATCCGGGCGACATCATCGGCATTCCCAATCACGGCACCCTGCGCGTCGGCGATACCCTGTCCGAGCGCGCCGATGTCCGCTTCACCGGCCTGCCCAATTTCGCGCCCGAAATCCTGCGCCGCGTCGTGCTGAAGGATCCGACCAAGACCAAGCAATTGCGCAAGGCACTCGACGACATGGCCGAGGAAGGGGTGACCCAGGTTTTCTATCCCGAGATCGGATCGAACTGGGTGATCGGCGTGGTCGGGCAGTTGCAGCTCGAAGTGCTGATCAGCCGGCTCGACGCCGAGTACAAGGTCGCGGCGGGGCTGGAGATGGCGCCGTACGAGACCGCGCGGTGGATTTCGTCGGACGATCCGGCGGCGCTCAAGGAATTCCTCGACCTCAATCGCGGGGCGCTGGCCAAGGATCGCGACGGCAATCCGGTCTATATGGCGAAGTCGGCCTGGGACGTCGGCTATGTCGCCGACCGCTATCCCA
>Ga0207695_10011749_pt1 | contig 10576 bp, 8 predicted proteins | sample KBSC54metaG_FD_184354 | JGI IMG/M metagenome (GOLD analysis project Ga0207695, IMG submission 184354) | Corn rhizosphere microbial communities from Kellogg Biological Station, Michigan, USA - KBS C5-4 metaG (SPAdes) (version 2) | ecosystem: Host-associated > Plants > Roots > Rhizosphere > Soil... | reverse complement strand
CCGCTCGGCCCGATGGCGGCGAAGTACGTCTCCATGCGCTGATAGCGTTCGGCCTCGAGTTGCCGCGGCGTCGACCACACGTCGCGCTCGGACTCGATGCCGGCGGCCACGAGCTCCAATCCCTCCGCCGACGCGTAACGTCGCAGCGGCTCCAGTGCCGACCTGATGTCGCCGGCGAGGACGGATGCGCCGCTGGCCGGCGGTGCCGCGTATTCGAGCTGCCCGCCCGGTTCGAACGTCAACCGGCCGCCGTTAGGCAAATGGAACGACGGCGTGCCTTTCTCGGTCCGCGTCTCCGACCAGCAGCGCGACGCGCCGAACCGGCGCAGCACCGCGAGCACACCGCGCTCACCCTCGAGCGGCGCGATGCAGCGCGTGCTGCTGTCGATGGGCAGCAGCTCCACCTCGGCGCCGATCCGCCGCGTCGACGCCCGGTTGGGCGCGAAGCTCCGTCGCGCGAGGTCCGCCGCGAGGAGCGCGCGTCCGCGCGCGCCGCGAGGAATGCTCGTCACCGGCGCGGTCCGCGCGATGCGATCGCCAGCGCATAGGCTGGATCCTCGTTGGCAAGCCATGCATCGAGGACCAACTCCGCGTCGTCGAACATGCGCTGTACGCTCGCGCGGTCGTACTTGCAGCTGATCTCCGTTCGAATCGACTCGCCTGCCCGGAACGGCACGCGGCCGATGTGCGGGATGTGCACGTCGAGCGCGCGCCGAGCGACGAGGTGCATCTCGATGCGATGCGCCTCGCGGTTGTACCACGCGCGGTGAAAGAAGTCGCGCACATCGAAATCGGCGCCGAGCTCGCGATTCAGTACGCGTAAGACGTTCGCGTTGAACGCGGCCGTCACGCCGCTCGAGTCGTTGTACGCCGCTTCGATCACCCGGCTGTCCTTTTGCAGGTCGACGCCGAGGAGGAAGTGGTCGCCCGGACACATGGCATCGCGCACGCGCCGCAACAGCGCGATCGCGTCCTGCTCCTCGAAATTGCCGATGGTGCTGCCGAGGAACGCGAACAGCACCGGCCGCGGCATCCCGCGCGGCAAGCCGAGCCCGGCGCTGATGTCTGCCACCACCGGCACCACGCGCAGCCCCGGGAGCTCACTGCCTAACTTCACCGCCGACTCGCGTAAAAATTCCGCGCTGACGTCGACCGGCACGTACGCCGCGGCCTCGCCGCCGGCGCGCATGGCATCGAGCAGCAGGCGCGTCTTGGCCGCGCTGCCCGCGCCTAACTCCACCAACGTGCGCGGCGCCAGCCGCGCGATCACCGGCGGCATCCGCGTCGCCAGCAGCGCGCGCTCGGTGCGCGTGAGGTAATACTCGGGCAGCTGCGTGATCTCTTCGAACAACTCCGACCCGCGCCGGTCATAGAACAGCGTGGGCGACAGCTCCTTCTGCGCGCGCGACAATCCGTCGCGTACTTCCTCGATCAACGGAGACGGCGGACGCACCGCGGCTGCTGTCATGGCTCACTCCGCGCGCAGCGGAATCCGCTGAAGATCTGGCGCCGAATCGGATAGTCCCAGTTGCGGAACGTGTTGCGGATCGCTCCCGGACGCGTGGCCCAGGACCCGCCGCGCAGCACTTTGTACTCGTCGCCGAAAAACACCTCGGAGTACTCCGGATACGGATAGCTCTCGAATCCCGGGTATCCCGTGAAGTCGCTCGATGTCCACTCCCACACATCGCCGATCATTCCCTGACAGCCGATCGGCGAGATGTTGCGTGGATAGGCGCCTACACGCGCGGTGCCGAACGACAACTGGTCGACATTCGCGTGCTCGATGGTCGCCGGCTCCTCTCCCCAGGGATGTGAACGCGCGCAACCGGCGTCTGGATCCCAGGATGCGGCCGCTTCCCATTCGACTTCCGTCGGCAGGCGTTTTCCGGCCCAGCGCGCAAACGCATCCGCCTCATGGTAGCACACGTGGCAGACCGGCTTCGATGCATCCACGCGCTCGACGAGATCCATGCTGCGCGTGAACCACCCATCGTCGCGGCACTCCCAGTACTTCGGCGCGGACACGCGCGCTTCCTGGAGCCACTGCCACCCGGCGTCCGACCACCAGGCGCGGTTATCGTACCCGCCGGCGTCCATGAACGACAGGTACGCCCCGTTAGTCACCGGATACACGTCGATCCAGAATGGCGGGATGTCGACCTCGTGGCGCGGCCGCTCGTTGTCGTACGCACGGGTCCGGTCGTTGGTTCCCATCGGGACGCGCCCGCCGGGGAAGCGCACCATCGGCGCATCGTTAGGCGCGAGCGCCGGCGCCGCCGGCAGACGCACGCGGCGCGGCGCCCGGTACGGTGCGCCCGTCTTGAGCTGCAGCGTCTGCAGTATCGTTTCGTCGTGCTGGTATTCGTGCTGCGCGACCATCGCGTACACGTAGCCATCCCGCAGCAGATCGCCGCCATCCTCGAAGTCCACGGCGCGCAAGCGCTCGAGCACGCGCCCACGAATCTCGTGCATCTCGGCGCGGCACTCGCGCAGGCTCGGCAGCGGGAGTGCGCCACGCACGCGGCGAGGATGCTCGAACGGGTTGTACAGGCCCGGCATCTCGACGAACTCCACGGGCCCGTCCAGGTTGCGCGTCAACCACAGCTCCTCGAAGTGCGCGATGTGGCCGAGGTCCCAGATCACGGGACTCATCAGCGAATCGTGCTGCAGGTGCAGATCCTGCTCACTCAATGGCTCGATGAGCAGCAGCGTGCGTGCACGTGCTTCCTCGAGCATGGCAGCGATCCGATCGGCCGCGGGAGGGGCTGCATTCAACTGAGTCTGGGTCATCGGTCGAGCGGCTGGAGTGACTGCCGCTGAGTGCGCGGCAGTTCGGGCGCCGCGCATCGGTGCCCGAATCGAAGTAGATACCACTCATCAGCCCGATGGCAAGCCTCGATTGGCCGACCCAAGGGCGGACCAGCCTCTCAAGCAATTCGCGTTCTCGCCAGCGCGGTTCGAGTCCGGCAGATGGTGCCTTGATTCGCTGCTGCATACTCGATGAGCGTTACTCGGCGGACCCTCGACCGCCTTCCCAACGGAGCACTGCGCATGACCGATGTACACGTCGATGCACTCGTCATTGGATCGGGCCAAGGTGGAGGTCCGCTCGCGGGCGCGCTCGCGCGAGCCGGTCGCCGCACCGTGTTGGTTGAGCGGCGTCATATCGGTGGCACTTGTATCAACGAAGGCTGCACGCCCACCAAGACGATGATCGCGAGCGCGCGCGTCGCATATCTCGCGAAGCGCTCGGCGGATTTCGGGGTCCGGTGTGGCAACGTCACAGTCGACTTGCCTGCCGTCGTCGCGCGCAAGCGCGCCATCGTGTCCGAGTTCAGACAGAGCAGCGAACACTCGATCACTCGCGCCGGCGTGGAGATTCTCTTCGGCGATGCCCACTTCGTCGGAGAACGTCGCGTAGAAGTGCGCGCGTCAGACGGTTCGACGCGCACGATGGCCGCCTCCACGATCATCATCAACGCCGGCGCTCGTCCTGCACGACCCGCCATTCCCGGGCTCGAGCAGGTGTCGACGTTGGATTCGACCTCCGTCATGGACCTGGAGGTGCTGCCGGCACATCTGCTCGTCCTCGGCGGCGGGTACGTAGGCGTCGAGTTCGCGCAGATGTTTCGCCGATTCGGCAGCCGTGTCACGATCGTCGAGCACGGCCCGCGGCTCCTCGGCCACGAAGACGACGACGTCGCGCAGGCAGTCGCTTCGATTCTGCGCGAGGACGGGATCGACCTCGTCCTCGACGCGCGCGCCACCGGCGTCGAGCAGTCGCCTAACGGAATCAGTCTCGGCGCCGCGACGCGCGATGGCGACCGGCGCATTACGGCGACGCATCTCCTGGTGGCCACCGGGCGTGTGCCTAACACAGACACGCTCGCCGCCGAGCGTGCGGGCGTCGCGCTCGACGAACGAGGCCACATCCGCGTCGATGACCATCTCGCAACCACGGCTCCCGGCGTCTACGCCGTCGGCGACGTGAAAGGCGGCCCGGCTTTCACGCACATCTCCTACGATGACTTCCGGATTCTGCGCACGAACCTGCTCGAGGGCGGCTCGGCGTCGATCGCCGGCCGGCTCGTGCCGTACACCGTGTTCATGGATCCCCAGCTGGGCCGGGTCGGGATGACGGAGCGCGAGGCGCGCGATCAACAACGCCGCATTGCCGTCGCGACGATGCCGATGTCGAAAGTGGCTAGGGCGCTCGAGACGGCGGAATCGCGCGGCTTCATGAAAGCCATCGTCGATCGAGACAGCCACCTGATCCTCGGCTGCGCCATTCTCGGCATCGAGGGCGGCGAGATCATGAGCATGCTTCAGCTCGCCATGATGGGCGGCCTGCCATACACCGCGCTGCGCGACGCGGTGCTCGCGCATCCAACGCTTGCCGAGTCCTTGAACAACCTCTTCCTGGAGCTGACTGCGGTGTAGTACCCGAACGCACGCAGCGCGCTCGGCGAACCGGGCTGCACCGTGTACATTCAGAAACGGGAGAGGTTGGCCACATGCTGCGGATCGATACGACGCCGGCCCTTCGATGACGATCGAATTCCAACCGTTCAGCCCGGACGCGCGCGCACGTTTGACGCGCGTGTGGCCCGTCGCGCGACCATGGTTCATCTGGGGCGCCATCCTGACGGCCGCTACCGTGGCCATGTATTACGTGCGCACCGACATCAACGAAGGGCACGTCGCACTCGCGTATCTGCTGATCGTGTTAGGCGGCAGCGTGAGCGGGGGACGCGCGCTCGGGTTGACCCTGGCGTGCTCCGGCTTCCTGCTCATCGATTACTACTTTCAGCCGCCATTCGACCAGTGGAACGTCGACAAGCCGCTCGACTGGGTCGCGCTGATCTCGTTCCTCGTCGTGGCCGCGGTGGCCACGCAGCTGCTCGTACGCGCGCAGGAAGCCGCGAGCCGCGCGAGGCAACGCGCCGATGAAGTCGCATGGCTGTCGCGACTGGGCGCGGAAGCACTGAACGCCGGCCGTGCCTCCGACGCGCTGCACGCCATTGCGGAGATCGTCCATCGTACGCTGAACGCGGTCGGCTGCCGCATCTTTGCCTGGGACGATTCGCGGTTAGGCGACGAACCGATCGCCAGCGCCGGGCAGGACGCGGGCGCCCTCGATGCCCGCGACCGCGAGCTCGCCGCCTGGGTGGGTGAACGCGGATTCCCTGCCGCCATCGGGCCCGGCGGCGAGATCCAGCGAGGCGTCTCGGCGGTGGCCGATGATGGGCTGGGGGTCGACGCGGACGATGCGCGCACGCTCGTGCTGCCGCTGCTCGTGAATGCGCGCACCGTCGGCGTGCTGCACGTCGCGTCCTCCGAGCCGATCGCGCGCGGTCGCGCCCGGCGGCGCTTTCTCGGTGCATTGGCGTACTACGCAGCGTTAGGCGTCGAGCGCCTCCGCCTCGAGACGGAAGCCGACCATGCGACCGCCCTGCGCGAAGCCGATCGCATGAAGGACTTCGTGCTCGCATCGGTGTCGCACGATCTGCGCACGCCGCTCACGGCGATCAAGGCGCTCGCCCACGACGCCGCCGGCCGCGGCGAGCCGAGCGCTGCCGTCATCGAGGAGCAAGCCGATCGGCTGAGCCGAATGGTGGGCGACCTGCTCGACCTGTCGCGCATGAAAGCCGGTCCCTTCCCGGTGCGCGTGGAGCTCAACACCGCCGAAGACCTCATCGGCGCGGTGGTGCGTCAGTTAGGCCAATCGCTCGACGGGCGCTTGCAAACGCCGCGGCTGAACCTCGAACAGCCCGCGCTGCTCGGCCGGTTCGACTTCGTCCAATCGATGCGCATCCTCGTGAACCTCATCGAGAACGCGGATCGGTATGCGCCGCCGGGTACGACCATCGATCTCGACGTGTGCCGCCGTGGTGACGCGATCTGGTTCGCGGTGTCCGATCGCGGCCCGGGGGTGCCACCCTCGGAAGCAGAGCGGATCTTCCATCCTTTTTATCAGCCCCACACACGCGCTGGCGGCCGCAAAGGCGGCGCTGGCCTGGGCTTGGCGATCGCTCGCGGGCTCGCACAAGCGCAAGGCGGCGATTTACGCTATGAACCCCGCAAAGGCGGCGGCAGCGTGTTCAGCCTCTTGCTGCCGGCGATGGACGACGCCAACTCGACCAGTCCGACCCCAATAGCCGCCACATAGCAGGCCGCCTTCCGTTTCCCAGCCGCGGCAGGTGCTGTCGCAAAACAACCCCACCCTCGCAGTTAGCCCCGTCTAACGCACCCGTGCCCCCCGGGCGCGTTCTGTAACCACGGTGTCCAGCTCTTAGACACCGCTCCCGCGGACGGCGCGTGCAAACCAGCCAGCAGAACTGCTTTAGCCACTGATAGGTATCGTACCGCGCGCGGCGAATCGGTCATTCTGACTTTCCGGTACGACGGTTGCCTTAGGTCTGGGCGCGATCCCAGGTGGGGTCGCCGCGCCGGCGGCGCCAAGCCGGCGAATGGCCAAGTCACCCAGTGCACGTGCAACGGAGACCCTATGCTGCGAACCAGAATGCGCATGCTCGTCCTGTCGGCGGTGCTCATCGCCACGAGCGCCAGTTGCTTTTCCGACATGGGCCCGACCGGGATCTCCACGCCAGAGGTTCCGAAGACCAATCAGTCGCTGAACCTGCCGATCCTGACGCCGATCCTCAATACGGCGACCAGCCTGGTCGGTACGCTGTTTCAGTGCACGCCGCAGCCGTTCGCGGCAGACACCGAGGTCGTCGGCTCGGCCGGCGGTGTCATCACGATGGGCAAGCACAAGCTGGTGATCCCGGCCGGCGCGTTGTCGAGTCCGGTGCGGATCATTGGTTCGGCCCCGGTCGACAAGGTGGTGTCGGTGCAGTTCCAGCCTGAAGGGCTGCAGTTCAACCCCAATCATCTACCGCAGCTCACGCTGGACTACAGCGCATGTCCGATCGTTCCGGTGCTCCTGCCGAAACGCATCGCGTACACCGACAGCAAGCTGAACATCCTGTCGTACCTGCTGTCGGTCGACAACCTGCTGACACGCCGCGTGACCGGGCAGGTGCATCACTTCTCGCGGTACGCAATCGCCTGGTGAGGACGTAAGTGTCACACACGATCCCGACGCGCTCCGGCGTCGGTCTCGCACAATCGCCGACGCGGTGGGGGAACGCGCAGTACCCCTACCGCGCCGGCGATCTGCTTGTCCGGGCGCGGGAGTGCGAGCGATCCGGCTGCATTCCCGAAGCAATGGATGCATACGACAGCGCCGTCGCAGCGGCGGAGACGAGTGGCGAGAAGACGGTGCTGGCGGAAGCGCTGCGCCGGTTGGCGGTCCTGCACCATCACCGCAACGACGCCACGCGCGCGCGAGCGCTGTGCGAGCGCAGCCGCGACGTGGCCGTGGAGGCGCAGCACCTCCTGCTTGCTGCGGAAGCCCTGAACGTTCTCGCGGGCTTCGAGTTTGAGGCGGGCAAAATCGCGTCCGCCCGGGACACGTTCCACCAGGCGCTCGAGTTAGGCGGCGATGTACTCGAGCTGCGAGCGCGTGTGGAACAGAATCTCGGCGTCCTCGCCAACACGCAGGGCGACGTCGTCGCTGCGCTGGCGCACTATCAGCGCTCGCTCGATGCGTGCCGGACGCTCGGCGACGAGAAAGGCTGCGCCATCGCCTACCATAACCTCGGCATGCTCAGTGCGGACCGCGAGCAATGGGATGACGCGGATCGCTACTATGCGCAGAGCATCGCCATCGCCGAGTCGATCGGCGACGTCCACCTGCGCGGGTTGTGCCTGCTCAACAACGCGGAGGTGCATCTCGCCCGCCAGCGGTACGACACCGCGCGCCGGGGCGCCGAAGCTGCGTTAGGCATCTTCGATCAACTGGGCGCGCGGCTCGACAAGGCCGACGCGTACAAAGTGATCGGCGTCGTGTTCCGCGAGACGGGGCGCTACGCCCTTGCCGAGTCGCGCCTGCGGGCCGCGATCGATCACGCGGTGTCGACGGGCTCGGTCCTCAGCGAGGCGGAAAGCTCCCGGGAGCTCGCGCGTCTGTTCCAAGCGATGGGGCGGAATCAGGAAGCGCTCACCCTGCTCAACTCGGCGCACCGGTTGTTCGGCCGCCTGGACGCGCGCCGGGACCTCGTCGATGTCGATGCCAAGCGCGCGAATCTCGAGGACACGTTCCTGGCGATCGTTCGCGACTGGGGTCAATCGATCGAATCGGCCGACAGCTACACGTTCGGCCACTGCGAACGCGTGGCGCAGTATGCGATCGAGGTGGCGCGCGCGCTGGGCCTGGACGAGACGCAGCAGACGACCGTTCGGTTAGGCGCGTATCTCCACGACCTCGGCAAGGTCCGCGTGCCGCACGAGATCCTGAACAAGGCCGGGCCGCTCACGGCGGATGAATTCGCGACCATGCAGATGCACCCGGTGTGGGGGCTCGAGTTGCTCGCGACGGTGGAATTCCCGTGGGATCTCAAGCCGATCATCCGATGGCACCACGAGAAGTACGATGGCTCGGGGTATCCCGACCGGCTGCGCGGCGACGAGATTCCGTTGGCGGCGCAGATCATTTGCATCGTCGATGTGTTCGACGCACTCACCACGACCCGCAGCTACCGCGGCGCGTTGCCGTTCGAGGAAGCGCTGCGCCGCATGCGCGAGTCGCGCGGCTGGTGGCGCCCCGACGTGTACAACGCCTTCATGCAAACGGTCGCCCTCGGAAAACAGCCGGCCGCCTGATGCCAGAAACCCCCATGCCCAACGATCGGGCATGGGGGTTCTGACATCAGCGGACGCGCGGGGCGCCCCGGAGCGCCCCCCGGTGCCGCTGGTGCCGGACCGGGAAGGCGAATGGAGGCGTCAGTGGCTGGTCGTGTCGTGCGGCATGCTCGACGAGTCACTCTTCACTGTGAAACTGAGATTCAGGGCTTTCAGCACGTCGTTGATGTCGGTGCTCGTGATGTTCTTCTGCTGACGGATGCACTGGACGCCCTGCTCGGTCTTGGCGCTCCACACGCCATCAGCCGATCCAGCGTCGCACCCGTTCGAGTTGATGGCCTTCTGCAACTGCTTCACCTGGTCGCTCGTTAGGCCAGGATTCTTGGCCGTGGTCATCGGCGAACCGAGTTTCCCGTACGACGTGTCTTGCGTCACCTTGCTCGTCGTGTCCATGCGGGTCGTCGTGTCCATCCGCGTGGTCGTGTCGTGCGTCGGTGGTGTCGTTTGCTGCGCGAACGCCAGTGCGGGGACCAGCGCGAGCGTGCAAGCGAGCGCGGTGATCTTCCGGATCATAGTAAACCTCCTAAGCATCTGCGAAGACGATCGCCTTCCGTGGTGCTCGTCGCTGAAGTGCGCGAGTCCGGGGCGCACCTAGCACATGAGCAAGCAATGGACCGATGGATCGGTGCGACGCATGGACGACCACGTGTGCGCCGATGATTGTGCGACTTTAATTCCGCTCGACGCGACGGCTCGCTCTCAGAGTGAGAATCGTGTAATAAACCGCTCGATTCCCGCTGCGCAGGTCACTCGCGCAGGCCGATGTGTCTCCCCGTATGCGATGTGCTGTCCCGTTTGCCGGACGTCGTGTAATCGCTCGGATAGTAAAAGCGGAACGCGACGCGGTCGCACTGAATCACTGCAAACGGGTCGCCGCGCTCGATCAGCTTTTCGTAATCCTCGCGGCTGGGCTGGCAGCTGTACGCCTCGGGGCCGCCGGCAGTGCAGTACTGCGGATCGTCCGTCAGACAGGTTGCCGGCGTGTGCGTGTGCAGCTCGGGCGTCCCGGCGTGGCACTCGAACGAGACGTGGTTAGGCGACGCAGCCGTCACGTTCGCGGGTCGGACCTCGAGTACGTGGAAGATGCTGTCGACCTTGGTCGGCGAGATCACGCGGGCGACGATCCTCGCGCGGCGCACGCAATACGCGCGCTCCGGCTGCGCCGAGTCGTTTCGCCATGCGGCGCGCAACATGGTGCGCGCGCTGTCCTCCATCACACCGAAGCGCACCACCTGCGCGCGTGCGCTCGCCATGATGAGGCACACTGCGCCGAGTGCCCAACGGAAGGCGCGCGCATCCACAATCAGCGGCGACGGTCTCATCGCGATCGCTCCGGCGCCGCGCGCGCGAGTGCGCGCTCGAGAAACGCCGCGACGCGACGGTAGGCGAGCACCCGATTGGACGCCACCCGAAGGCCCGGCCCTCCGTCGGGAAAGCGCAGATACTCGACCGCTCCGCCATTCGCGCGGACGGCGCGAACGAACCGGTCGGCCGCGGCCACCGGGTCGTGTGGATCCTGTGTGTCGTGGATCACCATGAGCGGGGCTCGAATGCTGTCGACGTGCGAGATCGGTGAGATGTCGAGCAGAAATTGGCGGTTCGTACTGTCATCCACAGTTCCGTATTCGGCGCGATCGATGGCCGCGCGCATCGGCGCCGAAGCGGCCAGCGCGGCGACCCAGTTAGACACCCCCGAAATTGCGACCCCTGCCTTGAACCGGCCGGGGAGCAAGGCGAGCGCGGCCAACGCCATGAATCCGCCATATGACCTGCCGTACACCGCGGCGCGCGAGGTGTCTGCCAGGCG
>Ga0207695_10011747_pt1 | contig 10577 bp, 7 predicted proteins | sample KBSC54metaG_FD_184354 | JGI IMG/M metagenome (GOLD analysis project Ga0207695, IMG submission 184354) | Corn rhizosphere microbial communities from Kellogg Biological Station, Michigan, USA - KBS C5-4 metaG (SPAdes) (version 2) | ecosystem: Host-associated > Plants > Roots > Rhizosphere > Soil... | reverse complement strand
CAGTGACTGCGTGCCGACGGACGAGAGCTGGAGCGGACCCAGCTCCTTCACGCGTCCCAGTTCGCGGATGAGCGCGACGGTGAGCGCGTCGGACAGGCGGTCCATGCGATCGCTCCGGTCGGCGCGCTGCACGTCGGCGATGACCTGGCCGCTGCCGACGTCGAGCAGCGACGCCGCGGCGCGCACCGAGTCGGTGCCCGTGCGCAGCAGGCTGCCGAACACTGCGTAGCGTGCGCCGGTGCGCTCCCCGAGCTGCTGCGCGGCGACGCGGTCCGCGCGGCCGGTCCACTGGCGTACGATCACGGTGGGCGTGATGGTGCGCAGCGGACCCGCGCCGTCGAGGTTGCGCGAGAGCACGTCCACCATACCCTCGTGCCAGAGCATGAGCGCGGGGTCGAGCACATCGAATGGCGCGACGGCAATCACGTTCGCGTCGAGCGCGGGCGTCTTGCGCGACCGGTGCATCGCGAACCAGCCGGCCACGAGCGCGACGAACACGACGAGCGCCGCGACGCCGAGTGTGCGGCGCGTGAGCATCGCGCGGGGTGCTGCCGGCACGGCGCTGGGTGCGACGCCGCCAGCGGATGGCGTGTGCACCGCGGCGTCGAGCGCGTCGCGGAATTCCTGCGCGGTGGCGAAGCGCTGGCGCGGGTCTTTGGCGAGCGCGCGCGTGATGGCCGCGCTCACCGCGGCCGGCGTGTCGGGGCGGAGCGACTCCAGCGGCGGCGGTTCCTGCGTGAGCTGTGCCGTGAGCGATGCGCGTCCCGAGGCGACCGCGAACGGATTCTTTCCGGTGAGCATCTCGTAGCCCACGAGCGCGAGCGAGTACACGTCCGCGCGTCCGTCCAGGTCGGGCTCGGCCGCGAGCTGCTCGGGCGCCATGTAGGCCGGCGTCCCCATGGCGAGGCCGGTCCCGGTGAGCTGGCCGGCGCGGGACTGCTCGACGGCGCGCGCGATGCCGAAGTCGGTGAGCACCGCGTGGTCCGACTCGAGCAGAATGTTCTCGGGCTTGATGTCGCGGTGCAGGATGCCCGCCGAGTGCGCCGCGGTGAGCGCGTCGGCGATCTCGCGCATGATGCCGACGGCCGCGGCAACGGAGAGCGGCCCCTGCGCGGTGAGCCGGTGGCGCAACGATTCGCCGGCCACGTACGGCATGACGTAGTAGAGCAGCCCATCCCTGGCGCCCGCGGTGAGCACGGGGAGCACGTGCGGGTGCTGCAACCGCGCCGCGATCTCCATTTCCTGCTTGAAGCGGGTGGCGCTGACCTCGCTGGTCATCTCGGGCGGGAGGACCTTGATGACGACGCGGCGGTTGAGCGAGCGCTCGGTGCCGAGGAAGAGGCGGCTCATGCCGCCGCCGGGGAGCTCGCGGTCAATGAGGTAGGCGTCGCCGAGCGCGGCCTGGAGGCGGGGGGAGAGGTCGGGCACGGGTATGAAGGTAACGCGGGAAGCGGCGTGGTGCGCCTCTGGCGCACCACGCCTGCGGGAAGCGTCGCGCGGAGCGCGACTGCGGGAAGCGGCGACTGAGCCTGACGGCTCAGCGCCTGCGGGAAGCGCCGCCGGGCCGAAGGCCCGGCGGCTGCGGACACGCCCTACGCCCTACTCCCGCCGTTTCGATTCTGTTTTCCCGTTTGCCGATTCCCAGGGGGAGGGTGGTGGGGAGAGGCCGATTCTCACGCTGGCGGCCGGCCTGCGGTCGGCCGGCGCTTCCCGCAGTCGCGCTCCGCGCGACGCTTCCCGCAGGCCGCTGCCGCAGGCGGCCGGCCGCTTCCCGCAGGTCGCCGAAGGCGACCGCTTCCCGCCTCAGAGATCTCCGCAGCTCAACACGATCCCCCGGCAGTTCTCGCAGATCAGTTTGCACCTGCGCCAGACCAGTGCCGTGCTGCCGCAGTAGTCGCAGCGCTGCTGTTCATCGTGGAATTCGCGGGATGATTCGTTCTTGCGTGGCGGTGTCGAATCGTCGGGCTTCGGATCGTCGGGCATGGTGACGCGGTGCGAGAAGCTGTCGGAAGCCGGTAGCAGACTTTGCGGGAGGCGACACAGGCGGCAATCGATTCATGGCCGACGAAACGCCGGGATGAGGACGATGCGCACGCTACAGCTATTCTGTCACTCCAGGTCAGATCAGTTTTCTCTCCCGGATCAGTCAATCCATACAGACGCGTGGAGATGTCATGAAGGTGCACGATCACAAGGGTCTCGCGGTGTGGCAGTCTGCGATGGAGCTTGTCGTGCTCGTGTACAAACTGGCGGCCCGACTCCCGAACGACGAGCGCTTCGCCCTCGGCAATCAAATGCATCGCGCCGCGGTGTCTGTGCCAGCAAATATCGCCGAAGGCAATGCCCGCGTCCATCGTGGCGAGTATGTGCATCACCTCTCCATTGCGCGGGGTTCCCTCTCTGAACTTGATACGCTGCTTACCATCGCCGAGTCCCTCGGCTACCTCGCGGCCGAGGACCTGGTTGCCCCCACCGAGCTGATTGACCGAATTCGTTGCATGCTCTACCGCCTGCTGAGTGCGCTGCGGACGCCTTCCACCGCCAGGGAATAGGCGCCAGATCCGTCGTCTTGCGTCGGTGCGCCTCATTCCGCGTTAACATCTGCCGCCTTCGTGCGTCCTCCAATTCAGCACGGCGCGACGCTGTGCCCACAGTTGGTTGAGTCAGCACAGAGAGGAATGACACAATGACGCTCAAATCGGTGAAATCCGCGGCCATGTCGTTGGCCCTTGTGATTGCGCTTGGCGCCTGCGCGTCGGCACCCGCGCAGCGTCCTGGCCGCGTGTACGTCCGCGTGGCACCCCCGCCTGAACGCGTCGAAGTCGTAACTGTCCGCCCCGGTCCGAATTACGCCTGGGTTGCGGGTCGCTACAGTTGGGACGGCCGAGCGTATGCCTGGGTGCCTGGCAACTGGGTGCGCGTTCGCCCTGGAGCAAGGCGCTATGTCGCAGGCCACTGGGCGCATCAGCGACAGGGGTGGTACTGGGTGGACGGGCGCTGGCGGTAAGGCGCAACGCCTGTGGCGCGCGGGTCGCGCGCCACAGGCGTTGCGGGAAGCGGTCGCCGGAGGCGACCTGCGGGAAGTGGCCGACTGCCTACGGCAGCGGCCTGCGGGAAGCGTCGCGCAAAGCGCGACTGCGGGAAGCGCCGCGCCAAGCGCGGCTGCGAGACCCCACTCCACTGCCCTTGGAAATGGGCAATAGCGAATGGGAAATCGAAACGGCGGCGGTGGTGGGGTACCCCGCAGCTGCCGGGCCTTCGGCCCGGCGGCGCTTCCCGCAGGCGATGCGCCGCCAGGCGCTATCGCCGTTTCCCGCAGGTCGCCGGAGGCGACCGCTTCCCGCAGGCGTGGTGCGCCTCTGGCGCACCACGCCGCTTCCCTAGCCCCTGGGGTTCAAGATCCGATCTATCCGATGCCTCACCTCGGCCAGGTGCGCCCGCGTCTCCCGGTCCGACGCGCGCCCGAGCGCCGCCTTCGCTTCCGCGTCGATCGCCACCAGCTCGCCCCGCAGCGCCGCTTGCGCTTCGTCCGGTACCGGCGCGAAGAGATAGGCGAACTGCGGCGGCAGCGCGCGCGGTCGGGGGGTCGGGGGCGGCGGATTGAGCTTGGCGTCCACCGCGTCGAGATAGGCGAACTGCAGATTCCGGCGGAACGCGTCAATGTGCACGCGCGAGGCCGGGAGCTCCGTCCATACGCCGTGGCGCACGTCGGCGAGCATGTCCGCCAGGGTGTAGTCGTCCCTGGAGCCGGGCGTGAGCGCGGAGAATTCGATCAGCCGCGTCATGCGCTGGTTGTTGAACAGCGAGGTGAGCACGCCCGCCTGTGCGGCGCGAATGCGCGCCATGGCGCCGTCGGGTTCGATGCGACGAAGAATCGAGGTGTCCAGGAAGAACGTGGGCGTCGCGAACACGTTGCGGTTGAGGAACTCCACGGCCGCACGCTGGCGCACGCGCGACACGGGCGTGAAGATCGGGCCCGGCTGGCTGCCGTACTTCTCCTGCGACTCCACGCCGCCCACGAGATTCGCCACGTGGCCGATCTCGCGGCGCCACTGACTGATGAGACTCCCATACATCTCGTCGAGATCATCGTTGTCCTCGCCGGGATGCACCGCCGCCGGAATCAGCATTGGCACGATGCGCTTGATGTTCCGGAGGCCCGCTTCGGTGGACTTCACCGGGTCGGCGTCGCCCACGGCTTCCGTCTCGCTCCCGGGGTCGGCGCCCTTGTCGTTCGCGGTCGAGAAGCGGTACCAGGGAATGCTGTCCTGCATGCGCGCCCACGTGTCGAGCGTGGGCAGTTCCTCCTCCGGCGTCTTCGCGTCAGGAATCGGCGTGTACCCCCACATCGTCGCGAAGCGATCGTACGGGCCCACGCGCGGAATGAGATCCTCGAGCGCGATGCTGTCCTCGGGCTGGGCCACGTAGTTGAAGCGCGCGTAATCCATGATGGACGGTGAGTGCCCCATCCTGTGCACCCACGTGCGGCTGCGCACGCTGTCCGCCGGATACTCGGCGCTCGCCTTCATGTTGTGCTGGAAGCCCAGCGTGTGGCCGACTTCGTGCGCGACGACGAACTGCAGCAGCCGGCCCATGACGGAATCGGGCAGCGGCAGCTTCCAGGCGCGCGGATCGAGCGGCGCGACCTGTGTGAAGTACCAGTCGCGCTGGAGATTCAGGATGTTGTGGAACATGCGCACCGATCCGTTGAGGATCTCGCCCGTGCGCGGATCGCTGATGTGCGGACCCACCGAGTTCTCCACGGTGGACGGCAGCCAGCGCACCACGGTGTGGCGCACGTCTTCCATGGACCAGTCGGCGCTGTCGGCGGGGACGTCCTTCGCGATGATCGCGTTCTTGAAGCCCGCCATCTCGAACGCGGAGTTCCACTCCTCGATGCCGGCCTTGATGTAGGGAATCCACTTCGCGGGCGTGCCGGGGTCCACGTAATAGACGATGGGCTTCACCGGTTCGGAGAGCGCGGCCGTGGGATCCTTCTTCTCGAGACGGTAGCGCGCGATGTACTTGCGCTCGACGGAGCGCTGCTGTGTCGTGCCGAAGTCGATCTGCTGCGTCGAGAAATAGCCGACGCGGTCGTCGTAGTAGCGCGGCGTCATCGGCTTGTCGGGAAGCAGCACCATGCTCCAGTGCGCGAGCACGCTCACCGCGGGCACGGGGCCGCGTGGGCCCTGACCTCCGCCGGGTCCGCCGGGTCCGCCGGCGCCCTGTGCGGGGCGTGGCGTGGCCGTCTGCGTCGCCTCGACCTCGACGTTCTCGGGGAAGCTCGCCACGCGCTCCACGTACGAACGCTTGGGGTCGATCATGCCGTTCGAGGACTGGAATTCCGGCACCGACGTCGTGTAGAGCGGCGTGACGTCGATCACCGCGGCGCTGTCCGGACCATACGCCTCCACGGGGAAGATCGCGACGACCGCGGGATTGTTCGACGCCTGCACCGATTTATATACAGAAAGCGACGAATCCGCCGTGATGTCGAAATTCGTGCGCCGCAGGATCACGCGGTTCCCCGACCGTTCCCAGCGCAGCGTGCGCTCGATGAACTCGTCGCCGCCGTAGCCGTCGAAGTCGCCGGGATCGGGCGCCGAGCGCGCGAAGCGGCCCGCGAGCAGCATGTCGCGGTTGAGCGCCGTGGCGGGAATTTCGAAATACAGCTTCTCGTCGATCTGGTGTGTCTTGAACAGCCCGTTCTTCGTGACGGCGCGAGAGGTGATCACGCGGTTGTACGGGCGCGGAGCGCGCGGCGTGGCGGGCCGGCCGCTGTCGTCGGCCGCCGGATTGACCGCCCGCTGCATGCTGCGCGCGGGTGCGGGCGCCGGTGCGGGAGCGGGCTGCTGATGCGCGCAGGCCGCGAGCACCGTGGCGGCCGCAAGGCAGGACGCAAGAACTTTCATGATGTGGAGCGGGGAGGAAGAGAGGGGAAGTGCGGCGGGACGAACCACCAGATGCTACGCGGCACCGGCCACATATGCTGCGTCAGCGCGGCTCGCGGGAATTCTCTGCGGCCTGGCCGTATTCACCAATGTGAATGCATCGCTGACCGCGGCGCAAGCATTGGGCTCGTGCCGGGCCGGCGGTACTCAGCTTCAGGGAACAATGCCGAACAGGATGTTTCAGTCCTGCTCGCGAGCAGCCTTCTGCGTCGCGTTCCTCGCGATGGCGCATGCGGCGCACGCGCAGCGCACCGTGCCCGATGCGTCGGTGGTGAGCGGGACGCTCAGCTTTGACGGCCACTCCACGGTGGGCGACTTCGTGGGCAAAACCACGGCGGTCACCGGCAAGTCCAGCGGCGGCGCGCTCACCACGGTGCACGGCTGGGTGGAAGCGCCGGTGGACTCGCTCAGGACGGACAACGATCACCGCGACCGGGACATGCGCTCCTCCATGGAGTCCGACAAGTATCCGGTCATTCGGTTCAATCTCGCACAGGTGAGCGACGTCTCGCCGGCGGAGGGCGACAGCGTGCAGGCTACGCTGCACGGCACGCTGGTCATTCACGGCGTGACGAAAGAGGTGGCGGTTCCCGCCACGCTCGTGTTCAGGGGTGACAGCGTGCACGTCGCCAGCTCGTTTCCGCTGAATCTGAACGACTACGGGGTGAAGCACCTGTCGAAAATGCTCGGCATGCTGAAAATGCATCCGGATATTCAGGTGCACGTGCTGCTGGCATTCGATCGCGCGACGCCACACGTCAGCGCGGAAGCTCCGTAGGGCGGCGCCGGAGCGGGTCAGATCGCGACGGCGGACCCCTGGTCGCCGGGGTCGCCGGGGTCGGACGGCCGCAGACCCCAATGGACTCCGGGACTCCCCGGATCGTGCAACGAACATTTCACTGTGAGGAGAGGGAGGACATGTTGATCAGACTTGGAGTGGTGGCGCTGGCCGCGCTTGCCATGGGTTGCGGGGGATCGGGGAGCGGGTACGGCACAGGGCCAACGCCACCACCGCCGCCAGCCAACACCATTGACGCCACGCCGGCCGAGGCGTTTACACCACCGTCCATCACGGTCGCCGCCGGCACCACCGTGAGCTTCGCCTTCGGCTCGCTGGGACACAACGTCTACTTCGATGCCGTGAACGGCGCCCCGGCGGACATTGCCGGCACGAACGTGAATACCACGATCACCCGTGTCTTCAGCACGGCGGGCACGTTCACCTACAACTGTCACATCCATCCCGGCATGCACGGGACGGTGGTGGTGAACTGAGTGGTCGCTGGTGGCTGGTCGCTGGTCGCTGGTTTAACAACGGTAGCTGGTAGCGACCAGCGACCAGCGACCAGCTACCAGCGACCAGCTACCACACCACCCACCCTCCCCGCCTCCGTCACCGGTTCCTTGCACGTGTAGTTCCGGCACACGTACGCTGTGGCCCGGCCGTCGCGCATGGGGCGGTCCACGAGCAGCGCGACGCCGGTGTGCGCGGATTCAGGGCCGCCGGCGAGGACGAGACCGGGCAGATACTGCGCTCCGAGCGCCGTGGTGAGCGCGCGGAAGTCGGCGGCGGCCGGTTCGCCGCTGATCGCGACTTCGAGGGCGCCGTGGATCGCGAAGCTCGCGTTGCCGAGCATGTGGCCGAAGGCGGCAGGGTAGCGCGCGAGCGGATCCACCAGCGTCTCGAGCACCCAGTTCGCGCGGCGGCGCATGGCATCGTCATCGAACAGCACGGCGAGGCGCTGCATCAGCTCCACCGCGAGCGACGTGCCGCTCGGCGTCGCGTTGTCGGTCACCTCGCGCGGGCGCATGACGAGCGCTTCGTGATCGCTCGGCGTGTCGTGGAACGCGCCCATGCCGTCGTCCCAGAACCAGGTGATCATGGATTCGCCCAGTGCACGCGCGCGATCGAGCCAGGTCCGATCGAACGTGAGCTCGTAGAGCGCGAGCGCGCCGAGTGCAACGGCGGCGTGGTCTTCGAGATAGCCATTGAGCTTCGTGACGCCGCCGGTGTGGACGCGCAGCACGCGATCCTCACGGACCATCTCGCGGAAGAGGAATTCGCCGTTGGCGATCGCGAGCGCGCGCCACGCGTCGTGCGTGAATACGCGCGCGCACTCCGCCACGGCGCGCAGCATGAGGCCGTTCCACGCGGCGATGATCTTCTCGTCACGCGCCGGCCACACACGCGCGGCGCGCGCGTCGTACAACACGGGGCGTGCGCGTTCGATCGTGGCGTACACCTGCTCCGCCGGCACATCGAGCCGCGCGGCGACGACGGCGGGCTCGTCGGGCACATGGAGAATGTTCTTCCCCTCGAAGTTGCCCGTGCCGGTGACGCCCCAGTACGCGCTGGCCACGCGCGCGTCGCGGCGCAGCAACTGCTCCAGCTCCGCGGCGGTCCAGACGTAGAAGCGCCCTTCGTGGCCCTCGCTGTCCGCGTCGAGCGACGCGTAGAAGCCGCCACCGGGCGACGTCATCTCGCGCTGCACCCACTCGACCGTCTCGGCGGTGACGCGCGCGATCTCCGCGCTCCCGGTCGCCTGGTAGAGGTGCGCGCCGAGCCGCGCGAGGAGCGCATTGTCATAGAGCATCTTCTCGAAGTGGGGCACGAGCCAGACGTCGTCCACCGCGTAGCGATGAAAGCCGCCGCCCACCTGATCGTAGATCCCGCCGCGGGCCATGTGCACGAACGAGTCGCGCGCCATCGCGAGCGCCTGCGCATTGTCCGCGTGGCGGGATTGCCGCAGGAGAAAGTCGAGCACCATGGTCTGGGGGAACTTGGGCGCATCGCCGAAGCCGCCATGACGCTCGTCGTAGCGGCGGGCCAGTGTGCGGAAGGCCTGATCGAGCAGCGGCGCGGTGAGCGTGCCGGTGCCGCGCGGCGCCGCGCTCGCGTGCGCGTACAGCTCGCGCATCTGCCCGGCCGCACGCGCGACCTCGCCGCGCCGGTCGCGATACGCCGCGGCCACGGACTGCAGCACGGTGCGGAAGGCCGGCATGCCCTGGCGGTCCTCCGGAGGAAAGTATGTGCCCCCATAGAACGGCTCGCCCTCGGGGGTGAGGAACACCGTCATGGGCCAGCCGCCGTGTCCCGTCATGGCCTGTACCGCGCTCATGTAGATCCCGTCGAGATCGGGGCGCTCCTCGCGATCCACCTTGATGTTCACGAACAGTGCGTTCATGAGGCGCGCGGTGTCCTCGTCCTCGAACGACTCGTGCGCCATGACGTGGCACCAGTGGCAGGCGGCGTAGCCGATGCTGAGCAGGATCGGCCGGTCCTCGGCCCTGGCGCGCGCCAGCGCCTCCGGCCCCCAGGGATACCACTCCACCGGATTGGCGGCGTGCTGGCGAAGGTACGGGGAGGTTTCGGAGGCGAGATGGTTCATTGTGAATGGTAGCTGGTGGTTGGTCGCTGGTCGCTGGTCGCTGGTCGCCGGTGGGTGCCAGGGCTGCTGTGTCCGGAGACGAGTCTATCTTATTTCCCTGGTGTCGGATCTCTTTCGTGAATTGGAGTCTGACCCCATGTTCTGCTGGTCACGACGGCGAGGCGTGGTGTCCGGTTCACGTGTTGCAGTGCAAACGAGACGCCAGTGCGCAACACGGAGCGCGCTCGTCGCGCTCGCATGTGTGGTGCTCCTCACACGCGGCGCATCCGCGCAGCAGTCACAGCGCACCTGGCTCGCGGGTACGTGGACTGTCGTCACGAGTCTGCCCGCGAACCCCAATCTGCTCAGCAGACCCGGCAATCTTGCCTGCGCCGATCAGGCGATCTACACGTATGACTTCGGTGATTATTCCCTCAAGGCATTGTCGCTGACGGGAGCGCCGCTCTGGAGAACGGCCGACGTGCCGGGGGTCACGCAGGACTCGACTGGCGGCACTCGGGTGCAGTTGGCGCCCGACGGGCGTGTGTGGATGACGCACTCCAACATGGGCGTCGTTTTCGTATTCAGCTCCGGCGGCGAACTGCTCCGGACGTATCACGTGGCGCACGGCGTGTGGGATGTGCGACCGAATCGCGATGGGTCGTTCTGGACGTGGAACATGCGGGAGACCGTCGCGACTCAGTATGACTCGAGCGGCAGGTCGCCGCATCAGCCGCCGCATCAGCCACTGACGAAGATGCTGGATAACAGCGCGCGGATGGCGATGCTGACGTCCGATGATGATGGCACGCTCGGCGTCGTGTTCGTGCTCGCGAATCGCCTCATGCTCCTGGATCGGCATGGGAAAACAATTCGTTCGGCGCCCGGGGTTGGCGCACCACGCGACTTCCCCACGATGGTGGCGCAAACAGTTCAGGTGGCGGGGCGCACAATTCAGGGATGGCACTTGGGTTCTGCGTCGCGCATCGTGGCCGCTGCCGCGTCTGCTGATGCCAACCGCCTCTTCATTCTTCACGGCAACGATTCCACCGGTGCGACGCCCGCCAACCAGACCGTCGATTCCTACAGCATGACCGACGAGCGCTACATGGGATCGTATCGTCTCCCCGAAGGACTGTCTGAACTGTGCGTGCGCGGTGGAAGCTTCATCGGCCTCACGGACACATCGCCGCCCGCGTTCCGTGTGTGGAAGTTCGTGGCGCGCAACTGACACTCCGGCCGGACTGACCGGCATAAC
>Ga0207695_10011743_pt1 | contig 10579 bp, 13 predicted proteins | sample KBSC54metaG_FD_184354 | JGI IMG/M metagenome (GOLD analysis project Ga0207695, IMG submission 184354) | Corn rhizosphere microbial communities from Kellogg Biological Station, Michigan, USA - KBS C5-4 metaG (SPAdes) (version 2) | ecosystem: Host-associated > Plants > Roots > Rhizosphere > Soil... | reverse complement strand
GTCGACGGCGAGCCGTTCCGCGGGGCGTTCATGGCGCTGGGCGACGGAACTCACAAACTGCCCGTCTCGGCGCAGGTGCGCCGCGCGATCGGCAAGAACGATGGCGACGCCGTCGAGGTCCACCTCACGGAACGCCTGAACTGAGCCGTCAGGTGGCTTCGCCGTCGTAGGGCGCCGGGCGACCCTTGCCGAGGCGTCGCTGACGCTTCTCGTATGCCGACTCGACATAGCGCGCTGCCGGTTCGGTGGACACCGGGTTGATCGACGCCGATGTGCCGACATCCACCGTCGGCACGCCGTCGGTCGCATCGGGAGTCGGCGCGGTCACCGGATCTTCCAGCAGAGCCTCGCGGATGATGCGCCGCGGATCGTACTGCCGGGGGTCGAGCTTCTTCCAGTCGACCTCGTCGAACTCCGGGCCCATCTCCTCGCGCATCCGGTCTTTCGCGCCATCGGCCATCGTGCGAAGCGCACGCACCATCCGGGTGAGTTGGGCCGCATAGCCGGGGAGCCGATCCGGACCGATCAGGAAGACGGCGATCACCGCGATGATGATCAGCTTGTCGAAGGTCAACCCGAAGGACACCCGGCCAGGATACGTGCTCCCGCCTGACCCCGCCCTAGAGTGCAACTGTGGCCGACAAGGAACTGAGCTGGAAGTTCGCGGAGGACTTCGTCGTCGAGCCCCCGGCGATCGTCGCGGCCCGGCAGCACTCGCTCGAGTTGGGCATCGACCCGGTCTCGGCCGCGACGGGCGCGCAGCTGGCCGTGCTCAGCGCGGCGAGTTCCACCCACTCGATCCTCGAGATCGGCACCGGCGCAGGCGTCAGCGGGCTCTGGCTGCTGACCGGCGCTCCGGATGCCGTGCTCACCTCGATCGACATCGAACTCGACCACCAGCAGGTCGCCCGCACCGCGTTCGCGGCCGGCGGCGTGCCGGCCAACCGCATCCGGCTCATCACAGGACGCGCGGCCGAGGTGCTTCCGCGCATGAACGATGGCGCATACGACCTGGTGTTCGTCGACGCCGACGAGGGATCGGTGCTCGACTACGTGGAGCACGCCCTGCGCATCGCGCGCCGAGGCGGCCTCGTCCTGGTCGCCCACGCCCTCTGGCGGGGCCGGGTGGCCGACCCGGCACGGCGCGACGACACCGCAGAAGACTTCCGCGCGCTGCTTGCCACCATCGCCGAATCGACCGCCGTCATCTCCGCGGTCAGCGCAGCGGGTGATGGCCTGCTGCAGCTGGTCAAAGTTGCTGACTAGCTAGGCGGCACCCACGACGCTCACCAGAGCGTCGCGCAGCTCGGAGGCTTCGGCGTCGTTGACCGACACGACGAGGCGACCGCCACCCTCGAGCGGAACCCGCACGATGATCAGGCGACCCTCTTTAACAGCCTCCATCGGTCCGTCACCGGTCCTCGGCTTCATGGCTGCCATGTGGTGTCCCCTTTCGATGGTTACCCTCCATTATCCCGCATGCGTGCGGGGTCGTCACACCACGCCTGCGCCGCCGCGCGTTACGGAGCCATTACGTCGCGTTCCTAGGGTCGGACACAGATCATCCGTCGATTGGAGCCACCAGATGTCCCCCTCGCGTCAGCTCATCGCCGTGCTCGGTGCGACCGCCCTGCTCGCGGCGCTCGCCGGATGCTCCGTCTCGGGTGGCTCGTCCGGCACTCCGACCGGCGGGGCCTCGGGTGGCCCATCCGCGGCGGCCGGCGCGACCGCCGGGCCGGCGGGCATGACCGCGATCCCCGCCGCCTGCCCCGACCAGGGCGAGGTGTCGACCGACCTCGGCCTCAGCCTGACCGGAGGAGGCGCCGACGCCTCGTCGGGCTGCGTCTACTATTCGGCGGGCCACACCCTCCCCATCGTCTCCGTCAACTTCGCGCTGACCCCGGGGCTGACCCCGGATGCGGCGGTCGCCAAGCTGAAGTCCGAAGAGCCGACCACGTCGGCATTCGGCCCGGTGCCGGGCGTCGGAGACGCCGCGTACTACGACACGCCTCCGATCACCAGCGGCACGAGTTCCTACCTCGTGGTGCTGAGCGGGCAGGTGAGCTTCCACATCGTGGTGACGAGCGTGATCCCGTCGGCGAAACTCGCCACCCTCGCGAACCGCATCATCGCGAACGGCTGATCACGGCGGGCTCCAGTCGACGTCCGTGTAGTACCAGCAGATCGCCATCCATCCGACCTGTCCCGCGATGCCGAGCACGACGAGGGCGACGCGGAAGACCGGTCGGCGGACCAGCGCCAGCGATCCGAGGGCGGGTGCGAACGGCATGAAGAGTCGGAACGTGCTGGACTGCGGGAAGAACACCGCCAGCAGATAGACCGCGTAGCCGACCAGCCAGAGCCGCAGGTCGACCCCCAGCCGCCGCAGCGGCGGGGTGAACAGCGCGAGGCCGGCGAGGCCCACGAGGACGATGAGCACGATCGGTCCGACGACGTCCGGCTCGGGGACGCTCAGCCACCGTGCCCACCACTGGAAGCCCTGCACCCAGGGCGCGAAGGGAAGCAGGTCCTGATAGCCGATGAATCCCACCCGCCACGACAGCTCGGTGTCGGTGTACGCCGACGGCACGCCGGTGCCGATCCACGCCACCAAGGGCCAGAGGACGCCGAGGAACGCGCTCGCCAGGCCGGTGACGATCACCGCGATCCGCTCGCGCCACGGGAACGGATCGCGCGCCCGGGTGACGAATCGGACGATGAGGTGCAGCAGCAGCATGACCGCGAAGGCGAGGCCGCTCGGGCGGGTCAGGGCCGCGATCGCGATGATCGGGATCATCAGGTAGTAGTGGCGATCCTGGAAGAGCAACAGGGCGACGAACAGGAAGAACAGCTGCATCGACTCGGCGTAGCCCACCTGCATGATCGGCGAGAGCGGCGCCGTGCAGAACAGCACGACGGCGAACAGCGCCGTACCTTCGGGCAGCACACGCGCCATCAGCTTGTAGAACAGCAGAACTGCCCCGAGGGCGAATGCCACGGACACCAGCACGCTGGCGTACTCGAACGGGATGCCGACGAGCAGGAAGCCGCGCACCACAGCGGGATAGCCGGGCAGGAACGCCCAGGCGTTCTGGGCGACATGACCGTCGCTCCCGATCGGAAGGTGCGCGGGGTATCCGGTGATCGAGACGATGCGGTACCAGTCGGAATCCCAGATCGCCGCGAAGGAGAAGTAGTCGGGCTTCGGCCCGGTCCAGTAGGTCGGTCCCTGCAGGTTGGCGAAGACCAGGATGATCGCGGTCGTGACCACGCGGGATGCCGCGAAGATCACGATGACCTTCGCCCACCAGTGGCGCCAGAGGGCTACGAGGCGCTCAGCCACGCCCGCAGGCCCCGCTCGCAGCGCTCGATCTGGTCAACGGGAACACGCTCGTCGTCCGCATGCGCCAGCAGCGGGTCACCCGGTCCGTAGTTGACCGCGGGGATGCCGAGCGCCGCGAAGCGGGCGACGTCCGTCCAGCCGTACTTGGGCTTGGCGTCACCGCCCACCGCGGCCATGAACGCCTGCGCGATCGGATCGTCGAGACCGGGACGCGCGCCGGCCGCCACATCGGTGACCTCGACCTCGAAGCCGGCGAAGAGCTCGCGCACGACGGCCTCGGCCTGGGCCGCGTCCCGACTGGGCGCGAAGCGGTAGTTGATCGTCGCCACCGCCTCGTCGGGGATCACGTTCCCGGCGACGCCGCCGCTGATGCCGACCGCGTTGAGCCCCTCGCGGTAGACCAGGCCGTCGACCTCGATCGACTCGGGCCGGTATTCGGCCAGCGCGGCGAGCACCGGCGCAAGGGAATGGATGGCGTTGTCGCCCATCCACGACCGCGCGGAGTGCGCGCGCCTGCCTCGGGCGCGGACGTCGGCGCGCAGCGTCCCGTTGCAGCCGCCCTCGACCTCGCCGCCGGTCGGCTCGCCCAGAATGGCGAAGTCGGCCGCCAGCAGCTCGGGATGGTTGCGGGCCACCCGCCCGAGCCCGTTCAGGCTCGAGTCGACCTCTTCGTGGTCGTAGAACACCCAGGTGACGTCGACGACCGGCTCGGCGATGGATGCCGCGAGCGCGAGCATCACCGCGCAGCCGCCCTTCATGTCCACCGTGCCCCGGCCCCACAGCACATCGCCGTCCGACCCGGATTCGAGGCGCGAGGGCAGGTTGCCGTTCACCGGCACGGTGTCGAGGTGGCCGGCGATCACCACCCGGCTGGAGCGGCCGAGGGCGGTTCGGGCGATCACCGCATCGCCGTCGCGCAGCACCGTCAGGTGCGGCAGGGCCCGCAGGGCGGCCTCGACGGCATCCGCGATCGGGCCCTCGTGACCCGACACCGACTCGAGGTCGACCAGTCGGCGCGTCAGTTCGACGGCGGACGTCCCGAGGTTGAGCGGGCCGGGCATGGGCGCGTCAGGAAGGGGTGCGTCGGGCGACGGCACGACGGGCGAGGGCACCGTGACAGCCTACGGTCTGGCGCGCCGATACCCTGGGAGCATGACCGCCGCCTGGGGCCACGGCCTCGCCACCACAGCCGCCGCGGGCGCCGGTGCCGGAACCGTGCTCGACACCTGGTTCCCGGCGCCACGGCTGGGCGCACTGCCGAGCTCGATCGATCCGCACATCGCTCCTGCCGACTTCGAGTCGTGGGTGGGCGACGACCCGCGGCGCGAGGTCAGCGTCGACTACCTGAACGTGGCCATCGACACGGATGCCGCGCCCGCCTCCACGCCGGACGCCTACCTGCGCCTGCATCTGCTGAGCCATCTGCTGGTCGCTCCGAACACGATCAATCTCGACGGGATCTTCGCCCATCTGCCGATCGTGGCCTGGACCTCTGCCGGCCCGATGCTGCCCGAGGCCTTCGCCCGTCTGCGCCCCCAGCTGCAGCGCGCCGGCATCTCGGCGCACGGCATCGACAAGTTCCCACGCCTGCTCGACTACGTCGTCCCGGATCGGGTGCGCATCGCCGACGCCTCGCGCGTGCGCCTCGGCGCCCACCTCGCGCCGGGGACGACCGTGATGCACGAGGGCTTCGTCAACTACAACGCCGGCACCCTGGGCGCGTCCATGGTCGAGGGGCGCATCTCGCAGGGGGTCGTGGTCGGTGACGGGTCCGATGTCGGGGGCGGGGCATCCATCATGGGCACCCTCTCGGGCGGGGGCACCCAGCGCGTCGCGATCGGCGAGCGCGCCCTGCTCGGTGCCAACTCGGGCGTCGGTATCTCGATCGGTGACGACTCGGTGGTCGAGGCCGGCCTCTACGTGACGGCAGGCACGAAGGTGACCCTGCTGAACCCGGATGCCGAGCCGCGCACCGTGAAGGCGGTCGAACTGAGCGGCGTGGCCGGCCTGCTGTTCCGGCGCAACTCGCTCACCGGCGGTGTCGAAGCCCTGCCGCGCTCCGGCGGAACGGTGGAGCTCAATCCGCAGTTGCACGCGTGACAAGGCGTGGTGGGCTCTCAGCACAATGGGGCGCGCGAGGCTGAATCCACTCGACAGGTCCCCCGAACTGCCGACTTGAGAGCAGAGGTCTCGTGAGATCTACTCACAGTGCGGTATCGAACTTCTTTCATTTAATTCGACGGAGGACTTGACAACATGATCAACAGGACGAAAAAGAGGGCGGCGGTCACCGCGGTGACGGTAGCGGCGATCGCCGGACTCACGTTGGGGGTGTCGCTGCCCGCCGTAGCCGTCACGTACGTTGGCGCCGTGACGACCACCTCGTTCGGCATCACCGAGTTCTCGGGCTACCTCTCTGGGTACTATTCACGATTCTCGATCCATGCCGACAAGGGTTACGACTACGCCGCGTCCCACGTCGACATCCGGCACATTCAGGCCACCGCGTCCACGACCTATTACGGGCCGCTCGCGGCGCCCGGCTCGTGGTCGAACGACAACTTGGACTATGCCAACGTCGTCCGAGTCGGCGACTACGCCTACGTGTGAGTAAGACTGTCGGCGTGAGCGGAACCCGAATCGTTGCCGTCTTGGCGACTCTGGTGATCATGGTGGGCCTGACTGCCTGCAGTCCAGGGCCGACCACGCCCACGCCGACAGTCAACGTACAGGGTGAGGGGACGTCAGGATCCACCGTCTACAAGGGTCCGGTGCCGACTTTCTCCGGGCCCTGGGCCGCCGGCTTCACGGCGGCGTATCGATCGACCACCAGCGCGCTCGATCACAAGATTCTCGCCACGGGCAAGATCACGGATCAGGACTACGCCGCGGTAGGAAGTGTCTTTGTCTCGTGCATGGCAGCCCACGGATATCGGGTCCGATTGTCATCCATGGTGGACACCTTCGAGATTGAGAGCCCGGGGACTTCGAACGCGGAATTGAAGGCTCAGAGCGGAGCACTTCGAGCATGCCAGGGGCCTTTTGACGCCGTGAGCTCGTTGTATTTGAGGATCCTGCAGAACCCTCAGAATCAAGACATGAACGTCCTCATCACCCAGTGCTTGGTGGCGAAGAAGGTCGCGCCCTCGAGCTTCACCGTCGACCAGTACAAGGCCGACCTTCAAACTCAGAAGTTCCCTTTCGACATCGACTCCGCACAGGCGGGCAACTGCATCAGCAGTCCTCTGGGGCTGGATGTCAATCGAACGCAGCAGTGAGCAGATCCCGCGCGCTTCCGGGCGGCCAAGGAGCCCGGCTTGTTCTGGCCCTGATCGGTGTCCTTGCCATCGGTTTCGCGCTCGCTGCATTGCTTGTGCCCGTCAGCGCGCCGCCCGGGATTTCGGGGACGCCCTCGAAGCTGAGCGCTCCCGTGACCGCCGAAGACGTGCTGGACGCGGTCGCCGTCAATCTCGATGTTTCCACGACACCAGCCGCACCGGTACTGACGTCGGCCACCGGCATCGTCACCGAGAACCTCTGCTCGGCGGGCACCAGCATCGCCTCGGGCAGCAAGGTCGCCGCCGTCAACGGGCAACCCCTTGTCGCGCTGGCGACCGCCAAGCCCTTCTGGCGCGACGTGCGGATGGGCGACACAGGGGCGGACGTATCTGATATCCAAGGAGCCCTGAAAGCCCTCGGCTACCCGGTGTCGATCACGGGGAGGTTCGACCGCGCCACACTCCGAGGCGTCATCCAGCTCGCGACGAACGCCGGCGCTGAGGCCGCCGGCAGGTGGAACGCCTTCTCGACATCACAATTCGTGTGGATTCCTTCCGCGACGGTCGTTCCATTGACGTGCGGGTTGTCACTGGGGGCATCAATCGGACCTGGCACCACCTTTGCGACCCTCCCGCCGGTCGTTGCGTCCGCGCGGCTTGAATCGGTTCCGTCGACCGCGGTGCCCGGACATCGGGTGGTGAAAGTCGGATCGCTCACCTTGCCGGTTTCGGAGGACGGGTCCATCACTGGCCAGTCGAACCTTCTCGCGCTGGGTCAGTCGGATGAATATCGCGCATTTCTCGCGTCGCAGTCGGCGCAGAACTCGGCGACCCAGGGCAGCAATGCATCGGTGGACGGCGGCGCGAGCGGTGTGGCCGCGACGTACCAACTCGCGAAGGCCGTTCATGTGACCGCCCTCTCGCCAGCCGCTTTGTACGATCAGACGGGCCAGAAGGCGTGCGTGCAAAGCGGCGATCGGGCGATTCCGGTAACCGTGGTCGGGTCTCAACTCGGTGAGAGCTATGTCACGCTCCCCCCGGGAACCTCGATCAGACAGGTACGTCTCAACGTCATCGGTGGCGCTCCGTGCAGGTGATCGCCACCGGCCTTGCACATCAATTCGCGCGAAGGCCTCCCCTCTTTCACGACCTCAATTTCACCCTTCTTCCCCGTCGGGTGTATGCGCTGACGGGACCCTCCGGCTCGGGCAAGAGCACTCTTCTCAACATTCTTGCCGGATGGCTCGAGCCCAGCGCAGGACGCGTCGTCCGTGAGGGCGTCAACAGCGTGGCCTGGGTATTCCAGAACCCTCACGGTGTGCCGGCCCGGAGTGTCGAAGACCACGTTGCGCTCCCGCTTCTCGCGCAAGGGCTGGATCATCGCGCGGCGCGCGCCGATGCACGTCTGCGCCTTGCGCGAGTCGGACTCGAGTCACTGGCCCGCGCGCCCTACCGCGAGCTTTCGGGCGGCGAGGCGCAACGCCTCATGTTGGCTCGCGGTATTGCTCGATCACCCAGTCTTCTTCTCGTGGACGAACCGACTGCGCAATTGGATGTTCGCACCGCCGAGAGTGTGAACGAAGTCATCGCGGGTGTCGCCACGGAAGGGACCATCATCGTCGTGGCGACTCACGATCCCCGCACCCGGGATGTCTGCACCGACGTCATCGACCTCGCCGCCAGGCCATGAGGCTCAGATCGATCCTCGAGGAAGCCTGGCTCAACCTTCGCGGGGGAACATCCCGGGGGGCCATCTTCGCCATCGCGCTCGCCGTGATCCTGGCGACCTTCGCAGGCGCCGAGGTCATCACCGTTGCGGCGCTTGAGAATCAGGCAGACCGATTCCGGAACGCCGGCGGGAGCACCCTGATCTACACGGCTCAGGGTCAGATCAGCGGATCAGCATGCGACGCACTGGCCGCGATCCCCACAGTCCGCGGGGCGGGCGCGATCCGTCAGGCCACCGTCGACGAGACGGCCACGGCCTTGCCGGGCACGACGGTGCCGACCTTCGACGTTTCCCCGACCTTCGGCGGATTCACCGCCCTCGGTCGTCCGCCGGCCGGTCAGGGAGCCATCATTTCGGATGAGCTTTCCGCCGCCCTTCAGGTGAAAGCGGGAGGCATCCTGCACCTGGTGTCTGGATCGACCCGGGTGGCCGGTGTCTATGACTACCCGCAAGACGGTCGCGCGCCTGGACTTGGTTACGCGATTCTCATTCCGACCGGGGTGTCGAAACCATTCGATGCCTGCTGGGTCGAATCCTGGCCCCAGACTTCGGCGATCGAGGGGCTGCTGACGTCCGTCGTCATCTCCCGTACGGGCTCCCACACCGAGGCCCCTCCCGTTCTGGCTCAGTTGAACGGGAGCCTTGGTCGCTCTTTCGATGGCTCGGGTCTTTTCAACTCTCGTCTGACTCGGTGGGCTGCCTACGCAGCTGCCGCAGCAGGATTCTTGCTCGGGTTGCTCAGCGTGCGGTTGCGTCGCCTGGAGCTCGCTTCGGCCCGCCACGCCGGAGTGCGATCAACCGCGCAAATCACCCAGATCGCGATCGAGACCCTGATGTGGGCCGGTTGCTCGGTCGCCATCGCATTGGCCGGAGTCATCCTCCTGGCGCGCGCAACTCAGGCAACCCAACCGGGCACTCTCGTCGACCTGGGTGGACGCGTCCTCGAGGCCGGCGGCGCGAGCGTCGTCATCGGAGCCATCGTCGGTGCAGCCCTTGCCTCTGAGCGCCTGCTCTTCCGCTATTTCAAGGATCGCTAGACAGCAGCCCTTCGAGATCCTCCGAGAGCGCTTGCAACTCGGCCAGTCGCTCGAGCTCGGTCAAAGGGCTCGGCGGCTCATGAAGCGAGCGTGCCCCTCGCGCCACCGACACCGCGAACTCGTCGAGGAAGGCGGCATGGGCGCGGTCGGCAACCTCGCCGATCACCTGAGGATCGAGCGCCAAGTCGGCCAATCGCTCTGCCAAGCCTTCTGAGACTCTTGCTCGGCGCTTGAGCGTCTTGGCATCGCGCGCACGGAAATCGCTGGGGCCATCGGCCGCTCCGGGCTTGTCGCCGACGGTTTCGAGCACCGTGCGGATGCGCTTGGCGTCCTTCTCCTTCTCGGCGGCCAGCTTGAGCAGCTCCCGTGTGACTCGCTCCCGCACCCGCTGCTCGTTGTAGTCCTGGCCGTCGCGCAATGAGCGCACGATCAGCCGATTGGTGACGGCGAGGCGAACGGCAGCAAGCGCGACCAGCACGCCATCGTCGATCTGCGCCTCGATCGACGGCGGGGGGACCGGGATGGGGTCGGTGTAGGTGCCGACGTTGACCCGCTTCGTCCGCCGGAACAGCTTCATGGGAGCCGCACCGAGGGCCGCGCGCTAGCGGCCCTCGGGCCAGTGGCGCTCCGGCGGCCCGACGTAGAGCTGCTGCGGACGGCCGATCTTCGTGGCCGGATCATCGTTCGCCTCGCGCCACTGGGCGATCCAGCCGGGAAGCCGGCCGATCGCGAACAGCACGGTGAACATGCGCGACGGGAACCCCATGGCCTTGTAGATCACGCCGGTGTAGAAGTCGACGTTGGGGTAGAGCTTGCGCGACACGAAGTAATCGTCGGCCAGGGCCGCCTGTTCGAGTTCTTTGGCGATGTCGAGCAGCGGGTCTTTCACGCCCAGGTCGGCGAGCACCTCATCCGCGCTCTCTTTGACCAGGCGCGCGCGCGGGTCGAAGTTCTTGTACACCCGGTGGCCGAAGCCCATCAGCCGGATGCCTTCCTCTTTGTTCTTCACCCGCTCGATGAAGCGGCTGACGCCCTCGCCCGAGTCGCGGATCTCGCCCAGCATCCTGAGCACGGCCTCGTTGGCACCGCCGTGCAGCGGGCCGGAGAGCGCCTGGATGCCGGCCGAGATCGACGCGAACATGTTCGCCTCGGTCGAGCCCACCAGCCGCACCGTCGAGGTGGAGGCGTTCTG
>Ga0207695_10011742_pt1 | contig 10579 bp, 7 predicted proteins | sample KBSC54metaG_FD_184354 | JGI IMG/M metagenome (GOLD analysis project Ga0207695, IMG submission 184354) | Corn rhizosphere microbial communities from Kellogg Biological Station, Michigan, USA - KBS C5-4 metaG (SPAdes) (version 2) | ecosystem: Host-associated > Plants > Roots > Rhizosphere > Soil... | reverse complement strand
ATGAACATCGACGACTTCGCGCCGAACCTGTCGTTCTTCTTCTCCAACGGCATGGACCCGGAATACAGCGTCATCGGCCGCGTCGCGCGGCGCATCTGGGCGCGCGCGATGCGCGAGCGCTACGGCGCCAGCCCGCGCAGCCAGATGATGAAGTACCACATCCAGACCTCCGGGCGATCCCTACATGCCCAGGAAATCCAGTTCAACGACATCCGCACCACGCTGCAGGCGTTGTACGCACTATTCGACAACTGCAACAGCCTGCACACGAATGCCTACGACGAAGCGATCACGACGCCGACCGAGGAATCCGTGCGCCGCGCGGTCGCGATCCAGCTGATCATCAATCGCGAGCTCGGCCTGAACTTCTGCGAGAACCCGTGGCAGGGCAGCTTCATCATCGACAAGCTGACCGACATCGTCGAGGAAGCCGTGTACAAGGAATTCGAAGCGATCAGCGAGCGCGGCGGCGTGCTCGGCGCGATGGACACGATGTACCAGCGCGGCAAGATCCAGGAAGAATCGATGTACTACGAGCACAAGAAGCACGACGGCAGCCTGCCGCTGATCGGCGTCAACACGTTCCTGCCGAAGGAACACGCCGGCGACATCGTCACGACGATCGAACTGATCCGCTCGACCGAGGAAGAAAAGAACCAGCAGATCGCCAACGTCGAAGCCTTCAAGGCAAACCGCAATTTGAACCCCTCTCCCCACGTTCTTCCCCCTCCCCCGCTTGCGGGGGAGGGCCGGGGTGGGGGCGCGTCAGGTGGGACATCCGCCCCCCCAGGATCACTTACTCTTCTTCAGCAAGCCGCCCGCGACCGCAAAAACGTCTTTGAGCAGTTGATGGAGGCGGTGAAGTACAACTCGGAGGGGCAGATCAGTCATGCCCTTTATGATGTGGGTGGGGAGTATCGGCGGAATATGTGAGTAGTTTGCAACTCCAAATTTTGCGAAAGCCGGAAACACTTTCAGTCTATAACAGCCTGGACGTACCGCCGCTATAGCCTAGTCATTACTTCTGGAGGGAGTTGAAACAGTGCAGACTACAGTAGAACAAGAGTTACCTTTGGAAGAAATCAGTTCTGACGGCGTCGGTACGGGGCTGGAGGTAGAAAAACCTGAACCAAACGAAGGGGCGATTGAGGCACCTTTCGATCCCGCGAAGATCGACGTGATAACGCAGGGTAGAACAGTAGACCTGCTGTTGACACGTCTAAGAGAACGCGAGATGGACTTGTCGCCCGAGTTTCAGCGTCGTGCGAACCTTTGGACAGACAAGAGAAAAAGTGGGCTAATTGAATCACTGCTCTTGCGGATTCCGATTCCGTCGCTCTACGTCTCAGAGGACTCGAGCGGAAACTATACTGTCGTTGACGGTCTGCAGAGGATGTGCGCGATTGCGCACTTTGTCAAAGTCGATGCGCTAAACGCCGCAGTTGGTACGTCCCTGCCGCCGTTGCGCCTATCTGGATTGCAGTCACTTCCTGCTGATTATCTCGGAAAGAGCTACGCGGAATTACCGCGCCCCCTGCAGCGTCGTATTAGTGAGACGGAGCTGACTCTACACGTAATTCGAGCAAGCACACCAGCGGCGGTCAAGTTCAATATCTTTTCGCGAATCAATCAAGGTGGCCTTCCACTAACGCCGCAGGAGATTAGAAACGCCATTTACCCAGGGGAATGGAGGCGGCGAGTCAAAGAGATGGCGGAAAGCAGCGAATTTAAAAAAGCGACTGACTACAAAATCCATGGGGAGCGCATGGAAGACCTTGAATTGGTCCTTCGGTTTGTTGCGCACTACTCTCGTGGTCCAACGATCGAGCGTCCTGAGAAGCAAAATTTAGACGATTTTCTAAACACCTTTGTGGAAGGCGAAAGCGTATCCTGGACGAAGAATGAGTGGGATGTTGCCGAACGAGCGTTCTATAGGGTAATGAAGTACTCGGCTCAAGTATTTGGCAGGCACGCATTTCGCAAGTACTACGGTGAAGGGTATAGACGGCCGATCAACCGAGGGCTTTTCGAGTCTGAAGCGGTCGCGCTGTCTAGGTTCTCTGATGCCGAGCTAGACGTCCTTGCGGCCAAGCGCGTCGCAGTCTTAGAAGGGTTGGCGGCATTGTTCAAGTCTAATGCTGATTTCACGTCGTCTCTACTGTACGCAACCGGCAGGGGGGGAGCTTCAAATATCCGTCTTCGCGCGCTTAGTAGCCTCTTGCGAGGAGTACTAAATGCTTAGCTTCTTGCGACTAAGAAACTTCAAGGCGGCGCAAGATCTGCAGCTAAGAATTGGGGGGCTAACTGTTCTGGCTGGGCTAAATGGATCTGGGAAAAGCAGCGTTCTTCAGTCGCTCGCGGCCTTAAAGCAAAGTCACTCGATTCCAAGTCCAAAGACACTACGCCTTCGCGGGCCGCTCGTTCAACTGGGAACGTATTCAGATGTTCATACGGAGGGTGCTGAGGAAGATCCAATCTCTATAGAAGTCGGCGAGGGAGATTCGCATTTTCGTTGGGAGGCGGTGGGGAAAGGAAACGACGCGTACCTGCCTTTCATCGATGCCCCGCCTGGGTTGCCCGACTTCTTGAGTGCTCGCAGGTTTCAGTTACTGCCTGCCGACCGTATCGTGCCGAGAAATATCTTTTCTCGATCCGACGCTGATGTGGATTATGGTTTTTTAGGGCCGAGGGGAGAGTTCGTTGTTGAATTTCTACTCTCGGAAGCCGCACGGAAGCACGTAGTCGCAGACGTAAGACTCTGCCCTCGATTCGGACACGGCGTGACGGAGGATCTCTTGCAGAAGGCCTCACCAACGCGCCTGCTGATGGATCAGGTATCCGGGTGGTTTCAGCAACTGAGTCCGGGTGTCCGTGTAGATGCAGACGAGTTGGCTGGTACGGATGACGTCGTACTTAGATATGACTATGTAGGCAGGGCGGGAGTTAGTGAAAGCAGCAGGAAAATTAGACCGTCAAATGTCGGCTTCGGTCTGACGTATTCTCTTCCTCTGGTAGTTGCCTGCCTGGTTGCAGAGCCGGGTTCCTTGTTGTTGTTGGAAAATCCAGAGGCCCATTTGCACCCTCAGGGGCAGGCAGCCCTAGGAGAGTTGGTGGTCCGCGCAGCGTCTGACGGTGTCCAGGTGATGGTAGAGACTCATAGTGATCACGTCTTGAATGGAATTCGATTGGCGGTCAAGCGGAAACTGATCGCTACGAGTGATGTAGTGGTCCACTATTTCGTTAGGTCCGTGGAGAGCGGCTTCGTGTCTTCTCAGAGTCCTGCAATCCTGGACGACGGGCGTTTGTCAAACTGGCCGCGCGGGTTTTTCGACCAGTGGGATATCGCAGTTGATGCGCTACTTGAGGACTAGGCATGGATGCAATTCCGTTATTCATCAACGATTGCTCATATCCGTCCGAGAGTGGTGAGCGTGAGGTTGAGGAAGAAATTCTTCAAGCTCTCAGGACCCTAAAGAAAGTTAGGTCATTGAGCCGCCCCTTCGTGGTCGGCGCGGCAGCGCCGCTCTCCGAACTTCCCTTCACGCGCGCGTACCACACGCTGGCAGCGTTTGCCTCTGTCGACAGAGAGTGGTGGAGATTCGTCAAGTCTTTGGATCAGAGAACTCCATTCGATTCCGTTCCTCAGTGCGTACCGCCTGACGTAGGTACGCATATTGTCGCCAGGGAGAGTAGAGCGGTGGGGCCATTGTGGGCCCTCAAGAACAGCGCGTTCATGGTGAGTTTTCCTACTAGCACGGACTTGCGACAACATGCAGTGAATGTGGCCATCTGCTCTTGCGTTGATGAAGCGCACGTTCCGACGAATAGGGAATGCAGGAATTTGTCGGTCCCAGAGCACGTTGATACGTGGCGTGAAGCTTTGCTTGATTTCAATTATTTGGAGGCGGCGTCCTCTACGGTCTATGAGCACCGACTCTACAGGGTAAAGATGTATCTGCATGACCATGAGCCACCGCATGTGCATGTCTATCAGGCGGGAGATTTGAGGAACTGTGTTGGGCGAGTTCGCTTCGATCATGTCGAAGTGATGGAAGATGAAGGGTTTTCCGGAGATGTCAGGAAGGACGTATTGGCCCTGCTACAAGGAAGGCAAAATGAGTTCCTCAGAGCGTGGGATCGATGTCGCGCTGGCAATCTCCCCAATCGAATCGAACCCATGCCGATCTGACGTTGTAAGCGGGAAAAGGGGGGCGAGAGAACAGAAGCAGGGGCCCTCTCGCGCGAGCGTCTTTCAATGGCGGAAATCGTGACAGGCTCCGAAAAAGGTACGTAGGTAATTCGGAAAGGGGGTCAGAGTGCCGTTGGGACTAGTCTGTTCAGTATGAGGCCACTCTTATTTTAACTTTTGTTCGTTTGAACCTATGAATCCACCGAATAAACTGGAGGAAGCCATTATCCAAGGAGTCAAGGCTGCGCAACGTGAATACATAAAAATGAGTGGTGGTTGGTGGCTATCGCATGGTTCGGAGTCATTCATAACATCGATGGTGGCGCATCAAGCTTGTAAATTGGGTGGCTTCTTCGTCTTTCCCGAAGCGTCACCAAGAAAAATCACTAAAGAGGCAAATGAGAGACCGAAACGTGGTCGCCCTTCTCGTATACAAGGAAAGCGGTTTGACATACTCAAACTCTCAAGAAGCGTTTCGACTACTGGAAGCAGAAGCTAAATTGTAGCCTTGTCAATCGAATAGCTTCTGAGCAAGGTGATGGTTACTGGGGCTGGGCTATTGGTCTATTTCGACTGCACGAGTGAACGGGATCCTGGGAACTCCAGCCTGACCGCTCGGGGCCTTCGCATGTGAGAGACATATGGCGAGTAGTGATAAGAAGCAGTCGAGTAAAGGCGGTGGCCGCATGGATAATGGGGCAGTTCGTCGAGGAAACGTATTGTTGGATTTGAATCGATTACATCGATCAGAACCATCAAAGGCCGAGATTGAGGCCGAAATCGAGCGCCAGATTCGCGCTCAGAACACCGGTTTCTCGGACGAAGTAATCGCCAAACTTGTGAATTCGGTATCACGCGACTTCATGCTTGACGTGAAGAGGCGAATCAGCGTGCGTCGGAGACTGCTTGTTGCGGCCGTTTTTGTCAGCTGTCTGGTTGCGATTGTCCCTTTGTTTCTGTCGCGTGGGTCTGGCGCCCCATTTGTTGAAAAGGCGCCGATCCAAGCGGAAATTCTCAATGCGATAGTAAACAACGCAGATATTGATGCTCTAAAGTTGGTGTTTGCTACTCGTTCGCACCCTGGAAACGGGCTTGTTCCGCTTCTACGGCCACGTGAGTTTTACGCAAGCTCGGAGGCGCACTTGCTCAGCGTGCTGAATGATCTGAAGGTGGGTGTGCTCACTCGGAGCGCACCGCCGTCCGACGCTGAGAAGGCACTCCTAGTACGGATTGATCAATTGATTGTTGAGTATACAAAGATAAACCCTTTCGAAGGGCTTGAGGAAAACCAAAAACGCGATCTGAGCAATATCGCGCGAAAGGTATCACCAGATGAATACGCGATGATTGCAGAAGACGTTGGGAACGTTGTGGTTGAGTTGAGAAATAAGAACGCGCTTGTCTCGAAATACCTAAATAGTAGCGATATCTCACTTTGGCTTTCAATCGTCGCACTGGTCGTGACTGTAGCAGGGGCGTTCTGGCAATATCGACCTAAGGCCCGAAAGACTCAGAAGGAGCTTATTCAAGAGGCCCTTGTTGAGCTTGACGGCAAGCGCCTAAAGGAGCGGAGCGGCCCCGAAAATGGGATGGATGCGGCCGCCAGTTAGGGCGCCGCGGATTTCTTGCATTAAAGCACCGGATTCCGATAGGAAGGTACGAAATAATGCGAAATAATGGTGTCAGAGCGAAAAAGGGGACAGCGAAAAAGGGGACGGAGGTAGTTAATCCGAGTTAATTGCCTCCGTCCCCTTTGTTGCCGACGGTTGTTTGACGAGGCACTTCCAGATGAACTGGTCGCGGAGATCCGCCACTACCTGCAACAACAAAAGGCGTTGGGAACGGATCGCTTTCGTGCGTGGGTAGAAGCGCGAACAGGAAGGTTCACCGGCGTCCGGCGAGCAGGGCGGCCGACGAAGCTTTCAAATTGTCCCTGACACCATTCTTGCACTCCCCCACGTGTTGGGATTGGCTGCGAAAACTACGCCTCCGGGGCCGTCCATTGTTACGCCAAGCCGGCATCAGTCCAGCCACTGCGGAGGCCTGCCGATTCGCACCGGTCCCGCGCGGCGAAACCGGGTCGAGAGTACACTGTTCGGCATAGGGGATAGTGCCGTATGCGTTGTGCTCGAAAGTGCACTCTGACCCCAGTTTTTACACCAGTTTTTAGAGCTGCTACATTCGCCTACGTCCGTTTCTCCAGCCTTTGGAGTATCGACATGCAGAATGGACCGCTGCGCCTTCCTCGGAGCCTGCCGCTCCCCGCGCTCCTTGGCGCGATTTTTGGAATCGTTCCGATGCACCTCGCGCAGGCCGCGACGCTGCTCGTTACCGATTGCGGCGATGGTGTGGATTCCGGAACCTTGCGCAACACGGTCGCGGTTGCGCCGGACAACTCGACAATCCAGATACCGCTGACGTGCAGCACGATTACGATAGCGGGGGATATTTTCATTCCCAACACGATCAGCAACATGACGATCGCCGGCCAGGGCGCGTCCGTCACCACCATCGATGCCAACCGTGCCGGCCGCGCGTTCTATAGCTTTCATACCGGCGGCGACTTGGAGTTCAAGGACCTGACGATCGCAAATGGCTACTATTCCGGCGCGCCCGTCCCTTTGGGCGGCTGCATTTATGGGGTTGGTAATGTCGTCATCAGCAACGCGGTCGTGACCGCTTGCACGATCGCGCCCACGGCAAGCAGCACTGCGACCCCGAGGGGCGGGGGAATTTTTTCCCTCGGAGCCATATCGGTGTTCAACAGCACCGTAAGCGGCAATGTCGCGGTAGGGGTTGAGACCACGTCCGCCCAAGGTGGAGGATTGTTCGCGGCCGGAGGAATCGTAGTGAGCTACAGCACAGTCAGCGGCAACGCTGTTTTCAGCGGCGCGTCAGGCCCTCCAACCCATGGCGGCGGCATCGTCTCCGCTGGGCGCTCGGTGTTGATCCTCCGTTCGACGATTTCGGGCAACAAGGCCGACGAGAACTCCGCGCTTCACGTTACCGGTAGCGCGTCCTACGGCGTGTTGATCGACGCCAGTACGATCACCGGCAATGTCGCAACCTCCTTTCAAACCGTGGGGTCTTACCTCCCGGTGCACGTGACGAGCAGCACGATCGCATTCAATCGCGTAGCGTCCTCAAATGGGTCTACGCCCGCGGGACTTTACAGCAGCGAGCAGATCTCGATGAACGACTCGATTTTCGCAGCCAATACCGCGAAGATGGGCTCGGCGAACGATGTGTCTTCCAGTGCAGCCTCGAGCCCCCTAATCGGCTCGACCAATCTCATCACGGCTACGAGCAACCCCGTGCCCCTGGGAACCTTGAGCGCCTGTCCGCGACTCGGCCACCTATCGAACAACGGCGGACCGACGCTGACGATCCCGCTATTGGCGAACAGCCCGGCGCTCGATGCGGGTACGGACGATGGCGATGTGTTCGACCAGCGCGGGTTTTCTCGTCCTGTCGGGGCCGGCATGGATCTCGGCGCGTACGAACGCCAGCCCGGTACCATCGACGACGTCATCTTCTACGGAGCGTTCGAGTCGCGATGCGACTGACCGAAAAATAATGGTGTCAGGGACAATTTCCTACAGGAGATCACCGCGAAGGATGACGATGCAAACCATGCAAACAATGGTGTCAGGGACAATTATTCGATTCAAAAAAAACAACAGCGAGGTCGTCGGCGTTGCGCGCGTTTAGGAGAGTAGACCTTTAGACGGCGCTTGCCGACTCCACGAGGCGGTGCAGAAGGCGTAGACTCGCCGCTCTGCCTCCGAAGCGCACGTGGGATGGACGAAGAAAGGGAAAAAGGAGGGAAAAAGGGGACAGAGGTAGTTAATTCGAATTAACTGCCTCCGTCCCCTTCTCACCTTCTCAATTACTTGGCCGGCGGCGCCTCGGGCGGGATCGGATCCGGGACGTGGTTGGAGATCGCCGGGATGGACTTCAGGTAGGCGAACATCGCCGCGAGATCTGCGTCGGTCGCCTTGCCGTAGTTCTGCCAAGGCATCGGCGGCAGGATCTCGCGGCCGAGGCCACGCTCGCGGCCCGTGCGCATCGTGGCGATGAACTCCTTCTCGGTCCAGCCGCCGAGTCCGGTCTCCTTGTCGGGAGTCAGATTCTTCGTGAAGCTCACGCCCCAGGGGCCCGACCAGGCCGTGAAGGTTACGCCGACGACCGCCATCCACGGTCCGGGCGGGGGCGCCACGCCGGCCTGAATCGCCAGACTCTGTGGATGCCCGGACAGCATGCGACTCATGTCCGGCTCTGGGCCCTTGTCGCTCATCTTCCATGGCGTGTGGCAGTCATTGCAGCCGCCGAACGTCACGAGGTAGCGGCCACGTTCCACCTTCGCCTTGTCTCCAGCAGAGGCGGGATGGTCGGCGGCGTGGGTCGCGGGCGCAGCGAAGGCGATCGCCACGGCGCAGGCGGCAAGGGCGGAGACAGCGTAACGACGTTTCATGATTTCATCCTCCGGGAAGGTTCCCGCTCGGCGGAGCGGGAGAAGTAACGTTCGGCGGGCTCGACTCGGAAGCCGGCCGTGCGGCCAGCTCCCGTATCCAGCGGCTGAGCAGCGCGATCGCATCGGCATCGGCGAGGTGGCTGTCCATCGGCGGCATCTGCCGCGCGTTGCCGCGGTTCGAGATGCGCGTCATGACCAGGCTCGCGTCCGGGTCGCCGGGGACGATGTGCCTCTCGATCGTCGTGCCGGTCGGATGGTAGTGGCTCGGGTGTCCCACCGCGGTGGCAAGCGCATCGGGCGTGCCGTCGGCGTGCACCACGAACGACAGGCCGAGATCGGCGATCAGGCTCTGCGAGTTGTGGCAGTTCGAGCAGTTGGCGTGCAGGTAGCCGAGCGCTGTGCGCTCGGTGGGCGTCGCGGCGCGCACGCGCGGCGCGTGCGCAGCGATCGCCTGCGGCAAGTCGCTGATCCAGCCGCGACGCAGCAGCTCGTCGAGATCGAGCGAGCCAGGATCCGGCGTGATGCCGTGCAGCGCGTTGGGATCACGATCGCTCGACAGCTGGAGCGCCGAGAAGCCGAGGATCGTGGCCAGCCCGCTCTCGTGGCAAGCCCGGCATTCGACGACTCCCGGCAGGTCGTATGGCACACCGGGGCGGCTCTCGGCGACGTGTCGCACTCCTGTCTCGGGGACCAGCACGGCGTCGCTCTCATCTTGATTCCAGCGGTAGGTCGCGAAGTGCCACTCGCCGTCTGCCTGGCGCTCGATGAGGCGGGTCTCGACACGGCGCCCGAAAGCGAATTCCTTCCAGAAGCGCGTGCCGACCGGGAAGACCCAGGCGTCGGGGTTGCGGGCGTCGATCCGTTTCTTCGGCGGCAGGCGGATCCAGCGCCGCTTCGTCGCGCCGTCGGACCACAGCGCGTACTGCGGCGAGAACGGATGGACTTCGGGCGCCAGAGTCTTGGCGGCGAAGTCCGCGTAGAGGCCGGTGTCGGCGAGGTGCTGCGGCGCGCAGTCCGCCGTCGCAGGCGGGGCCACGAGCGCCGCGAGCAGGAGCAGGGCGGGCAGGGAAGCGCAGAGCGAACGGCGCCGAAAGCATCCCTTGCCGGCGGATGCGGCGAGAATCAGGCGTTCTCCCAAACGCGTGGCGCGATTGACGTCCAATCCGCCCCTCCGGGTTGTCGTCTGGCCGCAATGGTACCGGAGAAAACAGGGGTCTGGGTGGAAAAGGGGACTGGAAAAGGGGACGGAGGTAGTTAAGAGGAATTAATTGCCTCCGTCCCCTTTTCTCCGCGCGGTGTGAACCGTTGCGTCAACGGCCACGTCGACATGGGCGCAGTGGAGCGGCAGAGTCCGGAAATCATCATCTTCCGCAATGGCTTTGACCCGGGCGGGTGAGGAGAACCGAAAAGAGCCAGGAAAAGGGGACGGAGGCAGTTAATCCGAGTTAATTGCCTCCGTCCCCTTTGTTTCTGAACGCCTGCGTGGCGACGGTACGCTCGTTACCAGCTACGGCATTGGCGGCTTCAGCCTCGGAACATATGCGAACGGCAACAACTCCAATGTGGCCTTCTCGGTTGCGTTCGATCCGAGCGGTCGACCCGTCGTGGCCGGAGGCACAGGGCCAAGCTCCGTTGCACGCAGCGGCGCCGCACGCCTGACCTACGATCTGGTCTACACCCGCAATTTCGAAACTACGCCTCGCGGCTGCCTGCCACCGGATTGCAATTGGCCTGCGTCCTGCGGTCGCCGCAGATGTTGCGCACGCCACATCTGACTCTGTCCTTGTTACACTCGAACCATTGCTTCGTGCATTGGAAAAGGTGGTTGGACCTCATGATTCGCCTGCCCGCCCTCACGCATGCGTTTGGCCGCGTTGCGTTCACGCTGCTTGCCGGTATTCCGCTTGCCTCGCTCG
>Ga0207695_10011737_pt1 | contig 10580 bp, 11 predicted proteins | sample KBSC54metaG_FD_184354 | JGI IMG/M metagenome (GOLD analysis project Ga0207695, IMG submission 184354) | Corn rhizosphere microbial communities from Kellogg Biological Station, Michigan, USA - KBS C5-4 metaG (SPAdes) (version 2) | ecosystem: Host-associated > Plants > Roots > Rhizosphere > Soil... | reverse complement strand
TACGACAGTTTACTCCGGTTTGCCCTTCATCTGCTCCGAGTAAGCGCTACTCGGGAGCGATCTCTCAGGTCCACGCCGCTCGTGCTTCGGCGTTGCATAAAGGGTCCGTTGCTAGCCTAGACGACACCTTGTAGATTGGGACACATGGCGCTCAAACGGATGGACAACGTGGGAATCGTCGTCGATGACCTCGGAGCGACGATTGATTTCTTTCGCGAGCTCGGCCTCGAGCTTGAAGGTCAGGCCACGATCGAAGGAGAATGGGCCGGACGTGTCACTGGACTGGCCGATCAGCGCGTCGAGATTGCCATGATGCGCACGCCGGACGGCCACGGGCGGCTCGAGCTTTCCCGCTTCCTCACGCCGCCTGTCGTCGCGGATCACCGCAAGGCCCCGGTGAACGCTCTAGGCTACCTCCGCGTAATGTTCGCCGTTGACGACATTGACGAGACGCTTGAAAGGCTCCGCAAGCGCGGAGCCCAGCTAGTAGGCGAAGTAGTCCAGTATAAAGACGCGTATCGGCTCTGCTACATCCGCGGGCCTGGAGGGCTTCTCATCGGACTCGCCCAAGAAATCAGCTGAGCGGAATACGAAGACAATGACGAAGACCGACCAATGTGTGCGCTGGAAGGGCTACGAGATGCGGAAAGGGTTTACCAGAAAACCAGAGGCGGACGCGACCGCGACGCCAGCCAAGAACTACATCACGCCGAGCGGGCTGCAGCGCCTCAAAGATGAGCACCAGTTTCTGCTCACCAGGGAACGCCCGGCCGTGACGGAGGTGGTGGCGTGGGCTGCCGGCAACGGCGATCGCAGTGAAAACGCCGACTATCAGTACGGCAAGCGGCGGCTACGGCAGATCGATGGGCGGATTCGCTTTCTCACCAAGCGAATCGAAGCCGCGGAAGTGGTGGACCCGGAAGCTCCGAGAGCGGGGCAGGCGGCGGCTAGGGCATTCTTCGGAGCGACCGTGCGCTATGCCAATGCCGCGGGAGTATCGCGAGTGGTGAGCATCGTTGGCACCGACGAGGTTGATCTCAACCGCAACCACATCAGTTGGGCGTCACCGCTGGGGCGCGCCTTGATGAAGTCGGCAGCGGGCGACAGCGTAGTTCTGCAAGCGCCGGGCGGCATAGAACGCCTGACCGTGCTGGAAGTGGGTTACGAGCGCATTTCTATGGAACCGTTCCGTGAACCACCTGGATCGGAGGCCTCGACAAAGGGACTCACTCGCCGACGCTAATCGCTGACATAAAAACCTTCGAGCAGTACGCAACAGGATAAAACGGCTGCCCGAAAAAGTAGATCCGGTTGTTCTGAGGTCCAACGACTGGATGCGCAACAACTGGAATCACCCTGTTATCACACGGCTCTGATCCAGCGCATGCATTCTTTTTCCGACCAGATACAGGTAATGCAGTGCCGAAATGATTGTCAGAAAGAAAGTGGCGCGCAGAAAGCCAATGCGGGCCGCCCCTACCCATCTGACGTGGTCGAATTGCCACAGCATCACGAAAATTACCGCCGCAACTTGAGCAAAGGTATTGGCTTTTCCGAAGATGCTGGGACGAAAATCGCGCAATCCGGCAATGGTGTACAGCACAGCGCTAATGGCGAGAATGCAAATGTCGCGGCTGAAAACCACGACCGTAAACTTCCACGGAATCTGGTGCACGATGGAGAGAACTAGAAACGTCGTGCTGAGCAGCATCTTGTCGGCAATGGGGTCGAGATACTGTCCGAGCAAAGTCTGCTGGTGAAGCGTGCGCGCCAACAATCCGTCCAGCCCATCGCTGAGCCCGGCAAACAGAAACAAGATGAGCGCGCCGCGGTAGTGCCCCTCGACCAGTTTGATCACCACGAACGGTAAGAACGCCATGCGCACCAGCGTGAGCTGGTTGGCCGCGGTAAGGATCTGCGACAGCTTTAGCCGGCGTTGCCCGCTTGACGTTCTCGGCGAATGGGTGGTGGAAGACACGGGGAAATTGTCGCTGGGATGGATGGAGCTTGGCAACCCAATGGTGGCGTTAGAGGTGTGCTCTACGTCAGATACAGTCGCCCATTCGAAGTCTTGTGCTGAAGATTCGCCGCCAGTTGATCGATGTCCGTGGGAGCGAGTTGCCCTCTAGTGCCTTCGAGAAATGGCGCTCGGTTGGTTCCAACGGCGTCGCGGCGAAGTTGCACGAGCAATGCCTGCACAGCCACTGGATCAAATCTTTGCGGCGTATTCCTGACGATCTCACTGAGGGTCGCGCCGAGAGAAATGCGCTCGCGATAAGGACGCGGGCTGGTCATGGCATCAAACGTATCAGCGAGTCCGACAATTCTCGCCTGCATGGGAATTTCTTCGTTCAGAAGGCCATCAGGATAGCCGGAGCCGTCAGCGCGCTCGTGGTGCCAGCGCACCACTTCGGGGACAAACGGCCAGGGGAACTGAACCCCGGTCACAATCTGATGTCCGACAGTTGTGTGGTCGGCCATCTCTTGAAATTCTTCGGCATCAAGCACAGTTGGTTTGCCGAACAGGCGTTTATCGACCGCAACTTTGCCGATATCGTGAAGATATCCGGCAGAGCGGACAGCCGCGACATCGTTTGAATCTAAACCCAGCGCGTCGCCGATCGCGGCTGCGTACCGCCCGACCCGCAACGAGTGTCCGTGAATATTTACATGCTTCACGTCGATAGCGTTTGCAAAAGCTTCGAGAGTATTGTCATAAAAGCCATGCAGGGAAGCCATGAGTCTCAGATTGTCCGCAACCCGCTGGGTGAGAGTCTGGGTCAGGGCGTGGTTATGGACCGACAATGCCACGTAATGGCATAGCAGATCCAGATACTGCAAGCTCTCTTCGTCATATAGCGCGTCGCTCTCACGCCTGCCCAGCGCGACTGCGCCCACCAATTTACCCGCGACTTTCAGCGGAGCCACGCAACGGAACAATTCCGGCGCGACGTTGCCGTTGGCGCTGAGAAAAGTGTCGTAAGAAGATTGCGCCAGCAGCACCGCTCCTTGCGCGGTAGTCAATGCGTGGACGTGCCGCGGCAGAAGAGGGATAACCGAGGGGTCGGGAATCAGCGCGAAGCCCTGTGCAACGATCGAATTCAGCATCGCCGGCTTTTCGATGAAGACGAACAGCACGCCTTCACGCGCTCCCGTCGAATGCATCAGCGCGGAGAGCATGACGTCCGCCGTTTGAGCGAAGTCCCGCTCCGCCGTCATCTCGGGTCCGAGATCGGAGAGCATTGCAACCGTGCGCAACAGCCGCCGGAAATTTTCGTTGGGCGCTGCCACTCTTGTGAGAGAGCAATCGACCCCAGAGCAATTCGAGAGTACCATGCAGCGAAGTTATTGCAGCGGTGGGAGTTGTTGGTTAGTTTGGTGCAGCGAAGTGCGCTTGCTAACATGGATTGCATAAAAGATTGCGCAGCAATTTTTATTTTTTTAGCTTTAATTTCTCCGTCTTCGTTCGCTTGGGGACCGGAGGGCCATCGCATCGTCGGAGATATTGCCGAAACGCGATTGACTCCGGCTGCGCGGCTTCAGGTGAAGGAGTTGCTGGGCAATGATGATCTGGCTGCGGTGTCGGTTTGGGCGGATGAGATCAGGAGCGAGCGTCCTGAAACCTACGGCTGGCATTTTGTCGATATTCCGATGGATGCCAGCGGATTTTCAGAACAGCGCGATTGCTTTCGTCCCGACGAAAAGCACCCGTACACATTACAAGACCACCACAATTGCGTGGTTGACCGAATCACCATCTTCATGCAGGTGTTGGCCAACCGCAATGCGCCCCGGCAGGACCGAATTGAGGCACTGAAATTCCTGGTCCACTTAGTGGGAGATATTCACCAACCCATGCACGCCATCGGAGAGGCGCGCGGCGGAAATGATATTCACGTGTCCGAATTCGGTTCGAGCCAATGCGGAAAGTACCCCTGCAACCTGCATTTCGCGTGGGACAGCGGATTGATTGAACACGCGGGCATTTCAGAAAAACGATATGTAGCGCGCCTCAATGAGTTAATCGCGAGCCGAAAGCTCACCGTCCAGGCGGGTGGAACCCCTGCGGAGTGGGCGAATGAGTCGTTTTCGTTAGCGAAGAAAGTCTGGTTGAATGGTGGCGGTGCCGTTAATGAAACCTACTACGAAAGTGATATTGGTATTGTGGACCGGCGTCTCGCCCTGGCTGGGATCAGGCTTGCTCGGATGATCAATCAGGCGTTGGGGAGATGACGAAAGGTGACTTATGCCGCGGGCTTGGTCGTGCGACGGTTCACCAGTACGAAGCTCAGGCCGAACATGAACAGGGAAAACAAAACTAGAGTTGCCAACGACGCTGCCAGGGAATTTTGATTTATGGGATAGAGCAACTGGCGCAATGCTTCCACGCCATAAGTAAGTGGATTGATGCGCATCAGCACGCGCAGCCACAGCGACGCTCCGGAGATGGGGAACATTGCGCCTGACAGCAGCCACAACGGGATCAGAAACAAATTAATGATGGCGTGAAAAGCTTGCGTTGAATCCATCGGCCAGGCAATGGCGAAGCCGAGTGCAGTGAGAGCGAATGAGATCAAGAAAATGGTGACAACGATCAGCGCGAAGTCCGTGAGGCCGATGTGTACTCCGACCAGCGGTGCGAAGACCAGAAAAATCAAGCCTTGAATTGTGGACAGAGTGGTCCCACCCAGAACCTTGCCCAGTACGATCGCCGAACGTGAAACCGGTGCAACCAGGACGGACAGCAAAAACCCTTCTTTGCGGTCTTCGATCACCGACATCATGGTAAAAATCGACGTGAAGAGCACGATCATGATCAGCGCGCCGGGATAAAAATATTCCAGGTAATTTTGATTGCCGTTTGCGCCGGAGCGGAATGAAGTTCCGAAGCCCGAGCCAATTGCTACCCAAAACAAAATGGGCGATGCGATTACGCCCACAACTCGCGAGCGTTGGCGATAGAAGCGGACCACTTCCCGCAACCATAGCGTAAACGCAGGCAGCAGGATTTCGTTGCGGGTTCCCGAGACCGTTATGGGCAGTGCCGTGCCGTTTGCAGCCATTTAAAAATCTTTTCGTCTGCTAGTGCTTACGTGCTTTGGGTTTCGGCGCGCCTTCGGTGTTTGGCGGCCCCTCCGTCCAGAAACGGTGTCCTGTACGTTTAATGAAGACATCTTCCAGGCTAGGCTTGGCGATCGATACCGCATCGATCTCACCCGGGAACGCCTCCACGACATTGGTCACAAAGCGATGGGCCTGGTCTTTCTCAATGCGCACCTGGCTCCCAACTACGTGGACATCAACATTGAATCGGCCGCGAATTCGTACCGCCAGCGCATCCGGATCTTTCGCCTCCAGCACGATCACATCTCCACCGATTTCTCGCTTCAGTTCGGTGGGCGTTCCCAGCGCAACCAGTTTGCCTTCATTGAGGATTGCCAATCGATCACAGCGTTCAGCCTCTTCCATGAGGTGCGTAGTGACCAGCACAGTTACCTTTTCCTCATCGCGCAGAATGCTCAGGTATTGCCAGAGGTCGCGCCGAGCGCCGGGATCAAGGCCGGTGGTCGGCTCATCCAGCAGAAGAACCCGCGGGCCGTGCAGTAAACCTTTGGCCAGTTCCAGACGGCGCTGCATTCCTCCGGAGAATGTCTCGGCACGGTCCTGCGCGCGATCAGCCAGGCGCACTCGCTCCAAAATTTCTTTGATTCGGGCCTGCAGTGCGGAACCGTGCAGCCCGTAAAGATGTCCTTGATGCTGCAGGTTCTCGGCCGCGGTCAGTTTCAGGTCGATACTTTGCGCCTGAAACACCACGCCGATTTCGCGCCGCAATCGGCTGGGATCTTTGGCGGCGTCATGACCCAGGATGACGGCTTGCCCCGCGACCGGAACCATCAGGGTAGAAAGAATGCGAAACATGGTGGTCTTGCCGCTGCCGTTCGGCCCGAGCAAACCGAACAACTCCGCGGGACGAACGTCGAATGAGACCCCATTCAGCGCAGTACGATTGTCGTAACGATGTACGAGTTCGCGCACCGAGATCACTGGAGAGATAAGGCGATCTTCCGCGGGAATGGGTCCCACTAACGTGGAGGCAGACATGTGAGAGGTCAAAGGTTATTTTACGACGAGAACCGGTGTGCCGCTGATTCAGTACGTGAGATAATTGTAGATCTTCATACTCAGGCTCTCACTGTCACTCGTGCATCCGCAGCTTCAAATAACAGGTCGGCCGATACCACCACAAGCATTATCCAGAGCAGATCCGCGATACAGAGATGCAGGATTTGCAACCAAACCGGAGCGAGCAGCAGCACATTGACGATGCCGGTCCCGATCTGAGTCAGAAAGAGAATCAGAAGACTGATTGCGGCTCCGGAGAGGTGTGCTCGCCTGCGGGCGGTCGCGAAGATAACCCACAGTACATAGATCGCCGCAGTGAGGGCGACCACCGGATGAACTAGGCGAAGGCGCAAGAGAATGGACGCACCGGAACCGAAGTCTTGCGCCAGAGAGGACCGAAGTGAAACCGCAGGGAAGAGTGTGTCCCCGAGCGCAGCTACTGCGCCTGTGATTCCGATGACCATGGTTGCAAACAAGCCGGTAGCAATCGCAAGTACCCCGCGAGGATTTCGAATTAGTCTCAGACTGCTGTTGACCCACCGTAGCCACCACGCGGTAAGCGCCAGCATTGCCAGCAGAAGCAGAGTATTTCCGAAGTGGAGGCAGAGAAACAGGACTCGGCCCCAAGATTTATCGTGACCCACATGCCCCAACAGGACAAGCGCAGCTCCCAACAACGCTTCGTTCGCAAGAAACGCGGCAGCAAATAGCGCCGAATAGCGTGCCCAGTCGCGCTTGGTTGTCGCACGCCAGCACCAGATGACGAGACCAGTCACCATCAGTAGCGCGACGCCACTGGTCGCCCGATGTGTGAATTCGATAATGGTTTGCGCCTTAGCACTCGCGCCGAGGACTTCGCCGCCGCAAACGGGCCATCTGTTTCCGCAACCTGCGCCCGATCCTGTAGCCCTCACATATGCACCCCAAAGCACTACAGCGACATTGCACGACAGCGTTGCCCAGGCGAAGCGAGCGATACGCGGCATTCCCCAGCGCGTGGCGCCCTTTGCTCGTGTGTTTGTTTGAGAGTTGGACGACGCAATACTGGCAGAAGACATCGCAAATCTAGGATATCAAAGAGCGTATCCTGAAACCACGCCTTGGGAGAGCCGATTTTACGGCTGCATTGCCCTTATCACTTCATCGGCAAACTCTGAGGTTCCTGCTTTGCCGCCAACGTCTTTCGTCAGCTTATCGCGGTCGCGATAGACCTTTTCGAGAGCGTTGCGGATTTTCAGCGCGGCATCCGGCTCTCCGAGATGCCGCAGCATAAGCAACGCAGACCGCAACAGCGCCGTAGGATTGGCGAGATTTTTGCCGGCAATATCTGGCGCGGAGCCGTGCACTGCTTCGAAGATAGCGCAGTGCTCACCGAGATTGGCACTGGGCACTAGTCCTAATCCGCCAACCAAGCCCGCGCACAAGTCAGAGATGATGTCGCCGTAAAGGTTTTCCATCACCATTACGTCGTACTGGTAAGGATTCATGACCAACTGCATGCAGGTGTTGTCCACAATGTGCTCGCCATAAGTGATCTCGGGATATTCCTTGGCCACATTGCGCGAGCAGCGCAGAAATAGCCCATCCGAAAGCTTCATGATGTTGGCTTTGTGAATAGAATGGACCTTCTTGCGCTTGTTCTTGCGGGCGTACTCAAACGCGAAGCGCGCGATGCGAGTCGATGCTTTTTCGGTAATGATCTTCAGGCTCTCAACCACGCCGGGAACAACCTCGTGCTCCAGTCCGGAGTAAAGGCTTTCGGTGTTTTCGCGGACGATAACTAAATCCACGTCCGGATAACGCGTGGGAATGTGCGGCAGATTGCGCACCGGGCGTAAGTTGGCATACAGCTCGAATTGCTTGCGCAATTGCACATTGATGCTGGCAAAGCCACCGCCGATGGGTGTAGTGATCGGGCCTTTTAACGCAACGTGGGTGCGCTCGATGGATTCGGTCAGCGCCTTGGGAATGTATTCCTTGTATTTTTCGAATGCCTCGGCGCCCGCTTGGACCGTTTCCCATTCGAATTTCAGTCCCGTGGATTCGAGGATGCGCACCACGGCTTGCGTTACTTCGCTGCCAATTCCGTCGCCGGGGATGAGAGTAATTTTGTGAGTCATGAGAAATTCGTGGTAGACCCGGGCGTCGACGCCCGGGCAAGGTTCATCAGAAATTCAGCCGAGTGCTAACTCGGCCGGACGGGCGTGGACGCCCGTCCCTACATGAACATCGTCACTACATGGGTTTGGCTGTACTTTTGACCTGCGGTTCTGCTTCTTTCATTTTTAGTAGGTCCTTCAGTTCCGCCATAAATTCTTGTACGTCTTTGAAATCTAAATAAACCGACGCAAACCTTACGTATGCCACTTTGTCATAGCGTCGCAGGCGGCTCATGATCAACTCGCCGACTTCGCTGGTCTTGCGTTCGCGCTCGGCGGATTCAATCACGAAGGACTCAGCGTCGTTCACGATCTGCTCCAGTTTGCTGATTGGAACCGGACGCTTTTCGCACGCCCTCAACAACCCGTTCAAAACTTTTTGACGGTCAAATTTCTCTCTGCGCCCGTCTTTCTTCACTACCATGTAAGGAATTTCGTCGATGCGCTCGTAAGTGGTAAAGCGCTTCTGACATTTCAGACACTCCCGCCGGCGGCGAATGGAATCGGCTTCCTTGCTTTCGCGCGAATCCACGACCTTGTCATTAGCAAAGCCGCAAAAAGGGCACTTCATAAGTTAAACGTGAATTTTCATTGTATCAGCGGGGTTGGGGCGAAATAGCCAGCTTCGAACCGAGCTTCCGCGGAAAACCTTAACTACAGAGGACACAGAGTTTCACGGAGGCAAAGCCACAGAGGTAAGCCGTGGATACTGAAGGAGTCCCTCTGTGGAATTTCTCTGTGTTCCCCTGTGCACTCTGTGGTTCAAGCTTTTCTTTGCGCTTACGCTTTCTCTAATTCCTGCTTCTCGTGACTGGCTCTTGACAGCTTCCGCAAAGACAAATGTCCCTGATGCGCAAATGCCAAGCCGACCGGAACGCAGGACATAAAAGTCACCAGCCACAACAGGATGCCGCAGCTGAGCGCGAGCTCCGGCGGGATTCCGTAGATCACTTGAAGTGCGCTAATTACCGCCAGCTGACTTCCGCCGCCAACCGCCGGCAGTTGTACCACTGACCCAATCATGCTGAAGCCCATCAATAGCAGAACGTGCGGAACATCCATGTTGGCCAGGTGAGGACGGTCTCCGACCTTCTTGATGCGTTTGCGCTCTCGGAATAGCCAGAGATCACCACGCAGTGGTCTGATCGAATACCCTTTACTTTGAAGAGCCCCGTTGAGTGTCGCCACCGTGTCATCGGTGAGCGGTTGCCCGGCAGTCTCCGGAAGGCTCGCCAAATCGGCGGTCTCAACGTCGACGGCGGGCGGGCCTTGATCCAAAGTTTCCCGCGGATAAGAGTGAGCGACCTCGCGGTAAGCCAGCGCGATCATGAACCACATGACCAGAGAAATCGCCACCAGCTTTGCCAAGGATTTTGCGCCAGAAATTGTGTTGAGTCCTTCGCCGAAGGCGCGAACCTTTTGGTCAACGGCATGAGCCAGGCGAGTAGAAAATCTAGCGGTGAGCCTGTGCAGTAACTCAGCAACTTGATGCCCACGCACCCGAACTAGAAATGCAAGAAAGCTAGCGACCGCTACCACCCCGCACAGAGCAATTGCGGCAACGCGAAACTTGGGCAAATAGGGATTAACGCGGATCGCGGAAGAAAAGAAGACGTCGATTGTCATCAGGACGGTGAAAGCGCCAATGTCGAATATGCGCTCCACCGCCCAGACGCCCACTTGTGATGCGAACGGTAAACCTTCTGAACGCGAGATCAAGTAAGGACGAATGAATTCACCCGGTCTGCCCAGGAGCGCTAGACCGGTGAATCCAATGAAAGTAGGCGGCACCATCTTCCATGTAGAAGCTTTGCGCACCGGCTCCAGGAAAACCTTCCAGCGAAGCGCCCGCAACACATAGGTTAGATAAATTAGACCGACGGCCGCGGTTATGTGAAGAGGATGAACGTGACTGACGGTGCGAAAGCGCGCCCAATCAAAACGCCGCCAGTGCTGCACCTGGAAATAAACCAACAACCCCAGTATGGCCAGCACGACTGTGGTGGTCAGAATCTGTTTTTTGTTCATCGGCGCATGAGGCTGGCTATCTGTGACTCCAGTGACAAGTTATATGGGACTGCGGGTACGGTCAATTGAGAGCCGGGTTCGTCAGCGGGAGGCAGACTCCGTCCCGGCAAGCGGTTTTGCGGTCGCGGTCTTAAGCACTTGGGATTTCGGTGCCACAGTTTTTGCAGTCTGTGAATGTTGGGTGGCGGGCTTGGCTTTGTGCGCCAGGGACGGATTCTGCGCCAGCTTTTTGCGATTGTAATCACGAATGATTCTCGCCACGTAAGTCTG
>Ga0207695_10011734_pt1 | contig 10582 bp, 6 predicted proteins | sample KBSC54metaG_FD_184354 | JGI IMG/M metagenome (GOLD analysis project Ga0207695, IMG submission 184354) | Corn rhizosphere microbial communities from Kellogg Biological Station, Michigan, USA - KBS C5-4 metaG (SPAdes) (version 2) | ecosystem: Host-associated > Plants > Roots > Rhizosphere > Soil... | reverse complement strand
ATCTCCGCAGACGTCAGGATCTTCATCTGTTTTGTTTTGCCCTTCTGCCTGGCCAATCGACGCAAGAAACTCTATAGTACCGCTTCACTTCGCGCAAAACACAGCGGCCAGCCGGAGTCATTCAGCAAAAGCAAACGGGCTGAGGAGGTACGTCCTCAGCCCGCCATTTTCAGCAGAACGCAGTTAGCGACGGCCACCGCCATGCGAGCCACCGCCACCGCCGCCATGCGAGCCACCACCACCGCCGCCGTGGAAGCCACCGCCGCCGCCGCCATGAAACCCGCCGCCGGAGTTACCGCCACCGTGGAAGCTGCCGCCTCCGCCGAAGCTCCGTGGGGCGCTGAAGCTGCCGCGCGGCGCACTATAGTTGTTCATGCGCGGCGCACTGGAGAAGCTGCGCGGAGCCGAGCGTGACCCGGGATCGGAGAAACGCGCCGAGTTCCCGAAGCCGCTGCGAATCTGGTTGTGCGGCATGTTGGTGTTGCCGCGGAACTGCGTGTGCGCGGAGTTGCCGAAGTTGTTGAAGCCGGCGCGTCCCTGATTATTGAAGCTCTGCTCGCGATTGTTGCTGAACGCCGATCGATGCTCGAAGTTCGCACCACGATTGAAGTTTGCACCCCGGTTGAAGTCGGAGCCGCGATTGAAATTCGAGCCGCGATTGAAATTCGACCCGTGATTGAAGTTCGAGTTGCCTCGGTTGAAGTTGCGGCCATTGATCGAGGAGCCTCTCCAGGCCGTGCCGTGGATGCTGGCGCGGGTGAAGCCCGCTCCGCCGGGGCGTCCGCTATAGCCGCGATACGGCCGGTTGTAGACGTTGCGAACGCCGTCCCAGTTGTGGAAATGGTTGTAGCAGCGGTTGTAGAAGAAGCGTCCTCCGCCCCAGTAGCCGCCATAGTAGCCGACGCCGAAGTAGCCCCAGCCGTAGTTGATGCCGCCGTAGTAGCCGACATACGGACCCCAGTAGCCCGCGTTCCAGAAGTAGCCATACGGTCCCCAGCCCCAGTAGCCGGGCGTCCACAGTGCGTTGACATAAGGCGGATAGACCCACGCGCCGGACACCCAGACATAGCCGTCCGAGGTCCAGGCCCAGTAGCCGGGCGTCCATAGATAGCCCGGGCCGGGAGCCGGAGGCTGCTCGTAGTCAGGAATGGCCGGAGGCGCAACCTGCGTGGTCGGGGCCTGCTGGTCGTAGTTCTGGTTCTGTGAATTTTGGTCCTGCGAGTACTGATCGGGGTAATCCTGGTCCTGAGCATACGCAGCCACGGGCAGCGCGATAAGCACGCCGGCCAGCGCCGTAGTTCCGATGGAGTAGGTGAGAAGGCGGGAAAACGTCATATTGGATACCTTCTTGTCCAGTCCTTCGTTTTACCGGGCAAGCCATGATTACACCCGGTCTTCGCGGACGGCAAGCATGAGTCCCGGCCCGGCAGCCTGTTCGGGTCCATCGCTCAATCCATTAGACACAGACGCGCCGGATTTGTTGCCCTGAAAATGAATGGAGATTCAGCGAGCGATCAGGCCCCTCATCGGGAAAAGGGAGGCTGAACGCACGGCCCGAGGGCACGGGGCGGCGCTCAGCCTTGTTGCACAGAAAATGAAGACGTTCGCGGCTGGAGCGTCAGCGGGGTATGCCGACGGCTCCAAACCAGAAACTGCTTTCTCTCCTTGCACTTGGCGTGCCAACTGCCGCAGCCTCAAAATCGGCGTTTTCGGGCGAGGCCGCGACCGTACCTGCAAAGACCTGCATGGAAATCACCGGAGATGTTCTCATCCGTGCCGCTCAGGATGCATCCGTCGCAGCCGGATTGCCGGACGCTGCTAGAGTGGAAAGATGTTTGTGCCACCGGCCTCTTACGGACACTTTTTGTTTGCGCCGTCGCAGCGCATCCACTTCATCGGGATCGGCGGCATTGGCATGAGCGGGATCGCGGAGATCCTGCTGACGATGGGCTATTCGGTCTCGGGCAGCGACCTGAAGCGGTCGCCGGCGACGGAGCGGCTGGTGGGCATGGGCGCGCGCGTCTTCGAGGGGCACGCGGCGTCGAATGCCTCGGCCAGCGACGTGGTCGTGACCAGCTCGGCGGTCAGCGCGACCAATCCCGAGGTGCTCGAAGCCAAGGCGAGGAAGATTCCGGTGATTCAGCGTGCCGAGATGCTGGCCGAGTTGATGCGCCTGAAGTACGGCATCGCCGTCGCGGGAATGCATGGCAAGACGACAACGACCTCGATGATTGCGGCGGTGCTTGGCGGCGGCGGGCTTGACCCGACCGTGGTCGTGGGCGGGCGCGTGGATGCGATGGGGTCGAATGCGCGGCTGGGCAACTCGCAGTATCTGGTGGCCGAGGCCGATGAGAGCGACCGCAGCTTCCTGAAGCTGTCGCCTGTGCTGGCCGTCGTCACCAACCTGGACCGCGAACACATGGACTGCTACAGCGACATGGAAGATGTCGAAGGTGCGTTTGTGGAGTTCATGGACCGCGTGCCGTTCTACGGTGCGACGACCGCCTGCCTGGACAATGCCCTGCTGCGCGAAGTGCTGCCGCTGGTGCGGCGCAAAGTCTATACCTACGGCGAACATGCCGACGCGGACTTCCGCCTGGCAGTCCTGCCGAAGCAGGAAAATTGCCACTCGACCTTCGAGGTGAACTACAAGGGGCTTGCGCTGGGACAGTTCCGGCTGCACGTTCCGGGTCGGCACAATGTGCTGAACGCAACAGCGGCGGTTGCGGTGGGCGTGCAGTTGGGTGTGGCTCCTGACCAGATTGCGGCAGGGCTCGAATCATTTCGCGGCGTGGACCGGCGGTTTCAGGTGAAAGGCGAGGTGCGTGGCGTGACCGTGGTGGACGACTACGGACACCATCCCACGGAGATCGTCGCCACTCTCAAGGCGGCGCGGGAGTGCGGCTACAAGCGTGTACTCGTGCTGTTTCAGCCGCATCGTTATACGCGCACACGCGACCTGATGACGGAGTTCGCCGGGGCCTTCGGCGACGCGGACCGCGTGGAGATGCTCGACATCTACGCGGCGAGCGAGGAACCGATTGAGGGCGTGACCGCCAAATCGCTGGTGAATGTCATCAACAACCCGGCGGTTCGCTATGCCAGGTCCGTGGCAGTCGGAGTCGAGGCGCTGGCGCGCGAGGCACGTGCCGGCGACGTCATTCTGACGCTGGGCGCAGGCAGCGTCTCGCAGGCCAGCGCCTTGCTGCTGGAGGCGCTGAAACCGAACAGGTGAGTTCCTGAAAGGGTACGTGGGGAAGAAGTTGGACTGGGACCGGGTGCGGGCAGGTTATAGTCAGGATGGCGATTCTCGCGGCCTTGCTCGGGCTTGCGAAAAAGCGACGAAGTATCGAAGCGCGGTGCAGCGGTGCTGGAAGCGCCGGAGCGGGAGTATGCTCCGGAGTTTGCCGCGCCCAGGCGGGCGTCCGTGACGCCGAAGCGGAAGCTGCGCCGCGACTTCACCGAAGACTTTGCCAACGACCTCGCGGATGAGGACGACGATCTGCCCGTCCCGCGGCGGCGCGGCGGCGTGCGGCTGCGGCTGCGGCTGCGGCTGCGCGTTGGGATGCCGAAGAGTCGCTGGGGCAAGGTTGCCATCGGACTCGCAGTGTTGATGATGCTGGGAGCCTGCGCCGGGGCTGCGATGCTGGTGCGCAACTGGCTGATGCACGATGCGCGGTTCGTGGTTCCGTCGGCTTCGGCAATCGAGTTTGCAGGCAATGTTCACACCACGCGCGACGATCTGCTGAACGTCTTCGGCGACGACATCGAACGGAACATCTTCTACGTTCCGCTGGCCCAGCGGCGTGCCGAGGTGGAACAGTTGCCGTGGGTGGCCCACGCGACCGTGATGCGTCTGCTGCCGAATCATCTGCGCGTCTCGGTCATCGAGCGGACGCCTGTGGCGTTTGTGCGCCAGGGCAGCCGCATCGGGCTGGTGGATGCGAACGGCGTTCTGCTGACGATGCCTCCGGGGGCGCAAGGCGATGCGCATTACTCGTTTCCCGTGGTGAGCGGAATCTCGGCCTCGGACCCGCTTTCGACCCGCGCGGCGCGGATGCAGATCTTCGAGCAGTTCACCCGCGCGCTGGACGGCGCGGACAAGGGACTGGCCGGAATCAGCCAGGTGGATCTCTCGGACCCGGAGGATGTGCGGGCGCTCATCTCGACCGACTCGTCGGACATTCTGGTTCACTTCGGCGCGGACAGGTTTCTGGAACGCTACCAGAAGTTTGAGGAACACCTGCCGGAGTGGCGGACGCTCTATCCGAAGCTGGCTTCGGTGGACATGCGGTACGAGACGCAGGCCGTGCTCGACATGCAGCCCGGCGCGGCCCAGCCGCAGAGTGCCGCGCCTGCCGCCGCTCCTGCTGTTCCGGCTGTCGCTCATCCTGCGGTGAAGGCGGCGAACCATCCAGCAGCCAAGGCTCGGGCGAAGCATCCGGCGGTGAAGCACGTTCCGGCGAAGAAGAGCAGGGCCAGAACTGCGGCGAAGGCGAAGCATCATGCGGTGAAGCGTCATTCCGGCGCTCGAAACTATCATTCTTCTCAGGCGGTCCATCGATGAACCAGAAGCAGGACACTCTGATTACCGTTCTGGAGGCGGGGAGCACCAAGAGCGTGGTGCTGGTGGCCGAGGTGCAGGACGGCGTGCTGCGCTATCGGGGCCACGGCATCGAGCAGTCGCAAGGGATGCGCAAGGGCGTGATTGCGAACCTGGACCAGGCGGCCGCGGCGATCAACCGCGCGGCGCTGGCGGCGGAACGCTCGGCGAAGGCATGCATTGAGACAGCGGTGGTGGGTGTGGGCGGAACGCATGTGCGCGGGGTGAACTCGCGCGGGGGCATCAGCCTGGGCAGCCGGATGCGCGAGATTACGCGCGAGGAGGTGAAGGCAGCGGTGGACCGCGCACGCAGCGTCGCGCTGCCTCCCGACCGCGAGGTGCTGCACCTGCTGCCGCAGGAGTTCATTCTCGACGACCAGGCGGGCATTCAGGACCCGATCGGCATGGTGGGGAACAAGCTGGAGGTGAACCTGCATCTTTCGACCTGCTCAGGCGGGGTGACGCAGAGCGTGGTCACGTGCGCGAACCGCGCGGGACTCGAAGTGCAGGATGTTGTGTTCGAGGGCATCGCTTCGGCGGAGGCGGTGCTGAGCGCCGACGAGCGCGAGCTGGGCGTCTGCATGGCGGACATCGGCTCGAGCACGACGGAGATCGTGGTTCTGTTTGAAGGCTCGATTGCGCACACGGCCGTGCTGCCGATCGGCGGCGACCACTTTACGAACGACCTCGCCGTGGGCCTGCATGTGACGGTGGAGGAAGCTGAGTATCTGAAGAAGACCTACGGACACTGCGTGGTGACGGCGGTGCCGCAGTTGAACGAGATTGAGGTCGGCGGCGACCTGGCCATCTCGGGCGGGCAGCCGGCGCGGATGGTCAGGCAGCGGTTCCTGGCGGAGATTCTGGAGCCGCGCGCGCGGGAGCTCTTCACCATGCTGCGCGACAACCTGCGCGGCGGCGGCGTGCTGGAGGCGCTGGGCGCGGGGTGCGTCTTCACCGGCGGCGGCGCGAATATGTCGGGCCTGCTGGACAACGCGGAGAGCCTCCTGCGGGTGCCTGCCCGGGTCGGCTATCCGGTACCGCTCTCGCGGATGCCGGAGGAGCTGGCGAGGCCGGAGATGGCGGCGGCCATCGGAATGCTGCTCTACACGCACCGGACTGAGGTGCGCCGGGCGAGCGAGGAGCAGGGGCTGCGGGCGAAGCTGAAGTCGATCTTTGCCGGGAGTTTTTAGGCCGGTTGCGGGGGTACCCCCCTCCCCCATTAAGTACTCAAATTCCTTTGAACAAAGGACTTAGGTTCGGACTACCTGCGCAATTTCCGTGCCAAAGGAGAAAGCCCGGATCGGCTCCGGGCTTCCAATCTTTCCTACTTTAAGGATAGCAGGTGGGGGAAACTCGACCGCCACGGGGAAGGTGTTTGGTTTGAGGTGATTGCGTGTCAGGAGGGATTGACAGGTGAGGTCGGCGGGTTGGGCTTTGTGGATTCCCGTCCTTCGCGATGAGGCTGCGAAGGATGGGGCACTTAAAGCAGATTTCTCGATGGTATACAGCGAGAATGATGTGTCGGGCTTTCAGCCCTTTCATGTTCTGCCATCATGAACCTGGGCCTCCGGCCCAGGCTGGTATGTTGTCGGGCCTTTGGCCCTTGGAAGGCTACTGCACAGCGATACGCAATTTGCTCTAATCAGAGGCCCCTTCGGGCATTTCCCATAGAGGTGTGGCCCGGCGCGGGCTGATGCGAAGCGCAGATTCCCTCCGGGAATGACAACAAAAGGGAGCCGATGAGCAACGCGGATTCCCTTCGGGAATGACAACAAAAAAGCGGATTCCTCTGCTTCGCTGCGGAATGGAAATGCAAAAAGGCGGCGGAATGGAAATGCAAAAAGGCGGCGGAATGGAAATGCAAAAAGACGGCGGCGTGGAATTGCAACAGGGGAACGGAATGGAAATGCAACAGGGCGCTACGCAAACTCCTTACTGGACGACGAGGGTTACGGTTTCGGTGTGGCTGATGGCACCGGCGGTGGCCGTGACGTTGTAGGTGTAGGTTCCGGCGGGGGTGCCTGTGTTTCCACCGCCGCCACCTCCGCCGCCGCCGCTACCGCTGCCTCCGCAGCCGATGGCAGGCAGGAAGAGGGCGAGCAGGAGCGTGAGGAGTCCGGCGATGCGGGCGAGGCGGCGTGTGCGTCCGGCGAGGAACATGATCAGGCCAAGCAGGGCGAGGATCGCGGTCGCGGTCCAGGGTGAGCGCGGGATGGAGTCGAGCGCGAAGCCTCCCGCGCTGGTGCGCGCGGTGGTGGTGAAGGAGACGGTCTTGTTGACCGCGGCGGTGCCGGAGAGTGTGAAGGCGGCGGGCGCGGTGCAGGTGACTCCGGCGGGAGCAGTACCCTGCGCGGTGCAGGTTGTGGTGATGGACGCATTGAATCCATTGAGCGGCGTGAAGACGAGTGCGGCGGAGCCGGAGGAGCCTGCGCTGACGGTGACGGTGGTGGTGGTGTGGCCTGCACTGTCGGCGAGGGTGAAGTCGGACGCGGCGCCCGTGCCGGTGAGCGGCGCGGTGAGAGCGCCGGTGTTGACGCTGGTGACGACGGAGAAGTTCCCAGTGCGCGCGCCGGCGACAGTCGGGGTAAAGACGACGGTGGCCGTGCAGGATGCGCCGGGAGCGACCGTGGCGGGCAGCGTGCCGCAGGTGTTGGTCTGGGCAAAGTCGCCTGTGGTGGTGATGCTGTTGATGGTGAAGGACGCCTCGCCTGTGTTGGAGATGGTGAAGACCTGTCCGGCGGAAGAGGCGCCAACGATGGTGCTGGGGAAGGTGGCGTTGGTGGGCGCGACCGAGGCCAGCAGGACCGGAGGCGGAATGGTGAAGAAGCCGAGGGCAACGTCGCGGTCGGAGACACGGGCGGCGGTGGTGGCGTCGTTGTAGTCGATGACGGGAAAGTCGGCGTTGAAGTGGATGTAGTTGAGCGTGGTGGTGGCGGCCAGCTCGGGCGTGACGACGATGTGGTCGAGGACTTCGGCGTTTCCGTTCTCGACGTAGGACCATCGCTGGGTTTTGTCCGCGATATTCAGCGTGAGGTCGGTGAGCGCAGGCGTGACGAGGCCGGATTTGCCGGGCTGGACGACCTGGGTGGCGGGCAGGACGTTGGTGTTGGTGTAGGTGGCCAGCGAGTCGGTATAGCCGTCGGAAAACTCGAAGGCGTTGAAGTCGCCTACGGAGATGACGTGGAAGTGCTTGGACTGGAGGTTCTGGATGACCTGGGCGATGTTCTCGGCCTGGAGCTCGCGCTTCTCACGAATGGCGGAGGAGGTGGTGCTGTTTTCGCCGGCCATCGACTGCATATCGTTGACGATGACGGCGATGGTGTAGTCGAGCGCGTTGGCGCGCTTGATGCCGGCCTGGATGGCGAACCAGGGGCGGTCGTTGAGGACGAGTGGCGTTGTCGTGCCGGAGGGGGTGAAGGTCGTGTCCTGCCCGGTCTGGCCGGTTCCGCCAAAGTCTACGGTTGCGGTCTTGATGAGGAGGCCGACGGAGATGCCGGTGCTGTCCTGCGTGTAGAAGACCGTGCTGTCCGAGGTGTTGGTGGTGCCGTAGGCGGCGTAGGCGGTGCTGCAGGTGTTTTTGATCTGCGTGGCAATGTCGGTGACGACACTGAGGTTCTCGACCTCTTCGAGGGCGACGATGTCGGGCGAGTGGAGGTTGTTGCAGATGGCGAGCGCGATCTTGGCGAGGCGGCGCTGGTAGGCAGCGGAGATGACGTTGACGGCGGTGGAGGGGAAGGTTGTTCCGTTGGCCCCGGTGTTGGGCGCGACGCCTGCCGGGACGTAGTAGATGTTGTCGGATGAAGAGGTGTTGAAGAGGCGCTGGACGTCGAAGGCGGCTACGGTGAAGGTGTTGGAACTGGCGGTGTTCGCGGACTGCGGCGTCATGCCGGGAGTGATGTTCGACTGGCTGTACGAAGGGTCGATGAGCAGGCGCGCCGGGGTGTAGCTGCTGTCGAGGCTGGCGGTGAAGTCGAGGACGCCGGTGACGCCTCCGGCTCCTGCGAGGACTGCGCCGGTGGAGACGTTAATCGGAGTGGAGCCGACGAGCGTGCCCGAGTCGATGAGAATGCGCTCGGGGTTGTCGTCGAAGTGGGCGACGTTGGCCGGAGCGTTGGGCACGGCAGCGTCGCGCACATCGATGCCGGGTTCGCGGAACGGGCGCGGGGTGGTGCCCGAGGCGGCGGTGAGGACGGCGTAGAACTGGCCGTTGGAGGTGTAGGTCTCGTTCACTTCGTCGAGCGTGCCGCCGGTGCCCGAAACGGCGGTCAGCGAGGCGAACGTGACGCGCATTCCTTCATACGGCGTGAGCTGGTAGATGCTGCCGGTGGAGGAGAGCTTCGAAGAATCGATGACGATGGGCGCGGGCAGGGGCTGGCCGGTTGAGAGGACCGTGATGGTGATCGTGCCGCTGAGTTCAGTACCGGGAATTTGGCTCTGGGCGGTGGAGGGGACGGTGGTGACGGTGCCATTCACCTGAAGATTGTTGCCGATGACGACGCTGGCGGGCGGCGCGGAGCCTGTGTTGACGTAGATGCCTTCGGGGGTGAGTGGATTCGAGTCGATTGAAGCGTCGGGTGTCTGGATGAAGAAGCCGGTGCTGGTCATCGCCGTGACGACGCCGGAAGTATTCACGGTCTGGCCCACGGATGGAGAGACAACCTCGGCCGTGGTGGACTTGGTGCCCTGGATCTGGTCGATGGGGACGCTGGTGGCGTGTGCGAACGGCGCGCCGAGGATGCCAAGCAGGAGAACAGAGAGGGCGTTCAGGGGGAAGGACGTGAGCAGCTTCTTCATTGGGGGCCTCGCCAACCACTCCGGATATGTGAACTGCAGTGCTTCGCCAGCGCCCTGTCTGCAAACGATGCGCCCTTTAACTGCGGGCACAGAGCAATTTGGTCACTGTCTTTTTAGCACAAATGACAGCAGTAGAAACGATTTTCTTTGGCCGGAAGCGTGCGGTGAACTTTTGGGCACACGGTTCTGCGAGGATTCTGAACCATTTATGGTACGTGCAGTGGAAAAGAGGGACGTTACCTTTGGCAGGGAGGTGGGAGAATTAACTGACTTCAAGGAGCCCTGAATCCATGCCGAATCTGCCTGACGACGCCCTCCGCATTCACTATCACGACGAGATTCCCCGCGGGGCGAAGATCAAAGTGATTGGCGTTGGCGGCGGCGGGAACAACGCCGTCAATCGCATGATTGCGGCCAATGTGGTGGGGGTCGAGTTCATCGCGGCCAACACGGATGTGCAGGCGCTGCAGGTGTCGAACGCTCCGGTGAAGCTGCAACTGGGCGTGAAGCTGACGAGCGGGCTGGGCGCGGGCGCGAATCCTGATGTGGGGCGGCGCGCGGCGTTGGAGGATTCGGAAAAGATTATCGAAGCGCTTGAGGGCGCGGACATGGTGTTCGTGACGGCGGGGCTGGGCGGCGGTACGGGCACGGGCGCGGCTCCGGTGATCGCTTCGCTGGCCAGCGAGATGGGCGCGCTGACGGTCGCTGTGGTCACGCGGCCGTTCGCGTTTGAAGGCAAGCGGCGCATGATGCAGGCCGAGCGCGGGATGCAGGAGCTGCTCAACTCCGTTGACACGGTGATTGTGATTCCAAACGAGAAGCTGCTGGCGGTGGCGAAGGACGCGGGCTTCTTCGAGAGCTTCCGCATTGCCGACGATGTGCTGCGGCAGGGCGTTCAGGGCATCTCGGACATCATCACGATTCCGGGCGTGATCAACCGCGACTTTGCCGACGTGAAGACGACGATGGCGGGCATGGGCTATGCGGTGATGGGCACGGCGGTGCGCTCGGGCAAGGACCGCGCGGTGGAGGCGGCGATGGCGGCGATGGCTTCTCCGCTGCTGGAGTCGGGCGCGATCGATGGGGCGAAGGGGATTTTGATTAACATCACCGGGTCAAGCTCGCTGAAGCTGAATGAGGTGAATGAGGCTTCGACGATCATTCAGAACGCGGCGCATGAGGACG
>Ga0207695_10011732_pt1 | contig 10583 bp, 16 predicted proteins | sample KBSC54metaG_FD_184354 | JGI IMG/M metagenome (GOLD analysis project Ga0207695, IMG submission 184354) | Corn rhizosphere microbial communities from Kellogg Biological Station, Michigan, USA - KBS C5-4 metaG (SPAdes) (version 2) | ecosystem: Host-associated > Plants > Roots > Rhizosphere > Soil... | reverse complement strand
CCTGCGCCGCGCCGCGCAGGTCCCAGTCGGCGCGCCAGTCGTCGCAGACCTGGTGGTAGCAGCGGGTCGTGTAGTCGTTGACCCAGCGCTCGCCCGCTTCGCGGCCGCCGGATACCAGGTCGGGGCCGCCCGCCATGCCCATGACCAGCAGGGTCGGCACGCCGCGCTTGGCGACGCTGAAGTGATCGGCCCGGTAGAACAGCGCCTTCTCCGGATGCGGGTCGGGCGTGATGTGGCGGCCCTGCCGGGCGGCGGCCTTGGCGAGGTCGGTTTCCAGGCTGTCCTGGCCCGCTCCGACCAGCACCAGGTCGCGGCTCGGTCCGGCGGTCTGCACCACGTCCATGGTGAAGTTTCCCGCCGTCGTGGCGAGCGGGAAGCGCGGATGGGTCGCGTAGTACTCGCTGCCCAGGAGGCCGCGCTCCTCGGCGGTCCAGACACCGAACAGCACCGTGCGCTGCGGCCTGGGCCCGTGGGCGAAGGCGCGGGCGATCTCCAGCACGCCGGCCACGCCCATGCCGTCGTCGATCGCGCCATGGCGCACCGGGTCGCCCGTGGCGTCCGGCGGGCCGAGGCCGAAGGCGTCCCAGTGGGCGCCGAACATCACGCTCTCGTTCGGCCGCGCGGCGCCGGGGATCTGGGCCAGCACATTGTGGCTGAGCAGGCGCGCGGTCTTGACGCCCATGTCGGCGGAGAAGCTGGCGCCCTTCAGGGTCACCGGCCGGAAGCCGGCGGTCCGCGCGCGGACCTTCTCGGCCTCGAAGTCGAGGCCGGCGGCCTTGAAGAGGCCGACCGCCACATCGCGCTGGATCCAGCCCTGCAGCAGCGGATGCACCTTGGCCGGGTCCGGCTGGACCACGTCGTAGCTGTCGCCGTTGGAGGCCACCACCGTCGACCAGGGATAGGCCGCGCCGGCCGTCTCATGGACGATCAGGGCGCCCAGCGCGCCGCGCCGCGCGGCTTCCTCGAACTTGTAGATCCAGCGGCCGTAGTAGGTCGCGGCCTTGCCGCCGAACTTGCCGGCCACCGGCTCGCCGGCCTGGGCCTCGAAATCCGGGTCGTTGATCAGGATGACCGCGATCTTGCCCTTCAGGTCGACGCCCTTGAAGTCGTCCCAGCCGCGCTCCGGCGCGGTGACGCCATAGCCCACGAAGACCAGCGGCGCGTCCTGGATGGCGACGCGGGCGACCGGCCGCTGGGTCCAGGCCATGATCTCCTTGGTCTCGGCGAGCGGGGCGCCGCGCCCGCCCGCCTTGAGGACGAACCTGGCGTCCGGCGCCACGGAGAAGCGGATCAGCGGCACGGCCTGGGTCCAGCCGCCCCGGTCGCCGGCCGGCTTCAGCCCCAGGGCTTTGAACTGGGCGGTGAGCCAGGCGATGGTCCCGGCCTCGCCCGGCCCGCCCGGGGCGCGGCCGGCGAGCTTCGCGTCGGCCAGCACCTTCACGTCGGCGGAGAGCCGCTGCGGCGAGATCGGCCCCGAGGCGGTCGGTTGGCCGAGGGCGGGGAAGGCCGCGAGGGTGGCGGCGAGGGAGAGCAGAAGGGTGCGCATCGGCGTATCTAGCCGCAAAACCGGGCGGGGTCAGCGCGCCGCGATTTCGGCGCGCGCGGCACAGGCCGGGCTCTGGCGCGTTTGGCTGTCCCGTAGGAGCCCAAAGCCGATGCCCCGCCCAGCCCTCGCCGTCGTGATCCTCTGCGGCCTCTCCGCCTGCGCCACGACCCACGGCGCCGCGACCAAGACATCGGTGGACGCGGTCGCGCAGGACGAAAGCCAGCGGCAGAAGGTGCTCTCGGCGATCCGCAAGGGCGATACGCCGACCGAGGCCATGGCCAAGGTCGCCGACGGGCCGAGGGACGCCAAGCCCACGCCCGACCAGCCCGCGCCGAAGTAGCTCGCGGCCCTCAACGACAAAGGGCCGGCGCCTCGCGGCGCCGGCCCTCCTTGGTTCTCACGCGGCTCCGCGATGGGAGCCGGCTTGCGTCGTCAGGCGCTTTGCAGCTGGCCGGCCGACGTCTTGCCGTTGCGCGGGTCCTTTTCCAGCTCGTAGCTGATCTTCTGGCCCTCGTTGAGCGAGGACATGTTCGCCCGCTCGACCGCCGAGATGTGCACGAACACGTCTTGGCCGCCGTCATCGGGCTGGATGAAACCAAAGCCTTTTTGGCCGTTGAACCACTTCACGACACCAGTCGCCATATCAGTATCCCCTTCCGGGTCTTAAAGTATTCACGCGCCCACGATGGGCGGCGAGATCAAATTTTCGGAGAGGGTCGAGGGCGGTTCCGGCGCCCGATTTGAAAATCGGGGATGGAGAGCGGGCGAGCCAAAACGATATTCGATGCAGCCACCTTCCCACGACCTGACGCAAGACGCAAGGTATTTCGCCGGAGTTTGGCTGAAAAGACGAGACAGCGCGCTGTTTTACCTATAGAAAACTTGTCTCTTGTCTTTTCGATAACCCTCCCTGGGTCGCGGCCGGCCGGTCGCGCTTTAGAAGGATCACCCACCATGGCCATCCGCGGCGCAGCCGATCGCGAGACCCTCACCGTGGCCCGCCACGAGGGCCGCTGGGCCGTCGAGCATCAGGGGGTGTTCTCCGACCATACGTCCGAGAAGGAGGAGGCCAAGGCCGCCGCCAACAAGCGCGCCCGCGCGCTGCAGGACCAGGGCCGCGCCTGCCAAGTGCGGGTGAGCGGCGAACACGGCTTCTTCGCGGACGCCTGACCATGACCTCCCACGCCCCCAAACCGCCCCGCCGCCGCGGCTCCGCCGCCGAGGAAGCGCGGCTCGCCATCGAGCAGGCCGAGGCCGACGGCGTCGATCGCGCCGACATGACCTTGCGCATGACCCTGCGCGACGTTTCCGAACTCAAGCGCGACCACAAGGTGCCGATGGCCGACATCCGCTATGGCCCCGACGGGATGCGCTACCTGGGCGTCGCCGTAGACCAGGGCGGAGTGACCCAATCGACGCTCGACCGCGGCGACACCGGCTATGTCCGCGGTGCCGCCGAGGCCGCCGCCGCGGCGCCCAAGGCCAAGCCCGCGCGCAAGAAGGCGACCAAGAAGGCCGCGCCCGCCGAGGCTGTCGCCGCCGCCGCCGACTAGGCTGATGGCCAGGGGATCGCCGGCCGCTCCCAAGCGGAACGGCCGGCGCCGCCATTCGGCTACTTCTTCAAGGACGCCTGGATCGACTTGGCCTTGTCGAGGTGCGCCTCGACCATGGGCACGGTCTTCGCCGCGGCGGCCTTCAGCCCGGCGTCGGAGCCGTCCTTGGCGTAGCCCTGCAAGAGGCTGAGCGCCTCCTCGTGGCCGGCGACCTGCTGATCGATGTAGGTCTTGTCGAAATCCGCGTCACTGGCCTTGTTGAGGTTGTCCAGGAAGCCCTGGCGGCGGTTGTCGAGGCTGGTCGCCGGCGTCTGGCCGGCCGCCTTGGCGAGCGGACCGATCTCCTTCGACGTCTTGGTGTGGTCAGTGACCATCATCTTGCCGAAGGCCTTGATGTCCGCGTTCTTCGACCGCTTCTGGGCGATCTGGCCGGCCTGGATCTCGTACATGTCGCTCTGGCTGGCGTTGGACACGAAGGCCGCGGTGTCGTGCGAGCCCAGGGTGTTGGCCGAGACGGCGCCGACCGCCGCGCCGGTGGCGTCCTCGGCCTTGTGGGTCGCGTCGCCGGCGGCGTCGGCGGTGTTGGAGGCGGCGTTCGAGGCGCTCGAGGTCGCGTCGCTGGAGGTGGTGCTCGCAGGCTTGTTGCAGGCGGCCAGCGACAGTGCGGCGACCGCGGCGGCGCTGAGGAAAAGGGCGTGCTTCATGGTCCGGCGTCTCCCGTTGAAAAGCTGCGGGGGAAATTCCCTGCGCGGGCCGTGGTTCCGCCGCGGCGCGGCGGACCCCGCCTCAAATGATGGGAGGCGCGACAGCTACTTCAGGGCGGCCTCGACGCGGGCCAGACCGGCCTGCAGCCAGCCGCTCTCGTTGGAGTTCTTGGACGCCGCCAGCAGGGTTTGCAGGGCATGCTTGCGCACCCCCAGGGCGGCGGGGTTCCTGGGCTCCGCGGCCAGGGCGGCGCTGGTCAGGCGCAGGGCGAGCGCGGGGTCCCGGGCGACCAGGGCTTCGGCGCGCGCCGCCACCGGCCCGGCCCCGCCGGCCAGCCGCACCATCTCGGCGTCGGCCTCGCTCGGCGCCGTCGGGTACATGGTGGCCGGATCGGTGTCGAACCAGCCGGCATAGCCCTCATAGATGCCGCGCACCGACCAGCTGATCGCGCCGTAACCTTCGCCGACGTAGAGCTCCGGCGGCAGCTTGATCGTCTTCATCAGGCTGAAGACGTCCTTGCCCTCGTTCATGCCGCGCACCGTCGCGTCATGCACATAGAGGATGGCGTCGCGGTACTGGGTGAGCGTCCGGCGGACGTTCTCAGCGCCGACGATGGGCACGCCGTGGCTCGGCAGCACGATCTCGGGCTTCAGCGCCAGGACCTTGTCGATCGACTGGACGTAGTTCAACGCCGGCCGCGGCGGCGTGCCCCTGAGCGTGTACATGTTGGGGAACGACGCATAGTAGTTGTCGCCGATGAACAGCGCCTTCAGCTCCGGGATCCAGACGTTGAGCATGTCCGGGGTCTCGCCGGGCATGGACAGGCAGACGAAGGTGAGGTCGCCGAGCCTGAACCTGTACTCCTTGTCGAACAGGACGTCGGCCAGCGGCGGGGCGGCGTAGTCGCCGGGGTTCGGATTGGGGACGCGGCGCATGGCCGGGGCGTTGTACTGGGCGGCGTTCCGCGCGGCGAAGAAGCCTTCGAGGCGCGTCTGATAGTTGCGCAGCTCGATCTCGTTCGCCTGGCCGATGACGTTGGTCCCTGGCGCCTTCCAGAGCGGCACGCCGCCGGTGTGGTCGCCGTGCGCGTGGGTGAGGATGATGTCCTTCACCGGCCCCGCGGAGACCGCCCGCAGCAGGGCGACGTGCCGCGGCGCATTGGGCGCCAGCGAGGTGTCGATGATGACGTTGCCGGCCTTGGTGGTCACCATGAAGGTATTGCCGAAGCCGGTCGCCTGGAAGATGCGCCCTTCCGCGAAGCTGAGCGCCTTGACCTGGTTCGCGCCGGCGGCCAGGGGCTGAGCGGCGCCCAGGCCCTCCTGCTGCTGGCCGAACGCCGCGCCGGCGAGGCTCAGCGCCGCGAGGGTGACCAGGACGATGCGCATCTTCGGGCTCTCCGCTCGGGGCGGCACAGTCCGGCGACGGCGCCGCGCGGTCAAGCTTGCCGGCCGCGACGGAGGTCCGCGGCGAGGCGCTTGCGGCACACGGCCGCTGGGCGATACCGCCGCAGAGACAGTGACTTAGCGCCACGGCATATGGCGCCCATGCACGACAGCAAGCACTATACCGAACAGGCGCAGCGTTTCGCGCGCATGGCGGCGCAGGCGCCCTCCGCACAGGAGCGCGACGGCTACGCGAGCCTGGCCACGGGTTATCTGCAATTGGCCAAGGACGCGGCGGACATGGAGCTCCGCGCGCAGCGGGATCCGGAGCCCGACGAATGACCGGAGCCGCTATGGCGCTTGACGCGCCGCGGCGGAGAGGCTTGGCATCCTTCCGTCCTCGAAGGAGCCGGCCCATGCAGCCCACGACCGTCCGCAGCGCCCGCCGGCGCCCTTTCGCGCCCAGGCTGGCCGCATGAGCGCGCCGGAACCGGACGAACGGGAGCTGGCCCGGCGCAAGCTCGTGGGACGGGCCATGGTGGTGGGCCTGCTCCTGCTGGTCGCGGTCTACGCCGTCTTCACCTTCCTGGGCCGCCGCTAGGCCTATTTCGCCTCGGCCGCGGCCTTCATGGTGGCCACCAGGGCGGTGAACTGCTTGGTGCGGCGGTCCTTGTCGGCCGCCTTGTCCGCCGGCTCGTGCTTGGGCAGGGCGTCGGCGTCGTAGACCAGGGTGTAGAGCAGCTTGGAGTGGCCTTTGTCGATCGGCCGGATCTCCACCGTGCCGTGGTAGTCGATCGGCGATTTCGGCTGGCTGTATGTGTAGGACCAGGCGGTGTCGGCGACCAGAAGCTCGTCCACCCGATCGGCGATGCGGCGCACGGCCCCCATCTCGCCGTCCTTGCCGGAGGTGATCACGCAGGTGGTCTTGAACCAGCCGCCGATCTGGCAGAAGCCGTTGATCTTCTTCCACGCCACGTCGGCGGGTGCGTTGACCGTGGCCTCCAGCGGCACGGTCACATAGTCGGCGGCGCGGGCGGCGCCGGCCGCGAGCGTCGTGGCCGCGAGCGCGGCGAAGAGCAGTTTCATCTTTCGATTCCCCCAAATGATGTCGCCGCCAATTTGGCCACGCGACGTCACGGAAGCCAAGCGCGGGGTTGATCGCGCCGGCCACGGCTGCGACTGTCGTGCGAGGGAGTTGTGTTTGGGGATTTCCTTGTCGGACGACCCTGATCTGCTGGCCTTCGTGCGCCTGCACGTGCGGTCGGTCTGGGCGCTCGAACTGCTGCTGTTGTTGCGCCGCGAGCCGGCGCGGCGCTGGGCGCCGGCGGAGCTGGTCCGCGAGCTGAGGGCGAGCCCCGGCCTCGTCAGCGACAACCTGCGGGTCTTCGAGCGCGGCGGCCTGGCGGTTCCGGACCAGGAGAACCGCCACCAGTACGCGCCGGCGACGCCGCTCCTCGACGCCCTGTGCGCCCGGCTGGAAGACGCTTATCGCGCCCGGCCGGTCTCGGTGATCAATATGATCGCCAGGCCCAGCGACCCGCTGCAGTCGCTGGCCGACGCCTTCAGGTTCCGTGGAGACCCCGAATGAATCTGGTCACGCCGGCGGCGGTCTACGCCTTGTGCCTGGCGGCGAGCGTCGCCTGCGCGGGCCTCCTGGCCCGGGCCTGGCTGCGCAGCCGCACCAAGCTCCTCCTGTGGACGGCGGTGAGCTTCGGCTTCCTGGCGCTGAACAACCTGGCGCTGGTCGCGGACCTGGTGGTGTTCCCCTCCGTCGACCTGTGGATCTGGCGACAGGCGGCCGCGGCCGCGGCGATCGCGGTCCTGGTCTACGGCTTCATCTGGGAGGTGGAGCGTTGAACGGCGATCCGATACTGACCGGCTTCGTGGTGGGCGCGATCACCGCCGGCTACCTCATCGTCGCGGTCTTCTTTCTGCGGTTCTGGGTTCGCACGCGCGACCGGCTGTTCCTGGCCTTCGCCGCCGCCTTCGTCCTGATGGCCATCAACCAGGCGGCGCCCAGCCTGTTCGGCATCCCAGACGAGATGCTGGGCCGCGTCTACCTGTTCCGGCTGGCGGCCTTCCTGCTGATCATCTGGGCGGTGCTGAGCAAGAACCTGCCGCGCCGCGGCTAACCGGCGAGCCTTTCCAGCTCGGCCGCGTCGATGTCCTCGTTGGAATAGACGTTCTGCACGTCGTCCTCGTCCTCGAGGGTCTCCAGGAGCTTCATCAGGCTGGCGGCGGCGTCGCCGGAGACCGGCGTGCGCGCCTTGGGCCGCCAGGCGATCGCGGTGGACCTGGCCGGCCCCAGGGCCGCCTCCAGCGCCTGGGCCACCTCCGACAGCGTCTCGAAAGCGCTGTAGATGGTGTGGCCTTCCTCGTCGGACTCGACGTCCTCGGCGCCCGCCTCGATGGCCGCCTCCATGACCTTGTCCTCGGAGCCCGCCTCCGGCCCGTAGCCGATCTGGCCCACCCGGTCCCACATGAAGGCCACCGAGCCGGTCTCGCCGAGGTTGCCGCCGTGCTTGGCGAAGGTGGAGCGGACGTTGGAGGCCGCGCGGTTGCGGTTGTCGGTCAGGACCTCGACGATCACGCCCACGCCGCCCGGCCCGAAGCCCTCGTAGCGGATCTCCTCATAGGCCTCGGCGTCGCCGCCGGAGGCCTTCTTGATGGCGCGCTCGATGACGTCCTTGGGCAGGGACTCGGCCTTGGCGTTGTTCACTGCAAGGCGCAGGCGGGCGTTCATGTTGGGGTCCGGCAGGCCCGCCTTGGCCGCCACGGTGATCTCCCGCGACAGCTTGGAGAACAGCTTGGAGCGCGCGGAATCGGCGCGGCCCTTGCGGTGCATGATGTTCTTGAACTTGGAGTGGCCGGCCATGGTCGGTCTGCGCGGATCCTTGCCTGAAGTTGCGATGCTTCTAGCCTTGGCCGCGCCCTGCCGGAACCCCCGCCATGCCGAGGGGTTAGCGGCGGGGGACAGGCGAACGCCGGAGGCTGGCCATGAGCGATCAGATATTGGACGAGGTTGAGGCCCGCGCGCCGCAGACGGCCGAGGACGGCGAGCTGGTCCATTGGATGGCGGCCAAGCCGCTGCGGGTGGGGCCGGCGGGCATGGGGGTGACGGCGGGCGCGGCGTTCACCGTGGGGGTGCTGGCGGCGTTGGGCGTGATGGCCCTGATCGGTTGGCTGGGCCCCGAGCGCCAGATAGAACCGTCGCGCCGCTGGCGCAGGCGCGACTAGGCTAGTCGACAGGCTCGCAGTCGATGCGGCCGACACCGCCGTGCTGCAGCAGGAAGACCGCGTCCTGCGGGACGTCCTGCTGGGCCGAGCGGTCGCGGTCGAGGCCGGCGTAGAGGCCGCGCAGCACCCGTCCCGAAATGCCGTGGCTGACGGCGACCACCTTGCGCTCCGGCTCCGGCGGGAGGCTGGCCAGCCAGTCGCCGACGCGCGCCGCCACCTCTTCGAAGCTTTCCCCGGAACCGGCGTCGAAGGCCCAGCCGGTGCGCCCGAAAGTCTGCGGATGCTCGGCCTCGAGTTCGGCGCGCAGGCGCCCGTCGTAGGGGCCCCAGCTCATCTCCTTCAGGCGATCGTCGAGCTCGACCGGCAGGCCGCCCAGCTTGGCCGCCACGATGTCGGCCGTGGCCTTGGCGCGCCCGAGCGGGCTGGAGATCACCCGCCAGCCGGCCGGCTCGCGGATCAGGTCGCGCAGCAGCCGGCCCACGGCGCGGGCCTGGCGCAGCCCGAGCTCGGTGAGCGGCGAATCCACATGGCCCTGGATGCGGCGCTCGCGGTTGAACGCCGTCTCGCCGTGCCGGACGAGGTAGATCATGGCCGATGGCTCACCGCTGGCGGCGCACCACCGGGTGCGAGGTGGAGAGCCCGCCGTCGACGGCGATGGTCTGGCCGTTGACGTAGGACGAGTCGTCGCTGGCCAGGAACAGGCCCGCGTGGGCGATTTCGTCGGGCGCGCCATAGCGGGTCAGCGGATTGAGCTGGCCGATCTTGCCCTCGCTGCCGCGGGCCCGCGCGCCGTCGAAGATCGGCTTGGTCATGCCGGTCTCGATGAGGCCCGGCGCGATGGCGTTGACCCGCACGCCGGTGCCGTAGAACTCGTTGGCCGAGGTCTGGGCGAGGCTGATGACGCCGGCCTTGGAGGCCGAGTAGGCGGGCCCGCCGGCGCCGGAGCGGATGCCGGCCACCGAGGCGGTGCAGATGATCGAGCCGCGGCCCTTGGGGATCATGGCGCGCGCGGCGTGTTTGACCGCCAGGAAGGCGCCGATCAGGTTGATGCGCAGGATCTCCGTCCAGTACTCCGGGGTCTGTTCGTCGAGCGGCATCCAGCCGCCGGAAATGCCGGCGTTGGCCCAGACCACGTCGAGCGAGCCGAACTCGCCGAGCGCCCGCTCGCAATAGGCCTGCACGAAGGCCTCGTCCCCCGCGTCGCCCTGCAGGGCCACGGCCTGGCCGCCCGCCTGGCCGATCATGGCCGCGGTCTCCGCGACGCTGTCGGCGCGATCGACGCAGACCAGGCGCGCGCCCTCGCGGGCGAAGAGCAGGGCGGCGGCTCGGCCGATGCCGCTGCCCGCGCCGGTGATCGCCGCGGTGCGGTCCTGAAGTCGTCCCATGGTGGTCTTTCCGTTCCTGGCTAGGCGGGCGCCTTGGCGCGGCTGGCGGCGGTGACGATGGCGTCGACGAAGGTGTCGTAGAGGCCGGGCGGCAGGTCGTGGCCCATGCCGGGGATGATCCTGAGCTCCGCGCCGGGGATCGCCGCGGCGGTCGCCTCGCCGCCCACCGGCATCAGCAGGGGATCCTCGGCGCCGTGCAGCACGACGACGGGGATCGTGAGCTTGCGCAGCTCCGCGGTGCGGTCGCCGTCCGCGCCAACGGCCGCGCGCTGGTGGGCCACGCCGCGCGGATAGAAGCCGCGCCTGTATTCGGCGACGATCCGCTCGCGCGCCTCGGCTTCGCTCCAGGGATAGGCCGGGCTGCCGATGGTGCGCATGTTGCGCAGCCGGTCGGCGACATAGGCCTCGAAGTCGGCCTCCGGGTCCGGCGGCGGCACCTCAAGCACCGCCAGGGCCTCGGGCGTCGACCTGAAGGCGTCCTCAGCGCCCGTGGTGGACATGATCGAGGTCATGGAGAGGACGCGGTCGGGATGGTCGATGGCCATGCGCTGCACGATCATCCCGCCCATGGAGACGCCGGCGATGTGCGCCTTCCGGACCCCGGCGGCGTCCAGCACCGCGACGCCGTCATCGGCCATGTCCTTCAGGCTGTACTTCTCGGTCGGGCGCGAGGAGAGGCCGACGTCGCGGTTGTCGAAGCGGATGGCGCGACAGCCCTTGGCGACCAGCTTCTCGCAGAAGGCTTCCGGCCAACGGGTCATCTGCGAGCCCAGGC
>Ga0207695_10011729_pt1 | contig 10585 bp, 6 predicted proteins | sample KBSC54metaG_FD_184354 | JGI IMG/M metagenome (GOLD analysis project Ga0207695, IMG submission 184354) | Corn rhizosphere microbial communities from Kellogg Biological Station, Michigan, USA - KBS C5-4 metaG (SPAdes) (version 2) | ecosystem: Host-associated > Plants > Roots > Rhizosphere > Soil... | reverse complement strand
CTCGCCTACGAGCTGAACAACCGCCCGTCGTGGGTGTGGATTCCAATGCGCGGCATCGCGAAGCTGTTCATGGCTCGAGCCTGAATCATCACGACGTCACGACGCGCTGCCGAACGTGTCGCAATCCTTGAGATTGCCGGACTCGAACCCGCGTCTGAACCACGTCGCGCGCTGCTTGGAGGTACCGTGCGTGAACGAATCGGCGTTCACTCGGCCGGTGGTTGCACGTTGAAGCCGGTCGTCACCGACGGATGATGCGGCGTTGAGCGCTTCTTCGACGTCGCCCGACTCGAGCATCTGCTCGCGCTGCGTCTCGTGCGCCCAGATGCCGGAGAAGCAATCAGCCTGCAGCTCGAGACGCACTGACAGCGCATTCGCCTGATCCGGATTGGCTTCCTGCGCGCGACGCACGCGTTGATCGATGCCGAGCAGGTGCTGGACGTGATGTCCGAGCTCGTGCGTGAGCACGTATGCTTGCGCAAAATCACCAGGTGCGCCAAACCGGCTCCGCAGCTCATCGTAGAATCCGAGATCGATATAGATCTTCTGATCGACCGGACAATAGAACGGTCCCATCGCCTCGCGTCCGACGCCGCAGCCGGTTTGCGTTGCATCGCGGAACAGCACGAGCTTGGCGTCGTGCCACGGCGTTTGCGCTTGCTGTGGCAGGAGCTGCGCCCACGTCGCTTGTGCAGTGTCGAGCACGAATGACACGAATTGCACTTCTTTCGCTTCCTCGGGCGTCTGCTGCACGGGCGCGATTTCGCCGTTGGCATTTTGCGGCGGCGCACCGTTTGTGTCACCGGATCCGCTGACGAAATCACGGCCGAAGATCAAACTGAGCACGAGGAGAATCACACTGCCACCGATGCCCACCGGCGCCATTCCGAATCCACCGCCACGACGATCTTCGACGTTCCGACTTTCGCCACCGGGTGTCCAGCGCATCGACCGAGTCTCCTGGCGGAGCCCGCTCCGTGCAGGCTACGTCCGCGTAAAAAGCAAGAACCCGGCCCGAGCGTGCACCCGACGTCATCGCGAGACCGATCACGAGAGCGACCGCTCCATCACATCGTCATGCTGCACGTCCCGGCCAAGCAAGAAGGTTTGACGTCCAACTTTGCGAAAGCCGCTTTTCTCGTAGAAGGCAATCGCGCGCGGGTTGCGCTCCCAGACGGCGAGCCACAGCACGTCACAACCCCACGCTCGCGCTTGCTCGACGCACCCTTTCATGAGCGCAGCACCGACACCACGGCCGTGCCACGCCCGATCGGCGTAGATGCGGTTGACCTCCGCCGGTCGCTCGCCATTCACGCCGTCACCTCGCGTTCCGCGGCGTATGACCGCGTATCCGATCGTCTGGTCAGCGGGTCCGACCGCGAAAAGAACAGCGCCGGCCGGATCCTCTATCTCCTCGCGCTGCTTCTCCTCCGAGAATGAACCCGCGAGGTAGGACCGCATGTCTTCAGGATCGTTGTCCGGACCGAACGTATCCTCGAACAATCGCGCGGCAAACTCGGCGAGCATTCGTGCGTCGTCCGCAGTCGCGCGGCGAAGCTGGGTTGTTTGAGCGGTATTCGTCATGTGACGGCGATGGCGTGAAGGTCGCTCTTCGTTTGAACCTGACGTAACGTTAGGAGTTATTCTTGGTCCATGCCGACAACAAAGCCGATCTCCATGCCTCGGGCGACGCACGACACACATTCGACTTCTTTCACATCTCGCGGAATGAAAGTCGGTGAGCTCGCCAAGCGAACCGGACTCTCGGTTCGCGCACTCCATTACTATGACGAAATTGGCTTGCTTCAGCCGTCCGAGCTCACAGAGTCGGGCCACCGACTATACGGTGAAGCCGAGCTCGTTCGCTTGCAGCAAATCAAGTCGCTCCGGCAGCTTGGCTTTAGCCTCGACGAGATTCGCGCCTGTCTCGAGACGCCGCAATTCTCTCCGCAAGACGTCATCGATCTCCACGTCAAGCGGCTCCGCGAACAGATCGACCAACAGGAGCGCCTTGTAGCCTTGCTCGAGACGCTGTCAGCGAGCTTTGCCTCGGGCGGCGTCGCGTCGCCCGACGATTTCGTGAGTGCCATCGAAGGTATCACCATGGTCGACCGGATCTTCAGCGTCGAGGAGCTCCAAGAAATCAAGGCGCGTGGCGAGTCGCTCGGACGCGACCACATTCGGGCCGTCGAAGCCGAGTGGCCGGCGCTGATTGCCAAGGTTCGCGCCGAGATGCTAGCTGGCACGGAACCGGCAAACGAACGAATGCGACCACTCGCCTCGCGCTGGCGTGAGCTCGTGCGCGAGTTCACCGGCGGCAACCCGAGCATCGAGCGGAAGGTGCGAGCAGCATACGTCGACGGGCCAAAGCTCATGCAGCGAACTGGCCTCGACCCGCAGCTATTCGCCTATGCCAACGCCGCGATTCGAGCGCTCGACGGCTAGCTTCATTCGACTGGAACAATCTCAGCACTGACCAAACAATATGCGTGTCTGGCCCGGCCAACCCTACCCACTCGGTGCAAATTGGGACGGCCAAGGCGTCAACTTCGCGATCTTCTCGGAGAACGCGACCGCCGTCGAGTTGTGTCTCTTCGACAGAGAAGACGACTCGGTGGAGTCGCACAAGATCATGGTGCGTGAGCGCACTGATCAGGTGTGGCATTGTTATCTGCCCGATGTGCGTCCCGGGCAATTCTACGGCTATCGCGTCCACGGGCCGTATGATCCGAACAACGGCAATCGCTTCAACCCGGCGAAGCTGCTGATCGACCCGTACGCGAAAGCGATTACGGGCGCGATTCTGTGGAGCAACGCACTCTTCGCGTTCAAAGTCGGCTCGCCGAACGAGGACCTCGAGCTCGACCCGGACAACAGCGCCGGCGGCGTTCCAAAATGCGTCGTCATCGATCCCGCATTCACGTGGGAAAACGATCGACCACTGCGCATTCCATGGAATCGCACGGTGATCTACGAGTGCCACACCAAAGGGATGACCGTTCTTCATCCCGAAGTCCCGCAACCCTTACGCGGCACCTACTTGGGCTTATGTAGTGATCCAATCCTCGAGCATCTACTCGCGTTGGGTGTCACCGCGGTCGAGCTGCTGCCCGTGCACCAGTTCGTCGTCGATCGCCATCTCGCTGAACGCAATCTGACGAACTACTGGGGCTACAACTCGATCGGCTTCTTTGCACCGGACGTTCGCTACGCGGCAAAAGGGCTCGGCAATCAGGTGCATGAGTTCAAGAGCATGGTGAAGACATTTCACTCCGCCGGCATCGAAGTCATACTCGACGTCGTGTACAATCACACCGGCGAAGGAAATCATCTCGGCCCAACACTCTCGCTGCGCGGTATCGACAATCGCGCGTACTACCGGCTCGACGGGAACAATCCTCGCTTCTACACGGATTTCACCGGCACCGGCAACAGCCTCAACATGCAACACCCGCGGACGATCCAGCTCATCATGGATTCGTTGCGCTATTGGGCGAATGACATGCACGTCGACGGCTTTCGGTTCGACTTGGCGCCGGTGCTCGCGCGCGAGCTGCACGACGTCGACCGGCTGTCCGCGTTTTTTGATACCATTCATCAAGACCCGACGCTCGCGAACGTCAAGCTGATCGCGGAGCCTTGGGACGTCGGTCCCGGTGGCTATCAGGTCGGGAATTTCCCAATTCGCTGGGCAGAGTGGAACGGTCGCTACCGCGACAGCATACGGCATTACTGGCGCGGCGATCCGGGCCAGGTGCCGGATCTCGCATCGCGCCTGGCAGGTTCGAGCGATATCTATGAACCGAGTGGTCGCGGCTCATACGCGAGCATCAATTTCGTGACCGCACACGACGGCTTCACCTTGCACGATCTCGTGAGCTACGAGCGGAAGCACAACGAAGCGAACGGTGAGAACAATCAGGACGGGCACAACGACAACGTCAGCCGGAACTGGGGCGTCGAAGGCGAGACCGACGATCCGACTATTCTCGATCGACGTTTTCGTGTCATGCGCAGCATCATCGCGACGCTTGCGTTCTCTCAAGGCGTGCCAATGCTCTCGCACGGCGACGAGATCGCGCGCACGCAGCACGGCAACAACAACGCATATGCGCAGGACAACGAGATCACGTGGGTTCACTGGGACTTGGACGACCGCCAGCGAGAGCTCCTCGCGTTCACGCGAAAGTGCATGAATCTTCGACACACCCACGGCGTGCTGCGGCGGCGGCACTTCTTTCGCGGCGAGCCCACGTACAAGGGCGGCCCGAAAGACTTGTCGTGGATTCGGTCCGATGGCCGAGAGATGACCGACGCCGATTGGCACAACGGAAACAATCACGCGCTCGGCATGCTCATCTATGGCGAAGGAACCGATGAGACCGACGACCGCGGCCGACCGATCAAAGGAGATACGCTACTGCTCGTGCTCAATGCCTCCGAGGATCGTGTGACGTTCCACATGCCGGTGATGAACGGCGACGACTCCTGGGCCGAGCTCACGGACTCGAGGTCGCGCGAGCTCGGTGTCATCGGGACGGGCTCGGTCGAAGTCGCACCATTTTCGCTCGTGCTTCTCCGGTATGGTGGCAATCGTCGCGTGTCGAACGAGGAATTCACGATATGAGTAGATCGGTCCGCTCGAGTGAGCCACATGGCTGACAAGAAATCGCCGGCGCCGCGCGCGCCGCGAAAGAAGAAGAGTGACACGATCGTTGCATCGGCGCCTTCGCCAACCGGTCTGCCGATCATTCCTCGCGGCGATCTCGATCGCCTATTGGCCGGCGACCACGCAAGCCCGCATTCAATTCTCGGCGCGCACCCGGCCACCGTGGATGGCGAGAGCGGCGTCGTCATTCGCGCATTGATTCCGAATGCCGTCTCCGTCAAATGCGTGCTCGACGACGGGCGCGTCGTCTCGATGACGAGAGAAGCAGAGGGCCAAGCGGATCTCTACGGAACCTTCATCGCGGGCGCAACGCTGCCGACGCGACATCGCTTTCGCTTTCACTATGCGGACGGCGCAACCTGGGACCGTGGCGATCCATATCGCTTTTTACCAACGCTCGGCGAGGTGGACCTTCACCTCTTCAACGAAGGCACGCATCGCCAGCTCTGGAAAGTGCTCGGCGCACATCCGCGTTCGGTCGATGGCGTCCATGGCGTGAGCTTCGCGGTGTGGGCGCCAAACGCGCGTCGAGTCAGCGTGGTCGGCGATTTCTGCTCGTGGGACGGACGCATTTTTCCGATGCGCATGCTCGGCAGCTCGGGTGTGTGGGAGCTTTTTCTGCCCGACATCTCCGCCGAGGCGCTCTACAAGTTCGAGCTCTTGACGCGCGAGGGTGAGCTCCGTGTCAAGACGGATCCCTTTGCCGCGAAGATGGAGCAGTATCCCGGCTCGGCGGCGATCGTTCAGCCGGAAGACGTGTATGCGTGGAACGACAACGCGTGGATGAAAGCGCGCCGCCAGACCGATCTCGTTCGTTCGCCGATGAGCATTTACGAAGTGCATCTTGGCTCGTGGGCGCGAGTGCCCGAAGACGGAGCACGCCCGCTTTCGTATCGCGAGATCGCGCCGCGCCTGGCGAAGCACGTTGTGAGCCTGGGATTCACGCACGTCGAGCTGATGCCGATCATGGAGCACCCGTTTTACGGATCGTGGGGCTATCAGGTCAGCGGCTACTATGCGCCGACCTCTCGGTATGGAACGCCCGACGACTTTCGCTTCCTGGTCGACACGCTGCATCAAGCGGGAGTTGGCGTCCTGCTCGACTGGGTGCCGGCGCACTTTCCGAAGGACGATTACGCGCTTCGTCGCTTCGATGGCACCGCCTTGTACGAGCACGAGGATCCGCGTTTGGGCGAGCATCCTGATTGGGGAACGCTGATCTTCAACTACGGGCGGCTCGAGGTTCGCAACTTCCTCGTCGCGAACGCGCTGTATTGGCTCAACGAATTTCACGCCGACGGTCTGCGCGTCGACGCCGTCGCATCGATGCTCTACCTCGACTACAGTCGCAAAGCAGGCGAGTGGCTTCCGAATCGACTCGGCGGACGCGAGAACATCGACGCGATCGAGTTTCTCAAGCAATTCACCGAGACGGTGCATGCCGAGGCGCCGGGTTGTGTGACGATCGCGGAAGAATCGACCGCATGGGCCGGCGTTACCACGCCGGTCAATGAAGGGGGACTCGGATTCACCTTCAAGTGGAACATGGGGTGGATGCACGATACGCTGAAGTATTTCGCGACCGACCCCGTATACCGGCGGTTCCATCACGATCAGCTGACGTTCGCCATGCTCTACGAGTACAGCGAGCGTTTCATCATGCCGCTCTCGCACGACGAGACGGTACATCTCAAGGGCTCGCTCTTGAGCAAGATGCCGGGAGACGAATGGCAACAGCTCGCCAATCTCCGCCTCATGCTCGCGTACATGTTCACGCGGCCCGGAAAGAAGTTGTTGTTCATGGGAACCGAGCTCGCGCCGTGGAGTGAGTGGAACCATGACGCGAGCCTCGATTGGCACATGCGCGATGTTCCAAATCGTTCGGCGTTCGGCAACTTCGTGGCGCGGCTGGCGACGCTCTACAAGACGGAGCCGGCACTGTGGCGCGACGACGCGAGCTGGGAAGGCTTCAGCTGGATCGACGTCGCCGACCGCGATAATTCCGTCATCTCGTACATGCGACGATCCGGAACGTCGCACGCCGTCGTCGTGCTCAATCTCACGCCGGTGCCGCGCGAGCGATATCGCGTCGGCGTTCCCCAGAGCGGCCGTTACTCGCGTCTCTTGTCGAGCGACGATCGCGAATGGGGTGGCAGCGGCTATGCGCAGTTCGAGTCCGTGGAGACGGAGGCGTCCCCGTTCCACGGACAATCGCAATCGGTCGAGATCGCGCTGCCGCCGTTAGCCGCGGTCGTCCTCGCACCAGCGCGCCAATGACGGGCGCGGCGCGCACGGCGACCCGTCGCGGGCAGTCGAGCAGTCGCGACGCCATAGGCGAAGTTCCGCCGTCACCGTTGCGCGAGCTCGCCGACTACATGCACATCGTTCCCGAGTACGTCGATCAAACGGGCAGCGAAGTGCGCGTGACGAGCGACGAAACCCGCCGCGCACTTCTGTCCGCGCTGGGCATCGACGCGTCTACGGATGATGCCGCCCGCGAATCGCTCGCGACGCTCCGCGTGGACGATCGCCGGCGGCTCATTCCGCCGGTCCGAGTCGTCGAAGTCGGTTCGGCGGCCGCGCGTTCTGTATCGGTACAGCCGCCACCGTCGCGCAGCGCGAGCGGTCCGTGGCGAGTCGAGCTGGAAACGGAGAACGGCGAACGTCACCTCACAGAAGGACCGTGGCGCGGGGGCGCCTCACTGGATCTCAGGCTCCCGCCAAGCGTGCCGATCGGATATCACCGGCTGCGCGTCACGCTCAGTGCGAGCGGCCAGGAATGGAGCGATGAGCAAACACTCATCCTGGTTCCACCACGCTGCGCGACACCAGCCGACCTGCTTGGCGATCGAAAGGCGTTCGGGCTCATCGCGAACCTCTACACTATTCGCAGCGCGACGAACTGGGGCGTCGGCGATTTCTCCGATCTTGCGTCGCTTGCCGAGTGGGGAGGGACTGTTGGCGCGGACTTCGTCGGCGTGAACCCGCTGCACGCGCTGCTCGATCGCGGACCCGACGTCAGTCCGTACAGCCCCGTCAGCCGCTTGTTTCGCAATCCGATATACATCGACATCACTCGCGTGCCCGAGCTGGAGCATGCGCCGGAATTGCGTCAGCGATTGAGCTCACCCGAGCTAAGGGCCGAGATCAGTGCACTCCGCGAATATCCGGACGTTCGGTACGAGCAAGTCATGGCCGTGAAAGGACTCGCCTTGGCCGCGCTGCATCGGGTCTTCGTCGAGCGCGTGCGTGGAAGTGGCGACGCGCGAGCCCGAGCCTACGAGCAATACGTCGCCGGCAACGAGCCGGCGCTCACGGGCTTTGCCACGTGGATGGCGATCGCGGAGGCCGAAGCCGCCGGGCATCGCGAGGACGTGCGCGCGTACGACTGGCGAATGTGGCCGGCAGAACTGCAGTCTCGCGACAGCGATGCGGTCACCGCATTCGTCGCTGAGCACGCGCAGCGCATCGACTTCCACCGATGGCTGCAGTTCGAGGCTGATCGCCAGCTCGGAGCAGCCGCGTTTCGCGCTCGCGATTCGGGAATGCAGATCGGTCTGTATCAGGATCTGGCCATCGGCACATCGGCCGCCGGTGCCGACGCGTGGGCGTATCCGCATCTGTTCGTGCGCGGCGTGAGCATCGGCGCGCCGCCGGATCCCTACGCGGCAGCGGGACAGAACTGGGGTCTGCCGCCGATCAATCCGCGAGCGCTGCGCAAAGATCGTTATCGGTACTTCATCGACCTGTTGCGCAGCGGCTTTCGCCACGGCGGCGCACTGCGAATCGATCACGTACTGGGATTCTTTCGACTGTTCTGGATCCCCGACGGCATGTCCGGGGCCGACGGCGCGTACGTGCGATCTCCGTCCGCCGACCTGCTCGGCATCGTCGCGCTGGAGAGCGTGCGTCACAATGCGCTCGTCGTGGGTGAAGATCTCGGCACCGTTCCACCAGAGGTACCACCAGCGCTCGAGAAGTGGGGAATCCTTTCCTCGAAGGTGCTCTACTTCGAGCGAGATCGTCGCGGCGGGTTCAAAGCGGCCAAAACTTATCCCGAGCTCGCGCTGGCGACGGCCAATACGCACGACATGGCGACGCTCGCTGGTTTCTGGCAAGGCCGGGACATCGACGTGCGCGCCGAGGTCGGTCTCATCGGAAAAGATTCGATCGAGCAGGCCAGAGACGAACGCGATGAACAGCGCACCGCGCTGCTACGCCGCCTCAAGCAAGAAAAGGTGCTGCCGTCGGCACAGATGCCGAAATCGGCCGGCGAGCTTCGCGCCGCCGTCCACGCATTCCTCTGCCGCACTCCGTCGCGGCTCGTCGGCCTTGCGCTCGACGACTTGGCTGGCGAGGTCGATCAGGTAAATGTGCCCGGCGTCTCGCCGGACAAGTTCCCGTGCTGGACGCGCAAGATGCGTGAGACGCTCGAGACAATCATGCTGAGCAGCGAAGCCCGCACCGCTCTTCGGTGCGACGGCCGCGTGAAAGCAGCTACGCCCGGATAGCGTGCGGCGCCTCATCGCGACGTATCGCCTGCAGATGAATGCGGGCTTCACGCTGTCGCACGCTCGTGCGCGCGTCGATTACTTCGCGTCGCTCGGCGTTTCCCACCTGTATTGCTCCCCAATTCTCGCCGCGCGCACCGGCAGCATGCACGGCTACGACGTCGTCGATCCCACGCGCATCAATCCGCAGCTCGGCACCGAAGCCGATCTTCGCGCGCTCGCGGATGAACTCCACGCGAGAGAGATGGGTCTCATACTCGACATCGTTCCCAACCACATGGGGACCGGCGCCGAGAATCCGTACTGGGACGACGTGCTCGCGCACGGCGACCGCTCTCGCTACGCACGATGGTTCGACATCGACTGGGCCGCCAATGCGGCGGCTCGACGCAAGCTGGTCCTGCCCATACTTGGCGACGAGCTCGATCGCGTGCTCGAACGAAACGAGATCGCGGTGCGATTCCGAGAGCATGAAACGCCACGCATCGCATATTTCGATCACAGCTTTCCCATCGATCCATCGACGCTGTCGCCCGAGCTTCAACTCGCACAGCTCGATCCCGCGGCGACGCACGAAGCCCAAGCGCTGTATTCCGGCGCCGCCGGGCGAGACCGATTGCGCGCGCTGCTCGACGCGCAGCACTACCAGTTGGTGTCCTTTCGTCGTGGATGGACCGACGTCAACTATCGGCGCTTCTTCGACGTGACGGATCTCGTGGGCCTCCGGATGGAAGATCCCGAGGTCTTTACTCAGACACATGCACTCATTCTACGGCTGGTGCACGAGGGCATCGTCGACGGTTTGCGCATCGACCATATCGACGGGTTGCTCGATCCTGCGGGCTACTTGAATCGGTTGCGTTCCGCGGTGACCTCGGAGACGCCAATCGTCGTCGAGAAGATTCTCGCGCGCGACGAACAGCTTCGATCCAATTGGCCGGTGCAGGGAACGACGGGGTATGAGTTCTTGAACGATGTCGAAGACGTCTTTGTCGATCGCACCGGCTTTGCCGAGATCGAGCGCGACTATCGCCGGCGGCGAAAGCTCGATGAAACCACGTTTCACGACATCGTTCTTGGCGGAAAGACCACCATCCTCAACGGCCCGTTGCGTGCCGACGTCGATCGACTCGCCGCTACACTCGGCACGCTTGCACACGCGGCCGGCATGCGCTGGACACGACGCGAGATCGCGTCGGCGATCGTGGCCTTCACCGCGGCGTTGCCGGTTTACCGAACATACATCGATCCATCACAGCCGATCGCCGATGTCGACCGGGCTCTGGTTGAACAAGCGGCTCGTGAAGCGCAAACGCGCAACTCGCGTAACGCGCCGATCGTTGCTTTTATCGTCGACGTGCTGTTCGGCGGGCCGCAGCAGATCGACCAGACGCGGCGGGGACAG
>Ga0207695_10011728_pt1 | contig 10585 bp, 11 predicted proteins | sample KBSC54metaG_FD_184354 | JGI IMG/M metagenome (GOLD analysis project Ga0207695, IMG submission 184354) | Corn rhizosphere microbial communities from Kellogg Biological Station, Michigan, USA - KBS C5-4 metaG (SPAdes) (version 2) | ecosystem: Host-associated > Plants > Roots > Rhizosphere > Soil... | reverse complement strand
GGGAAGCCGCAGCGTGTAGTACGGCGGCCCGATCGTGTCGATCTCGACCGAACCGTCCTGCACGCCGTGGAGCGAGAACGGCACGGTGACGAGGTGCAGCGGCAGGCGGCACGGCTGCGCGTGGCACGGATAGGGCAGGACGAGCGCGTGGCCGGCGGTGGCGCCGTTGCCGCCGCGCACGATGATCTCGACCGGGCCCGGATCGGGCCGGTTGTCCCAGATCCACAGCTGGAGGGGGTTGAACTGGCGGAGTTGTCCTTCGCCGGGCCAATACACGTCGAGCGGCCGCACCCCGACGCGAACCGGCATCCTGGCCGAGCCGCCCGCCGAGTCCGTGGCGACCACCGTGCCCCGTCCGGCGTGCGCCGCGAGCTTCACGGTCACGTCGGTGGCGAACCGGCCGTCGCCGACGCGGACGAAGCGCTGGCCGAGCACGTTCCCCGACTCGTCGATCACCGAGACGTGCATCGTGGTTCCGGTGCGGCCGTAGCCGGACACGGCCAGGGGCGAGAAGGCGGTCGAGCGGGCGGTCGGGGCGGCGATCTGGACGAGCGGGGCGAGCGACCGGTAGCGGGTGCGCGTCACCGTGGCCGGGACGACGACGCCCGAGCCGGGCAGGGCCGGTACCCGTGTGTCGTCGAGCTTCAACCGCATGGCATGGATCGGGTCACTCTGGGTGACCGTGTAGACGAGCTGCGCCAGCAGCAGCCGCGCCGCCGTCGGATTCGTGCCCTGGCCGAGCTCCGCGCTCATGTCGACGGTGGCCACGCCGGCGCGATGGCCGAGGCCGAGCAGCTGGGTGTGCGCGGGCACCGCGCTCGTCACGCCATCGGCCCGCTCTGCGGCGGTCGGCCCGGCCAGGAGCGCGCGCAGCGCGGCGACCTTCACGTCGCCTCCCGGTGTCATCTGGCGTGTGACCCGGAAGAGCTTGCCGTCGCGGACGAACCACACCTGGGCGGTCGGCTGGAGTCCGTCGGTCGGGTTGATCGTGGACGACGTGGTCGCCGCCTTCGTGGCGCCGTTCACGCTGCTCACGGCGACCGCGCCGTTCCCGCTGCACGCGGTCGCGGCCATGGCGATGACGATCAGCGACGCGAGACGCCTCATCGGACTGCCTCCTGGGAGACGGGTGGGTGCTCCGGCAGGAGCAGGGTGAACGTGGCGCCGTGCCCGGCGCAGCTGGAGACCTCGAGCGTGCCGCCGAGCAGGCGGGCGTTGTCGGCGGCGATCGCCAGCCCGAGCCCGCTGCCGGCGCCGGCCCGCGCCGGGTCGACCTTGGCGAACCGCTCGAAGATGCGCCCGAGGTGCTCCTCCGGGATCCCGGGGCCGTCGTCGGCCACCTCGATGCGGCGGGCGCCGTCGGCGATCCGGACGCTGCACGTGCCGTCCCCGTGCTCGATGGCGTTCCCGATCAGGTTGACCAGCACGCGTTCCAGCCGGCGGACGTCGGTCACGATGCGGCCGCCGCCGTCGACGGTCACGGCGCCCGTCCACCCGCGGGCGGCGACCATCGCCCGCACCGCCTCCTCTGCGGAGGCGGGCGCCGCGTGCACCGGCTCCGTGCCGGCATCAAGCCGGGAGATCTCCATGAGGTCCTCGGCCGTGCGGCGCAGGCGGGCGACGTCCGTCGCGACGAGCTCGGAGAGGCGGGCGGCATCGGCCGGCATCTCGGCGGCGTGGCCGCGCAGCAGGGCCGCCTCGTTCACGAGCGCCGTCAGCGGCGTGCGCAGCTCGTGGGCGACGTCGGCGGTGAAGCGGCGCTCGCGCTCCCGCGCTTCGGAGAGCTCCGTGATCTTCGCCTCGAGCGCCTCGGCCATGCCGTTGAACGACGTCGCCCACGCGCCGAACTCGTCGGCGCCGCCCTGCGGCAGGCGGGTGTCGAGCAGCCCCTCGGCGAGCGAGCGGGCGGCCGCGCTCGCCTGCGCGATCGGGGCCAGGGTGCGGCGCGCCAGCAGGATCCCGACGACGCCGGACACCAGCACGACCACTATCCAGCCGGCGACGAGGATCCGTTCGAGCACCGCGAGGTCGTGCCACACCGCGTGCTCGTCGAAATAGAAGTAGAGCGTCGTGCCGGCCTGCGGCATCGGCGCGCCGACGACGAGGTAGGGCGTGCCGGCGACCGTCTCGCGCTGGTAGGCGACGTCATTCCGTGCCACCAGCCGGTGCAGCCCGGCCGGGATCGGGAGCGTCCCCGTGCGGTGACGCCCGCCGATGACCGCCACGGTCACGAATCCGGGCCGCGAGGCGTAGAGGTGCAGGAGCGTCGTCAGATCGGCCGGGTCGCCGTGCAGCGTCGAGCGAGCGAGGTCGAGGTTCACGTGCGCCTGCGTCAGCGCCCGGTCGGTCGAGTCGGAGAGCAGCGAGTGGCGGACGACGAGGTACGACCCGACCGCGAGCGCGCCGGCCGAGAGGCCGCCGACGAGCACGAACGCGATCGCGAGGCGGCGGCGCAGGCGGCCGGTGCGGATCGGCGTCGGGACGGCGGACATGGTCCCATCGTGCGGGGGGCCGGAAACGCGCCGCTGACAGGAGTGTTACGGCGACGTAACGGCGAAGCGGTAGCCCACGCCGCGCACGGTCTCGATCAGGCAGGGCTGGGCGGGATCCTGCTCGACCTTGGCGCGCAGCCGCTTCACGGCGACGTCGACGAGGCGGGAGTCGCCGAGGTAGTCGTAGCCCCACACCTGGTCGAGCAGCTGCTCGCGGCTCAGCACCTGGCCGCGGTGGCGGGCGAGGACGAGCAGCAGCCTGAACTCGGTGGTCGTGAGCCCGAGGTCGGCGCCGTCCCGGCGGGCCTGGAAGGCGGCCGCGTCGATCTCGATCCCGGCGGCGGCGAACGCCGACGGCTCGGGCTGGCCGGCGGCCCGCCGCAGCACCGCCCGCACGCGGGCGATGAGCTCGGGCATCTCGAACGGCTTCGTGACGTAGTCGTCCGCACCGAGCTCGAGCCCGACGACGACGTCGACGGTCTCCGTCCTCGCGGTCAGCATGACGACCGGTACGCGGCTCGACCGGCGCAGCTCCCGCAGCACGTCGAAGCCGTCGATGGAGGGCAGCATCACGTCGAGCAGGACGACGTCGTAGGAGGCCGCGCGGAACTGGGCCAGCGCCTCGCCGCCGTCGCCGACCCCGGTCACGCGCATCCCGGCCTGCCGTAGGCCGATGCCGACGACCTCCCGGATGGAGGCGTCGTCCTCGACCAGCAGCACCCGTTCGTCCACGCGGCAAGGCTACCCGCCCGCTCCGACACCGCCCGGCCGCAGCGTCGCGGGCTACTCGTTCAGCGCTCGCACCTCGACGGTGCCGAACGCCGTGACCGGGTGGCGTGCCGACCACCGAGGCGCACGCCCCGCGCCTCGGTCTCGGCGATCCCTGCGCCGACGGCCTTCTTCATCGGCCTCCCCGGTCGCCGGGCCGCATCGTACCGAGCCTGCGCCCGTCAAGTACCCTTGGCGCCTCATGCAGGTCGCGGTCCTGAACGGCGTCAACCTGAACATGCTCGGGCAGCGCGATCCGCAGATGTACGGCACGCTGACGCTGGCGCAGCTCGAGACGATGATCTACGGGTGGGCGAAGGATCTGAACGCCACCGCGCGCTGCTGGCAGACGAACAGCGAGGGGGAGTACGTGACGATGATCCACGAGGCGGTGACCGGCACCGACGGCCTGATCGTGAACCCGGGCGCCTGGACGCACTACAGCTACGCGATCCGCGACGCGCTCGACATCTTCCCCCGGCCGGTGGTCGAGGTGCACCTCTCCGACGTCGAGTCGCGCGAGGAATGGCGGCGCACGTCGGTGATCGCCGACGTCGTCTCCCATCGCATCCTCGGGAAGGGCGCTGACGGCTACCGCATGGCGCTCGAGCACCTGGCGGAGGCGACCCGATGAGCTACGACGGCAGGCTGGCCGCGGCCCGCGCGGCGATGGAGGAGGCGGGCGTCGGCGCGATGGTCGTCTCGGGCCTCGTGAACATCCGCTACCTGACCGGCTTCACGGGCTCGAACGCGCTCGTCGTGATCGGGCCGGAGTCGGCCACGCTCCTGACCGACTTCCGCTACCAGACGGCGTCCGACCCGCTGCGCGCCTGGGTCGACGTCGAGCTCGCCGAGCGCGACGTGATCCGCACCGCCGCCGATCGCCTGGGCGACCTGGCCGGCGGGGCCGATCGGGTCGGCTTCGAGCCGGCCCTGCTGACCGTCGAGCGGCACGCGATCCTGGCCGAGGCGCATCCGGGCATCACCGCGGCCCCGGGGCTGGTCGAGAAGCTGCGGGTGGTCAAGGACGATGCCGAGCTCGACGCGATCCGCGCCTCGGCGGCGCTGATCGAGCCCGTCTACGCCGCCATCGCGGAGCAGGGGCTGATGGGGCGCGAGGAGCGCGAGGTCGCCTGGCACGTGCGCGAGCTCTTCCATGCCGGCGGCGCGGACGACATCGCCTTCGACACGATCGTCGCCTCGCACGAGCGCGGCGCCCAGCCGCATGCGAAGCCGACCGCCCTGCCAATTGGCGCGGACACGCTCGTGACGATCGACCTGGGCTGCATGCTCGACGGCTACGGCTCCGACTGCACCCGCACGTTCGCCACCGGGACGCCGCCTCCGGAGCTGGCCCGCGCCTACGACGTCTGCCTCGAGGCACAGCTGGCCGCAATGGATGCGATCCGCCCCGGCATCCCCGCGAGCACGGTCGACCTGGCGGCCCGCTCGGTGATCGAGGACGCCGGCCACGGCGAGCGCTTCGGCCACCCCACCGGCCACGGCGTCGGCCTCGAGATCCACGAGGCGCCGCGAGTCGGCGCGAAGACCGCTGCAACCCTGGAGCCGGGGATGGTCGTCACAGTCGAGCCGGGTATCTACCTGCCCGGCGTCGGCGGCGTGCGGATCGAGGATCTCGTCATCGTCACGCCGACCGGAGGCGAGCGATTGACCATGTACCCTAAGGAACTCGTGACGGTCGGGTAGGACCTCGAGCCATGATCTCCACCAACCAGTTCAAGAACGGGATGCACATCGAGGTGGACGGCACCGTCTACCGGATCGTGGAGTTCCAGCACGTGAAGCCGGGCAAGGGCGGCGCCTTTGTGCGCACGAAGCTGAAGGCGCTCGAGTCGGGCGGTGTGGTCGACAAGACCTTCCGGGCGGGGGAGAAGATGCCCCGCATCCACACCGAGGTCTCGAACGTCACCTACCTCTACAACGACGGCTCGGACGTCGTCCTGATGGACGCCGAGACCTTCGAGCAGATCCAGCTTCCGGCCGACTCGCTCACCGACGAGCTGCGCTTCATGAAGGAGAACGACACCGTCCAGCTGCTGCTCGTCGACGGCAGGCCGTCGAGCCTCCAGCTGCCGGCCTCGGTCGAGCTCGAGGTGGTCGAGACCGAGCCCGGCGTCCGCGGTGACACCGTCTCGAACGTGGCCACGCCGGCGACGCTCGAGACGGGCGCGGTCGTGTCGGTGCCGATGTTCGTGAACGTCGGCGAGCGCATCAAGGTGGACACGCGCGAGGCGCGCTACATCTCCCGCGCGTGACCCGCATCGTCGACACCACCGTACGGCTCCTGTCCCAACAGCCGCTGGCCGGGAACGCCTCCACGGCGACCGTTCTCGAGGTGGCCGAGATGCTCGACGGCGCCGGCTTCGCCGGGCTCGAGGTGTCCGGCGGCGGCTGCTTCGACGCGGCCGTGCGCCGTGGCGTCGAGAGTCCCTGGGACCGGATCCGGGCGCTGAAGGCGCGCTGCACGCGCACGCCGCTCCAGATCGCGGTGCGCGGCCGCTTCCTGGTCGGCTCGAAGCCGGTCTCGGACGACCTCGTGCGCCGGTTCATCCTCTCCGCCGCCGAGAGCGGCATCGACGTCTTCCGCCTGCACGACCCGCTGAACGACGTCGAGAACCTGGTGCCGGCGGCCGCCGCCGTGCGCGAGGCGGGCGGCCGGCTCTACGCCGGCCTCGCCTTCTCGGGCCAGATGGGCAACCTCGAGCGAGTTCTCGAGAAGGCCCGCCGGCTGGCCGACCTGGGCGCCGAGCGGGTGCTCCTGCACGACTCCGCCGGCGCGCTCGATCCGGGGGTGTGCGGCACGGTGCTCGAGCGCCTGGCCGACGCGGCCGGCGTCCCCGCCGGCCTCTACTGCCAGGGGACGGGCGGCAAGGCGCTCGCGATGGCGGTCGAGGCGGCCCGCCATGGCGCCGACCCGATCGCGGTCGCGGCCTACCCGGTCGCGTCGCTCCTGAACCGGGTGGCGGCCGAGGTGCTCGGCGAGTCGCTGACCAGCCTGGACATCGAGCATGGGGTCGACATCGAGCGGATGTGGGAGGCGTCGCGGTTCATCGACGCCCAGGTGACCTCGAAGATGCCGGCCCTCCCGGTGCCGCCGCGGATCATCCTGCGCACGGCCATCACCCGCCTGCCGGTCGGCCTCGTGGCCGAGATCGACGCCCGGCTGCGCTCGGCCGACGCGCTCGACCGCCTCGACGAGGTGCTGACCGAGCTGAACGCCGTGCGGACGGACTGCGGCACCGCGCCGCTGGCGGCGCCGATCGGCGGCATCCTGGCCGGCCAGGCGGTGACGCATGTGCTCACGGCCCGGCGCTGGGCCGAGGTGTCCGACGAGATGCGCGCCCTCCTCTCCGGGGCCTACGGCGCGCCGCCCCTCCCGTTCGCCTCCGAGGCGGCCGCGCACGCGACCGAGATGCCGGCGGAGCCCGCCCTCGACATGGACGACCTGCGCTCCCAGGCCGGCGGTCTGGGCAGCGAGGAGGATCTGCTCCTTCTGGCGCTCTTCGGCGACGCCGCCGCCCGCCTGCTCGACACGCTGCGCGGCCGCGGGGGGGACGACGACTCCTCCGGCGAGGCGATCGACGCCGGCCAGTCCGCCCGCATCCGCGAGCTCGTGCGCCTCGTCGAGGGCTCCGACGTCGGCGAGCTGACGGTCGAGGACGGCCCGCTGCGCATCACGGTGCGCAAGCAGGAGGAGCGCCCGCCGGCGCCGATCTTCGTGCCGGCCGTGGCCGGCCCGGCGCCCGCGAACGGCGAGACCCACGATCCCGAGGTGTCGGCGGCGATCCGGCTCGAATCGCCCATGGTGGGGACGTTCTACCGCTCGCCGTCGCCGGCGCAGCCCGCGTTCGTCGCCGAGGGCGACCGGGTCGAGGTCGGCCAGACGCTCTGCATCCTCGAGGCGATGAAGCTGTTCAACGAGTACAAGTCCGACCACGCCGGGATCATCCGCCGCATCCTGGTGGAGAACGCCCAGCCGGTCGAGTACGGGCAGCCGCTCTTCGAGCTCGAGCCGGTGTGACCCGGCCGCGATGCTGAAGCGCGTCCTGATCGCGAACCGGGGCGAGGCCGCCGTGCGGATCGTGCGCGCCTGCCACGACCTCGGCATCGAGGCGGTGGCCGTCTACTCGACCGCCGACCGCAACGGCCTGTGGGTGCGGCTGGCCGACCGGGCGGTCTGCGTCGGCCCGCACCAGCCCTCCCAGAGCTACCTGCACATCGCGAACCTGGTCGCGGCCGCCGAGACGACCGGCTGCGACGCCGTCCATCCCGGCTGGGGCTTCCTGGCCGAGAACGCCACGTTCGTGCGCGCCTGCACCGAGAACGACCTCGTGTTCGTCGGCCCGCCGGCGGAGTCGATGGAGGTGATGGGCGACAAGAGCCGCGCCCGCACGGCCATGCAGGCCGCGGGCGTGCCGCTCGTGCCCGGCTCGACCGACCGGCTGAGCGGCGCCGACCATGCCCGCAGCGTCGCCGCGGAGCTGGGCTACCCCGTGCTCCTGAAGGCCGTCGCCGGCGGCGGCGGGAAGGGCATGCGCCTCGTCGCCGACCCGGCCGACATCGAAGACGCCTATGGCCTTGCCTCCTCCGAGGCGCTGGCCTCCTTCGGCGACGGCGGCATGTATATGGAGAAGGCGGTCATGAACCCGCGCCACGTCGAGATGCAGGTGCTGGCCGACGGCGAGGGCGGGGTGCTCGTGCTGGGCGAGCGCGACTGCTCCGTCCAGCGCCGCCATCAGAAGCTGATCGAGGAGGGCCCGTCGCCGGCGCTCGACGCCGCCACCCGGGAGCAGATGGCCGAGGCGGCCACGCTGGCCTGCACCGGCTGCGGCTACCGCAACGCCGGCACGGTCGAGTTCCTGCTCGACGCCGATAGCCGCTTCTACTTCATCGAGATGAACACCCGGCTCCAGGTCGAGCACCCCGTCTCCGAGCTCGTGACCGGCGTCGACCTGGCCTGCCAGCAGCTGCTGATCGCCGGCGGCGGGTCGCTGCCCGCGACCGGACTCGCCACGCTGCGCGGGCACGCGATCGAGTTCCGGATCAACTGCGAGGACCCGAGCAACGACTTCCGCCCGGCCGCCGGCACCGTGACGACCCTGGAAGCCCCGCTCGGCCCCGGCGTGCGCCTCGACACGCACGCCTACTCGGGCTACAAGGTGCCGCCGTTCTACGACTCGCTGCTCGCCAAGCTGATCGTGTGGGGGGCCGACCGGGCCGAGGCGCTGGCCCGGGCCCGGCGGGCGCTGGGCGAGTTCGGCATCGAGGGCGTGCGGACGACCCGCGAGCTCTTCCTCGACGTCGTCAACGAGCCCCGCTTCATGTCCGGCCACTACACGACCGCCTACCTCGAGGACGCGCGCGCGGCGCTGCCGTCCCTGGGCACGGAGATGGCAGCATGAGCGTGCGCCTGGGCGGGGCGACGGTGGCCGACGAGGCGATCGTCTCGATGGTGCGCGGCGCCGTCGCCGGCGTCCCCGGCGCCCGCCTCGACCTGCCGGGCCGCGTCTCGCGGCGGATCCCCGGCCGGCGAGGCCCGGTCGAGTGGACGGTGAAGGGCGGCACGATCGGGTTCGACGTCGACGTGTGCGCGGCGTATGGGTGCGTCCTGCCGAAGCTGGCCCTGTCGGTGCGCGACGCCGTCGCCGAGCACGTCGGCGCGATGACCGGGCTCACCGTGCGCGTCGTCGACGTCACCGTCACCGGAATCGACCGCGCCGGGGGAGAGCGGTGACCGAGAGCCGGCGCACCCAGCGGCGGGCGGCCGCCTTCCTGCTCTACCAGCGCGACCTGACCGGATCGGAGTTCCCGCCGCTGTACGAGGCCTACGAGCGCGACAACGGCACACCGCCGGGCGCCTTCGCCCAGAACGCGGCCGAGGGGGCGTGGGCCGCGCGCGGGCGGCTCGATGCGGTCATCGACGCCGCGGCGCTCGAGTGGACGGCCGAGCGGATGGCCGTGCTCGAGCGCAGCATCCTGCGGCTGGCCGTGTGGGAGCTCTCGACGGGCGACGTGCCGGCCGGGGTCGCGATCGACGAGGCGGTCACGCTCGCCAAGCGCTACGCCTCGCCGGAGGCCGGCGCGCTCGTGAACGGGATCCTGGGCCGGGTGGCCCGCGAGCAGGGGGTGGGGAAGTAGACACGCCCCGCCTGGAGAAGCTCGCCGCCGACCTGGAGGCGCTCGGCGCCCGCCTCGAGGCCGGCGACCTCGGCGCCGACGAGGCGACGGCGCTGCTCGAGCAGCTGACGGCGCTCGTGCACGAGGCGGTCGACGTGCTCGAGCGGGCCGGGGAGTCGCTCGAGTCCGACGAGGAGACGACGTCGCCCGAGTAGTCTGGGGCCGATGAGCGTCCCCGAGATCGCACTGCTCGACCGCGCCCGGCTGGACGACCTGGAGCCGCTGTGGCGCTCGCTCCACGCCCACCACCGCGAGGTCTCCGACCTGCCTGTGCTGGCCGACGACGACCTCTCGTGGGACCGGCGCCGTGCCTGGTACGGGCGCCTGCTCGCCGACGGCGAGGGGTTCGTGGTCGTCGCCCGGCACGGCGACGCCCCCGTCGGGTATGCCCTCGTCGAGGTGCGAGACGGCGCCGACGACACCTGGCCGTACGGCCGCCGGATGGCCGAGGTCGTGACGCTCTCGGTGGCGGCCGACAGCCGCGGCGGCGGGATCGGGACGGCCCTGATGGACGCCGTCGACGCCGAGCTCGAGCGGCGCGGCGTGGACTCGCTCGAGGTTGCGGTCATGGCCGGGAACGACCGCGCCCGCGCGTTCTACGAGCGGCGCGGCCTCCGGGTCGGCGAGCTGCTCCTGTTCCGGTTCGGCGACCGCGCGTGAGCGGCTCGACCCGCCTCGACGTGCTGATGGCGGAGCGCGGCATCGCCGAGTCGCGCAGCCGCGCGCAGGCGCTCATCATGGCCGGCCGGGTGATCGTCGAGGGCGCCGTCGTGACGAAGGCGGGGACGCCGGTCGCGCCCGCGGCGAGCATCGAGCTCGTGGCGCCGCCGCGCTACGTCTCGCGGGGCGGCGAGAAGCTCGAGACGGCCCTGCGGGCGTTCGGCGTGGAGGTCGCCGGCGCGCGCTGCCTCGACGTCGGCAGCTCGACCGGCGGCTTCACCGACTGCCTGCTCCAGCACGGGGCGGCGCACGTCGTCTGCGTCGACGTCGGCCGAAACCAGCTCCACGAGCGCCTGCGCGCCGACGCGCGGGTGACGGTGATGGAGGGCGTGAACGCGCGCCACCTCGAGCCGGACATGCTGCCCTACCGGCCCGAACTCGTCACCGCGGACGTCTCGTTCATCTCG
>Ga0207695_10011715_pt1 | contig 10595 bp, 13 predicted proteins | sample KBSC54metaG_FD_184354 | JGI IMG/M metagenome (GOLD analysis project Ga0207695, IMG submission 184354) | Corn rhizosphere microbial communities from Kellogg Biological Station, Michigan, USA - KBS C5-4 metaG (SPAdes) (version 2) | ecosystem: Host-associated > Plants > Roots > Rhizosphere > Soil... | reverse complement strand
AGGGTCGGCAGCACGGCGCGCATACGCGTGTCGTCGGTGACGGCGCCGCGATCGTCCATCGGTACGTTGAAGTCCACGCGGACCAGCGCGCGCCGCCCGCGCACCTCGGCATCCCTGAGATCGTTGATCGTTCGCTTGCCCATCAGTCCGTTGGGCCCGCCGATTTCCGGTTTGCCACGAACGACCAGACGACCGCGGCGATGCCGATCGCGATCACGGCCCACCCGGTGCGCACGATGTTCGTGTACCCGATGGCGCGTGCCATGGCCGTCTGGCCACGGACGCGCACGATCGGCAAGGCCGCCATGTGGTGCAAGCCGAGGTAGCCGTAGCTCGCGACGATGGCGCCGGCGGCGAGAATCAGCAGTGCGATGAGATCGCGGCGACGCGCCGCCGGTGAAACGGTCTGCCTCACAGCCGTGCGCCGACGTATCGAAGAATATCGACGCAGCGCGACGCGTAGCCCCACTCGTTGTCGTACCAGCCCGTCACCTTCACGAGCGTGCCGTCGATCACGTTGGTCGTCTTCGCGTCGAGGATGCAGGAGTACGGATTGCCGATGTAGTCCGCCGACACGAGCTCCTCGTCGCTATACGCCAGATAGCCGGCGAGCGGCCCCGATTCCGATGCCTTACGGAAGGCGGCGTTCACGTCGGCGATCGTCGTCGGGCGCTCGACCTCGACCACGAGGTCCGTGAACGACACATCGGCCGTCGGCACGCGAATGGCCAGTCCGTCGATCTTGCCCTTCACTTCGGGAATCACGAGCGACGTCGCCTTTGCCGCGCCGGTAGTGGTCGGGATCATCGATACTGCGGCGGCCCGCGCACGACGGAGATCCTTGTGCGGCAGGTCAAGCACGTTCTGATCGTTCGTGTAGCTGTGGATCGTCGTCATCGACGCGTGCCGCAGACCGAAGTTGTCCATCACGACGCGCACCATGGGCACGAGACAGTTCGTCGTGCACGAGGCGTTCGAGATCACGTTGTGCTGGCGAGCGTCGTACTTGTCGTGATTCACTCCCATCACGATGGTGATGTCTTCGTGCTTGCCGGGTGCGGAGATGATCACTTTCTTCGCGCCGGCCGCCAGGTGCTTTTTCGCATCTTCGGCGTTGGTGAACCTGCCGCTCGATTCGAGCACGACGCTCACGCCCAGCTGCTTCCACGGCAGCGCCGCGGGATCCTTTTCGACGAGCACTCTGATTTCGCGGCCGTCGATGTGGATGCAGCCTTCGCCGGCCGTGACGACGCCGGGATAGGTGCGATGCACCGAGTCGTACTTGAAGAGATGCGCCAGCGTCTTGGTGTCGGTGAGATCGTTGACGGCGATGAACTCGAGGTCGGTGACGCCCTGCTGCGCCGCCGCGCGAATGACTTGTCGTCCGATCCGACCGAAGCCGTTGATGCCTACGCGAATGGTCATGTCGTGATATGCTCCGCTTGGTCAGCCTGCGTCACCGATTGCCGGCGCTCGTCCAAAGGTCACGATGCTGATGATTCGGGCGCCCGCGGCGAACAGCGTGGCAGCGCATTCGCCGAGCGTGGCGCCGGTGGTAATGACGTCGTCGACGAGCACCAGGTGCGCACCGCGAATCATGGGCCGCTCAGATGCCGGCACGGCAAACGCGCCCGAAACGTTGTGTCGCCTCTCCTCTGGTGTCAACCGCGTTTGCGTCGCCGTTCGACGCGTGCGGACGAGACACGATTCGCGCACGGGAACGTGACATCGCGCGGCGAGCGCGAGCGCGAGCAATGCACTTTGATTGTAGCCGCGCTCGCGCAGTCGCGTTGGCGCGAGCGGCACCGGGACGTACGCTGTGCGCTCGGCCAGCACGTCCTCGGGCCACGGCAGTCGCGCCATCCGCGCGGCCATCGGTACGGCGACGCCGCGCCATCCCGCGTACTTGAGCGCATGCACGATCGCGCCCGCGGTCTCGCCGGGCATCCAGCACACCGATCGCGCCGCGCGAACGTACGGCGGGAGCATCTCGCACCACGTGCAGTGCTCGCGCGCGAGCGGGTGTCCGCAGCGCTCACAGCGCGGATACGGCAGCTCGTGCACGCGCGACCAGCACCGGCCGCACACCAGACCGCGATCACCGTAGTCGAGGAGGCGCGCGCACGCGACGCACGACCGCGGCAGCAGCAGGTCGCCGAGCGCAGCAGCGGCGCGACGAACCGATGGGCTGCGCCAGGCGTCGGCGATCATCGAGCGGCGCACGCGGCCTCCCACATCACGTCGCGCGGCGCGTCGATGCCGAACCATCGCTCGAACGCGAGCGCGCCCTGCTCGACGAGCATCGCCAGGCCGTCCGCGGCGCGGAGTCCGCGCGCCTTGGCATCGCGCACCCATTGCGTTTCGCCCGGGCGATGGACGAGGTCGATGACGCCGACGGCCGGGGGCAGGAGTGTGACATCGACGGGAACCGTGCTGTCGGTCATGCCGGTGGGGGTCGCGTTCACGACGACGGTCGCGTCGGCGACCGCATCGGCGGCGCGGGGAGCGATGCGGTCGACGACCGGGAAGCGGGCGGCGAGCGCTTCGGCGCGTTTGGCAGTGCGGTTGGAGAGCGTGATCCGGGCGCCGGGCCACTGTTCGACGGCGGCGCAGACGGCGGCGGCGGCGCCGCCCGCGCCGAGGACCGCGACGCGCGCGCCTAACGGGACGGAGCCGAGGACGCGCCGCGCGAGCTGGTCGAAGCCGCCGACGTCGGTGTTGTCGCCGGCCAGCGCGCCCTGCTCCACCCAGAACGTGTTGACCGCGCCGGCCCGTTGGGCGAGCGGCGTCAGCGTGTCGCACATCGCGGCGACGGCCGGCTTGTGCGGGATGGTGACGTTGCCGGCGGCGCGGCGCGCGATGAGCGCGCGTACGCGGTCGCCTAACGCGCCCGGCTCGACGTCGATCGCCTCGTAGGTGACCGCGATCCCGGCGGCGCGCAAGGCCGCGTTTTGAAAGACGGGGGAGATCGAGTGCCGCACCGGATGCCCGAGCAGCACCAGCGCCCCGACGTCGTGCGCGGTCACGACACGCCCGGGGTGCGCTCCGCGGCGATCCGGTCGAGGACGAGGCGCAGCTCGCGATCGAGCTCGGCGTACGTGTCGCGGTAGAGCTCGAGCTCGCCGCCGAACGGGTCGCCGATGGGCCGGTCGCTCGCGCCGCGCGACGCGTAGGTCGTGATGAGGTAGGCCTTGCCCCGCGCGCCTAACGACTCCAGCCGCTCCACGTGGTGCGGACCCATCGCCAGCACGAGATCGTATTGCGCCAGGAGCTCGGGCGTCGCGAGCCGCGCGTGGTGCGATGAGAGGTCGGTCTCCCGCTCGAGACACACGAGCAGCGCACCGTCCGAGGCGGGTGCGTCCTCCCACGCCGCGGTGCCCGCGCTCCCGAACTCCACGTCCGTGAGGCCGCGCTCCTGCGCGATGCGCCGCGCAATGGCCTCGGCCATCGCACTGCGGCACGTGTTGCCCGTGCACACGAAGAGCACTCGCAGAGGCGTCACAAATCTCCGATCAGATCCGGCACCGACTCACGCAAGGTCGCGGAGGTAATCGCGCCCGGCCGGATCACACGCGGGCGTCGTCCCATGCAATCTACAACTGTCGATGGCGGCGAGGGCACGAGGCGGCCGCCATCGAGGACGCGGAGCAGTCCGCGGCCGATCGCATCGGACCATTGCTGTTCGATCTCGCGCGAGCTCATGGCGGGCGGCACGCCCGGGCGGTTTGCGCTGGTGGATGTGATCGGGTCCCCATAGGCGAGGATGAGTCGCGCCAGCGCGGGATGCGACGTCCATCGCACGGCGATCCCGCCCTCCGGTCCGCGCAGGCGCGGCGGCACGCGGCGTTCGCCGCCCGGCAGGACGAGCGTGAGCGGACCGGGCCAGTGACGCGCCGCGAGGCGCGACGCGTAGCCCGTGAGCTGGAGGTCGTAGCGGGCCACCATGTCGCTCGATGCAACGAGAATCAGAAACGGTTTTCCCGGCGGACGAGACTTGAGGCGCACGAGAGCGGCAACCGATTCTTCGTCGACGGCGCCGCCGAAGCCGTACACCGTTTCGGTGGGATACGCGAGGACGCGCCGCGCGTGGAGGTGCGCGATCGTGGCCGACATTGCTTGTTCGATTTCCGCCGGCGACCAGAACGGGACGGCGAGCGGCGGCGCGGTCATCGCGGCGTGAGCGCCAGGGCTTCGACGCGCGCGAAGTCGGCTTCCTCCGTGATCTTCATCGCGCGCTCGCTGCCCCGCACGAGGATGACCGGCATGCCTAACCGTTCGCAGAGCGCGGCATCGTCGGTGGCGCGGATGCCGTTCGCGCGCGCGTCGGCGTACGCGCGTTCGATCATATCGCGCGGAAAGGCTTGCGGCGTCTGCGCGCGCCACAACTGCGCGCGGTCCACCGTTTCCACCACGCGATCCAGGGCGTCCACGCGCTTGAGCGTGTCCGTCACCGGAAGCCCGGCGACGGCGGCCGAGCCGGCGCGCGCCACGCCGATCACGCGATCGAGGGTCTCGGCGTCGAGGAGCGGGCGCGCCGCGTCGTGGATGACCACCACGCGCACCTCGGGCGGGAGGTCCGTTAGGCCGGCGTACACCGAATCGCCCCGCTCGCGGCCGCCGGCCGACACGAGCAGCCGGTCGACATCGCACTGAAAAATCCACGGCGGCGGATCGCCCGCGTGCGAGCGCGGGAGCACCGCGACCACCACGGCGACATCGCTGCGCTCCATGCACCGTTGCACGCTGTGCAGCAGCATCGGCTTGCCCGCCACCCATCGAAACTGCTTGAGCTCCGTGCTGCCGGTACGCGAGCCCGTGCCGGCCGCGACGATGATCACGCCGACGTCGGCGGTCGATGCGGCGTCCACTACGCGTCCCGTCGAGCGCTGTAGTTCTCGAACCGGGTGTACGCCTTGTGGAAGAACAGGTTCACGAATCCGATCGGACCGTTGCGCTGCTTGCCCACGATCACTTCGGCGCGTCCCTCGAGCGAGTTGCCGTCCTTGTCCGTTGGGCCGTCGTACACTTCCTGCCGATAGATGAACATCACGAGATCGGCGTCCTGTTCGATCGCGCCGGATTCGCGCAGATCCGAGAGCTGCGGACGGTGGTCGCCGGCGCGCTGCTCCGGGGCGCGCGACAACTGCGACAGCGCGATCACCGGCACGTTGAGCTCTTTGGCGAGCGCCTTGAGCGAGCGCGAGATCGAGCTGATTTCCTGCTGCCGGCTCTCGGACGATGGCCCGGAAATGAGCTGCAGGTAGTCGACGATCACCAGCTCGATCTTCGCATCGGCGCGCAGGCGACGCGCCTTGGAGCGGATCTCGAGCAGCGAAATGCCGGCGGTGTCGTCGATCCAGATCGGCGCCGCGCTCAGCGTGCCGGCGGCGCGTGCCATGCGCGTGAAGTCATCGTCGCGCAGCATGCCTTTGCGCAATCGTTGGGCATCAACGCGGGCCTCCGACGTGAGCATGCGCTGGACGAGCGCTTCCTTGCTCATCTCGAGCGAGAAGAGCGCCACCGGCGTGTGCTTCTCGATCGCGGCATGCTGCGCGATGTTCAGGACTAACGACGTCTTTCCCATCGACGGACGCGCGGCGACGATGACGAGATCCGCGTTCTGGAATCCCGACGTCATTTCGTCGAGATCGTTGAAGCCGCTCGGCACACCGGTGATGGTCTTGCCCCCGCGCTGCAGCGCTTCGATGCGCTCCATCGTCGGCCACATCAATTCTTTGATGCGGGTGAAGCCCTGCATGCCGCGCTGCTGGCTCACCTGGAACACGCGCTGCTCGGCGTCGTCCAGGAGATCGGCGGCGGTCGAGCGTCCTTCGTATGCCTGGGTGATGAGCGCCGTGCACGTCTCGATGAGACGGCGTTGCAGCGCTTTCTCTTTCACGATCCGTGCGTGGTATTCGACGTTCGCCGATGTCGGGACGGCGTCGACGAGATACGCGATGTACTCCTTGCCGCCGGCAATCTCGAGGTCGCCGCGACGCGCCAGCTCGTCGGCGAGCAAGAGTGGATCGACTACATCGCCTCGCTCGATGATCGAGACCATCGCGCGGAAGATCCGACGATTCCGCTCGCGATAGAACATCGTGTCGTCCACGTGCTCGGTGGCGCGCAGGATCGCGTCCTGGTCCATGAGCATGGCGCCCAGCACGGCGGTTTCCGCCTCTTCCGAGTATGGGGGACGGCGGTCGCCATTCGGTTCATTGGCGGACGCCATCGAGGAGTCGACGAGCGAGCTGGACATCTTCCCAAGTTGGTCGCTTCCAAGCGGGATTGCGGAGGAGCGCGGCCGGGTGATAGGTGACGACGACGGGAATCCCGTGGTAGCGGTGGATCGCTCCGCGTAATTTGCCGATTGAGAGCTTGGTGTCGAGTAGCGTCTGTGCGGCGAACGTGCCGAACGCGACGATGACCGACGGTCGAATGATCTCCAGCTGGCGCACCAGATACGGACGGCACGCGTCGACTTCGATTGGAAGCGGGTTGCGATTCCCGGGCGGCCGGTGCTTCAGCACGTTGACAATGAATACGTCCTCGCGTGCGAGCTTGATAGCCTCGAGAATTTTGGTGAGCAGTTGACCGGCCTGGCCGACGAACGGGCGGCCGGTCTCGTCTTCACTCGCGCCCGGCGCCTCGCCAACGCACACGAGGCGCGCTGTCGCGCTGCCCTCGCCCGGCACGGGACGCTTGGCGGTTCGGTAGAGATCACACTTGCGACAGGCGACGATGAGCGCCTCGACGTCCTGTACCGTTTGACAGTGCCCGAGCTCGCCGTCAAAGAGCTCGTGCCCTTCGCTGCCCACGACTAGACCATCTGGCGGCGGAGTCGCCGGCGCACTCGGCGCCGGCGATAGACCACGCTCGGCGGGCGGCGCCGCAGACGACGCGATTCGTGCGCCGGCCGAACTGAGCGCTTGGCGCCAGTCCGACGCGTCGGTGCCCGCGCTCGACATCTCGCGGCGATGTCGGGCGCCGATCAGTCGCATGACGTCGTCCACCGACATCGTGTCGAGGACCAGCTCGACTTCGCCCTGATCGCGCCGCTGCTCGAGATAGCGGCGGAGCAGCTCCTCAGCGTGCACGAAGAATGGCCTCGACGCGGTCGAGGATGACATCGGCGAGCGACGTCTTCGGCATGAGGGGAATCGCATCTGCCGATCCGTCGGGCGCGAGAAGGGTGACGCGATTCGTGTCGGCGCCGAACCCGGCGTCGGCCTCGCCCGCGCTGTTGGCGACAATCAAGTCGAGCTGCTTGTCCGCAAGCTTGGCGCGCGCACTCTCGAGCAGGTGATCGGTTTCGAGCGCGAACCCGACGGTGACGAGGCCGGGCGGCCTGTGCCTAACGGTACAGGCGAGGATGTCGGGGGTGGTCGCAAGGGCGATCGATGGGGGTCCATCGGCTTTTTTGATCTTGCCGGCGGCCGGTTCGGCCGCACGAAAGTCGGAGGGCGCCGCCGCCATGATCAGCGCGTGCGCACCGGGGAGCGCCTGTCGCACTGCCTCCGCCATCTGCTCGGTGGTCTCGACGCGCACGAGGGCCGGGCCGATGGGATCCGGCACGTCGAGCGGACCCGCGATGAGCACGACCTGCGCGCCGCGGCGCCAGGCTGCCGACGCGATTGCCACCCCCATCTTCCCGCTGCTCCGGTTAGACAGGAATCGCACCGGGTCCACGGGCTCGCGCGTCGGACCCGCGGTGACCACGATGGTGCGTCCGCGGAGCGATGCATCATCGAGCGCGCGGCCCGCGTGCGCGACGATGGCCTCGGGTTCGGGCATGCGGCCCGGGCCGCTACCCTCGCCTGCCGCCAGCGCGCCGACATCGGGCTCGACCACGGTGTAGCCGAGGTCTCGAAGGTGCATCGCGTTGCGCTGCGTTTGCGGGTGCGCCCACATCGCGTCGTTCATCGCCGGGAACAGCAGCACTGGTGCGGTGGTCGCGAGGAGACACGCGGCGAGGAGGTCGTCGGCGCGTCCGTGCGCGGCGCGCGCCAGGAAATCGGCGGTGGCCGGTGCGACGACCAGCGCGTCGGCTTCGCGGGCGAGATGGATGTGGTCGAGGGCGAGTCCCGGAGCGAAGAGATCGGTGTGCACCGCGCGTCCCGTGAGCGCCTCGAAGGTCAGCGGCGCAATGAACTGCGTGGCGGCGCGCGTCATCACCACGTCGACCTCGGCGCCCGCGGCCGCGAGCAGCCGCGCGACCCATGCCGACTTGTAGGCCGCGATGCCGCCGCTCACGCCGAGGATGATGCGCGCACCACCGAACGGGCGCACCGGAGCGATGCCTAACGGGTGCGGCGCGGGATCACGCGGTACTCGATGCCGTCCTCGTTCGTGAGGTCCTCGAGGGCGCGTGTGGTGAGCTTCTTCTCGCGCGCTTCGTTCATTGTGCGCGGAAACTCGTTGAGCAGGCGCGCATACTTGGCGGCGACGAGGACGCCGAGGTACTTGTTCGCTGCGCGCTTCGTGACGTCGGACGGGGTGTAGACCTGCATGGGATCATACTCCGAAGAGGGACTGAAAGGCGAAAGGCGGACAGGGCCGGAAAAAGACGGACAGAGACGGATAAAAGACAAAGCCAAATCGGTTCACGGTGTCAATTCTTTCTCGAGCCGTTCGATGATGCGGCGGACGTCGCGTTCCACGTTTTGGAGGCGTTCGCGGCGGAGGCCTTCGGCATCGATGATGCGCGACACGTTGGACACCGCTTGATCGAGTTCATCGTTCAAGACAACGTACTGGAACATCGGAACGGCTCGGAGCTCGCCCAACGCGCTGACGAGTCGTTTCTTCAATGTTTCGGGCGTCTCCGTTTGACGGTGTCGGAGACGTTCCAGCAACACCTCACCCGACGGCGGCAGCACGTAGATCAACACCGACTCCGGGAACACGGCCCGGAACTGTGCAGCGCCATGGACGTCGATGTCCATGATCACGTGACGGCCTTCGCCAAGCACGCGGGTCACTTCGCTGCGCAGCGTGCCGTACAGGTGTCCGTGCACCGCCGCCGATTCGGCGAATTCCCCGCGCTGCTGGCGTTCGAGAAATTCGGCCGTCGACAAAAAATAATAGTCTTTCCCGTTGACTTCGTCGGGCCGCGGCGGGCGGGTGGTGCAGGACACCGAATATCCAACATCCTTGCGCTGTCCGAGCAGCGCGTGGGTGATGGTCGTCTTGCCGCCTCCCGAGGGCGCCGAGAGGATGATCGGAAAGACGTTCACTCGATGTTCTCCACCTGCTCGGCGATGCGCTCGAGTTCCTCCTTTACTGCGACGACGTCGTGCATCATGACGGCATCGCGCGCTTTGCTTCCCGTGGTATTCGCTTCTCGAAGCATCTCCTGCAGCAAGAATCCAAGCCGCTTGCCTACCTGACCGTTGGTCTGCCCGTGCAGCGCCGATCGAAACGCCTGCACGTGCGAGCGGAACCGGTCCACTTCTTCCGATACATCCAGGCGATCGGCGAGGATGGCGATTTCCTGCGCCAACCGCTGCGGATCGACGTCGACGCCTCCGCTCAGCTCGCGCACCGATTCCCGCAGCCGCTCGCGCTCTGCTACCAGGCGTTCCGGCGCGCGCGCGGCAATGCGGTCCACCGCGCGTTCGACGATGGTGATCCGTTCGTCGAGCACCGTCGCGATGCGCGCGCCTTCTGCGTCGCGCATCGCGGTGAGCGTGGCCACGGCGTCTCGCACGATCGCCGAGAGCTCGTCGGCGGTCCCGGTATCATCGCGCGCTTCGGCGCCTAACACATCGGGCAGCCGCAAGATGGTGGACACATCGATTTCGCTCGAGAGGCCGTGCTTTTTCTGGAGCGCCCGGACGAGCTCCACATAGTCGGCGAAGCGGCGTTCATCCACCATCAAACCATTGTCGCCCGGCGCATCGCGTTCCGTGCGGGCGGTGAGCGAGACGTGTCCGCGCGCGATCGCCTTACGCAGGACCTCGCGCACCTCGCCTTCCCAGCGCGCCATGGCGCCGGAGAGTTTGATGTTGGGGTTGAAGAATCGGTGGTTCACCGTGCGAAGCTCGACGGTCACCCGTTGCGCGCCGTACCGACCCGTCGCGGCTCCGAAGCCGGTCATGCTACGTATCATGGATAATCACGTAGGTTACGGAGCCACAACGACATTTTCAAGTCGGTAGAGCGGACAAAAGCACGGGAGCGGCGCGGATCGCTCGGCTGCTCGTGAGGGCTAACTGGAGGCCTGTGTGGAGAGCTTCTTCGCTCTGGCGTGAAGGATAGCTACAAGGATCCAAGAGATAGGGTCGGTGCATATGCAATCTCAACGACGCGTCGTTAAGCGTGGAGATGCGCCGACCCCATCTCTTACATCCTCGTCGTTATCCTTTTGAGCCTTTGTCGTAGATCCCTCCATGTGGCGTTTGGGTGGGGCCTCGCCACGCGGTCACTGCCCTCGCGCCTCAGGGCTCAGTACGCCTTCCCACACCTCGAGATCACCCGCACAAAATCCCGAAGATCCTTTTTTTGGTTCTTCAGGAATTTCCGGGAAACGCAGCGTGGAGAGTCCAACGAAAGCAGACAGGATCGTGAGGCAGCCCCCGACGGGCAGAGTGCTA
>Ga0207695_10011713_pt1 | contig 10595 bp, 12 predicted proteins | sample KBSC54metaG_FD_184354 | JGI IMG/M metagenome (GOLD analysis project Ga0207695, IMG submission 184354) | Corn rhizosphere microbial communities from Kellogg Biological Station, Michigan, USA - KBS C5-4 metaG (SPAdes) (version 2) | ecosystem: Host-associated > Plants > Roots > Rhizosphere > Soil... | reverse complement strand
GCGCCTTGCGGCTGGTTTCCGCCGAGACCCAGGCGGCCGTCCAGCAGTTCGCCGATCCCGACCTGCTCGCTTCGGGCCGCGTCAACGTGATTTCGCTCGAGGCCGTGCAGCAGCACTTCGGCGAGCGCTGGAACGGACGCAAGGAGCCGGTCTTCGCCTTCGCCAGCAAGCTGTTCCACCGCAACCTGGCGGGCCGTGGCGTCTATGTGCGGGTCTCCGATACCGACTTCTTCCTCGTCCACGCCGAGCTCGGCCGGGTGGCCGCCCAGGCCGCCTGCCTGCGCTATCTGCGCGAGATCCTGGGGCATTTCCTCGGCGACGCGGCCCAGGCCGTGGCCGGCGTCCTGCAGGTGACCGCCATCCGGCCGGGGCGGCTGGAGACGGAACCCACCGACGCGCTCGGCGCCGAGGCCGCGATGACCCGGGGCCGGCCGGGGGAGACCGCCGGCGGGCCTGCGCACCTGGACGACGAGGCCGCGGCGTCGGACCGGCTCAGCCAATGGACGACCTTCGTCGCCGGGGACGGCCGACGGCTGCGCATTTCGGCCACGCTCGAGCCCGTCTATGAGCTCAAGCAGTTCACCCGCATCGGCTTTCGGATGATCCGGCGGGTGATCGTGATGTCCACCGGCCAGGAGCTGACCGCGCGCCAGACCGCCGCCCTGGCCGCCCCCGACCTGCTACGCGCCGACCTGGCGACCATCACCCGCGGGGTCGACCGCCTGGCCGCCGAGAGCGGGCAGGAGCGCCATCTCAGCCTGATCGTGCCGGTTTCCTATTCCAGCCTTTCCAGCCAGCGCGGCCGAGCCGAGTTGGTGGCGCCGATCCGCGAAGCCGCGGCCCTGGTCAAGCTCGGTGCCATCTGCGAGATCCTCGACATCGAAGGCGCGCCCAGCGATGCCCTGCTGTCGGCCGTCGCGCAGGTACGCCCCGTGTCCCTGTTGGTCGTCGGCCGGATCACCACCCCGGTTCCTGGCGCCTTCGCCCGGCTGGCGGGCGCCGGCCTGCAGGCGGTGTCCTTCTCATGCCCCGAGCAGATGGGCGGCGACGCCGAGTTCATCGGCTGGGCGACGGCCGCGGTGGGCGCGGCCAGGAAGGTGGCCAAGTCGGTGCTGGTCTACGGCGCGGGCTCGACGCGCCGCGCCGGCGTGCTCGCCTCGCTCGGCGCCACCCATGTCAGCCTGGTCGCGGGGTAGGGGCGCCCCGTCCAGGCGGCTGCAAGACGCCCCAGCGTCAGTTGCATCGAACACAACCGGCGGTGTGCCTTTTGTTAACATGCTCAGTGCAGAATGGCGGCCGTAGACGAGCAGGTCAGAATGATCGAGTGGCGGGCATGAAGGCGGCCGCGGAGCGCGCGCCTAAGGAAGCAGCCGGCGGCCAAGCCAGCGCGCCCGGCGCGGCTTCGCGCATGGTCTCGGCCGGCCTGGAGGCCTCGCTCGAGCAGTTCAACGACCCGCAGTTGCTGGCCGACGGCAAGATCAACGTCATCTCGCTGCAATCCGTGCAGGCGCGGCTGGGGAACCGGTGGCCCTTCAAGCGCGACCAGGTCTACGGCTTCACCGACCGGGTGCTGGAACGCGGCGTCGGCGCCGACGGGGTCTACCTGCGGGTCTCCGACACCGACTTCTTCATCGTCCACCCCGACCTCAGCCGGATGGCCGGCCAGGCCGCCTGCCTGCGCTACCTTCGCGAGGTCTTGAACCACTTCCTGGGGGACGACCAGTCGGCCTCGGCCTGCGTGATGCAGGTCACGGGGATCAGCCAGGGACGCCTCGACGCCAAGCCGATGGACCTGCGCGCCGGGTCCGGGGCCGAGCCCGGCCTGCCGGCTGTCTCCGACCTGGTGCGCGCTGCGGCGCCGGACGAGGCGGACGCCGAGGCGGGCGCGGACGAGGAACGGCCGGCCGCTGCGCCGCAGGCCGAATCCCCCGCGGCCGCCCTGGAGCGCTGGACACCCTTCGTCTGCAACGACGGGCGCCAACTGCGCGTCTCGGCCACCCTGGAGCCGGTCTATGAACTGAAGGGCTTCACCCGGATCGGCTTCAGGATGATCCGCCGGGTCATCGTGGTTGCGACCCAGGAGGAACTGAACCCACAGCGCATCGCCCAGCTTTCGGCCGCCGATCTGCTGCGCGTCGACGTGGCCACCATCCTGCGCGGCATCGACCGCCTGAAGGCCAGCGGCGACGAGCAAAGTCCGCTCAGCCTGATCGTGCCGCTGTCCTTCGTCAGCCTGTCGAGCCTGCGAGGCCGCGCCGAGCTGGTCAACCACCTCAAGGCGGCGGGCGGCCTCGTCAAGATGGGCGTGATCTGCGAGATCTGCGACGTTGAGGGGGTGCCGCCCGGCATGCTGCTGGCCGCCGCCTCGCTGGTGCGGCCCTTCACCCTGCTGGCGGCTGGCCGGGTCATGTCCCCGACGCCGGCCTCGGTGCGCAACCTCACCGGCGCCGGGCTGCAGGCCGTCTCCTTCGACTGCCCGCCGTCGCTGGGCGACGCCGAGTTCGTGGGCTGGGCGACAGTCGCCATCGGCGCGGCCAAGCGCATCGCCAGGTCGGTGATGGTCTATGGCGCGGGCTCGGCGCACCGCGCCGGCTCGCTCGCCTCGCTCGGCGCGACCCACGTGAGCCTCGCCGCCGCCTGAGGCCGGCGGCCCCGCCGGCCGCCGTCAGTGCCGCATCTCGCCCTTGGCCATCATCAGGTGGTGCTGCTGGTGGTGCGCGCCTCCGGTCACCAGGCCGAAGAAGCCCAGGGCGCGGATCCTGGTCTGGGCGGTTTCGTCCCTGCCCGTGACGGTCATGGTCGCGCCGTCGGCGGTGGGCGCAGAGACCACGCGGCGGCCCTCGTCGGTCTCGCCCATGACGGTGTGCGCGGCCACGATGTGCTGGATCGACTCGCGGACCGCCGGGTCCTGGCCGGAGACGTCGAAACGGGCGCCGCCCGGCACAGGCGTGGCCACGACGCGCGCCTTCATCATGATGTTGTCCATGTCGATCAGGTGGCCGCGCAGGGTGTCGACGTCAACCTTGCTCCAGTCCGTGCCCGGGTCGGCCTGCAGCAGGTTGGAGATCTCCCCGACCGCGGCGAAGGCGGCCTGGCCGCCCTCGCGGGGCAGCACCGCGGGCTTGGCGCCGTCCATCGCCATCCCGGGCTGATGTTCCATGCCCAAAGTATGCTGATGCTGCTGGGCGGCCGCGGGCAGGGCGGCGAGGGCCAGGGCCGCGCCGACGGCGGCCAGGGTGAGACGCGACATGGGTTTCCTCCCTTTGATGCAGGGGAGGCTTGCCACGGCCCGGCCATCTCCACCATGATAGCTATCATGTCCGACCTTATCGACGCCCTGGGCGCGCTTCCCGCCCGGCCGGCCGCCCTCGCGGCCGGAGAGACCTTGTTCCGCCGCGGCGACCCGGTGCGCGCGGTCTATCTGGTGCGCGCCGGCTGCCTCCACCTGACCCGCTTCGGCGCGGACGGCGCCGCGGCCGTCATGCAACGCGCCACCGCCGGCACCCTGCTCGCAGAGAGCTCGATCTTTTCCGACCTCTACCATTGCGACGCCGTGGCCGTGGCCGATAGCGCCCTGCTGGCGATTTCCCGCAGCGAGCTGCGGACGGCGGCCGGCGCTGCGCCCGCCCTGATGGAGGCGCTCGCCCGCCACCTGGCCCGCGAGGTCCAGCGCACCCGCATCCGGGTCGAGGTGCTGTCGCGCAAGACGGTTCGCGAGCGGCTGGACGCCTGGCTGACGCTCGGCGAGGGCCAGTGGCCGGTGCGCGGGAGCATGGCGGCCGTGGCCCAGGACATCGGCGTCAGCCCGGAGGCCTTCTACCGCGAGATGCAGCGCCGCCGCCGCATCGCGCCCTGAAGCGCCGTCAGCGCCGGCCTTGGGGCGGGACGTGGGCGATCATCTGGACCTCGACGATGCCGGTGTCGCCCAGGAGCGAGGTCACCCCGACGGCCGTCCAAGCCGGGTTCGGGCCCTTCATGAACTCCGCCTTGACCTCTTCGAAGGCCTTGAACTGCTCGGCCCGGGTCCCGGTGAAATTGGGGCCATCCCAGACGTGGAAGCTGTTGATCATCGCCACGTCGTCGAAGGTCAGGCCCGCGGCCTTCAGATAGGCCCCGATGCGTCGGAAGCCGCGGCGGGCCTGGTCCTTGAAGGCGGCGACATCCTTACCCTCGTCGGGGCGCCGACCGATCACCACGCCGGAGATGTAGACCTGGTCGCCGGCCCGGCGGATGGCGGCGTAGCCGTAGTCGTCATAGGCCTGCTTGTCGAAGGGCGTGGGCAGGATCACCTCGCCGTCCCGCGTCGGGATGTGCAGCGGCGCGGGCGCCGCGGGCGCGCGCGTCTGGGCATAGGCCGCGCTCGCGGCCGTCGCGAGCGCCAGGGCCGCCATCGTCTTGCAAACCGTCCGCCGCATACGGCTCTCCTGGGTTCGAGGATCAGAGGGAGCGGGCCACCCGAAAGCCGATGTCGGTGACCCGCAGGTCGGGCTTGTCCGCCACGCGGGCCGCGGACCGGGCCACGTCCGCGGCATGGAACCAGCCGCCACCCTTGGCGACCCGGCTGGCGCAGGCCGGCGCGGTCGCGGGCGGCGTGGGTGCGGCCGCCGGATCGTCGGCGCAGTCGGCGGTCCACTGCCAGACGTTGCCGATCATGTCGAAGAGACCGAACCGGTTCGGCGGGAAGGCGCCGACGGGCGAGGTATAGGCCCAGCGGTCGCCGCCCTGGACCAGCGGGCCGCAGCAGGTCGCCGCCCCGGTGTTGGCGAGGTTCGGGTCCGCGTCCTCGCCCCAGGGCCGCGCGGTCTGGGATCCGGCGCGTGCGGCGTATTCCCATTCGGCCTCGGTCGGCAGCCGATAGGCGCGGTTCGTCCGGCGCGACAGCCATTGGACGTAGGCCGTGGCGTCGATCCATCCGACGCAGACCACGGGGTCGTTCGGCGTCTGGTTCAGCGCCACGCCGCCCGAATGCGGGTCGCGCCAGTCGCAGCGTCCCTCGGCCGGCGCGTAGCCGGTCTCGTCGACGAAGCGGGCGTAGTCGCTGCGCGTCACGTCGTAGATGGCGAGCGCGAAGGCCCGGCGAATGGTCACGCGGTGAGGCGTCTCTTCGCCCTCCTTCCGGCCCCGCTCGTCCGGGGGCGAGCCCATCATGAACGATCCCGCCGGGATCACCCGCATGGCCGGGCAGTCCGGACAGTCGCGGATCACCGCCGCCACCGCCCCGTGGCCGGGGCGGGCCTTGCGCGCCACGACGCTCGCGGGCGAGAGCGCGGCGATCGCCGCAAGGGCGGCGGCCAGGCTCGTCCAGCCGGGCCTCACTTGACCCCCATGGGGCGCAGCGCCTTCCAGGCGTCGATGAACTGGACGGCCGAGGACACGAAGGCCTCCACCTCCGCCTGCCCCTGGGCCGCGGTGGCGAGCTTGGGATCGAGCTCGCTCCAGGACCCGGTGTCGGTCATCTCCCGCGTCGAGGTGTGCTTGCCGGTCGACTTGGCCTTCAGGGCCTCCGCGAGGAACACCAGGCTGGCCGTCGGGTCGCCCGCCGCCACCTGCGGCTCGATGGCCTGCAGGTGCGCCGGATAGGTGATCACCGCCTTGCGGGCGGCCGCAAGGTCGACGAGGCCCGGCGTGAGATAGAGGGAGACGCTGGTCTCGCCCACGCCTGCGTGCCGGTCGAAGGCCCGAGGCCCCCTTTGCAGCGACGCCTTGCGGTAGGGCGCCGACGCCTCGCCCAGCTCGACCGCGACGCCCGGCGTCTCCTGGTTGATGCGATCGACGATGAACCGCACCGTGGCGGTATTGCCCGCGTGCCCGGTCAAGAGCAGGAAGCGCCGGAAGCCGTGCTGCAGCAGGCTCTGCACCGCCTCGAAATAGACCCGCTCCAGGGTTTCCGCCGAGAGCGTGATCGTGCCCGGGAAGCCCATGTGGTAGGGCGAATTGCCGGGCAGCAGGATGGGGGCCACCAGGACGTCGGTGCGCTGGGCGATCAGCTTGGCCTCCTCCGTGCTGTTGAGGAAATCCGTGCCGATCGGCCCCTGCAGCCCATGCTGCTCCAGCGCGCCCACCGGGATGATCACCATGTCGCTGCGGGCGAGCAGCGCCTGCACCTCGGGCCAGGTCATGTCGGGCAGGTAGTTCCTGACCTTGGCGGCGCGCCACAGGGGATTGGCGGGCGCCGCCGCGCTTCGCGCCTGCGCCGACGCCCCGCCCGCCGCGAACAGCAACGGGGCGCAGGCCGCGCACGCCACCACGCCTCGCAGGATGCGCCGCACGCCTGGGTGCGGGGCCTTGGGCCGGATCATGACATCCCCTCCTGGTCTGTTCGCGACGCGGAGGTCGGTAGGCGCCGCCCGCTGTCGTTCCGAAACCTTTAGACGCGACGGTCGCGTCGGGAAGGCCCGCAGAACCCCTTCCTGCCCCCGGAGATAGCGCTACAGTGCGCCCCGGCTAAGTACGTACAAGAAAGACATGTACGATCATGCTTGATACCGACCTGGCGCCCCGGCGGAAGCGAAGGGCGGGGCGCACCGGCTGTGCAGTGGAGGCCACGCTCTCGGTCATCGGCGGCCTCTGGAAGCCGGTCATCCTGTTCCATCTGCTGCGCGGGACCCTGCGCTTCAACGCGCTCTGCCGGCTCACGCCTTCCGCAACCCCGCGGATGATCACCCTGCAGCTGCGCGAACTCGAGGCCGACGGGGTCGTGCGGCGCACGGTCTATCCCGAGGTGCCGCCGCGGGTGGAATATGAGCTCACCGACCTCGGCCGCTCGCTGGAGCCCCTGCTCCTGACCATGCGCGCCTGGGGCCAGAGCTACCAGGCCGGCGCTCCGCACTGACGGCGGCGCGGAGATCCGACGGCGCCTGCCTCAAGCGGCCGCGAGCGTCAGGTTCTCGAGGTCCTCGAGCAGACCCGGCCCCTTCGGGGTCCAGCCGAGGCGGTCTCGCGTGAGGCGGCTCGAGACGGGCGCGTCCCGCAGCGCGAACATGCCGAGGAAGCCGAAGTGAGCCAACGCCTCCTCCGGGGCAATTGGGACCGCCGGGATGCCGAGTTTCCGGCCGATGACCTCGGCCACGCCGCGCATGGGCACGCCGCTTTCCCCGACGGCGTGGTAGCGGGCGCCGGCATCGCCCTTCTCCAGGGCGAGTCGATAGAGCTGCGCCACGTCGCTCACATGGGCCGCGGCCCATCGGTTCGCGCCGTCGCCGACATAGGCGGAAACCCCCTTCTCGCGCGCCACCTGGATGGCATGGCTGATCAGGCCCTGGCGTTCGGTGTCGTGCACCTGCGGCAGGCGCACGACCTGAGCCTGGTGATCTACAACCCGGCTACCGAGGAAGACCCGCGCAAGATTTCTGACGGATGGACGCGCTGAACTGAGCGGCAGGCGCGGATGTCCGCGCGCCCCGGTGGGAGCGACCGCAAGCCCGCTCGACCGCTTTGACCGACGCTGCGCGACGGCGCGGTTTCGCGATCCCTTCAATGGGAAGATATGGTGGGTGCTGGGGGATTCGAACCCTCGACCCGCTGATTAAGAGTCAGCTGCTCTACCAACTGAGCTAAGCACCCGCCGTCGCACCGGAGCTTTATCTGGGGCAGTATGGTCCCCGGCGGCGAGGGCGCGGAAAATACGCGAAAACGCGGCCTTGGCAAGGCGCATGCGGCAAGGGGGTTCCGTGGTCGATCCGAAGGCGGGCGAGGACGCGGCGGGCGCGGTGGATTTCGGCTTCCTGGAGGGCTTCGCCGCGGGCGACCGGACGGTGATCTCCGAGGTCCTGGAGCTGTTCGTGGCGCAGGCGCAGCGGCTTGCGCCCTCGCTGGACGCCGCAGCGGCCGGCTGGCGCGACGCGGCGCACACGCTGAAGGGCTCGGCGCGGGGCATCGGCGCCCAGGCGTTGGGCGAGGCCTGCGCGCGGGCCGAGGCGGAGGGCGAGGGGGGCCTGCCCGCCGTCCGGACGGCGCTGGCGGCCGCCGTAGCCGATATTGCGGCCTATCGGGCGCGCACCGAGGGCTAGATGCCCGCGCCGTTGTCGATGGCCAAGAGAGCGGCCTCGTGCGCCTGGGCCTCGGCCTCGATCCAGCTCACGAACGCCTTCACCTGCGGCAGGCGGCCCTTCGCCTTGGGGTGGACGACGTAGTAGGCGAAGTCGACCGCGGTGGCGATCTGCAGCGGCGCCACGAGGCGCCCGGCCTCCAGGTCAGCCTGCGCCAGGGTGCGCTTGGCGAGCGCCACGCCGCGGCCGTTGACCGCCGCCTCGATCACCAGGCTGGACTGGTTGAAGCGCGGCCCGCGCATGCCGTCGACGGTCTTCAGGCCGCGCGCGGCCAGCCACATGGACCAGTCCGGACAGCTGTCGTCCGGGTCCGGCGAACCGTCGTGCAGCAGGACGTGGCCGGCGAGGTCGGCGGGACTGTCCAGCGGGTGCTCGGCCAAGAGCGCCGGGCTCGCCACCGGAATGACCGTCTCGGAGAACAGCCGGCGCACCTCGAAGGCCGGATAGCGGCCGCCGCCGTAGCGGATCGCCACGTCCACCTCGCCGGCGTTCAGGTCGACGAGCTCGATGGCGGCCGAGAGCCAGATGTCCACCTGCGGATGCGCCTGCTCGAAGGCGCCGAGCCTCGGCACCAGCCACTTGGCGGCGAAGGAGGGCGGGGCGGTCAGGGTCAGGCGCCGGCCGTCCACCGCGCCGGTCAGCAGCGAGGCGGCCTCGGCCAGCCGGTCGAAGGCCTCGCGCAGCGCCGGCAGGGCGGTCTGGGCCGCGTCGGTCAAGAGGAGACCCTTGGGCGTGCGCTTGAAGAGCGCGGCGCCGACATAGTCCTCGAGGTTCTGAATCTGCTGGCTGACCGCGCCCGGGGTCACCGAGAGCTCGTCGGCGGCCCGGCTGAAGTTAAGGTGGCGCGCGGCCGCCTCGAACGCCCGCAGCGCGTTCAGCGGCGGCAGGCGGCGGCGGTGTTCCGTCGGTCGTTCCATAGAAATCCTGACAGCCCCGGCAGAAGTCCTTGGATTGCGAATTGGGGGAGCGGAGACCTATTTGCAAGCCTCGCGCGGTGTCTTGGCCCTTTTCATCGCGGGAAAACGGCGGGGCGGGCGCCAGCCCGTCCCGTTCCGGTTTGAGGTCCGGGGCCTTTAGAGAAGCTAATCATGGCGCAGCGACAGACGGGGTCAAGGCGCGCAAACGGCCTGGTGGTGCTGGGCGGCGGCGGCAAGCCCCCCGGCGCGGTCTGGCTGGTCGGCGCCGGCCCTGGAGACCCTGAGCTCCTCACGCTCAAGGCGCTGAAAACCCTGCAGAAGGCCGATGTCGTGGTGCACGACGGCCTGGTCAGCGGCGAGATCCTCGAGCTCGCGCCGGCCCAGGCGCGGCGCATCTCGGTCGCCAAGCGCAAGTCGCGGCATTCCTACAGCCAGGACGAGATCAACCGCATGCTGGTGGCCTTCGCGCTCGAAGGCCTGGCGGTGGTGCGCCTGAAGGGCGGCGACCCGTTCATCTTCGGCCGCGGCGGCGAGGAGTTGGAGGCCTGTCGCGCCGCCGGCGTCGAATGCCGAGTGATCCCTGGCGTCACCGCGGCGCTCGCGGCCAGCGCCGGCGCCGGCGCGCCCCTGACCCACCGCGGCGCGGCCCAGGCCGTGACCTTCGTCACCGGCCACGCCTCCGACGGCCGTGAGCCCGACCTCGACTGGGCGAGCCTCGCCCGGTCCAACCAGACCGTGGTCATCTACATGGGCCTTTCCCAGGCCGCCTCGATCGCCGCGCGCCTGATGGCCGCGGGCCGTGGCGGCGCGACGCCGGCGCTGATCGTCGAGAACGCCAGCCGATCGGACGAACGGCGGCGCCCAACCACCCTGGAGGGCCTGGCGGACGCGGCGTCCGCGCTCACCGGCCCGGCGCTGCTGATCGTCGGCGAAGCCATGGCGCTGGCCCAGGCGGGTGAACCGGCGCAGGCCGACGAACGCCTGCAGGCGGTGCGCGCATGAAGGCGCTCACCGCCAACCGCCTGAGCGACGGCGAGGTCGTGTTCTGGCGCCGGGGTTGCTGGGTCGAGCGGTTCGCCGACGCCGACCTGTTTGCCGACGACGATCCCGCCGCCGAGGCCGCCGAGGGCCACGCCAAGAACCAGCCCACCGTCGTGGTCGAGCCCTATCTGATCGACCTCGTCCAGTCGGCCGGCCTCTGGGCGCCGCTCAGCTACCGCGAGCGCATCCGCGCGCTCGGGCCGACCAACCTGAACCACGGCAAGCAGGCCGAGGGCGGGGCGGCGATCGCGGCCCTGATGCAAGCCCACGGCGCCGCCCGCTCCACCGGCCGCGTCGACCTGATCAAGCGCAAGTAGAGGCGTACCCATGTACCGCTACGACCAGATCGACAGGGACATGCTCGCCGACCGCACCGCGGAGTTCCGCGGCCAGGTGGCCCGCCGCCTTTCGGGCGAGCTCACCGAAGACCAGTTCAAGCCGCTGCGCCTGCGCAACGGCCTCTACCTGCAGCTCCACGCCTACATGCTGCGGATCGCCGTGCCTTACGGCTCGCTGAACCCGACGCAGCTGCGCAAGCTGGCCTGGATCGGCCGCACCTACGACAAGGGCTACGGGCACTTCACCACCC
>Ga0207695_10011704_pt1 | contig 10600 bp, 7 predicted proteins | sample KBSC54metaG_FD_184354 | JGI IMG/M metagenome (GOLD analysis project Ga0207695, IMG submission 184354) | Corn rhizosphere microbial communities from Kellogg Biological Station, Michigan, USA - KBS C5-4 metaG (SPAdes) (version 2) | ecosystem: Host-associated > Plants > Roots > Rhizosphere > Soil... | reverse complement strand
TTTTTACCCATCGCGCGCCGCAGCAGATCGGCTTCGCCGAGTGAGTAGCCGGCGAGTTTGTTCGCGATCTGCATCACCTGTTCCTGATACACGATGACGCCGAGTGTCTCTTGCAGCACCTGCTGCAGTTCCGGCAACTCGTACTCAATCTTCTTGCGCCCGTGCTTGCGATCGATGAAGTCATCGATCATGCCGCCCTGGATCGGCCCCGGCCGATAGAGCGCATTGAGAGCGGTGAGGTCTTCGATCGAATTCGGCTTGTAGCGCCGCAGCACGTCGCGCATTCCGTGCGATTCAAACTGGAACACGCCCGAGGTCAGTCCGCTATGAAAGACCTTTTCGTACGTGGTCTCATCGTGCAGCGGAAGCGCTTCGAGTTTCAGTTCCTGTGTGGCGCGGGCGCCCTCGCCCGCGTTCTTCTGCTTGATGAGCTTGAGCGTGTCATCCAGAATCGTCAGCGTGGTCAGCCCGAGGAAGTCCATCTTCAACAGGCCCATCTTCTCGATGGCCACCATGTCGAAGGCAGTGACGATTTCATCGTTCTTTGTCCGATATAGCGGGACCAATTCGTTGAGCGGCCTCGGCGAGATTACGACCCCGGCAGCATGCACGCCCGCGTTGCGGACCAGCCCTTCCAACTTCATCGCCGTGTCGATCAACTGCTTGACTTGCGCGTCGTTCTCGTACGCCTGCTGCAGCGCGGGAGACTCTTTAATCGCGGCCTCCAGCTTGATGTTCAGCGTGGTCGGCACCATCTTGGCGATGCGGTCCACGTCGTTATAGGGAACATCCATCGCGCGCCCCACGTCTTTGATTGCCGCCTTCGCCGCCATCGTGCCAAAGGTGATGATCTGCGCTACATTCTCGCGCCCGTACTTCCGCGTGACGTAGTCAATAACCTCGCCGCGCCGGTTCATGCAGAAGTCGATGTCGATATCCGGCATCGAAATGCGTTCCGGGTTCAGGAAGCGCTCAAAGAGAAGTTCGTGCTCCAGCGGATCGATGTCGGTGATTCCGAGCGCATAGGAAACCAGCGAGCCTGCCGCGGATCCACGGCCTGGGCCAACAGGGATGTCATGGTCTTTTGCATAGCGGATGAAGTCCCAGACAATAAGAAAATACCCGGAAAACTTCATCTGCTGGATGATGGCGATTTCACGTGATAGCCGCTGCTCGTAATCGCCGATTCCGTGCTTCAGTTTCCCGCTTGCCGACAGTTCGCGCAGTGCTTCCAAACGCTTCGCGAATCCCTCGCGCGTAACGTGCTCGAAATAGCTGTCCAGCGTGTAGCCATCGGGGACATCGAACCGGGGAAACGGATTGCTCACCTTCTCCAGCTTCACGTGACAGCGTTCGGCTATCGAAAGTGTGCGCGAGAGCACCTCCGGCGCATCCTTGAACACCTGGTACATTTCGTCGCCGCTCTTGACGTAGAACTCGGTGCCCTGGAACTTCATCCGGTTCTGGTCTTGCAGGCTCTTGCCGGTCTGAATGCAGACCATCACGTCTTGCGCGTGCGCATCGTCCTCACAGAGGTAATGACTATCGTTCGTCGCGACAAGTGGAAGACCAAGCTCTTTCTCTAGCCGGAACAGTCCCGGATGGATCCGGTGTTCCATCTCCAGTCCCTGATCTTGAATTTCGAGGAAGAAATTCTGCTTTCCGAAGATGTCGCCATACGTCGCCGCTGCCTGCCGCGCGGCCTCGTACTTTTCTTCCATCAGGAACTCGGCAACTTCACCCTTCAGACATCCCGACAGAGCGATCAGTCCCTTGGAATGTTCGGCAAGAAATGATTTGCTCACTCGCGGCTTGTAGTAGAAACCATGCAGTGAAGCTTCCGACGTAATCTTTACCAGATTGCGATAACCTTCTTCGTTTTCCGCCAGCACCAGCAGGTGATTGTAGGTATCGCCCTCCGGTGGCGTGCGCGCAATGCGGTGATCTTCTTTCTTGCAGACGTAGAGCTCGCAGCCGATGATCGGCTTGATTCCCGCAGCTTTCGCAGCGTTCACAAAGTGTACCGAGCCAAAAATATTGCCGTGGTCGGTCATGGCCACGGCCGGCATATTCAGCTGTTTGGCCCGCTGGCAGAGTTTCTCGACGTCACACGCGCCGTCGAGCATGGAGTAGTCGGTATGAAGATGCAGGTGAACGAATTGGGACATGCGCCAATTAGGCTTCAGCCTTCAGGTTCCGGGCTTGGGCCGTTGAGTCTCCTGGTCAATTAAACTCGCGTACATTGATTTTAATTGGCTGGAGACGAGCCGCGAAAGCGCGATTACGTTGCGGCTGTGTGGATAACCAGTCCCAAATTGTCGGTTTTGCGCAACTCTCTTATTTCCGCACCCGCGCCGGCCCTATTTGCCTCGTCAGGACGCCAGCATCCACGGTCTCACCCGATCGCGCAACAGTCTGAAAGTACAGATTGTCTCCATCGATTTCCACCAGCATGAACGTGCGGTCCCGATCGTAGCTGGTCTGCATTTGTTCGCTGCGATGGAAATCGTGGTGCTCGAGCTTTCCCGAGTCGCCTTGAATAAAGTAGTAAATGCCGTTCTGCGGCTTGATCCGTTCATAGGCGTGTTCGTGGCCAGAGAAAATCGCATTCACGCCATAGGCTTTCAGCAGCGGCGTAAGCTGGTTCCGCAAATCCAAGTCCGGGCCGTGCATCTTGCCATCGCTATACAGCGGATGATGAAAATAGCAAATCTTCCATCCCGCATTCGATGACCGCAAATTCTGTTCCAGCCACGTCAGTTGTCTTGTGTCCATGTAAGTGCTGTCCAGCGCGTAGAACTGAACGTCGCCGCGTTTGAACGTGTAGTAGCGCTCGCCATTCATGTTGAACGGCTTGTACAGTCGTTCGATATTCGGATCGTCATGGTTACCGAGCGACGCATAGAACTTCACTCCTGCATCGAGCAACGACTTGTACGGTTCTTCGAATTTGCGCTTGAAATCGCTCGCACTGTGACCTCCGTAAATGTTGTCGCCAAGCATGATTACGAAATCGAACTTCACGTCCTGCCGATATCGTTCGAGTTCTTGCGCCACTTCGAACTGTTCTTTATTTCCCGTGCCGCTGTCTCCGATCACCGCAAACCGCACCGATCCCGCATGCAACGGCAGTTTGACCGCGACCTGTTGCGCACCAGCAGAGATAGAACTTACGCAAACGCTAAGGAAGAAGAGGACGGAGTAGAACGAGCGCATCACTTTACTGACTCTGGCAGGGCGTTCGGAATATAGTCGATGACCACATTGCCTTCGGTATCACGTATCACCAATTCGCGGTCGAGCAGTCGATACTCAAGCCCATCCGGCAGGTTGGGCAAATTCAGCAGCAATGTCGGCGGGGTAGACTGCAGCGGCTGATTTGGCGGATAGCTTTGATTGATCTGCAACTCCATCTTCACTGGTTCCGCGTGCGCCAGGCTGGCACGTATCTGCTTGCCATGCGCTCCCGCAAACGATGCTGCAATCTGCTGCCGGAAATAGGCCGCAATCTGAGGCGTGAAAATCTCTCCTTGTTTTGCGCCCGCTCGCGCCACGCGAATCTTGTTTCCCATCTCCTGCTGCTTCGACACAATGTCTGCGGGATTATTGGTTGGCTTCGGTGGCGCGCCAACATGCTGCTGCCTGAAGTCGAGATACTGCTTCACCTTGGCTTCAAAGTCCGCCACGATCGTGGCGGCCGGCGTTCCTGCCGTGGCGGGCTTCTGCGCAAACGCACCGGTTCCCGTGAGCGCAAGCGCAAAACTGCAAACGACGATTTCTGCCCACATTCTCAGCATTACGCCACCGTTTTCGCCGCTTCGGCAGCAGCGCTCTCCGCGGCTTCCTTCACAACATCCTCGACCAGTTCTTTGACAGTTTCGTGAATCTGTTTCTTGTTCAGGTCCACATTCGCCTTCTTGCTAATGACCTTCGCCACCTTCTTCGCCACGGGGGTCAGCGGAATCCGCTTCACGACCTTGCGCGCTACCTTCTTGACAGCTTTCTTCGGCACCTCCTCGCGCTTTTCCTGTTCTTTCTCCGGGGCGGACGCCATCCAGTCTTCTTCGAACACGCGGCAGAGGTCCTTGACAATTGACGCGTCCCGGAAAATGACGCCGATCTCCCGCCGCGCATCCAGTTCCAGTTGCCTCAGACTCTGGCTTCCAAGAAAAGCTTGCGATCGATCTCGAATTATGGTCCGCGTGTGCAGGCGAAATCGCTTCAGTTCGTGCGACGGCAGCCGGTTGCCGTTCACGCAACCTAAAACTCGTATGTCCACTCCTGCCCGCTTGCGTTCTTCCAGCAGCCGGAGGACCGGTTTGTCGCTGATCTTTGGATCGTAGATCAGCAGCTCTTTCTTTGCCCCTTTGATGAACCGCGCCAGCTCTTTCCGCGCGTTCGCCGGACTAACTACGAAGCCGTGGTGGCTCGGCGTGTATTCCTGTCGTTTCGTGTCGGCCTCAAACAGCCGCACCGCTTCGGCCACCAGCTTAGGGTTTCGCGTCACGATTCCGAAACTCCGGCTTCGATCAATGTCCAGATGCGTGAAGTTGAACCCTAGAACGTAAAGTTCCTTGCGATCCACGATCATCATCTTGCCGTGATAACGGACCAGGTCTCCAGCAGTCCGAGCCACCGTGACGCCGCTTGCCAGGAAGTGCATTTCCAGCTTGCGCAACTTGTCTTCGCCACCGCGGTTGGTGAAGGCAATTAGCGCGTGGACAAAAAGTCCGCGCTCTACCGCGTCGATCAGCGCCCGCTCGATCTCGTCGCGATCGAAGCGGAAGATCATGATCTCCACACTTTTCTTGGCTTTTCGTATTCCTTTGACCAGGCGGTCCACCCCGTCGCCCGGCTGGATGATCAGTTTCATTCAGTCGCAATTCTCCCGCAGCTTAGATGCAGAGCTGCCGTCCTCGGTCGTGTGGGTCGGACATTCTTGTCCGACAGACCTCATACGCGACTCTAACCGGTGGAATCACCCAGCGTGGAAGCACGGTCATACAACCTCTGGCTCGAAACCCGCAACTCTGCTTTGACCTGCAACCGTGCAGGCTAGGAGGCAGAATGGTGCCAGGTAGACGGGGGGATTCGCAGATCTTTGGAAATTGTTATCTCCAGCGAAAAAGCTCTGCCCGCACCTATGGGACGACCCTCACAACCATGGGACCTGCCCCTCGGGCCGCTCAATCTGCCGCAGTCGCCTTATTCATTTTGTTCGCCGCAATACTCTCCACAGCCCAGAAGCCCGTCCTCTGGAGCGACCCTGGCGACATCCGTTCGAAGAATCTCTTCTGGGGAGCCGGCGGCGAAGATCATCAGCCCAAGCTTCCTGTCGAGTTCGAGAGAGAGGACCTGCACGGCACCAGTCCAAAGTTCGATGTCCATGATGCGGCAGGGAAGAAGTGGGGAGCAAAAACGGGCCTCGAGCCGCGCCCCGAAACGGCGGCGTCCCGTTTGCTCTGGGCTGTCGGATACGTCGCGAACGAAGATTACTATTATCCGCAGCTGCAGGTGCAGAACCTGCCCCCAACCCTGCGCCGCGGACAGCAATACCTGCGTCCCGGAGGCGCGGTCGTCAATGTGCGATTGCAGCGCCATCCCGATCACTTAAAGCGAGTAGGGAACTGGAACTGGCGGCACAATCCGTTTTACGGCACGCGCGAGTTTAACGGCCTACGCGTTATGATGGGCCTGATCGCCAATTGGGACCTCAAGGACGACAACAACGCGATCTTCGAAAATGAAAAAGAACCTGGACCTCAGGTTTATTCCGTCAGCGACGTAGGCACCTCAATGGGAACGCCCGGCAAGAGTTATAACGATCGCGTGTCAAAAGGAAACCTCGCCGTCTACAACCACACCAAGCTCATCGCCCATGCCCACAAAGATTACATCGACCTGAACTTTCCCAAGTGCCCGCCGTTCACCGAACTCTTCGAATTTGAATGGGGGTTCTATTTCCGCCAGGTCCACATGCGCTGGATCGGCAAGCACATTCCTCGTGCCGACGCGAAGTGGATTGGCTCGCTACTCGCGCAACTCACGCAAGATCAGATTCGTGACGCCTTCCGCGCCGCCGGGTATTCAGAGTTGGAGATCACGGCCTACACGGACGCCCTCCTCTCCCGCATTCACGAACTGAACTCGCTATAGCGACAGCGTACATTTCTGGCGATCATCTTTACTTGAATTATATGTCCGCGCGTTTATCGTACTTTCCTCTGTGGCGTTCCTCTGTGCACCTCTGCGTCCTCTAAGGATCTTCGCCTTCGCGTTAACTGTCACGAAGCCTTCGTCAGCTCTTCTTCCTTAAACTGGATGTTGTGCAACTCAGCATACAATCCATTCAATTTCATCAACTCTTCGTGTTTCCCGCGCTCCACAACCGCTCCATCTTTCACGACAAAAATCACATCCGCCCGCTGAATCGTCGAAAGCCGGTGCGCAATCACCACCACCGTTCGGCCTTCCATTAGCCGGTCCATCGCCTCAAACACCAGCTTTTCAGACGCCGAGTCGAGCCCCGATGTCGGCTCATCCAGAATCAGAATTGGCGTATTGCGAATGACAGCGCGCGCGATCGCAATCCGCTGCCGCTGACCTCCCGACAGAGTCATCCCGCGCTCGCCAAGCACCGTGTCATATCCTTCCGGCAGCTTTTCAATAAACTCGCTTGCATTCGCCAACTCCGCCGCGCGCACGATTTCCTGTCGCGAACACCCCGGGCGCCCGTACGCAATGTTCTGCCACACCGGCGCGCGAAACAGTATCGTCTCCTGCAGCACAAAACTCATTTGTTGCCGTAGCGACCGCTGCTGAAATTGCCGTACATCGCTCCCATCAATGGTGATGGCTCCCTCTTCAGGGTCGTAAAACCGCGGAATCAGGCTGATGATGCTGGTTTTTCCCGCCCCTGTCGGACCGACAATCGCCGAAACCTGCCCCGCCTTCATCTCCAGGCTCACGTTCTTCAGCACCGGCGACCCTTCCGCATAAGAGAACGACACATTGTCAAACTCGATATCGCCTTTAAACCGCGGGGCCTTACGCGCCCGTGCAAGGTCGCGGACCTCAACATCGGTTTGGAGAATCTCCTGAATGCGTTCATAGCCGACCGCCGCCTTCGAGTACGTGTCGGTCATTTTCGAAATTTCCTGCATCGGCTTGTACATCTTGCCGAGATAGAGAATGAACACAACCAACTCGCCCGCGGAGAGCACGTTTCCCATCACCAGCCGGGAACCGAACCACAGCACCAACCCCGTGCCAATCGCTACCACGATATCTACCAGGGGCGTCAGCTTCGCCTTCAGGCTGCGGGCGTGAAGCGAGATTTCGACCGCTTCCAGGCTTTCTTTTTCCAACCGGTGCACTTCGAAATCCTCGCGCGCGAACGCCTTCACCACGCGAATCGACGACAGAACTTCTTCAACAACCGAGGTGATCTCTCCTTCTTTCTTTCGCACTTGGCGCGAGGCCTTCTTGATCTTCCGCGTGTAGATGTACACCATCGCGAACAACGCCGGCACCACCGACAACGCGATCAGCGTGAACTTCCAGTTCAGCCAGAACATCACCGCGATCATGCCAATCAAGGTCATCGCATTGATCAGCACGCCAAGCAGCCCGTTCATAATGAACGACTGGATCGAATCGATATCAGCCGTCACGCGGCTGATCAGGTCGCCGGTTCGCTTCTGATCGTGAAAGGCCAACGATAGCCGTTGGATGTGCGCGTAGATCGCCAGCCGAAGGTCGTAACTGACCCACTGCGCGACGCTGGTGGTGAGATACTTCTCGCCAAAAGTGCAGACCGCGTCGAGCACGGCAATGCCCAGCACCGCGACGCAGGCAAATTCCAGCACGGCAATCTTGTCGGTCCCAACCAGTCGATGAATCAGGTTCATCGCCCAGGCATGGCTTTGCCGCGATCGCAGAACATCATCGAGAACGATTTTGAGGGGCCACGGTTGCAGAAGATTTGCGGCTGTTTCGCCAGCAATCGCGATAAAGCCGAGCGTCAGCGCCGCCCAATGCGGCCGCAGAAGCGCTCCTATCGTCAGCCGTTTAGGGATCTTGCGCCGCGGGGGATTCAGAACGGATTTTGTTGCCGATGCCATGGCCAGTCAGAGATGGATGGCAGAGCCGCTGGATGGAGTTGCCAGAGGAAGCGTTCGGAAGGTCTGTAGAGCAGAAATCTATTTCTTCAAGATCGGGTTATATCCATCTGCCACCAGTTTGGCGCGCGTGGCCTCAGCATCCTTGATGTCGGCAAATGGACCGACCTGCACACGGAATAGCTTGTCCGCCCCTGGAGATGCGACGAACGCTTGGTATTGATGTCCCTTCAGCGCTTCCACCAGCGCGTCGGCATCTTCCTGCTTGCTGACGGCGGCCACCTGCACTGTATAACCCGGCCCCGGCGGAGTTCCTTGCGCGGTCCCGCCGGTCTGGCCAGCCTGCTGCTGCGCATTCGGATCCGGTGTGGTCGCGGGGGACGTTTGCGCCGACGGATTCGCTCCTGCGCTTCCATTGTCCGCAGGAGCGGAAGTCGCCGCTGCCGGCGTTTGTGCCTGCGGTGCCGGGGCCTGCGTCGTCTGGTTGTTCGCTGCAGATGGCCGCGCGCCGTTCGGCGTGGCCAGCAACTCCGGTGCGGAGCGCACCGAATTCTTGCCCATGGTGAATCCCATGCCGAAGAATAAGGCGCAGAGCAGCACTAGCCCGAAGAACAGTACCAGCATCTTGCCTGTTCCCAGGGTTATCTCGGTATCGGTTTCCTGCTGCATTTGCGGCGCGCTCATTGGCGTCATAGGCATTGCAGGAATTGAGGGGTTTGGAATGCATTGCTGCGGGTTTCGAATCATTCAATGATCCGATGATTTCAATTTCCCGCTCAGTACCAAATCCCCCAACTCTTCCAACCCTATTTTGCGACCGGAGTCTCGCCTTTCGCTAGTAACTTCTGGAGTCCGGCGAAGAGGTCCACAGGTACAGGGAAAATCACGGTCGTATTCTTTTCCACGCCGATTTCGGTCAAGGTCTGAAGGTAACGTAACTGCACGCTGACCGGTTCGGTCGCCAGCAGGTGGGCCGCATCCACCAAGCGCTGGGCGGCCGCAAACTCGCCCTCCGAATGAATGATCTTCGACCGCTTCTCGCGTTCTGCCTCCGCCTGCTTGGCCATCGCGCGGACCATCGTCTCGTTCAGATCGACCTGCTTGACCTCGACGTTCACAACCTTCACGCCCCAAGGTGCAGTGTGCTGGTCAAGAATCGTCTGGAGCCGCGTATTGATCTTCTCGCGATGCGCCAGCAGTTCGTCCAGATCAAGTTCACCCAGCACCGACCGCAACGTCGTCTGCGCAAATTGCGACGTCTGGTAGATGTAGTTCGAAACCTCGACCACCGCCTTGTTCGGATCAATCACACGCAAAAAGATGACGGCGTTCACCTTCAGCGTGACATTATCTCTAGTGATAATGTCCTGCGCCGGAACTTCGAGCGCCTCCTGCCGCAGCGACACGCGCACGATGCGTTGAACCGGCGCGAACACCCCGATGAGCCCGGGGCCTTTCGGTCCTGGTCGCAAATGTCCGAGGTTGAAGATCACGCCGCGTTCGTACTCGGGCAAAATCTTGATGCAACTCAGTGCGTAGATCACCAAGATGATGATGACGACCGTTATGAAGCTGAAACCTATCTCCATCGCAACTCCCCTTTCTAATTTCGAGGTGATTGTACTGCAACGAGCAAAGACCCCACCAAAAAACGCAAATCCTCACCACAGAGAACACAGAGTCACACAGAGGAAAAACACAGAGGAGAAGCCTAACAAGAACTGCACCACCAACAGCCAGAAGAGAAAATCAGTCGTAGAGCACCTGCAATTACAATCAAGCTGCTTACCTCTGTGGCGTTCCTCTGTGTGCCGGAGCCTGCCCTGAGCGACTGAGCGCAGCGAAGAAGTCGAATGGGTGTTCTCTGTGGTAAGGTTCTCGGTTTTGCTTCGCTGGGTCTTCGCAATTACACCGAAGTCTTCTCTTGAATCCCAGCTTGCGCCGGCGTCACCTCTAACTGCAGTCCATCCACTTTCCTGACCACGACACTCTGTCCGATTGCCACTTCGCTGGTCGCAGTCGCATCCCAGAGTTCGCCGTGCACAAACACTTTCCCGGAAGGCGCCAGCGCAGTCTGTGCCGTTCCAGTCTCGCCCACCAGGCCTTCGATTCCCGTGACAACTTTGTTTCGTCTCGCGCGGAGCGCAATCGTCATCAGAAATACGGTGATAATTCCCATTGGCACACTCACCGCCAGTGCCGTCCACAGCTTCACTCGCAGTTCAGGGATCGGCGAATCCACCAGCAGCAATCCGCCCAGCACCAGCGTGGCGATCCCGCCGATCGCCATGACTCCATGCGTAGCGAACTTCGCCTCCAGCGCAAACAGGATGAACGATGAGAAGATCAGCACCACCGCAAAAAACCGGATCGGCAGCAAGTGCAGCGCGAAAATCGCTAACAGGATAAAGACGATCCCCACCGTCCCCGGCCAAACCGCTCCCGGATGATTGAACTCCGTGTAGAGCGCGAGCGCACCA
>Ga0207695_10011703_pt1 | contig 10602 bp, 8 predicted proteins | sample KBSC54metaG_FD_184354 | JGI IMG/M metagenome (GOLD analysis project Ga0207695, IMG submission 184354) | Corn rhizosphere microbial communities from Kellogg Biological Station, Michigan, USA - KBS C5-4 metaG (SPAdes) (version 2) | ecosystem: Host-associated > Plants > Roots > Rhizosphere > Soil... | reverse complement strand
CGGTGGTGCTGGTGTCGCACCAGCTCGAGCGGATCGCGTCACTGTGCACGCATGCGCTGTTGTTGGAGCGCGGCCGTGTGGCAAAGCGGGGTACGCCGACGGAGTGCATCGAGGCGTATCTCGAGAGCTCGCGGAACAGCAACCCGGCGTCGAGCCACGCGTCGGTGCTCCGCTTCGACGCGCTGTCGCTCGAGTCGCCGGTTCCGGTCCGCGCAGGCGAGCGGGCGCTCTTCCGCTTGAGCGGTTCGGTGGCTGCGGGCGGCGACGCGGAGTCGCGCGACTTTTTGCTGCGTGTGCGGGCGTTGTCCACCGGGCGTCTGATCTTCAGCGCATCGGCGCGCGATTGCGGGGCGTCGTTGCCTGCGAGCGGCGCGTTCGAGGCGGACATCGAGCTGCAGTTCAACGTGGCGCCGGGTGTGTACGGGCTCGAGCTCGCGATCTGGGATGACGAGACGCGGCGCGACGTGGTGTCGGGCCCGGGGGTGACCGTGCAGGTGGAGCACGGCGCGCTCACGTTCTCGGGTACGTCGCACCTGTTGCCGCGGGCGCGCGTGGTGCCCGCGGCCACGGCCTCCGGCGTCATCCGTTAGGCAACTGACCAGCGACCACCGTGGCGTCCCACCCGCGCGTCCGCACAGCAACCTCGACCGAAGCGGGCCGCCGCGCCCACCAGCTCGTGCGCACGTTAGGCGAGCGTCTGGAGCACACGATCCGGCCGCTGTTGAGCGGAGCCACGCGCGCTGCGCTGCTCGATGTGCCGACGCATCAAAACGTGGGCGACAGCGCGATTCACCTCGGAACGCTCGCGCTGTTGCGGCGCGCCGGGGTGCGCGTATGCTACGCCTGCAGCATCGAGACGTACTCGCGCGACACGCTGGCACGACGACTGGGCGACGGGGTCATCTTGTTGTCGGGCGGCGGGAGTCTGGGTGACCTGTGGCCGTTGCACCAGCAGCTCCGCGAGCAGGTGCTGGCCGACTTCCCGAACGTCCGGGTGATCCAGCTGCCGCAGTCCCTCCATTTTCGCGACCGCGGCGCGCTGTCGCGCGCGCGCGTGGCCTTCGGTGCGCACCGGCATCTCACGCTCCTGCTGCGCGACGATCGCAGCCTGGCCGCCGCGCGCAGCCACTTCGATGCGCCGAGCGAGGTGTGTCCCGATCTGGCGTTTGCGTTAGGCCCGTTGCCGAGGCCGGTCGCTCCGCGGGCGCGGGTGGTGTGGCTCGCGCGGCGTGACCGCGAGGCGGCGCCGCATGCGGACGCCGGCGCGCACCCCACCTTCGATTGGGCCGAGCGCCGCGGCTCACCGCTCTCGCGCGTCGAGCGTCTCGGACACCGGGTGGCGTCGGCGCACCCGCGCATCGAGCCCTATGCGCACGGCCCGTTGATGCGGTTAGGCGTGATCGCATCCCGCGAGCGCGTCCGCAGCGGCTGCGCCATGCTCGCCGCCGGCGACACCGTGATCACCGACCGCCTCCACGGCCACATCCTGAGCCTGTTGCTCGGCATCCCGCACGCGGTGCTCGACAACAGCTACGGCAAGGTACGGTCGTTCTACGAGACGTGGACTCGCGACGCGCCGATCGTGCAGTGGGCGGAGACGCCGGCGGACGCCGTGCGGACGGTGCAGCAATGGACGTCGTGACCGCGCCCGCCGCGCCGGCAGTCGATGTCAGCGTCATCGTGTGCACACGGGATCGCAGTGAGGCGCTGGCGCGCCTGCTCGAGCGGTTGGAGCATCTGGTCGTGCCCGACGGCCTGCGGTGGGAGCTGATCATCGTCGACAACGCATCGATCGACAACACCGCCTCGATGCTCGCGTCGGTGCAGAGCCCGCTGCCGATGCGCGTCCTGCAGGAGCGCATTCCGGGGCTCTCGCGCGCGCGCAACGCGGGCATCGCGGCCGCGCGGGGCGATCTCCTGCTCTTCACCGATGACGACTGCCTGCCCGATGCGCGCTGGCTGGCGACGGTCCGCGAGGAGTTCAGTCGCGCCCCGTCGCTCGACGTGTTAGGCGGGCGGGTGGAGCTGTTCGATCAGCGCGACCGGCCGACCACCACGCGGACGTCGCGCGAGCGCGGCGAGATCTCGGTGGCGTTCAATCTGGATGGAATCATCGGCTGTAACCTGTCGGTCCGGCGGTCCGCGCTCGCCGCGATTGGACCGTTCGACGTTGGGTTAGGCGGCGGCACGGGCGCGGGCGCCGGCGAGGACGTGGATTTCGTGTACCGCGGCCTGCGTGCCGGGTTGCGCGTCGAGTACTCGCCGGATGCGCTGGTCTATCACAATCACGGCCGGCGAACGGACGCGCAGGTGCGCGCCCTCACCCGCGCGTACACCGTCGCGCGCGGCGCGATCTTCTGCAAGTACGTGATGGCCGGCGATCGCGGCATTTTCCCGCGCATTCGGCAGGACCTCTTCTATCACGGGCGCGCGCTGGCAGCCGATGTGCGGGCGGGACGCTTCCCGGCGCGGGTACTGCGCCACTACTACCACCTCGGCGTCGGCGCGGCGTACTGGATCCGCCACCGCCTAACTGAATGACGGCGGGTTCGCGGCCCTGCTGCCTATAGACGGAACAGGTAGCTCACCTTCACGAAGACGCCGTCCGTGGTCCGGTACATGCCGCGCGAGAACTGGAACGCGTTGGGCTCGCTGAGCGACGTGCCGTAGCCGGCGAAGAACACCGTGCCGGGCATCGGTTTGTAGGACAACAGCACGTCGTTCCGAAACAGGTTGGACGAGAACGCGCCGAGCGGATTGTAGGCGCCGCCGACCGAATCGCGTTGGACCAGCGGCGCGCCGGTGCGCGGATCCTCGAGCGCTGCTTGGTGCTGGGCCACGTACTGCCCGATGTAGCGCAGGAAGATCGAGCGCGTGAGCTGGTATTCGACCTGCACGCGCGGGATGTTCGTGATCGCGAACTCGCTGCCGTCGCGCGCGCGCGTGAGGCGATCGTAGATCCACGAGGCGTCGAGCCGGAGGTCCGGCGTGGGGCGCCAGGCAATGTCCAGGCTGCCGGTGACCTCGCGCCCTTCGCCGGCCTCGGCGAACAGCACGGCGTCGTCGATGCCGGCCGTGGCATTGACGATGACTTTTCTGTTGGGCGAGGTGAGACTCACGGTCTCGCCGTAGAGCGTGTACAGTCCGTGGGGCAGCGTGAACGCGGCGGTGTCGGCGCCGGTCACGACGCCGTAGCCCCGGTAGGACGTGCTGTCGAATCGCTGATAGTTGTCGTTGACGGTGAGACCGATGTTCCAACCGCCGCGCAGCGTCGTGGAGGCCTGCGCCGAGTAGCCGCCCTCGAAGGTTCCGCCTAACTTGCCGAAGTCGGCGTAGTTCCAGAGCGGCGTGGCACTGAGGAAAAACGAAACCTGTTCGACCAGCGCGTCCGCTCCGCCGTACAGCGTGTATCGGTTGAAGATCATCGCGCGGACGTATCCGGTTCGGTTGACGAAGCCGCTGGCCGCCTCGAAGTTCGGGCTCACGCCCAACAGCTCGACGTGATTCCCGTAGGCCCGGCCGGTGCGGTCGCCCAGCGTGATGTCCCAGAGCGCGCCCGTGCGTCCGCCGAGGCTGTCGCGCGTCGTGGAACCGACGAACTGGAACTGCGAGAACCAGATCTTGTGCCACAACACGCGCGCGTCCACGCCGCCCATGCGATTGTAGTCGCCGCCGTCGATGCGATCCGTATAGACGAGGCCAAGATTGGAGCTGGCGCCGAGGTCACGACGCAATCGCAGTATGTTGTAGACCGGGTCGCTGCCCGTGACCGAATCGCGGGTGTCGACGGCGCCCAGATACGCGACGTTGAGGTCGCCGATCTTGCCAGTGAGCTTGGCACCACCGTTGGGCTGCACAATGTCGCGCGTGTAAATGAGCCGGTTGGGCGTGTCGTACTGGTCGAGTCCCTCGAGGAAGAACGGACGCTTTTCCGGATAGAAGAGCGCGAAGCGCTGGTTGAGCGTGACCTGCGCGACGTCGGCTTCGACCTGCGAGAAGTCGGGGTGCGCGGTGGCGCTCAAGCCGAGTCCGTTAGTCACGCCCCAGAACATGGTGCCGCCCAACGCGGGCGTCGTCGAATAGCGATAGCCGCCGTTCGCCGAGTCGCCATCCACCTTGGTCGTCGCCTCGGGAATCACGTCCATCACGAGACCCCGGTGCAAGTGCGTGAGCCCAACGAGGCGGCCGGCCTGGATGAGGAAGCTGGCGTTGGCGCGCACCACCGGAGTCCAGGTGTCCTCGTAGCCTGAGTGCTGCACTTCGCGCACGATCTGGATGCCCCACGTCTGCGGATCGAGATCCTGAAAGCGGAGGCTCCGGAACGGGATGCGCACCTCGATTTCGTAGCCCCACGACGTCACGTGTCCGCGCGATTCCCACACGAAATCGGGGTTCAAGTCGATGGTGCCGTCGAACCGCGCATTCGGACCGGAACCGCCGCCGGCCGCGCCGGCATCCTGCCCTTCGCTGCGCACGCCGTCTTCCTGCACGCCGAGCGGATTTACGGCGAACATGAATGCGCGACGGTGGTCCGAGTACGTGTCGAGCAGAATCTGGACGTTGTCGTCGGCGTCGATGTTGTCGCGGTCGGCGAGCGTTGCGCGCACCACGCTGCCGTGCGGTTCGTACGCCCGGATGCCGAAGTAGATCGCGTCGCTCGAGTACCACACGAGCACATCGGTCGAGTCGGTGGCGGGCGTGCCGTCGACGGGGCGGTACTGTGAAAAGCCGGTGAGTCTGGCGGCGTGTCGCCACACGGCTTCATCGAGTACACCGTCGACGACAATGGTGGTGTCGACGCGCGGCGGCGACACATCGAGCTGACGCGACCGTCCATCGTAGACGGCGCTATCCGATCGAGGGGTCTGGGCGGGGGCGGGAGCCGCGTTCGGCGCTTGCAGGAGCAGCGCGAACGAAAGGATAGGAATGAGCATGCGATGTCCGGACGTGGATTTTACGTGCGCGCGTCCGAATCTCCAACAGTCTCGACGCCGGCGCATGGCACTTGTCACGCTTATGTCTGTGCCGTATAAACAGGTGGCCTCGACCATTTCGTACGCTTCTCCAAGACCTATCCTTGATGCGATTCGCTCCATGCGTTGCGATCGCGGTGTCCCTCACCGCCGTCGGCGTGTCGAGCGCGCGATGCCAGGTGGACACGCGCTGGCCGCAGCACTCGATGGACCGGCCCCGACCGCCGGTCGTTGATCCTGGACCCGAGCGGCCGCCGGTGCCGCCGCCGGGGGATGCGATCGTGCTGTTCGACCATGGATCGCTGTCGGCGTGGCGTCAGCACGATGGGAGCCCCGCGCGTTGGGCAGTCCGCGGCGACTACTTCGAGGTCGAGCCTGGCACGGGCAACATCGTGACGGCGCGGGCGTTCGGCGACTGCCAACTGCACGTGGAGTGGGCCGCGCCCACGCCGCCCGCCGGGGAGAGCCAGGAGCGCGGGAACAGCGGCGTGTTCCTGATGGGATTGTACGAGGTCCAGGTGCTCGACTCGTACCACAACGACACGTACCCGGATGGGCAGGCGGCATCGGTCTACGGCCAGTTCCCTCCGTTAGTCAACGCGAGCCGACCCCCGGGCCAGTGGCAGTCGTACGACATCATCTTCCATCGGCCGCGGTTCGACGCGAGCGGCGGGGTGACGTCGCCTGCGCGCCTAACGGTGTTTCACAACGGCGTGTTGGTGCAGGACAACGTGGCGCTGAGCGGCCCGACGGCCAACAAGGAGCGGCCGCCGTATCACGTGACGCCCGACAGCCTGCCCCTCGAGCTCCAGGACCACAACAATCGGGTGCGGTATCGCGACATCTGGATTCGCCCGATCGGCTGACCAGAGGAGATCCATGCAAGCTGCAGCACGACGCAAGACATACGACGCGTGCATCGTGGGCTCGGGCGCGGGCGGCGGCATGTCGGCCTACGTCCTAACGCAGGCCGGCGCCGACGTGGTGATGCTCGAGGCGGGTGGGCCGTGGGACAACGCCACCGACTCGAAGATGTTGGAATGGCCGTACGAGTCGCCGCGGCGTGGACGCGGATCCAAGGAGCGCCCGTTCGGCGAATTCGACGGTTGCATCGGCGGATGGGACATCGACGGCGAGCCGTATACCACGGCGACCGGGACGAAATTCGACTGGTGGCGCGCGCGCATGGTGGGCGGACGCACGAACCACTGGGGCCGCATCTCGCTGCGCTTCGGTCCCGACGATTTTCACCGGCGGAGCATCGACGGGTTAGGCGACGACTGGCCGATCACCTACGATGACCTCAAACCGTATTACGACCGCGTCGACCGCCTGATCGGTTTGTTCGGCAGCGTCGAGGGGTTGCACAACCATCCCGACGGCATCTTCCAGCCGCCGCCGGCGCCGCGCTGCTACGAGCTGCTCATCAAGCAGGCCGCGGACAAGTTGCGCATCACGTGCATTCCGGCGCGGCTGTCGGTGCTGACGCAGCCGCTCAACGGGCGACCGGCCTGTCATCACTGCGGGCAGTGCAACCGCGGCTGCAAGACCAACTCGAACTTCTCGAGCTCGGGTGTGTTGATTCCGCCGGCCAAGCAGACGGGCAAGCTGACGCTCGTCACGAGCGCGATGGCGTACGAGGTGACGACGGACGGCCGCGGCATGGCGACGGGCGTGTCGTACGTCGACAAGAAGACCGGGGCCGTCGAGCACGTGCAGGCGCGCGTCGTGGTGCTCGCCGCGAGCGCCTGCGAGTCCGCGCGACTGTTGCTCAACTCCAAATCGTCGCGCTTCCCGCAGGGCCTCGCGAATTCGAGCGGTGTCGTTGGGCGGTATCTCACCGACACGACGGGCACGGACGTCGCGGGCTACATCCCGAAGATGGTCGATCACGTGCCGCACAACGAAGATGGGGTGGGCGGGAATCATCTCTACATGCCGTGGTGGCTCGACAACAAGCATCTGGATTTCCCGCGCGGCTATCACATCGAGTTGTGGGGCGGACTGGACACGCCGGCCTACGGGATCATGGGCGGCATTCACAAGTATCCGAACGCGGGCGGTTACGGGAAATCGCTCAAGGACGACTATCGCCATTACTACGGTGCGAGCGTCGGATTCTCCGGCCGCGGCGAGATGATTCCGAACGCCGACTGTTACTGCGAGCTCGATCCGATGACGGTGGATCGGTGGGGCATTCCGGTGTTGCGCTTCCATTGGAAGTGGACGGACCACGAGCTCAACCAGGTGCGGCACATGCAGCAGACGTTCCGCGCCATCGTGCACGAGATGGGCGGCGAGGTGTTCTCGCCGATGCCCACCAAGGAACACGGCTACGGCATCGCGAACGGCGGGCAGATCATTCACGAGTTAGGCACCACGCGCATGGGGCGCGACCCGGGCAATTCGGTGGTCAACGCGCACTGCCAGGCGCACGACGTGCCCAACCTGTTCGTGGCCGACGGCGGGCCGTTCGTGTCGCAGGCCGACAAGAATCCCACGTGGACGATCCTTGCCCTGGCGTGGCGGACCGCCGACTACATCACCGAGCAGCGGAAGGCAGGCGCGATATGACGGTTCACGACGACGAGCGCGAGACGGCCGAGCCCACCGCGCCTAACGGAAGCGGGATCTCCCGGCGGTCGATGCTGGAGCTGATGGTGCTCGGCACGCTCGCCACCGCGTGCAACGGCGCCGAGCGCACGGCGACCGCGGTCGGCGGCAAGGCCGCGGATTCGGCGCACACCGTGGCGGGGGCGTACCAGCCCACCGTGTTCACGCCGCACGAATGGGAAACCGTCAACGTGCTGGTCGACATCATCATTCCGCGCGACGAACGCTCGGGGAGCGCGACGGACGCGGGCGTACCGGAGTTCATGGACCGCATCCTGGTCCTCTACCCCGAGGACAGTCTGCCCATTCGCGGCGGACTGGCGTGGCTGGATCACGAGTGCGCGGACCGCTTCGGCAGACCTTTCGTGCAGTGCACGACCAACGAGCGGAACGCGGTCCTCGACGACATCGCCTGGCCGAGTCGCGCCAAACCGGAGTTCAGCCAGGGGGTGGCCTTCTTCAATCGATTCCGGGACTTCACGGCGAGCGGATTCTTTTCGAGCAAGATGGGCGTGGCCGACCTGCAATACGAGGGCAATACCTACGTCCCGCAGTGGACCGGATGCCCGCCGGCCGCCCTTCACAAACTGGGCGTCGGTTAGGCATGGCGGACGGCCGGTTGGGCATCGGGTTCATCGGGAGCGGGTTCAACGCGCGCTTCCACGTGCAGGCCTTCGCGGCGGTTCGCGATGCGGATGTGCTGGGCGTGTTCAGCCCGACGGCCAAGCACGCGGCCTCGATGGCCGAGCTCGCGCGGACGCTCGACGTGGGCCCCGCGCGGCCGTACGCGTCGATTGCGGAGATGGTGGCCGATCCCGGTATCGACGCGATCTGGCTTTCCGGGCCGAACCAGGCGCGCATCGAGAACGTCGAAGAGATCGTGGACACGATCGAGCGCGGACGCGGTACGCTACGCGGGCTGGCCTGCGAGAAACCGCTCGCCCGCAACGTTGCGGAAGCGAAGCGCGTCGTGGCACTGGTCGAGCGTGTTGGCCTAACGACGGGCTATCTGGAAAATCAGGCGTTCGCTCCGCCGGTGACGCGCGGACGCGAGCTGATCTGGACGCGCGGCGCCCGTCTCACCGGCCGGCCGTATCTCGCGCGGGCGGCGGAAGAACACGGCGGGCCGCACGCGCCGTGGTTCTGGCAGGGCCGACTGCAAGGCGGCGGTGTGCTCAACGACATGATGTGCCACTCGGCGCTCGTCGTGCGGCATCTACTCACGGAGCCGGGCCGGCCACTGTCGTCGCTCACCGTCAGGCGGGTGACGGGCCACATCGCGAGTCTCAAATGGTCGCGGCCCGAGTACGCCAAACGGCTGGCTCGCGCCATGGGGAAGGACGTCGACTATACGAAGCATCCCTCGGAGGATTTCGCCAGCATCACGCTCGAATTCGAGGACTCCGCCGGGCGTACCGTGTTAGGCGAAGCCACGACGTCGTGGAGCTTCATCGGCGCGGGCCTTCGCCTGTCGGCCGAGCTCCTCGGGCCGGAGTACTCGATGGCCTGGAATTCGTTGGACAGCGGCCTTACGGTGTTTTTCAGCCGCGAGGTTCGTGGTCGCGCCGGCGAGGACCTCGTCGAAAAGCAGAACGCCGAGATGGGACTCATGCCGGTGGTGGCAGGGGAAGCCGCCGTGTACGGGTACGAGGCGGAAGATCGCCATTTTGTGCGTGCGTTCCTCGGCAAGGAAGCGCCGCAGCTCACGTTCGATGACGGCCTGGATGTGGTCCGTATTCTGATGGCGGCCTATATGAGCGCGGAGCGCGGGAAGACCGTCGAGTTTCCGCCGCGCGGACTGGACGCATTCGTACCCCAAGTTGCCGCCGGAAGGTGGCAGCCGTGACGGCGCCGCGCCTGCGCCATATCATCGCCGCCGGTGCGCTCTCGGTGTGCATTGCTGCGCCGCGCCTGACGGCAGCACAGGCGGCCGACAGCGCGTCGTGCCTCGCCAACCAGGTACCGGCGGGCTCGGTGCAGGACACGGTCATGCTCGACATCCGCACGCTGCCCGACTCCGCGCTATCGGTCGACTACGAGCGCTTGCTGCTCGAGGGCGTAGCCGAAGAGTTCCACGCACCGACGAGCACCGAGATGACGGTGTTCAATCACTGGCGCGTGAGCGGGAGCACGACCTTCAAATTGGCGGGCGCGCAGGTCGAGGGTGAAGTCGGATTCGACCTCGACGCGAAAGGGCAGATGACGCACGTCACCTTGACATCGAGCACGCTCGAACCGGAGCTCGACGATAGCCTAACGCAAGCCGTCCGTCGACTCGCCGCGTCGGGGCTGGTTCCCGCTCCGCCCGCTGTGCCGCACACCGGTCGGGCGTATGTGCTCGTGAGCATTCGATCGGCTCGCGGACTGTCGTCGATCGTGCGACCGTTGTATCGCGAACAGGCGCAGCTCTTTCCGCTGGCGCAGGATCTGGCGGAGCTGCCCCACAACCCGCCGATCGACTATCCGATCCTGCCCGCCGAGGCGAATGTCGGCGACAGCGTCGTGGTCGATTTCGTGGTGGACGAGAGCGGGCGCGTCATGCCGGGCACGACGCGATACCTGCACGGCCACTACCTCGACTTCATGCGGGCGCTCGGCCGCGGCGTGAGTCGCTTTCGTTTTCAGCCCGCAATGATCGGGACGTGCCCCATTAAGATGCGCTGGGAGTACACGTACGTGTTCCTCACCAGGCCCAAGTAGCGATCGAGCGACGCGGCCGAAGGCGACGAATTGGTCACTCGGCGCGCATGGTGATGGCGGGGTCCGACCGCGCGGCGCGTCGCGCCGGCACCCAGCTGGCCAGTAGCGCCATCGCGGCCATGATGAACGCAAGCGCTGCCACACTCGTCTTGTCGGGTGCGCCCATGTCGGCGAGCGTGGCTCGCATCACCCGGGAGAGCGCGGCTGCCGCGGCGAGTCCGACGCCGACGCCGGCGCCGGCGAGCACCGTGGCTTCGCCGAGCACGAGCCGCGCGATCCGGCCGGCGCTCGCGCCTAACGCAACGCGGATGCCCAA
>Ga0207695_10011699_pt1 | contig 10604 bp, 10 predicted proteins | sample KBSC54metaG_FD_184354 | JGI IMG/M metagenome (GOLD analysis project Ga0207695, IMG submission 184354) | Corn rhizosphere microbial communities from Kellogg Biological Station, Michigan, USA - KBS C5-4 metaG (SPAdes) (version 2) | ecosystem: Host-associated > Plants > Roots > Rhizosphere > Soil... | reverse complement strand
TCCTAAATTCGCGCCCATGGACGATCCGCGCCCCGCTTCCATTCATTCCTTGTCGCGCCATGGCCTTGGGCCCGCGCAACCCGTGAAGGCGCGGCCGCCGCGGATCAACCGCGCCATGCGGCCGGAGGATGCGTTCCGTGCCATTCTGTCGGACTGTCTGGCGCAGATGACCGCCAATGCCGCGACCTTGCGGGCGGGGCGCTCCGTCGAAGGGCTGCATCAGTTGCGCGTGGCGCTGCGGCGGCTGGAAGTGGTGCTGAAAGCCTTCGGAGAAGAATTTCAGCAAGGCTGGCTGGACGATCTGCGCGGCCGGGCCAAGATTCTGTCCAGCCGCCTGGGGCCGGCGCGGGACCTCGATGTCTTCATCACCCAGCTTTTGGACGCCCCCGCCGAGGAAGGCGATCGCGAAGCCTTTGCCAGTCTGCGCGACCGCATGGAAGAGATGCGCGCCCGCGCCTGGAAGCAAGCGGTGGATTGCGTGAACGGCGCCGATTTCGGCTTGCTGGCGGAAGATATCGCGGGGTTGGCACATTCGCGTCTGCCCATGGCCCCCGACACAAGGCTGGGCCGGGTGGCGGCGCGGCTGCTGGACCGCCAGCAGAAGCGGGCGGTCAAACGGGGACGCAAGGCCAAAAGTTGCGAAGAGGGCGATCTGCACCGGTTGCGCATCGCGCTTAAAAAACTGCGCTACACCGCCGAGTTTCTTTCGCCGCTCTATCCGAAAAAAGAAGTCCGCCGTTATGTGAAGCGGCTGCGCGGGCTTCAGGAACATCTGGGCGCGATCAACGATATCGCTCATGTCCGCGCCACCATGACGGCGATGCTGCGGGAAACCGACGGCAAGCGCGCCCATCCGGGCGAACGCTATGCGGCGGGCTTGGTGGTGGGCTGGTATCGCGCCCGGCGGCCCCGGATCGCCCGGCAGGCGCTGAAACGCTGGACGCGGTTCCGCAAGATCACGCCGTTCTGGGAATAAGATCCACATTCAAGGCGTGCAGGCTGGGCACGCCTTCGGATGTCAGATTCAAAATCAGCACCTTGGACACATCCAGGTCAGGCGGCATCGGCGTTGCCATGTTCCATCCCGTCGCCAGGGTATAAGCCGCGCGCAAGACGCCCAGATGCGCCACCGCGATGGCGTCACGGTCCCCGCACGCGGCATCTTTCAGGAACGACGCCACCCGCGCATGCAGTTCGGCGGTGGATTCGCCGCCCGGTGGCCGGAAGGCATCGCCCTGCTCGGACCCCGCGCGGCGGAATGCATCCTCGCCGTCACGCGCCAGGATGGCGGCACGACTCAAGCCTTCCCAGTCGCCCCAATTCTGCTCCATCAGCCGCGCGTCCCAGACCGCGTCGGTGAGGCCCAAGGCTTCGGCGGTCTGGCGCGCCCGGCGCGAGGTGCTGACAAACACCCGTGCTTCGCCAAAGGGCGGCGGCGGCAGAAGCCTACGCATCTTCGCAATGCCTTCATCGCTCAGGGGAATGTCGGTATGGCCCTGGATGCGGCCCTGCGCATTCCAGAGTGTCGGACCATGACGGAGCAAGGCAAGTCTCAAACCTCAAGCTCCACGATTACCGGCACATGGTCGGAGGCTTTCTGCCAGCCGCGCATCTTCTTCAGGACGGTTTGCGATTTCAGTGCGCCCTTCAATCCGGGACTGAGCCAGACATGGTCCAGACGGCGTCCGCGATCCGATGCTTCCCAATCGGCGGCACGATAGCTCCACCAGGAATAGATTTTCTGGTCCGGCGGAATGAAGGCACGGGTAGCATCGGTCCAATCGAACGCAGCCTGCGCTTCGCCCAAGAGCCGCGTTTCCACCGGCGTATGGCTCACCACGTCCAAAAGCTGCTTGTGGCTCCAGACGTCGTTTTCGAGCGGCGCTACATTCAGATCACCCACCAGTACGAGGGGATTTTTGCGCTGGGCTTTGCGCTTGCCGAAGAAATTCTCCATCTCACCCAGGAAGTGCAGCTTGTGCGCGAATTTGTCGTTCTTGGCCGGATCGGGAATGTCGCCGCCCGCGGGGACATAGAAATTGTGCAGCTCCACGCCATTCTCGAAGGTCACGCCCATATGCCGGGCATGGCCTTCGCGGCAGAAATCCTGGGTCCCGGTCTTGTGGAAGGGCAGGCGCGAGATCACCGCCACCCCATGATAGGCCTTCTGGCCGTGGATGGCCTGATGCTCATAGCCCAGCTTCGCCAGGGGCAGTTTGGGGAAGAGCTCGTTGATCACTTTGGTTTCCTGCAGGCACAGCACATCGGGCTGATGCTCCCTTAGGAAGCGGGTCACCAGATTGATCCGGTGGCGCACCGAATTGATGTTCCAGGTGGCGATTTTCACAGGATGCAACCCTTCCATGCTGCAATTGCACGATAAGCGAAATTCTGAGGGAATTCAGGGAATATCATTTTAAAACAGTATGTTATCTGTTGGTATGACGCAATAATGTTGCGCAATGTTAAAATAATCTTCTCTTGTTTTGCTCCGTATACTGCCCATATTGCAGTGCAGCGTAGAGTTCCGGAGTGGTTTTGGGACCGCGCTGTCGAAGGAGTTTTTCATGAGCGTTCTTTCCAACCCCGTCGAGGCCAACAGCTATTTCGGCAGCTTCATCGTTGAATCGCTGAACGGCACCCTGATCGTGTTAAGCGCCTTGCTGGCGCTCGCCACTGTGGCGGTTGTCGCCTGATGCATCCAGCGGCCAACGGGCTTTCGGGCTGATATCGAGCGGATCGCATTCCCCCAGCGCGAACCGCTCCAGCCCGGCCCAGGCGATCATGGCCGCATTGTCTGTGCAGTAATGGGGGAGCGGAACACGGAATTCGAACCCGTGATGGCCCGCCAGCTTTGCAAGCGCCGATCCGATGGCCGCATTGGCGGCAACCCCGCCAGCGACCACCAGGGTCGGGCGTGCGGCATCGGGAAAGTCCTCGCGGAAACGCGCCAGGGCGTGGGCGGTACGATCCCGCAATATGTCGATCGCCGCCGCCTGGAACGATGCGCAAGCGTCATCGATATTCACTTGGTTCTGTGTCACCAGCTGGCGCACCGCCGTCTTCAAGCCCGAAAACGAAAAATCCGTCCCGGCCCGTCCCAGCAAGGGACGCGGCAAAGAATAGGCTTTGGGATTGCCCCGCATTGCATGACTTTCGACATTCGGTCCGCCGGGATAGGGCAGACCCAATATCTTCGCGGTTTTGTCGAAAGCCTCGCCCACGGCATCGTCCATGGTGGTGCCGTAGAGCCGATACTTTCCCACATCCGCCGCCGCCAGCAATTGGCAATGGCCGCCCGACACCAAAAGCAGCAGGAAGGGAAAATCCACACCGTCGGTCAGCCGCGCCGTCAGCGCATGGCCGGCCAGGTGATTGACCGCGATCAGCGGCTTGCCGCTCGCGAGGGCCAGCGCCTTGGCCGTGGTCAACCCCACCATCACGCCGCCAATCAGGCCCGGGCCTGCCGTGGCGGCGATGGCATCGACGTCGTTCAGGGAAATGCCGGCATCGCCCAAGGCCCGTTCGATCAGGCCGTCCAGGATTTCCAGATGCGCGCGGCTGGCGATTTCCGGCACCACGCCGCCATAGGGCGCATGGGCCTCGGTCTGGCTGAACACCACATTGGACAGGATTTCGCCTGGCCCCGGCGGCAGCCCGCGCACCACTGCGGCGGCGGTTTCATCGCAGCTGGTTTCCAGGCCTAGTATCGTCAGGGTGTTCAAATTCTATGCGTCCCGTTATTAGCCCTTCCTCTAGACCAGCGGCGGCAATTGCGAAAGTGATGCAGTGATATGCGGATTCTTGTGACCCGGCCTGCGGAAGACGGCGCGGAAATCGCCCGTCTTTTGACGGATATGGGGCATGAGGCCTTGCTGGCGCCATTGCTGACCATCCGGATATTCGATGGCCCGAAGCTGACTCTGGAAGGTGTGCAGGCAGTGCTGGCGACCAGCGCCAATGGCGTGCGCGCCTTGGCGGCGCGCAGCGATGTGCGCGATGTATCCCTCTTTGCGGTGGGACCGCAGACCGCCGAGGCCGCCACGCGGGCCGGATTTATCCGTGTACGGAATTCTGTGGGCGATGCGGCGGCATTGGCGGATGCTGTTTGCGGCTGGGCCGATCCCAAGGCGGGCATATTGCTTCATGCGGCGGGCGCGGAAAGCGGCGGCGGGTTGGCCGAAGGGCTGGCGGCGAAGGGCTTTGCGGTCCGGCGGGAAATCCTCTATCGCGTCGAAGCCGCGGCCCGGCTGCCGGACGCCGCCATCCGCGCGCTTGAAGAAGGCTCGGTTCAGGCCGCTCTGTTTTTCTCCCCGCGCAGCGCCGAGATTTTTGCCGACCGGGTGGCGCAGGCTGGGCTTTCCACCGCCGGGCTGCTGGCGGTCTGCATCAGCGCCAAGACGGCTACGGCCCTCCAGCCCCTGCCATTTCTAGGCATAAAAATCGCGGCGGCTCCCAATCAGGCGGCGGTTTTGGCCTGCCTTTAAGCGCTCCTTAAGGGTCACGGATGCAACCTGAAATTGTACTTACTGCCGTGATACTTCCCCTTGGTTGGCCCCGGACCTCCCCCGGCACCCGGAAGCCGGCCCAGCCTGGAGCGGGTGACGAAAGCCTCGTCATCCGCTCTTTTTTTGGCGGAAATGGTGGCCACCCCGGTCTTGACCTCCTCTGCTGCAGCGCCACACTTCCCCCATGCAGGGCGAGGTGCTGGCGAACACCGAAGATTTTGGCGGACCCGATCCGGTGACAGGCCCTGCGCGGGCGGCGCTGGCAGGCAAGGACGCGCCCTACGCCCGCTACGATCTGGGACGCGCCTATGATGAAATGTTCGCGCCCGATGGCCGGCCCCGGCCGCCCTATATCGCGCTCGATTCCCGTCTTACCAGCCTGGCGCTGGAAGAGTTGGTGCGCCGCCAGCAGGCTTGCGAGCAAAGCTTCCTGCATCAGGGCATCACCTTCACCGTCTATAACGACAATCAGGCGACCGAACGCATCATTCCCACCGACCTCCTGCCGCGCATCGTCACCGCGGGCGAATGGGAACGGATCGAGCGCGGCCTCACCCAGCGCATCACCGCGCTCAATCTTTTCCTGCGCGACATTTATGGCGATGGGCGGGTGCTGAAGGACGGCATCGTGCCGCGCGAGATGATCTATGGCTCCAAGCATTACCGCCGCGAGATGCGCGGGCTGCCGGTGCCGCACGGGTCTTACGTCAATATCTGTGGCAGCGATCTGGTGCGCGACGAAGCGGGTGATTTCGTGGTGCTGGAAGACAATCTTCGGGTGCCATCCGGCGTATCCTACATGCTGGCCAATCGCGATGTGGCGCGGCGCGCCTTTCCCGGCGTCTTCCGCAGCATGAATGTGCGCCCCATCGAACATTATCCTTTGGAGCTGCTGGCCACTCTGCGCGCGCTGGCGCCGTTCGAACAGGACGTTTCCATCGCCATTCTGACGCCGGGTGTTTTCAATTCCGCCTATTTCGAGCATGCCTTTCTTGCTCGCCAGATGGGTGTGGAGCTGGTGGAAGGCCGCGATCTTCTGGTCAACGACAATGTCGTCTACACCCGCACCACCTCAGGCCTGAAGCGGATCGATGTGATCTACCGTCGCATCGATGACGATTTCGTCGATCCCTTGATCTTCCGCGAAGATTCGTCGCTGGGTGTCTCGGGCCTGTTCAATGCCTATCGCGCGGGCAACGTGGTGATCGCCAATGCACTGGGCACCGGCGTCGCCGACGACAAGGCGATCTATGCCTATGTGCCGCGCCTGATCCGCTATTACCTGTCCGAAGAACCCATTCTGGACAATGTCGAGACCTTTCTCTGCCGCGAGGAGAAATCGCTGGGGCATGTGCTGGCCAATCTCGACAAGCTGGTGGTGAAGGCGGTGGGCGAGTCCGGCGGCTATGGCATGCTGGTGGGCCCGCACGCCTCACAGGCCGAACGGGATGCGTTCGCGGAAAAGCTGAAAGCGGATCCGGACAATTACATCGCTCAACCGACCATCCAGCTTTCCACCGCGCCCACTTTTGTCGGCGATGGAGTCGAAGCGCGGCATGTCGATCTGCGTCCCTTCATCCTCACCGGCAACGAGACCAAGATCGTGCCCGGCGCGCTCACCCGCGTGGCGTTGAAGCGGGGCAGCCTGGTGGTGAATTCCTCGCAAGGCGGCGGCTCCAAGGACACCTGGGTGCTTTCAAGATGATTGGCTTTCGATTTGCCGATTCAAACCGTCCAGCCAACGCCAAATGCCGCTTGCGGCAAATCGAAAGCCGGGCCCGATGAGAGCGTTTCGATGCTGAGCCGGGTCGCCGACAGCCTTTACTGGATGAGCCGCTATGTCGAACGGGCCGAGCACACCGCCCGCGTGATGGCGGTGAAACTGGAATCCCTGGTCGAGCAGCAGCCCGAGGATGCCCGTGCCTCCTGGGCGCGTGTGGTCGAAGCCTTGCAGGACGCGCATTGGGACGATCTTCCTCAGGACGCGGCCAGCATCACCAAAAGACTGGTGTTCGACCGCGAAAACGAATCCTCTCTGCTCGCCTCGCTCGGCTTTGCCCGCGACAATGCCCGCCAGGTGCGTGAGGCGCTCTCCAACGAAGTCTGGGGCAATCTCAACCGGCTTTACCTGCATCTGTCGGGCGTGCATGCCGATGCCATCTGGGTCCATTCGCCCGCCATTTTATTCCGCGATGTGCTGGACGAGATGCAGGCATTGGAAGGGGTGACCTATTCCACTCTCAGCCACGGCGAAGGCTGGTATTTTCTGGAACTGGGAAAATATATCGAGCGAGTCCAGCTTCTGGGCCGGGTACTGGATGTGCATTTCCGCCAGGGCGGGGTGACGCCGAAATATTTCGACTGGCTGGTGCTGCTGAAATTCTGCACCGCTTTCGAACCCTATACCAAACTCTATACCGCTTCGATCCGGCCGCAGAAGATCGCTGAATTTCTGCTGTTCGATCCGGAATTTCCCCACTCCATCCGCTTTTCCATCGACAAGATGACAGAAGCTTTGGCGCGGGTCGCGCCCGGTGCACCGCCTGCCCGTCGTGCTGCGGTGGAGCGCCTGGCGGGGCGGCTGAAAGCCAGCGTGGATTTCGGGCAGATCGACGAGCTGATGTCGGGCGGCATCGCGGTATTTCTCAGCGACGTCACCCGCCAATGCGAGAAAATCCACGAAACGCTATTTGCGTCCTACATCACGTATGGTGCGGAGACTGTCCTTTGACCCCCTCCGCCCTTCGCATCGCAAGCGCTGCTGCGGGCACCTCCCCCGCCAGTGCTTCGCACGCGAGGAAGGCGGGCCTGCGCCAAGGCGAGAGACTTTGATGTTCTATTCCATCCGCCATGTGACGCGTTTCCGCTACACCTCGCCGGTCCGTGAATCGGTGATGGAACTCAGGATGCAACCGCGCTCGGAAGGCCCGCAGACCTTGCGCTCCTTTCAGATCGCCACCAATCCCCGCGCCCAGCTCTATGCCTATACCGATCATCTGGGCAACGCAGTCTATCACTTCAATCTGCTGCGCGAGCATGAGGAATTGCGCATCGAAGTGCAGGCGGTGGTGGAATTCGCCAGCTTCACGACGCCGCCGGAGCGGCTTGGTGACGAAGAATGGAAGGGGCTCGATCCTTCCCGGCTCAGCGACGATCATTTCGACATGCTGGGCGCGTCCAAATTCTCCCGCCCCTCGGCCGATCTTTTCACCTTCATGAAGATCGCGGACATCGAAAAGCCGGTCGGCGATCCCTTGACCGCGATGAAGACTCTGAACCGGGCGATCTATGATTCCTTCGAATATGAATCCGGTATCACCCAGGTCCATTCGCCTATCGAAGTCGCTTTGCGGGGGCGTCAGGGCGTCTGTCAGGATTTTTCCCATGTCATGATCGCGGTGGCGCGCCAATGGGGCATCCCGGCGCGCTACGTCTCCGGCTATATGTATCATCGCGGCAATCGCGACCGCTCCGAGGCCGACGCCACCCATGCCTGGGTCGAAGCCTGGTTTCCCAGCCTGGGCTGGGTCGGGTTCGATCCCACCAACAATGTGCTGGCGGAAGAACGGCATGTGCGTGCCGCGGTGGGGCGCGATTATGCCGATGTCCCCCCCACCCGGGGTACTTTCAAGGGCCTGGCGGAGACTGAATTGTCCATCGCGGTCGCCATCGAGCCCACCCAGGCGCCGGTGCGGCATGAAGACTTTCTCAAAGTGGCGCGTCCGATGGTATCCACCGCCACGCCCTCCATGCCGGAACGGCTTTATCACCAGCAGCAGCAACAGCAACAATGACCAAGCGGCGCAAACGCGAACTGGAAGGCACGTTGGAAGTGGAGGGGTTTCCGCTGCGCTGGAGCCTGCGCAGCGAGCAGATCTGGGATCCCCATGGCGAGCATCTGGGCCTGCGCCTGTCGGTCGAACGGATGGACGAGGCGCACCGCGAACTGATCCTGGAATTTCCCTTCAAGGAAATGCCCGGCGGCAAGACCGAACGCCCCGACGTGGATCGCGAAGGCCTGGCCGATGTCATCCGCCGCGCCATTGATGCGGGCTGGAAGCCCAAATCTCGGGGCCGGCCCTTTACTTTCCAGGTCTAGAGCGTTTTCGCGTTTCAACGCGAAAACGCTCTAGACCTTCTTGTTTTGTCGCAGTTCCGGACGAAAAACCGCTATACACTTTTCCTGGAACCGCTCCGCTCAGCGCGCGAAGTCCGAAAGCGCGGCGCTGACATCCGGCATCAGGGCTGCCCAGTCGGCGAAGTTCTTGGGCGTCATCACCCGCGTGTCCGCATACCAGGGATATTCGTCGGTCCCCAACTGCGGCCAGGTGCGGCCGGCGGCGAGAAACCAGACCTTGGCGCCTACGCTGGCCGCCGTGGCGGCGGCAGCGGTCGGCGCCGACAGGACCAGATCCAGAGCCGCGCACAGGGCGGCGGTTCCGTCGATATCGTTGCGCAGATCCAGGCCTTCGATCTGGTGAATGGTGACGCCATGCATGTCGCGGGCGCGGGCAATTTCCTCGGCGCAGTCGCCATATTGGAGATTGATGAAGCTGACACCTTCGGTCTTCAGCAGCGGCGCCCAGCCATCGATCGGGCTGAAGTATTTGGCGCGTTTGGCTTCCAGCATCATCGACCGCCAGCAGACGCCGACTTTCTTGCCGGGAAGCTTCGACAGTTGTGCCTTGAATTCCGCCACGCGCAGCGGATCGGGGATGAGGAACGGCTTGTGCGGAAAATCCGAAAGCGCCTTGCGATAGACCGGCAAGGCCGAGCCCATCGGCGCCCACATATCCGGTTCGTTGCCGTTCGACGCGAACGGAATCAGGCGCAGCGCCTTGTTGCCGTCCTTGTCGATCAGGGTGCGGTCGTCATAGGTGCCGACTTCGGCTTGCGGGAAACTGCGCTGGAACAGAGTGACCAGACGCGGATCGACCGCGATCTGCAATTTGCCGTCCGGTCCCAGATCGCGGATCACATCCGGCAGGATATTGGCGAACATGAATTCATCGCCCAAGCCCTGTTCGCCCACCAGGAGAAGCTTCATCCCTTCCACCGGCTCGCCGTTCCAGCGCGGCGCCTTGATCATGTGGTGGAAATAGGCCCGGAAACGCTCGCTGTTGCGGATCTCATATTCGCGGAAGCCTTCTTCCAGCTTGCCCGCGCCGATCAGGCAGATGCTGCGGGAGTGCCGCGATTCCATCCGTTCGCCGGGATCGACCGCATACTCCAGTGCCCGGTCGTAATTCTCCAGCGCTTCCTCGAGCTGGCCCAGATGCTGATAGGCATAGCCCAGATTGTGATAGCCGCGGGCAAAGCGCGGCTCCAGCCGCACCGCTTCATTATAGAAGGTCAGGCTTTCTTCGGCGCGGCCTTCTTCGGCCAGCACCGTGGCCAGCGAATTCCACAGGATCGCTTCTTCCGGCATGCGATAGATCGCGGCGCGCAAGGTCTCGATCGCCATTTCGGCGCTGCCTAGGTCATATTGAACGCTGCCCAGATTGTTGTAACCCAGCGGCGATTGCGGGCAGGCCTCGACATAGAGCTGGAACATGCGGGCCGCGCCTTCGGTCATCTTCAGATTCCAGGCGGTGAGGCCCAGATTGATCAGAAGCTCCGGATCGTTGGGATCCAGCTCGAAGGCGCGCTCATACGTCACCAACGCTTTATGCAGATGCCCCATCCGTTCCAGCGCCATCGCCAGAACGTGAAAGGCCTTGGCATTGCTGGGATCCATCTCGGAGGATTTCAGTGCCCATTGGCCGGCGCGCACGATTTCACCCCGGCGCCATGCCTTGATGCCGCGTTTCAAAAGCAGATTAGATCGGTGACGGGCGATTTCGGCGGCGGCTTCGTCGGTCAGCCGTTCCAGCCGATCCAGCGCTTCCATGCGGGCGTCGACGCCGGTTAACGAATCGATACTTTTCAGAGTTGCGGCGCTGGCCATCGGGTGCGTTTTCCGGCTGAGAAATCGGCGGCCATCAAAGCCGCTTATGTTTAACCGCACGTGAACGATAAGCTGCAGACCGACAGGTTTTTGTTAACCCTGCCGCGATATGGTCACACTCATTGGACAGGCAAGGACCCCCCCCCGCA
>Ga0207695_10011698_pt1 | contig 10604 bp, 4 predicted proteins | sample KBSC54metaG_FD_184354 | JGI IMG/M metagenome (GOLD analysis project Ga0207695, IMG submission 184354) | Corn rhizosphere microbial communities from Kellogg Biological Station, Michigan, USA - KBS C5-4 metaG (SPAdes) (version 2) | ecosystem: Host-associated > Plants > Roots > Rhizosphere > Soil... | reverse complement strand
GAATATCCGGCACCGTTAAAGACGCTGCAGACCGGCCAATTCGGGATGTAGAAGTAAGTGTTGATGGAACGCCCTACTTTGCAAAAACAATTAATGATGGCAGCTTCGAAATACCGATACCGGACTATCATTTCGGTGACCGGATTACACTAATTACTTCTAACCCCGCTTATGAGGATAAAGCAAAACAATTTGAAATTGAATCAGGCGAAAATAATATTGAATTTGTATTAAACCCCATACCAGTCAATACTGCTAAACCCAAAAGAAAATGAGAACAACTATTTTTATTACTGCTCTGTTCACATTATGGTACGGTGCAGGCACAGCACAAGATGTTATTATTAAAGGCACACTGCGTTGCATGAATAACGGAGTTGCTACATCCACCAGGGGCGCAATTAACATCATTATTATTCCATCATTTAATCCAAAGGCTGCTGTAGCAACTACTACAACGCCGCAGGGTTTTTTCCAGGTAAACACGGGCTGGGATGCCAGGGATTTGAAAGACAAAGATGTTTCGTTGTATATCGTTACAAAATGCAGCAGTTGTAAAAGGGTGGAGCGTATTTTTATTTCCGAAGATCTCGATAAACGAAATACAGATCCGACTAAACTGTATGTTACTGTAAAAGGTTGGAAGCTATTAGAGAATTGTCAAAACGCTGAACTTCCGGATATAATATCGGAGCAATTGCTGGATTCTGCACATCGACTGCCACCCGAAGATATTAGCGGCAAAGCACCGGGCAGTCCTGCGCTGGCGCCTGTATCTTTTATTAATTTATTTCAGAAGCTGGTTACTGCAGCTGCTACTGCCAACGTCGGCTTATTTAAAGTAACTGCAATTTATCCGGGAAAGATTAAGTATGGGATGTTTCTTCATTCTTCTCCCATGATTAATACTGACAATACTGGTTTCAATTTTGCACCTTCGCGTAATATTTCAGAAGCTGAGTACTGGAATGCGTCTGCTATTGCCTTCACCGGTAAACCAAACAACGTTAGCTTGCTGGCTAATTTTAAGAATAATATTAAATTATCTGGTTATTACCAGGTCGCTAAACAATTTTATGTAGGGGTGGGTGGCATTTACACAAAACAAGATCAGACAAGGCCAATAGATGTGATTGGCATAGGTGCTTCCAGTAGCGGAAATATTTTCAACGGGGTAAATCACCAGGAAAAGTTAGAAGAGTTTGCAGCGTTTGTAGCTCCTGTGTATAAAATAAATAATAAGGCAAGCGTAGGGGTAACTATCAAATCTATTTGGCAGAAATTTAATAACTCCCATCTCGTTTCGATGGAACAGGACGGCAGCGACAATACTGCTTATAACTTCTTTATGGATGATAGCATTAAAAAACAAAGTATTGATGGCGATGTATCCTTCAGTTATAAAATAAACAGTTTTCTTCAGGCAGGCGTTTCCGTTATGAACGTTGCGGGCACCAAGTTATATGCGGATCAGTTTGTTCCCGATTCGGCTAATCAGAAATATGTCAACCAGCGGGCGTATGGTGTTGGCTTGTGTTACAAAAGAGGCCGGCTCAATGTAGGCGCTGATGCCTTGTTTACTGATAACGAATTTTATGATGCTTCCTTAGGTGTAAATTACGTACCGTTTAACAACGGATTGATTGCTGCAGGTTATGCATTCAAACAGCAAAGCTTCTCGGTTTCATTTAAATTAAAACATTTCAAGATTGCCTACATCTATGATAATAACCTCGTCATAAATGAGGTGAGAGTTTCAAAGAATAAAGTCTTTGACGGAAAGATATATTCAGGGTTTGTATTTGATTTTTAATTAGATCATCCCGGCTATACTCCTCTCACCAATTCAAGTTTGTGTTCCTTTATCGTCCTGATGGTTCTGCTGAATGGTAACTTATTTAGATTTGTTTTCCATTGCTGATTTAAAAAATTTACCACTTGCTGTGAGGCTATAATCCCACGAACTTAATAATTGTGGCCCCCATTCAGGATCAAAATCCCAGGCCAGCCAGCCTATGCCATTGCTTTCAAGATATTTGGTAATACGTGTTCCATAATTTTCAGCCCCGTCTTCGGGGTCGCCTTTGCGAACAGTAAAACCTAATTCTGTTGCAATTATCGGGTAGCGTTGTGCGGCGAAACCAAAATCTTCTTCCCATTTCGGTTCCCAGGGTTGTGGGCGTTTATTGGGGTAGGGATGCGTTACATAACCGATTCCAACAGCATTGATAGGCTCTTCACGCAGAGGCGTTAAATCATAAGCCCAATCAAATCCTGCTACTAACGGTATTGTCTCGGTATCGAATGACCTGATTAAGCTGATCATATTTTCATTTATCTTTTTCCATTCCGTCCAGCTAATGTTACCCAATTGTCCGCGATACGTAGTAGGCTCATTAAACAATTCATAAAAAGCAACCGTATTGTTTCCGGCAAAGTGTCTTGCCATCGTTTGCCAGAATTCATAAGTTTCTTTTCGTGTAGTATTATACATAGGGTTTTGGAAAAGTTCCATTTCCAGGTTGCCAATGGAATGCCAGTCAATATCAACATACACATTGAGATCAGTACACCAGCTTACTGCGGAATCCAGCAGGGTAAGGTATTTCAGCGGAGTGCGTTCTCTCCACGCAGCGGGATGTACGGGAATGCGAACCAACATTACACCCATGTCCTTTACTTTTTCAAATAGTATTTTATTCCAGTGACCCTCATGGTCTATCTTATCAGGATCGGCGATAGAAACCCCGCGAAATAAGACCGTATCTCCTTTTGCATCTATGAATTTGTTTCCCTTTACAGAAATCAAAGACATCAGCTTTGCTTTTGGATTTTTTGCAAACCTAAAAGGGTAACCTTCTTTCCACCAGGAGCGGTTGCTATTGCCTGCTGTATTTTGCGGGTACGAGTGCAATAAACTAACGGTTAGTAATAGCAAAAGTAAAGAGCGCCTCATATTTTTAAATTGACAAGACATGATGTAGTTATTTTTAGGTAAAGGGTGGCCAGATAAAATTATGATTAAAGTATCTATCTTGACTGGATAATTAAATTCCAAATTTGAATGTAAACTTTATTAAACAGCATTGGCTTGGCATCCTCACTATTTCAAGTCCAATCAGCTTTTTATAAAAATATTTACTTTATACCGTAAATAGTAACTTTCAATCCTTTCATTTTTAAATTGATCGGCGTTCTTACATTGAATAGCGCCAGTTCAAAAACTACGTTATTGTAATTCCTGTAATCATCAAGCGTAAACATATCGTTCGTAGAAACATGGTTCCAGCTTTTGGGTTGGTAATCGTTTTTGGTCATCAACACAATGTCCCGCTTACTCCAATAAAGATACTTTTTATTCACACCATTTCTATCGACAAGGGCTAAACGAAAAGCGGGTTGATCTTCTGTGCCCCGAGTAGCAAGATATACGTCAGCAGATGTTTCGACATACAAGTATTTGTATTTCCTTGGAATAACAAAGTCAGGCATCAAACTCGTATCCTGTTTTTTTGTAAAAATAGTTTTTGAAACAGAGTCGTTAAAAGAGAAAAGCAATTCTTTCTTTCCGGGCAACAGATTCGGCTCTGGCGGATAAATTCTATTGCTGTCGCACACATAAGTATTGATGATCTTAAAATTTTCCAGCAAGCGGTTGATATGTTTTTTTATTGAATCGTTTTCAGTCTCGTCCATTAGCAATCCAGGTGTTAGCTTATAAAGCTCACCTTCAGAAAGCATGTAGTCTTTATAAATATAATCATTGATCTCCCGGCTCCACGCCATAAAGGGCATTGACTGCACATTTCTAAATGAGGCAGCAGTATCCAAAACGTCTCCCAACCAATTTACCTCTTTTGGGTTATAAGGCATCGTGTAATTATTCAATACAAGAGCAGTAATGGTAGGTGCAAGGTTATTATGTGAATTAACTGAATAAAATTTCTTTGGCGCTTTCAGCATTGGCGAATAAATAATTAACGGCACATGATAATCGTCAATATTACCGGTTGATGGGAACGAACCAATGTGATGATCGCCTGTGATAAAAAAGATGGTGTTGGAATATTCAGGACGCTTTGCATAATCAGCAAAGAATTTTTTTATACAATCATCTGCAAACATAAAAGTAACGAGTACAGTTTTAGTGGCTTTTAGTGTTCTTCTTATATCTTTAGGTACAACAATTTTTTTCATCTTCTCGTCAAACAATTTTTCATACTCTGGTTTTTGTGCAAACAAATAAGGTTCGTGAGAGGTAGCAGTATGATAAATATTTAAGTAGGGCGTTTTAGGCACAGAGTCCATCACTTCAAAGCTCCGGCTGAATAAGGCATCGTCAGGATAACCCATTGACCAGCCGCCAGAACCAACTCCCATTTCTTTATATTTTGGACCGAAGTGCGACAAGATAAAATCGGTTCCCTGCAGGCGTATGTAGCCGCCCATGTTATCAAAGTCGGGGTTAAAGCCAATCATAAAATTCGTACGATAACCGTTTAGACGAAGTATTTTAATCAATGATAAATGATTAGGCATTACGCTCATTAATGAAAAGCCGCGCCTGCCGTAAGGCAGCGAACCGGTGATGGCAGGATGCGCTGCAAACGTACCGGGCGCTGTGCTCAAAAAATTATCCCATACAAGACTTTTAGTTGATAACGAATCCAAAAAAGGGGTGAAGCTGGTAGCATAAGCTTTGTCGCCGCTGAAATCGCGTGATAGCCCTTCCACCACGAGGATGACAATGTTAGGCGGCGTTTTATTAAGATTGAAAAAACTGCCCAATACGTCTTTGCTGTTGTTCAAGTGCAACAAGGGATACTCTTTGCTGGTAAATTGAAAAGGATGTTCATTTTGATAAAATTCTATTTCACTTTCAAGTTGTTTATTGTTCAACTTACTAACGGTATTGTTGTCTTTTGTTTTGAAATAGTGGTAGCTATCTTTTATCCAGAAACTAAACTTATTGCATTCCAGGTAATAGCCTCCGGCTTTTGGGAAATTACTTTGCGTGGGCATTGCAAACTGAATAAAAAAAACTGAAAGCAGGCAAAGACAAATTAAAGAAACCGGGAATGCCTTCTTTATAACCATTCTTTTAAACACCTGGTAATGCAGTACAAAATATAAAGCGATGTAAATAATAAAAGGAATGTATAACTTGAATCCGCTGGTGAGCATTTGTTTGGTGGTAAGCCAGGAATCAGCCACATTTCTCGTAAAAAATTCATGATCAAACGGGCGTGTCCGTTCCGAAAAGACAATCAGCAAAGCCAGGTACATCATTATAAATAACACATTTACAAAATGAAAGAAAACACTTGCTATATGTTTATTTATAAAGTATAAAAGCAGGAATGGAATGAGCATTATACAACTATAAATTAAGCAAGCCCATACATCATACAATAAACCGGCTAATTCGTATTTATAAGCATTCGCGATGAAAAATTTAGATGCTACGGCAATGTATTCGAATATCCTTGTGAGGCATATTGTAACCGTAAATGCAACGGCTATACCGGACCAGGCTTTAAGGACATCAAAGAGATTGTAGGATATTTTATTGGACATACATGCTGTTCCGTGTTAAATTGATTTACCGCTAAACGCGGTAACAGATAAAGTTATCGAATTGACGGAATACTTGTGTAATAAAAACGTAAGATCATCAACCAAAGGCTTCTCCAGGTTATTTACCCAGGCTCAAATCTTTCACGATGGCCATAAAATTAAGGAGGTGAAATTTCATGAGCAATTATTTCTATATTATATCCAGGTTTCCAAATCTAAAACATTTTTTGATCGGAAGGTGGACGTGGTACTGATGCTAACGTTCAGGTATAATCGTAATTTTAATATCCGCGCCAGGGATTCATAATTCAATGTTATTCCGTTGGTGCGATTTATAGGCCTTGTCTGGAACAAAATTATATATCCCGCTTCGTCACATGTAAAAGGCAGGCGGATTTTTTTGTAAGTGGAGATTTTGGCTTAACAAATAAATCGAAAAGCAAAATTGGTATCAAAAAAATTTCGTGTCGGGGATAGATGGATGCACATCTATCTTTTAGCACACACTTTTCGTTTTTTACTTCATATTATACCATTATGTTCATCGCTTAATCATTAACAGTTTCCATTGTCGATTTTGGAAGGCCGACTGCGCCTTGATGATTTACTTTATAATAAAAATTCTTGCTAAATCTGCCGACGTTCTCGTCGATAAAATCGTGAATAGCGCCTACAGATGGGGCTTCCCAAAGACAGGTTCCGATTTTCATATTCATGGAAGGATACACGCGGTGAAGCTTAAAACCAAAGGGCAGATTTTCGCCGATGTTGTTCGTGATAGACCAGAATTTTTCAGTATCCTGAATCTGATGATGAGCGATAACTAACATAAGTATAGATTTTAATTCGGAACATAAATCTGATTAGGGGCATCAGGTATATGTTTCATTTTTCTTAAAGATATTAATAATGCTATTGATAATAAAAATTGAACCCATTTGAAACTAACAACGTTGAAAGTTGAAATTTATTATAGAAAGTAGGTCTTTTTATGGCAGGCATTGGAAGAAGATGGCATTTGGCCGAATAATTTGTTGATGCATTTTGCACCGTTGAGGAAAGATTAAAAACTTTTAAAATGATCTGATCACAATAATATATTTAATAAGTCAACTCTTCTTTTGGTTGCCAAAATCATTTCAATTGGTTTTTAAATCAAATTATATTGACTTTGTTACTATCATCCACTGATTACACTGCGTAAACTTTTCATTTTAACCAAAGACCATTTTTCCAGCCTGTTGGTTAATTCTTCTAACCTCACCGGCTTGGCGAGGTAATCATTCATTCCCGCACGTAAACATTCTTCCTGGTCGCCTTCCATGGTATTGGCAGTTAATGCAATTATTATAGGTTGATTTTCAATGGTCTCTCTTATAACACGGGTTGCCTGTATGCCATCCAACTCAGGCATCTGCATGTCCATTAAGATAATATCATACGGTTTGTTGCGGGCTTCAGTCACTGCTTTAGCGCCGTCTTCAACGAGCACCGGTTTGTACCCAAGTTTATTTAAGATGTGCGAAATCACTTTTTGATTTATAAGATTATCTTCCGCAACTAAAATTTCGAGGGGATGTTTTTCTGCAAAATTTGCAGGTAATTTTTGCCGTAAATTTTCCGGGGCAACCTTTGGATTGTGATGTGGTTGAAGCGCTTCTAATATATGCCTGCTAAGTACATGTTGCCTTATAGGCTTGCTTAATATGGAATGGAAGAGATCAGTGTCTTTACTTAAATCTCCGCCGATTGAACTAAGCACAATAATGGGGATGGTTGGATAATATTTTTTTACATTTTTTGCTAACTCAAGCCCATTCATGTTGGGCATTTGCATATCCGTTAACACAAGGTCAATCTGATTGTCACCAGATAAAGCTTCTAAGGCTCCTTTGCCGGAATCGACAAGTATTGGCGACAATTTCCAAACTTCGAGTTGGCTTTTGAGGATAGCGAGGTTAGTCATATTATCATCTACCACCAATATTTTTTTGTTTTGCAGGTCGGCCATATTATATTGGGTATAAGGATTAAGAACCTTGTGACCTACCGTGGTTTTTATAGTAAATGAAAAAGTAGAACCTTGTCCGGACATGCTTTCCACATGAATTTCGCCATCCATTAATTTTACCAGCTTTTCTGAAATGGTAAGCCCAAGGCCCGTACCACCATATTTCCTGGTGGTAGAAGAATCAACCTGGGAGAATGCTGTAAACAGGCGATGCAACTTATCTGCAGGAATGCCAATGCCGGTATCACGTACTTCAAATTGCAAAGTCAAATTTCCCGACGCATCGGTTGTAAGCAAACGAACGCCTACAAATACTTCGCCTTCATGAGTAAATTTCATTGCATTACTTACCAGGTTTGTCAGGATTTGTCGCAGCCTTAAATCGTCTCCCACAATCTGTAACGGAACATCGTGATCAATATGATACACGACATCAAGTCCCAATGTGGCTGCCCTGGTACTAAAGATATCCAGTACATCTTCAATACAGGCTCGCAAATCAAAATCCTCATGCTCCAGTTCCATTTTGCCGGATTCAATTTTTGAAAAATCCAAAATATCATTAATTACATTCAACAGGCTTTCGCCGCAGGTTGTAATAGTATTTGTGTATTCGCGTTGCTGGTCATTCAGCGGTGTTTCTGCCAGTAATGAAGACATGCCTATTACACCGTTCATCGGCGTTCTTATTTCATGGCTCATGGTAGCCAGAAAAATACTCTTTGCCTGGTTGGCCATTTCAGCATCCCGCCGTGCTTTTTCTGATTCAAGTCTTGCCTTTTGTTCTTCCATCGTTGAATGCATCAATTGCATCGTTCGTTCTTCCACTTGTTTTTCAAGCACCCGTTTTTGCGCATTAATGGTTCGTACCCGCATCCTGTAAAATCCAACGCCGACGCCAATAATTGTTAAGGCTACCAAAAGCTTGAACCACCAGGCGAGCCAAAAGGGAGGTGTAATTGTAAGTTGAATGTTTATGGTGCGTGCTGACCATTCGCCTTCATTATTGAGCCCTTTAACTTTGAATACATAATTACCCGGATCAAGGTTAGTGTACATTGCAGTTCTTTTGGTGCCAACCTCGTTCCAGTCTTTGTCAAAACCTTCCAGCATATACGCATATTTCTTCTTATCTGCGGGTATGTAGTTCAACGATGCAAATTCAAAAGATATGACGGCGCTGTTATAGGGAAGTGTGATGTTGCCTGTCTCGGTTATGGATTTATCGCCCGAAGAAGAATTGGTTTCTTTAATGGCAATGGGAACTTTTCGATTGGCTATTCGAAAATCGGTAATTACAAGAGGGGGGTCAAAATCTCTTTCTTTAATATTATCAGGATTGAATTCGTTGAAACCGTTGATACCACCAAAATACATTAAGCCTGATCGGCTTTTGCAATAGGATTGTTTAAATTCATCTGATTGTAGCCCGTCGCCCACTCCATAATTTTTGAATCTTTTTGTTGTAGGGTTGAATTGCGAAATTCCCTTGTTGGTACTTAGCCAAAGGTTCTTTTTTGAATCTTCGAGTATGCCAAAGATCACATCGTTAGGTAGGCCATCTTTGCTAGTATAAACGGTAAACACATTTGTTTTTCTGTCGAAGTAATTCAATCCGTCATTGGTGCCAATCCAGAGGTTACCTATTTCGTCCTCAAAAATGCAATTGGTACTGTTATCACTTAGACTATTTTGCTGATCATTTTGTTTGAACTGTGTTACCTTATTTTTTTTCCAGTCGAAGCGATTCAACCCGCCGCCATCTGTTCCTACCCATAGTATGCCTTCCCGGTCTTCAAATAGTGACAATATGTTATTGCTGCTTAAATTGACATTCTCGTGGGTGTACCTGGTGAAGCCATCTTTGCGAGGATCATAACGACACAAGCCCTTGCCCTGCACGCCTACCCACATATTATTTTCATGATCTTTTAATATTATCCAGCCATTGTTTCCAATTAAGCTGTTGGTGTCATTCGGATCATTTTTATATCGCTTGTAGGTATTCTTCCTGGGGTTGAAAACAGTTATACCATCGCCCCAGGTACCTATCCATATATTTTCATCTTTATCCTGCGCAACGCTTAAAACATAGTTTCCGCAGATCGACTTTTTATTACCATCTTCATGTTTGAATTGAGTGAACTTTCCGCTCTTTCTATCGAACAAATTTAATCCGCCGCCATCTGTTCCGATCCAGAGACGCTCTTTCGTATCTTCATAAATACTTAATACATTATTATTACTAAGCGTATTGCCCGTGAGGTTATGTTTGTAATGAGTGAATCTGCTTCTATCCGGGTTTATGAAATTTACACCCGCATTATAAGTGCCGATCCAGATATTCCCTCTCGGATCTTTATAGATGCAATTGACAGAACTACTGCTTAAACTGTTGTTGTCAAAATCATCATGTTCATAATTTTGAAATACTTCTGTCTTAGGATCAAATTTGCTGATACCGCCATTTTCTGATCCTATCCACAAAATACCCTCATTGTCTTCTGCGATAGAAAAGATCACATTATCGCATATGCTATTTGCAGTCTTATTTTTTTTAAATGCACGAAATTTTCCCGTATTCCTGTTGAATAAATTTAAACCGCCGCCGACAGTACCTGCCCATATATTATGCCTGCTGTCTTCAAATACCGTCCAGACGTTATTACTACTTATTGAATTGGGATCGTCATCACTGTGCTGAAACCGGGTGAACGTTTTTTTCTTTTGGTCAAACAGGTTAAGGCCACCATTTGTAGTAGCGATCCAGATATTGTGCTGGCTATCTTCTATTATGCCGGTAACACCGTTATCGCTTAAGCTATGTTTATCATTCTTATTATTTACATAGTGAATAAACCGGTTTCGTTTGGGCTCAAATACGTCAATACCAATTTCAGTGCTTATCCATACTTTGTTATCACTGGTAACAAGAAGATTTCCTAAAAAATTCCCGGAGATACTATTTGGGTTTAAAGGATCGTTCTTGAAATGGGTAAATTGATCTTTCTCCCGG
>Ga0207695_10011696_pt1 | contig 10605 bp, 6 predicted proteins | sample KBSC54metaG_FD_184354 | JGI IMG/M metagenome (GOLD analysis project Ga0207695, IMG submission 184354) | Corn rhizosphere microbial communities from Kellogg Biological Station, Michigan, USA - KBS C5-4 metaG (SPAdes) (version 2) | ecosystem: Host-associated > Plants > Roots > Rhizosphere > Soil... | reverse complement strand
ATGCGCTCGGGGTCCAGCCGGAGGTGTGTCATTTGAATGAAGGGCACGCGGCCTTCGTTGTCCTGGAGCGCGCCCAGAGTTTCATGGAGGAGACCGGCCTGCCTTTCGAAGTGGCGTTGGCCGCGACCCGCGTCGGCAATCTCTTCACCACGCACACAGCGGTGACCGCTGGCTTTGACCGCTTCACTCCGGTCCTCATCGAACAGTACCTCGGAGGATATGCCCACGAGAAGCTCGGCATCCCGCTCCATGACTTGCTGGCTCTTGGCCGTCAGAGCCCTGACGACTCCGCGGAGCCCTTCAACATGGCATATCTGGCAGTTCGTGGCGGAGGGGCCGTGAATGGCGTGAGCCGCTTGCATGGTAAGGTCAGTCGTCATATCTTTCTGCCGCTTTTCCCACACTGGCCGGAGGACGAAATCCCGGTGGGATACGTGACCAACGGAGTCCATATGCCGACCTGGGACTCGGCGCCAGCCGACGGTCTTTGGACGGAGGCTTGTGGAAAGGACCGCTGGCACGGAATGACGGAAACTCTGGAGCGGGACATTCGCCGTGTCTCCGACGCCAAACTCTGGCAATTTCGAAACGCCGCCCGCAAGTCTCTGGTGGATTATGCTCGCGAGCGATTGTACCTTAGCCTGGCTGCGGCGGGCGCCACGTCACAGGCGGTAGACGGTGCGAAGCATCTGTTTGATCCGAATACCCTCACGCTTGGGTTTGCGCGGCGCTTCGCGACTTACAAGCGGCCGAACTTGCTGCTTCACGACCAGCAGCGGCTACTTCGTGTGTTGACAAATTCGGAGGGTCCAGTTCAGCTCATTATTGCTGGAAAGGCGCATCCGGCGGACCAGGCGGGGCAGGCCCTGATTCAGGAATGGATTCGTTTCATACGGGAATCCCAGGCGCGCCCGCATGCGATTTTTCTCAGTGACTATGACATGCTTCTCACCGAACACCTGGTGCAGGGGGTGGATGTCTGGATCAACACGCCGCGGCGTCCGTGGGAAGCCTGCGGTACCAGCGGGATGAAAGTGCTCGTCAATGGAGGCATCAATTTGTCCGAGTTGGATGGCTGGTGGGCGGAAGCCTATACGCCCGAAGTCGGGTGGGCATTGGGGGACGGCCAGGAGCATGGCGAGGACCCCGCGTGGGACGCCTTCGAAGCCAACGCGCTCTACGACCTGCTCGAACGGGAAGTTATCCCGGAGTTTTATACCCGAGACAAGAACGGCATTCCAACAGCGTGGGTCAAGCGGATTAGGGAAAGCATGGCACAGTTAACGTCGGGCTATTCCGCAAGCCGCGTCGTGCGCGAGTATTCGGAAAAACACTATCTCCCGGCCGCTGCGGCTTACCGCAAGCGCACCGCGTCGAAGGGAGCGGCGGGACGGCAAGTGATCGATTGGCAGCATGCGGTGGATCAGAAGTGGGTTTCGTTGCGCTTCGGAACCTTGCGGGTGAAAACCGAAACGGACCAGCACCTATTTGAAGTCGAGCTCTTTCTGAATGATCTCGACCCGAATTCAGTGCGAGTTGAACTCTTTGCGGATGGAATCAACGGCGGCGAGCCTGAAAGGGTAGAAATGAATTGTGCCGGCTCGCCATCTGACGCATCCCGGCCGTACTTATATCGCGCAGCAACATCCGTGAAGCGCACAACCGGCGATTATACGGCACGTGTGGTTCCTAAGCACTCGGGAGTGGCGGTTCCGCTTGAATCCGCTCGAATCCTGTGGCAACGATAATCAACTACGCGCACCGAAGACCTCTCATCATAAGCTGCTATCAGATTCAGTTCGGGGAGCAGCAAAATCGCGACAATGATTCCACGCGTGAGCGAAAGTAGCAGTATAATGTAGGGACAGTGACCACAACTCATTGATATCAGGTGAGTTAAAAACGGAGAGGTGGCTGAGTGGTCGAAAGCAGCGGTTTGCTAACCTCGGTTTGATGGCCATGCGGTTCTTGGACTCAACCCTGCCGCTTTGCATACGCGGGTGCTAGTCAGGCTACTCGACCAGCATGCGCTTTGCAGGGACTTGTTATCCTGCCGAACCCAGATTCCCGCTCACTACAGCGGAGTAGCGCCACAGTCGCGAAAGTGTACACTTACATAAGAATGCGTAGTGTCGCCGCGCTCCAGACATGTCTTGCTCTGCTGGTGGCTTTCTTTCTCGCGCCGTTCCAGCACGTCCATACGGGACAGCAGTCGGGAACGGATCACGATCATCCCGCGACGATCCACGCACATTTCTATACTGTTCACGATTCGGCGGGAGAGCGGCGCGGAACGCAGTTCATAAACTCCGACGACGATCACGCCACGGCTTGGTCGCTTGACACATTTACGCTTGAGCTAGCGGCCGGTCTTGCGCCATTCATTCCATCTCCCGCACTCGTTCTTCCTTTCATACCTTCCGCGACTTTTGAGCCCGTTGAAGTCGTAGAGGAATGCGGGCATGATCCGCCCTGCGTTGACCGCTCAATTCCAAGAGCTCCTCCTTCCTAACCTTTCCCCAAGACTAACTATTCGTGTGTCCGGCCTTGGCGTTCTCTGGCCGAGGACACGACCAATTTTCTGAGCGGTGGGAAGGAGTTCCGTGAGAAGAGAATTTACTTTTCTAGCGCCAATTGTTCTTATAGGTTTGAACACAGGTCTATGCCAGGCGCAGGCAAGGCTCAGCCAAGAGGAAGCCGTTAACAAAGCGCTTCAATCGCGAGCGTCGCTTAAAGCCGAAGGTGAGCGAGTGTCGGCCGCCGAAGGATTGAAGAGGCAAGCCGGGCTCCGACCGAACCCAGAATTCCAATTCCAGAACGAAAACCTCCGGCCTGGCCAGACTTATGGTCGCGACGTGGATACGCTGGCGATGATCAATCAGCCGCTCGACGTATTAGGGAAACGAACGCAACGAGTCGCGTTCGCTAGCCAGGTGATTAACCGAACACAGGCGGAATACGACTTGGCCCAGTGGCAGGTTGCCCAAAAAGTCAAGCTCGCATACTGGTCCGCGCGGGGTTCCCAGGAGGTTCGGGATGTTCTGAAGACGACGGTCGACAACTTCCAAAAAATAATCGATTACCACGCCGCCCAACTCAGGGTCGGAGCGATCGCAGAGCAGGATCTTCTTCGGGTCCGTCTGGAAGGGGAACGCCTAAACATCTCGGCGAGCCAAGCGGTCATCGAAGCTAATCGCGCGCGGATCGAGCTTCTCAAGGAGATGGGCCAAACGGATTTCCCGGAGGTCGTGCTTACTGAGCCACTGGTTTTTGAGTCTGCGGTTATCCCGCTCGGGGTCGAACAAGCACTCGCACAGCGCATCGAAATCAAAGTCGCTCGAGCCGCGCTGGAACAGTCTAAGGCGAACGCGAAGCTTCAAGACATCTCGGCCCGGCCCGATCTGAATGTCACCTACGGCTATAAGAGGACGCAGTTGCCCGATACGGCGGCGGGCGTAAACACGGCGATCGTGTCGTTGCGCGTGACGCTCCCCACCGCAGACAAAAATCAGGGAAACCGCATCGCCGCGGAGGCCGAGGTCCGCCGGCAGCAGCAACTGCTAGCGGCAGCAGAGGCGGAAGTGCGCGCGGACTATTACGGCGCGGTGCAGGATTACGAATTGAGGCGAGCCGAGTTCCTCAATGCACTGCAACCCTTTCGCGAACACGCCGCGACCATATCAGGGATCGCGGCGGCGGCATATGCGGAGGGCGGCACGGACCTGCTCCGTTTGCTCGACGCCGAACGAGCTCGCCTAGACGCCGAATTGGCCTGGGCACGGGGGATGGTCGAGTACCGGCAGAGCATCGTCAGATTGGAAGCAGCTGAGGGGGTGAGCCAATGAAGAAAAGTGATGTTCTTATACTCTTAACGGTTGCGCTCCTGGGCTTGACTGCGTGCGGTAGTCCAAAAGCCGCCACGGAGATCCCTGCAGCGAAGGAAGCGAAGACCAGCAAAGACGAAGTCGTTCTTTCACCAGACCAACAATCCGCAGCGATGATCGACACCCGAACCGCTGCGCTCTCTCAAGAGCCCGACATGCTGAGAGTGAAAGGCCGCGTCGCTCTGGCTGACGATCGCACCTGGAGGGTTGGGGTTCGCACGGTGGGCTCGATTGTAGCGGTCTATGCCGGCCTGGGCGATTACATCCGAAAGGGACAAGTACTGGCACGCTACCACGCCGATGAAGTGCGAGACGCCCGCGCTCGGTATCGCGCAGCGGTTTCTGAATTGGATCGCGCAAAAGCTGCAGCGGTGCAGGCACAGCGCAATCGTGACCGTGCGCAGCGGCTGGTGGAATTGAAGGCAGGCTCCGCGCAACAGGTGGAACTGGCACAGCAGGATCTAGTGAGCGCTCAGGCCGCCATTAAGAAGGTTCAAATCGAGGTTGACCGTGGGCGTGACCTTTTGGAGGACGACTTGCGCGTGCCAGCCGATCCGCCGCCCAACCGAAAAGACGAGACCGAGGATGAAGTTCCCATCATCTCTCCCGCGGGTGGCTACATCATTGAAAAGAACGTAACGCCCGGGAAAACTGTCGAGCTTTCTACAGTTACTTTTGTCATCGGTGATTTTTCGAAATTGTGGATGTTCGCGTCCGTGCGACAGGAGGATCTCGAAAAGCTTCGCGTGGGGCAGTCCGCCTTCGTGACGCTGCCAGGCCTGGATGACAGACGTTTCCCAGGCAAGATCACCAATCTTGGGCAGCAATTTGACCCCAGCACACGCGTGATGCAGGTCCGTATCGAACTAAACAATATATCGAACCGTCTCCGGCCAGAAATGCTGGCCAATGCGGAGATTCTCATTGGAGGCGCGAAACCAGCATTGCTCGTGCCGTCCGATGCTGTTCAGCAGGTGAACGGTCAAGATGTGGTCTTCGTGCGGAGCGCACCGGACCGATTCTCCGTGCGCCCGGTGAAGGTCGGCGAAAGGTCCGACGGGAAGACGCCAATTCTTGAAGGGATCAAAGCCGGGGATCAAGTCGCAATTCGCGGCAGTTTCGTTCTCAAATCGCAACTTCTGAAGGCAACATTGGAAAGCGAGTAGGCCGGCATATGCTAAGTCGAATAATTGATCTTACGTTGGCCTATCGATGGCTGGTGCTCATCGGCATTCTCGCATTGCTGGGAGCAGGCGGCTATGCGCTCTATACAATTCCGGTCGAGGCCTTTCCGGATCTTACCAACAACCAGGTCGTAGTCGTGACGGATGCGCCCTCCCTGCCGCCCACGGAAGTTGAGCAGCTCGTCACGTATCCCATCGAGCGGGTGATGCTCGGTCTGCCCAATAAGTTGGAAGTTCGGTCCCTTTCGAAGCTAGGTCTCTCAATGGTGACTGTCGTCTTCGACGATTCGGTCGCTATGTACTTCGCGCGGCAGCTCGTCAGCGAGAGGCTGCAGCAAATTTCGTCAGTCTTGCCACGTGGCATTCAGCCAACTCTCGGACTTCCAGCAACTGCCTTCGGTGAGCTTTACCAGTACACGCTCTCCGGCCCGATGAGTGCCATGGAGCTTAAAGATCTCCACGAGTGGGTCATCAAACCGCAGTTGCGCACTCTTCCAGGAGTCAGCGAAATCAATGCGTGGGGCGGCCAGACCAAGCAGTTTCAGATCGTAGTCGATCCTGCATCGCTCGATCAGTATGGCCTCACCCTCCACGATGTCGCTAAGCGGGTGCAAGACAACAACACCAACTTTGGGGGTGGCTACATCGAGCATGCGGGGGAACAGTATACGCTGCTGGGCGCGGGGCGGGCTGTCAATACGAGTGAACTTGGAAACATTGTTCTCGCTTCGAAGGACGGAGCGTCCGTGTTGCTGCGTGACGTCGCCGACGTACGCATCGGCGCGGCGCCCCCGGAGGGCGCCACGCTGCGGAACGGCGAAACGGTCTCTGGCATGGTCATTATGCTCAAAGGCGAAAACGGTAAGAAACTCATCGAACGAGTGAAGGAAAGAATTGCGTCGCTTCGACTACCCTCCGGCGTGAAAATCATTCCCTTCTACGATCAATCCTTCGTGATCGACGGGACCATTCATACGGTCGAAAAGAATCTGTTCGAAGGCTTCATTCTCGTGACGTTCGTGCTGCTTTTGTTCCTAGGCAACGTACGCGCCGCTCTCATCACTGCTGCTGTTATTCCGTTCTCCATGCTGATTGGCTTCCTCGGCATGCGGCTGTTTGGAATCAGCGCGAACCTGATGAGCCTCGGGGCCATTGACTTCGGAATGATCGTTGACGGCGCGGTCGTCATGATGGAAAACTCCGTCCATCGTATTCAAGAGAAACCTGGAACTGAGTCACCGCTGGAATCGGTGCGGCATGCGGCGCACGAAGTCGCGCGGCCGATGACCTTCGCGGTCGTGATTATCATTGCCGTTTATTTGCCGATTTTGTTTCTTCAGGGTCTTGAAGGACGTATGTTTCGTCCCATGGCCATCACGGTGTGCGCCGCGCTCGTGGGTTCGTTGCTTCTCGCCCTGACATTGGTGCCGATGATGGCTTCGTTCAGTTTCCCGACGGGAATTGGGCGTTTACGACCGGCAAAGCAAGAACCTGGCTGGCTTGCCTGGCTCAGCCATGTGTATGTCGCGCTTTTGAGCCGAGCGATGAACCACCGCATTCTGACCACTGCGGCAGCTGTTCTTGTTTTGGCCTATGCGGTAGGCTCTCTTTTTTTTATCGGTACGGAGTTCATGCCCAAGCTCGACGAAGGCTCGATTTTGGTGGAAACCCGAAAATTGCCAGGCGTCTCCTTAACCGAGTCGGTCGCAATCAGCAAGAGGATTGAGGAACGGTTGCGACATGTTCCGGAAATCGCCGATGTGGTCATAAAGATCGGTAGGCCCGACTTTGCAACCGAGGCCATGGGAATCAACGAAGGTGACACCTACCTTCTCCTGCGTCCAGTGGAAAGTTGGACGCGGTTCCAAACCAAGGAAGCCTTAATTGAGGCTGTGGCCAAAGAACTGGAAACCATTCCCGGCATTGCCTATAGCTTTACTCAGCCTATGGCCATGCGCATCGACGAAACGATTTCGGGGGTCAAAGCTGACTTGGCAATCAAGGTGTTCGGGGACGATTTTCGTGCCCTGGACACAATCGGACAACAGGTGCTGCGTGCGGTCACGACCGTCCGCGGGGCGGCCGATCAACAAATGGAGATCACTTCAGGTGTTGCGGAGCTGTCGGTACAGGTCGACCGCGCTGCGCTTGCCCGGTATGGTCTGAACGTCACCGATGTCGAGGAAGCAGTGGCAAGTGGGGGGTCGGGGGACTTGATCTCCGAAGTGATCGACGGCCAGAAGCGCTATACCGTGGCCCTTAGACTTCCCGAGCATTACCGAACGGACCCTGACGCCATGCGCAAGATTATGTTGCGCGCGCCCGGCGGCGAACAGGTAGCTTTGGAGCAGGTGGCACACGTCGAAGTCCGACGCGGTCCCGTGCTGGTCAATAGGGAGCAGGGACAGCGGCGCATTGTTGTGATGTCGAACGTTCGAGGTCGCGATTTGGGCAGCTTTGTCGCCGAAGTGCGATCCAAAATCGACCGCGATGTGGCATTACCGCCTGGCTATTTCATTGATTACGGAGGGCAATTCGAGAATCAGGAGCGCGCCACGCGACGGCTAATGCTCATCGTCCCCGTCGCTCTGACGCTCATCTTCGTGCTGCTGTACTTGACCTTTACCTCGGTGAAGCAAGCCCTTCTGGTGGTTGGCAACATTCCCTTCGCGCTAGTCGGAGGAATTGCGGCGCTCTGGATCCGGGGGATGAACCTGAACCTTTCCGCGTCGGTCGGCTTCATTGCCTTATTCGGCGTCGCGATGCTGAACGGTGTGGTTCTTGTAAGTTCAATCAATCAGCTCCGGGAAGGCGGCTATGCTTCCCGTGACGCAGTGATTGGCGGCGCGCGGCGTAGGCTCCGGCCGGTGTTGATGACCGCTTTCGTGGCCAGCTTCGGGTTCATCCCGATGGCCATCTCGACTTCGACTGGAGCCGAGGTTCAGCGCCCCCTCGCGAGCGTTGTAATTGGTGGACTCTTCAGTTCCACGATCCTCACCCTGTTTTTGTTACCGGTGCTCTACGGATGGATTTATCAAAGCGAGCAAAAGCCAGAGCGCACATCCCCTGAACTGGTTTCATGAGCCACAGCCAGCGGTGGCCGGGCGAATATCAGCCTACAATACAGCCGGAGCGATAGGAGCTCCGACTGTGCGCGCCATGCCCGTGATGCCCGCCGCTGGACGTTTCAAGGCAGATCACGATGGCAACGTACACGCAACGGGCTCGGGAGGTCTCAACGGCGACATTGTGAAGGTCGATTCCATTAGCGTGAAAGGTGAGACAAAATAGGCACAATTCCTCTCTGGTGGTACATCAAGCTTTTTATTCGATCCGCCACGGAGAGCGCTCGTTCCAGTGGCGCATCGCATCGGTGGCCCACGCAGTATTCTTATCGGAATGGCACGACGTGCACGGATTGGGAATCTTGTACTTATCCGTCATCACGGGGGTGATGAACTTGAAAGTATGCGCGTGAACAAGGGTGTCGGGCGGGCCTTCAGTTTCGATTGCTGGCATGTGGCAGGCGACGCATTGGCTGCCCGGGCTACCATCCTTGTGGTGCGTATGCTGCTCGATAGTGGCTGTGCGCGGACCATTGGGTGAGGATGGGCCATGACAGGTCAGGCAGAGCTGATCAGGAGGCTTCCGGAGTTGCGCATAATTTCCAGTACCGTGCACATCATGGCAATCGAAACAGGTCACTCCTCGCCTATACATGATGCTTTGAACGAAATCGTTACCCTGCATGCGATTTTTATGCGCCGTGCCGTCGGGGTAGTACAAAAAGTTGGTCGGTGCACCGAGCGTGCGTTCCTCTAACTTCCAATGGTTCTGCAGGTTCATCCCGACGTTATAGCCAACCGGCCAATCGTAGTATTTGCCCTCGATGGGATTCGAGAGCGGCTGTCCCTGGGAGTGGCATTGAATGCAAGTGTCGCTGGCCGCCACGTAATCCATATGGGCAGGATTTAGGATGTTGCCGCGGGCGGGGTGCGCTGCGTGTTCGCTACCGGGGCCGTGGCACCGTTCACAGCCGACGTTCCACTCGACCACCTGCTTCGTGTGAATATCGTAACCGACCGAATGACAGCCGTCACAAAGAGGACCGGTGGGCCGACGCATATTGTCCGGCGGATAAAAGGCCGCCCACCAGTCACCGCCTGATGGAGGCACCACATACTTGCTCCATTTGTGGTTCTGAACTTCCCACTGCACCGGCAATGGAAAGTAATCATCACCGACTTTTGTGAAATAACGCTGCTTCCAAATGCTGCCATAGACGAACGCGACCTGGTCTTTTGAAAATTTCGCTACGTTGTTGGTAGAGAGATCTGGAATGATCGCATCGGGGTGTTGGCGGGGGTCGCGGACGATGTTCGCCATAGGCGTTTTCTGCCAGTGCTCATAGATTTGCTCGTGGCACTTGGCGCAAGATTGAGACCCGACGTAATGGCCTAAAGCCGTGGTTTGCGCCTGTTGGGTTTGCTCCTGGTTCGTGAGTGGATGAAGGCTCCGAATGTAGAGAACGAGTTTCCAGCTGTCATCATCCGGCATCTGATGCAGGTTGCCCCATGCTGGCATTCCGGTGAGGGCGACACCGTTTACGATAATGTAATGAAACTCGCCGTCAGTGAGATTCTGAGATTTGGTGGCGCGCAGGTCCGGTACACGTGGGTAAAGTGATTGCCCGGACGGCGTCGTGCCGCTACCGTCGCGCCCGTGGCAATTCGAGCATCGCGCGAGGAAATTATCCCTGCCATCGTTCAGATTCTGCGATCTGAGCTCCAGAGGGTTCTTCCGCGTGCGCTCTTCCATGGGGATTGCAAAATCGCGCATGGTTCGCGCAACCACTGCCTCAAATCTGGATGGCTCTGTAGTAGCGCGAAATCCTCGGTGAATCAATAGCGCCAGCCCAATGGCGCCTATAACTACGACCACAAGAACCGCGAGAACAAGCACCCTCCATGCTTTCATGTTCAATCCTTTCCGCGATCTGTCGCGCGGCAATGCAGACTAAAACACTGTTGGGCGCAGAACTATGTAGCGAGTTTTTCTCGGAAAACCTGTCGCTCAGGAGTGCAGCAAGTAAAGACGAGTCGAATGTCCCAAGAGGGCCACATTTTGTCATTTCAAGAAGACTCCCCATGTGATCTGGAACCTACCGTTTACCTCGTCATCCTCGAAAGAGGGATGGTTTTTGAATTGGTAGTCGAAGCTGAGCCGCGAATGTTGGCCGAGCGGAAAAAAATACCCGAAGTTGAACGCCCGAATATTCAGCCCTGTCACTGGGTCGCCGTTGAACTGGTTATAACGAGCATAGACGGTGTGTGAGCCCGCCACGCGATAGGTCGTCAGGAGTGAGCCAGCCGAGGAATGAGATCCTGGCCGGAACGCAGGAAAGAACACCGGCTCGATGGTCGCGGCAGTGGACGGCCTATTTCCTGTCATGGCTTCACCGCGCAAGCCGAAACGTCCGGTAGTGAATTGGAAATCGAGTCCGAGCAAGCGTTGGTTGTCGTTGCCGGAGACTCCGG
>Ga0207695_10011695_pt1 | contig 10605 bp, 10 predicted proteins | sample KBSC54metaG_FD_184354 | JGI IMG/M metagenome (GOLD analysis project Ga0207695, IMG submission 184354) | Corn rhizosphere microbial communities from Kellogg Biological Station, Michigan, USA - KBS C5-4 metaG (SPAdes) (version 2) | ecosystem: Host-associated > Plants > Roots > Rhizosphere > Soil... | reverse complement strand
CCCCCCTCCCGGCCGAGGCAGGGAGCAATAGCAAGGTGGAAAATGCCGAGATCGCGACCGAGCCCGAAAATACGCCGGCAGTGAGCCAGACCGAATCCGTCTCAAAGGTATCTCGCGCCAGGATGCGTCAGCCCCGGCCCCAAGAACGCCTGCGTGGAAATCGCCAGCACCAGTTCGCCCGCCATCATGGCAACCCACTCGATGCTCAGGCGATGGATAGCCGGGTCCGCGACCGTCGCATTCATGTCTGGCCCTGCAGGGCCGGCGGTATTTGCAACTGGCGTCAATAGGCGCCCGCCCAGGCGCTTACGTCTCTACGCGGGGCTGATGGGGAAGCCGAACTTCGGGACGGCGCAATCGCGCTGGCGCTCACCTGCAACTCCGGTTAATGCTCCTGGATGCAATGAGAGTATTGATATGGCTGATCCCGTTCAGGAAGTTCTTCAGGCATTTGCCCAGGGTGAGCTCGTCGTCGTGACGGACGACGACGATCGCGAGGGCGAAGGTGATTTGATCGTTGCGGCTTCGCTCTGCACTGCCGAGAAGATGGCATTCATCATTCGTCATACCTCAGGCATCGTCTGCGCGCCTATTACGTCGGACGATGCAAGGCGGTTACGGCTGGACCCGATGGTCGCCCATAACGACTCCAATCACACGACGGCCTTTACGGTTTCCATCGATTACAAGCCGGATGGCGGTACCGGTATTTCCGCGGAGGAGCGTGCCTCGTGCTGTCGGGCGCTCGCCAACCCCAATGTCGGAGCCAGCGATTTCGCCCGGCCAGGCCATGTCTTTCCGCTGATCGCCCGTGACGGCGGCGTATTGATGAGATCGGGCCACACGGAGGCGGCCGTTGATCTCTGCAATCTGACTAGGCTGCCGCCGGTCGGCGTCATCAGCGAATTGATGAACGACGACGGCTCGGTGATGAAGGGCGAGCAACTAGCTCTTTTTGTAAAAAAGCACAAACTCAAGCACGTCACCATCGCCGATATGATCGCCTACCGTCAGGCGCGAGAGAAGCTGATCGAACGCGTTTCGACCTTTTCCGTCGATAGTCCGATAGGCCCGTTCCAGGGTTATGCCTATCGCTCGCCGTTTGATCCCGTCGCCCATGCGGCCTTCGTCTATAACGGGATCGGTGACGGCCGGAACATTCTGACGCGTTTTCACAAGCCCAATATCGTTCGAGACGTATTTTCGGGTTCAAGGCAGATGGACGCCATTCTCCGGCACTTCAAGAATGCCGGACGCGGTGTGCTCGTCTACTTGCGCGATGGCGCTGCCGGGGTTCCCGTGACGCCTTTGCCGGAGGAGGCATCAGCGGAAGCCGATCGCAACCGTCAATGGCGTGAGGTTGGGGTTGGCGCGCAAATACTGCGCGATCTCGGCGTCACATCCATTCGCCACCTGACCTCGTCGGTACATGACTACAAAGGCCTTGCGGGGTTCGGCATTGAGATCGCGTCCAACGAGTACCTTGATGGTGAGAAGCCAAAGACCTAATCTGATAAAGAAAAAACTGTGGTCTGTAAAAGGGTGACCATGAGTACCTCTGTTCAGAACAATGGCCGCTCATCTCAGGTCCGTTTCCAATGGAACGATCCGTTCCTGCTGGATGATCAGTTGACCGAAGACGAGCGGATGATCCGCGATACGGCGCGCGCCTATGCGCAGGACAAGCTGTTACCACGCGTCTCGCGCGCCTATCTCGACGAACGGTCCGATCGCGAGATTTTCAACGAGATGGGCGAGCTCGGCCTGATCGGCGTGACGCTTCCGGAAGAGTATGGCTGCGCCAATGCGAGCTATGTCGCCTATGGCCTGGTCGCGCGCGAAATCGAGCGGGTCGATTCCGGCTACCGCTCGATGAATTCCGTCCAGTCGTCGCTCGTCATGTACCCGATCTACGCTTATGGCGATGACAATCAGCGCCGAAAATATCTACCGAAGCTTGCCAGCGGCGAGTGGGTCGGGTGCTTCGGCCTGACCGAGCCTGACGCGGGCTCTGATCCTGGAGGCATGAAGACCCGAGCGGAAAAGATCAGCGATGGTTTTAGGCTGACCGGTTCGAAGATGTGGATCTCGAATGCGCCGATTGCCGACGTTTTCGTGGTGTGGGCCAAATCGGCGGCGCACGATAACCAGATCCGCGGCTTCATTCTGGAACAGGGAATGAAGGGCCTCTCAGCGCCCAAAATCGAAGGCAAGCTTTCGCTGAGGGCTTCGGTGACGGGTGAAGTCGTGATGGACGGCGTCGTCGTGCCCGAAGAAAATCTACTTCCCAACGTATCCGGCCTGAAGGGGCCGTTTGGATGCCTCAACCGGGCTCGCTACGGCATTTCCTGGGGCGCAATGGGCGCGGCCGAAGATTGTATGGCACGTGCCCGCCAATACACGCTTGATCGCAAGCAATTCAACCGGCCACTGGCGGCGACGCAATTGGTCCAGAAGAAGCTTGCGGATATGCAATCGGACATTGCCTTGGGCTTGCAGGCTTCGTTGCGGGTCGGGCGCCTGATGGACGAGGGCAAGATGGCTCCGGAGATGATTTCGATCGTCAAGCGCAATAATTGCGGCAAGGCGCTGGATATTGCCCGCGTTGCGCGGGACATGCATGGCGGCAACGGCATTCAGGTTGAGTATCATGTGATGCGGCACGCCCAGAACCTCGAAACCGTCAACACCTATGAGGGTACCCACGACGTTCATGCCCTCATCCTCGGCCGCGCCATCACCGGCATTCAGGCCTTTTCGTAGTGGCCGCTAGCGCGCAGGCTGCCGCGTCTGCCGCAGACCGCTGGTCTTTCGTTCATCGATAACGAGCGGGGCAAGATCCCCGGCTCTTGAGCAAAGTTGGAGAAGCTGTTCTATGGCCGAGAACGACGATATCCCGTTCAACCGTGATTTTCCGCTCAAGCCCGGCGTCGTGGAAGAGGTTCGTCCCGAAGTGCGGCGGGTGCTGTGCAACAACCCCAGTCCGTTTACCTTCACCGGTACCGTCAGCTACATCGTCGGCAAGGGCAAGGTCGCCATCATCGATCCCGGACCGGAAGATGAGGCGCATGTGGCGGCGCTGCTTGATGCCGTCAGAGGCGAAACGGTGACCCACATTCTGGTCACCCATACCCACAGGGATCATTCGCCCAACACCGGCCGCCTGAAGGCCGCTACCGGTGCCACGGTCTACGCCGAAGGGCCGCATCGCGCCTCACGGCCGCGCTACGAAAGTGAGAAGATTTCGTCCGAATCCGGCGCGGACCGCGATTTCAAGCCCGATGTCGCGGTCCATCATGGGGATGTGGTTGAAGGCGCGGGCTGGGTGCTGGAGGCGGTCGCAACGCCGGGCCATACTGCCAACCACCTCGCTTTTGCCTGGCCGGAACGGAAACTGTCCTTTGTAGGCGATCACGTGATGGGCTGGTCAACATCGATCGTGTCGCCTCCGGATGGCTCGATGGTCGATTACATGGCCTCATTGGATACACTGATGAAGCGTGATGAGGACCTGTATTTCCCCGGCCATGGACCGGAAATCCCGGAGGGACAGCGCTATGTCCGATACCTTATCAGGCATCGGCAGGCGCGGGAGGCGTCGATCCTGCATCGGCTGGCCAAGGGCGCGGCCGACATCCCGACCCTTGTACGCGCCATCTACATCGGGATTGATCCGCGGCTGACCGGCGCTGCCGGCTATTCCGTGTTGGCGCATCTGGAAGATTTGGTAGCGCGCGGCATCGTCGCAACCGACGGCGATCCGGTGATCGGCGGGACCTATCGCCTAGCGAAATAAGCAGTCGATCTCTGGCCTGAGCGGTTATTTTTTTCCGGCCTTGACGGCTGCTTTCGTAACCGGCTGCTTGGGCGTGGGCGCGTTGTCGACCGCTTCGTTGATGTCGTCGATCAGCTTGGTGATGCGAGCGGCGTTACTGCCAAGGTCGCTCTCGAAATAGCGCGAGGCCGAGCGGATATCGATGCGGGAATCATCGCCGTCGGCGGTCACTCTTATCGAAACATCTTCGCGGAACCCCATGATCGGCGTCCGGGCGACCGCTTCGATCCGCCCGACGCGGCGTGGCGGCTGAGGTGGCCGCTCGTCGATGACAAGCCATTTCCGCCGGTTCACCAAGTGCAATGTGACGTCATAGGCGCGCTGCACCGGCACTTCCAGTTCCAGCGTTTCGATATTGGGATAGGCGAGCCGCTGCTGTTCGGCCGAATAGAGGCCAGCATAAACGGCGGTGTTGGTGCCATCGCCGCTTCGCAACGGTGCCAGCGCCTCAAACCGCGGCGGGTCGATGGGATCGGTCGTGATATCGTGGATCGGCGGCAACCGACGATATTGCAGGCTGAGATAGGCGGGATAGGCAAGGATCGCGGCGTCGATCAGGAAGGCCAGCAGGATACGGCCCATGCCCCGCGAGCCATTGTTCCAAATGCCGACAAAGGCGGCAAACCCGACCAGGATCGACAGGCCAGCGAGTGCGAGCGCTCCGAAGAAGGTGGCCAGGGCTGGCTTTACTTCCAGAAAGCCGAAGCGAACGATGATGATCGAAACGACGACGGCGACGGCCGAAAACACCGCCAGGTTTCGCGCCAACGATGCCAGGCTGGATATAGGCTCCTTCTGATAGGGAGCGGAAAACCTGCGGGCCATTGTTATCGAGCTGCCGGGTTGGATTGAGCCGAGCCATGGCTCGGTCGCCACGGTTGGAGACCACGGAGCCGCAAGAATTTCAAGGATAATTGCCGAAAACGCCGCCCAAAGGGTAATCGTGAGAAGTAGTGCCGCCTGTTTGACGGGCCGCACCACCTGCCGCGATCTCTTTCAGGCCCGTCAAATAGAAAAGCGGTACTAGAATCTTAAAGTTGCTAGTGCCGATATTTTTCCGAAGTTCGGGTGAGACGTCGCAGCGGCTCACGAACTTCGGAAAGTCGGCCCTAGCGTCCGCCGAGGGCCGCCCGTCAGGAGCAAGTGTTTCATCGGGGCGGACGACCGCCTCAAGCCGCGGCGTCAGGGAAGCGATACTCCTTGAACTGGTCTCGCAGCGCGGTCTTGAGGATCTTTCCGGTCGCGGTGTGGGGGATACCCTCGACGAATACGACGTCATTGGGCATCCACCATTTGGCGATCTTGCCATCCATGAAGTGCAGGATGTCCTCGCGGGTCGCTGTCTTGCCGTCCTTCAGCTGCACGATGAGCAAAGGCCGCTCATCCCACTTTGGATGATGCACGCCGATCACCGCCGCTTCCGCCACGGCCGGATGCGCAACCGCGAGATTTTCCAGGTCGATCGACGAAATCCACTCGCCGCCGGATTTGATGACGTCCTTCGAACGATCGGTGATCCGCATATAGGCGTTCGGATCGATGGTGGCGACATCACCGGTATCGAAGAAGCCGTCCTCGTCGAGGATGTCGCTATCCAAATGGTAATAGGCCCGGGCGATTGCAGGCCCTTTCACCTTCAGCCTACCGAAGGTTTTGCCGTCCCAAGAAAGCGGCTTGCCCGCGTCGTCGGTGATCTTCATCTGGACGCCGAATGCAGGATATCCCTGGGTTTGCAGGATATCGAGACGAGCTTCGCCAGTTTGCTCGTTGAAGGGAGGCTTCAAAGCGCCAACCGTGCCCACCGGACTCATCTCTGTCATACCCCAGGCGTGGCGCACCTCGACGCCCATGTCGACAAAGGCCTTGATCATCGAGCGAGGCATTGCCGAGCCGCCACAGATCACCTTTTTCAGGTGCGGAAGCGTCAGGTTGTTTGTCGCCAGATGATTCAACAGCATCAGCCAGACGGTCGGAACGCCGGCGGTGTGCGTGACCTTTTCGGTTTGCAATAATTCGCAGACGGAGGCGCCGTCGAGCTTTGCGCCTGGCATCACCAGCTTGGTTCCCATCGCGGGCGCCGAAAAGGCAAGCCCCCAGGCGTTGGCATGAAACAGAGGCACGACCGGCAGCATTGTGTCGGAAGCGGTGGAACCGAGCGTATCTCCGTTATTGACCATCAGGGAGTGGATGACGTTGGAACGATGCGAATACAGAACACCCTTCGGATTGCCGGTCGTGCCAGACGTGTAGCACATGCCCGCCGCGGTATTTTCGTCGAAGGTCTTCCAGCCGAAATCGCCGTCGACCTGATCCATCCAGTCTTCATAGGCCACCGCGTTTTTCAGCGTGGTCTTCGGCATGTGAGCCTTGTCGGTAAGCACGACGTAGCGCTCCACGCTCGGCAGCGTGTTGGCAAGCTGCTCAAGAATGGGAACAAAGGTGGTGTCGGTGATTACAATGCGGTCTTCGGCATGATTGATGATCCATGCGATCTGATCCGGGAACAGACGAGGGTTGACCGTATGGCAGATGGCGCCGATCCCCATAATCCCGTACCAGCATTCAAGATGGCGCCAGGTATTCCAGGCGATGGTGGCGACGCGATCGCCAAGTTTGATGCCATGACGGTCGAGTTGTTGCGACAGTTTAAGCGCGCGACGATGGATTTGAGCGTAGGTGGTGCGATGGATCGGTCCTTCGACCGATCGCGTGACAACCTCCTGGTTACCGTGGACGAGGGCGGCGTGCTCGATAATCCGATGACACAACAAGGGCCAGTCTTGCATCAATCCAAGCATGTGAACGTTTCCCCTCAATGTTATCGGACGTATGGGCCATGCAACTTTTCGCGCTGCCTTGTGGATCACGCGTCCGGATCGTTCCCAGAAGCAGTCCGATGATCGGGTCAACGCCATGCTGACCGCATTCTGGAAAATCGGCAGGCAGTTTAGCGCGGCAGGAGCGGCCCGAAAATGGCCTTGTGACCTTTTGCGCGGCGCCGCAGAAACGACAATCGCGCTGGCGCTGCTGGGAGTCTCGGCAGCGCTGGGCCAGGCGGCACTGAAGCCGGCGAACGAGACCAGTTCTGCCAAGCCGGCATTGGCAATGCCCTCCTATAAGACAAATGTACCGTTGCCGCGTCCCCGTCCCGCCGACGCCCAAGGTGATCCTGAGCAAGCCAGGACTGGCGAAGGGACGGGCGTCGCCAAACCGGGTGACGAGCGCCAGGGACCCTCCGCGCCCTCGGCCTGTCGCCTGGCGCTGACCGATGCGATCGCCGTCGCGCCGAGCGTGCCCGACATCACCGGGCCACAGGGGTGCGACGGCAAGGATCTAGTGCGGCTTGAGGCCATCATCCTGCCCGATGGCAGGCGGGTGGCGGTGACGCCGGCAGCGATCCTGCGCTGCCCCATGGCCTCGGAGGTGGTGGATTGGATCCGCTCGGACATGCCCGGCCTGACCGCCAGCCTGGGAGCACCCCTGTCGGTGCTGGACAATTTCGATTCCTTCGAATGCCGCGGTCGCAACCGGGTTGCCGGAGCCAAACTATCCGAGCACGGGCTGGCCAACGCGCTGGACGTGCGGGCATTGAGGTTGGCGAATGGCCAATCTCTTTCGCTGACCGATCGCAATGTCCTGCATGAATGGCGGGAAAATGTCATGCACTCGGTCTGCGCCAGATTTTCGACTGTGCTCGGACCCGGTTCAGACTGGTACCATGAGGACCATGTCCATCTCGACCTCGCGGCTCGGCGAAACGGTTATCGCATCTGCCAATGGGACGTATGGGATCCGTTGCCGGCAATTGCCCCGATGCTGCCATCACCGCGGCCCGAAGAGGCTCCGCCGCGCGATAGCGCCGAGCCCACGGCTGATAAGGAAGTTGCTGCGCCTGCGGAGGAGCCTCCTCATGCCTCTGCCGAACCGGACCCAGGAAAGGCGAACCCGCCGTCGGCAACAAAAAAGCGCCGGAAAAACCGGCGCTTTTGAACACGCAAGATGGCCTGGTCTATTGGACGGAATGGCCGCCCTCCTGGAAGGCCACACGGGAACTGCGCGGGGAATCGCCATGGTGCGGCTCGAGCACGACCACAATGGTCCCGAGCTTCACGCGATTATAGAGATCGATCACATCCTCATTGGTCATGCGGATGCAGCCCGAGGAGATCGACGTGCCGATATATTCCGGCTGGTTGGTGCCGTGGATTCGGAACAGCGTATCCTTGCCGCCGGAGTAAAGGTACATCGCGCGCGACCCCATCGGATTGTCGGGGCCGGGGGCGACGAAGGTGGGCACACCCAGTCGCTCGATTTCGCTTTTGGTCGGATGCCAGGGCGGCCATTCGGCCATGCTGCCGATCTTGGCAATGCCTGACCAGGCCATCGCCTCTTCGCCGACCGTGATGCCATAGCGAATGGCTTTGCCGCCGTCCTGCACCAGATACAAATAATGGTTGTCGGAATCCACCACGATCGAACCGGGGGCCTCTTTGCGGTGATACTCGACGATCGCCCGCCGGAATTCGACCGGTACCGGAGTATTGTCGTAGCGGACCTTCGCCAGCAACTCCTTGTCGCGCGGCTTGAAGTTGGCCTGGTTGGTGGCCTCGTAGGTCGTGGCTTGCATACAGCCCGACAACAGCAGGCCAGCAGCCAGAATTCCCAATATTACCTTCAGCGACGACATCATCTACTTCCAGTCGAAATTCGGGTCCAGGAACGAATCCTGGGCCTCAAAAGCAACGATTCCATTAAGCCAGCAATATCGCGAAAAAGGGGTTCAAATTCCAGAGATCAGATGGGTATTGCGCATTGCGGCGCTCACCCTGTGTCATTTTTGTCGCAACCGATGCGGGTGGCGCGTCTGCCGGCGGGTCGGTTGGAAATGACATTCTGGTCATCAGCGGGCTGCCGAATCGAGCTAAACCCTCCAGCACGCGTCAGGCAGGAGTGGATGATGTTTTCGGTGTTTGTCCCGGTCGAGTCCTCGCTCAAGAGGTTTCCCATGCCGGATCCGGCCGCGTTGCCTGAAAACGCCGTCTGGATCGACATGGTCAAGCCAACGCCAACCGAGGACCAGGCGGTTGAAGGCATGGTCGGCATCGCCGTACCGACGCGCGAGGACATGCAGGAAATCGAAATTTCGAGCCGGCTCTACATCGAGAACGGCGCTCGCTACATGACGGCGACCTTGATGTGCGCCGCCGATACGGAAAATCCGCGCACCACCGCTGTGACTTTCATCCTCGCTGGCCACCGGCTCGTGACGGTTCGTTATGACGAGCCGCGGCCGTTTGCGCTCGTTGAGAACAAGCTGTCGCGTTCTTGCTCGCATGGCATCAGCGGCGAACAGGTGCTGATGGAGTTGCTGGACGCCGTGATCGACCGCAATGCCGATATTCTGGAGCGGGCGGGCAGCGATATGGACTCGATAAGCCACCAGATTTTCGAGCCTGCGGGAAGCGCGCGAACCGGTCATGCCAAGCGCTATTCCGACATTCTCATTGCGATCGGACGCAAGGGCGATCTCACCTCCAAGGTGCGGGAAAGCCTGGTTTCGATTGGCCGGGTTGTGACGTTCGTAGCGGCGGCCGTCGATGGCGTGAAATGGTCGAAGGATATGCGCGAGCAACTGAAGACGATGCAGCGCGACGTGATGTCGCTCACTGATCATGCTTCTTATCTTTCAAACAAGATCACCTTCGTCCTGGACGCGATGCTTGGTGTGGTCAATCTCGAGCAGAACAACATCATCAAGCTGTTCTCGGTGATGGCGGTAGTGCTGATGCCGCCGACGCTGATTGCTTCGGTCTATGGCATGAATTTCAGGATCATGCCTGAGTTGGAATGGACGCACGGTTACCCCATGGCACTTGTCATGATGGTGCTGGCGGCCGTGCTCCCTTATTTCTTTTTCAAGTGGAAGAAGTGGCTTTAAGCCGCGCAAAAGAGATTGGCGTAGCGAGGAAAAATCGGACCATAATCACATCCCGTTGTGGAGCATGATGTTTTTTCGATCAAAAGTTTGGTCTCCGGGATGGCCCCTGGCACCCTCCGCTTCCCTGCCTCAATTTCTCCCCTAAAATTTGACCGTTGTGCTGAACGTTTGGGCGAAACCTTTCTGGCATAACGCGGCTCTCGCAGCGAGGAACGCCATGGTTGAGAAACTCGTAACGCCCGCGAATAACGTCATCGACCTCCTGTTCTACCAGGCGAGCCGCAAGGCCGGCGGGCCGATCGCGCTTGCACGCCTGTGCAGGCATTGTGGGGCGCGGCTTGAAGAGGGCGAAAGCGAAGACGATTGCTCGAGCGTTCTGAATTGGCAAATGCCGCGCGCGTTGAAGGCGCCGCGAAAATTCTATGTGGAATGACGCACGGCGAAGACAAGACGCGCGACTTTGAAGTGCAGCTTCAGACCTCGATCAGATCACCCGATCACACGTGCTGTCCGCCGTTGATGTGAATCTCTGCGCCGTTGACGTAGGAGCTTGTGTCGGTGCAGAGCACATAAATGATCTTGGCCACCTCGTCGGGCGTACCAAGCCGGTGAAGTGGAATTTGCTGATCCACAATCTTCTCGGTGCCTGGTGACAGGATCGACGTATCGATCTCTCCCGGCGCGATGGAATTAACCCGCACGCCAAGTCGACCAAAATCCGATGCCATCTCGCGGGTCAGCGAGGCCAACGCCGCCTTGGACGTGGCGTAGGCGGCGCCCGCGAAGGGATGAACACGAGAACCGGCGATCGAGGTGACGTTCACCACCGATC
>Ga0207695_10011690_pt1 | contig 10609 bp, 11 predicted proteins | sample KBSC54metaG_FD_184354 | JGI IMG/M metagenome (GOLD analysis project Ga0207695, IMG submission 184354) | Corn rhizosphere microbial communities from Kellogg Biological Station, Michigan, USA - KBS C5-4 metaG (SPAdes) (version 2) | ecosystem: Host-associated > Plants > Roots > Rhizosphere > Soil... | reverse complement strand
CCCCTACATCACCTTTGACGGCAACGCGCGCGAAGCCATGGAATTTTACCAAAGCGTGTTTGGCGGCAAACTTGAAGTCCACACGTTTAAAGAATACCATGCTTCGTCCGATCCCTCTGACGACGACAAAGTCATGCACTCCATGCTGACTTGCGACAACGGCATCATGTTCATGGGCGCCGACGTGCCCAAGGTCATGGCCTTCGACGCGGGCAAGCGTATCAGTGTGACGCTCAGTGGCGATGATAATGACACGCTCTCTGGCTACTACGAAAAACTGTCCGCCGGTGGCACCGGCGTCATGCCGCTCAATGTTGCGGACTGGGGCGACAAGTTCGGCATGTTCACCGACAAATTCGGCGTCAGCTGGATGGTCAATATCTCACTCAACAAATAAGCTTGCTAGTACTGGCGAGGTGCGCCTTCATCATTTCCGGCAATGACTGCGTCCAGTACGCGTAGTTTTGCAGATAGCTCTTCCGTAAAAGTTATTCCGGAGGGCCAACCAGGGTACACTTGGCCAGTCTGTATTTCGAGCACCGGGTTCGGCCAAAAAATAGGAAGATCATCTTGCATCTCCCAGTGCATAGTTGCACCCAACCGCAGATCACCATTGGCCAACAATCGTTGGCCAAGATTGCCCTTGATCGCATCGCGCACATCTTCAGGGGCGTAGTCATATGTGCGCCTTAGGAGCATGCCGCGTCGTCCGGCTGGCGCGCCGGGCACATCCAAAATAGTGGGCTCATTACAGATGGCTTGAGTGTTGCTTCTCCCTGGATTACCATTTTTGAGCATATGCACAGCTTGCCACATATCGTCTCGGCATTCCTCGGGACACGTGCTTACCGCGCGAAGTGTTGTCCGAAAGGTCATGACGGCGCTAGGCTTATCGGGCTCTGGTTCGGCATAGAATGGCACCCGCTGGCATAGCGACCATTGGCCTGCAAGCTCGCGATTGTGGAGAAAGTAGTCGTAGTCCCCTTGGCTAAGCGGTAGCTTGCCGAGCGCCTGGGCGACGGTCAGGTCCGTGCCGTTTTCTGCATGGGCAGCGCGCTCTATGTTTGCATAGAAGGCATATGCGGCGTCGATCGGCGGCTGCACGATATCCAGATCCTGCATTAAAAGGTCATCTGGGCTGAACGGGCGAAACACTTCGAATGGGAGCTGTTGATTAGGCGAACTCATACGGTGATATTGTTTAAAAACATATTTTACAATACCTCTGTTTGTTTTTCCATTCGGGTCGGGCGTGAAAGCATTTGCGCGCATCACTACATCAGCCGATACGTACGCCACTGAGACACTCAACCCCAAGCGTGAATGTGGTGCGCCCGTTGAGATACACGCTGAGGAAATTGCGCAGCTCGAACGACGGATGGCACGGTTGCTGGCCGAGCGCGTGATCCCATCATAGTCCGCTACTTGGCGAGTTTGGCTTGAGCGCCCAACCCCGTGGGTAATTTGCGCCAGACGTACCACGCCAGCGCCGCCAGCAACACCAAGCTCACCGCACCGCTAGTATAGGCGAACGCCTGGCTTTGGTGGGCAAACAGACCATCGCCGAATTCCTGTACATAATTAAGCCCGGCGTGCCCCGCAACTGCCGGCCATACGCTGCCCGAAGTAAAGCGCGTAAACCCAAGTACAATACTTATCAAAACCGCTGAAAGAGCGAACAAAATTCCACCAACGACCATATTGTTGCCGCCGCCAAGCAGCTGTCCCGTCACAAACAAGCCACTATGCCACAGCGCCCACAGCACGCCAACGGTCAGTACCGCGCGGCGCACGCCAATCTTTGCGGTTAATTGGCCTTGCAGATAGCCGCGCCAACCGACTTCTTCGTAAATGGCCAGTGGAATAAAGGCAATGATGTGGTCCAGTTTGCCCAGCGGATTGGACGTGCCCAGCCCCAGCAGAGCAGGGACAACATAGCTGGCGATACTCGCGAGCAGCAGGAGCAACACCGGCCAGTACGCACGCAGCGTGCCGAGCCGATTAACTGCGAGGCTCGTCAAATTCGCCTTGCGCTTCGGCAAAATCAAACAAATATACAGCGCAATAAAACCAGGGAAGAGCAGCTCGGTCATGGGCGATCCATTCGGCAAAATCGCCGCCGGCATGGCCAAGAGTGCGAGTACCATAAACACAATGATAGTGGTCCAAGAATGGCGCCGCGGCTGAATGCTCATATAGCTTCTCCTTATATAGGCCTAGTATAGCAAGTTACGCCGCAGCCAACGATAGTTCAGCCCGGAATAACTTCCACGTTTCGTGAAATCCATGCCCCACGTAAGGATCGTTGCGCCGCGACAGCCGCTCTACCTGCCGGAAACCGAGTTGCCGGCGCGCGGCGCAGCCGAACAGGTACAGCGCGGTAGCAATGGCACTCATCTGGGTGCCCGTTTCAGTTACCGGCTCTAGAAGCAGTGGAATCGGACCATCCGGCATACGCATGCTACCGATGATGCTGGCCGGATTGTCGGGGTCCGGCACCACTGCCATCGCTGTTGACAGCCGGCCGACGCGGGCGCGCAGCAACTCCTCGGTATCCAAATGCGTCAGCCGCCGCTCATGCTGCAGATGGAAGGTCAGTGCTTCAAAATCCGTATCCGGGTCGTACGCCCGAGCCACCATGCGCGGATCGCGAGACTCAATGTCCGGAATCGGCACGCCCTTCGGCGTCCAAAATGGGCGCACATAGCTGCTGCACGACTTCACTTTTCTAAAGCCGTATTCTTGCCAGCGCTGCGTGCGTCGATCGGCGTCGTCATATAACAGCCAGGCTTTTTGATGGCCACGACTACGTAGTTCGTTGATCGTGGCAGCTACGAGCACGCCCGTCACTTCGCGGGCGGTTTCTGGCCCAAGTCTTGGACTCACCGCCTCGCGTGCAATGAACGCCGGTTCGGGTGAATCGGTCGGGCAGATGTTGCCAACCACCTCGCCGCTGCGCGTGTCCTCGCAAACCAGAATCGACGACGGTAGCCGCGCAGCATACTCACGAAGTTTGTCCTCACCATCCTGCGTCTCAACGTACCGGTCGCCCAGATTTTCCCGCACCGCAAAAAAGTCAGTTCTGATGTCCGGATTATAATTTCTGACCACAAACTCTGAATAGCCCGTCATATACCCGTTCTGTCATTACTTCCGTCGGCCAGTATACCCCACCATGCTTCGGTGGCATGCGAACATTCTTACAGTCCCCGCGGTTTTTCGGTCAAGACAGGAGGGAAGTCAATCTTGAGCCATATCCAATTCGTTAACACCATGCGTCACGACACGCAGGTTGCGTGGGTGCACGCCAGTTTCCTCAAACGCTTCGCGGGCCGCAGCAGTTTCGGGTGGTTCGCTAGCCAAAATAGCGCCACAAATGTGGTCATACGCACCCACATTCGGTGCCTTGGCACGGCGATGGACAAGCATCCGCCCAAGGCTATCGAATACCACGGCGATCACGATTTGCATGTGTAAACCTTCGTGCTGGTCAACCTGTCCGCGTGGTACAGCACGCTTTTGGATATGACCGTCTCTATCTACGAGGTCAACGAGTTCTGACATACATGCCCCTTTAACTATTTCATTATAGATTCTTGGCAAGCATACGACCATTCCGGTCATACAAAAACACATATTGCTTATAAAGTGCTTTATAATAGTGGTAGCGTTTACATAAATTAAGTTTGGAGAAATGTCATAGAACCAAACAACAACCCCGTCATCATGCCCGCCATGGGACCGGCGCCAACGCCCGGTCCGGCCAAAACCGGCATATCGCTCCGCAAAAAATTGCTGCTCATCGTTGGCGGCCTCATACTATTAGTGATTCTTGTGTTAGGCGCCAAAAGCTTACTGGCGCCCAAAAAAGCCAAAGCTCCCGCCGATCCTGGCCATGCCGCCGATCTTTACATTAATCGCCCGGGCTACGACGTAACCAGCGGCATCGGTGATGCGACCGCCCTCAAGCAAGTATCTACCGGCAAGGTCATAAACTACGGGGGTACCGCCGTTATTCAGGCGTGCGGAATCCTCAACATGCAAGCCATCAGCGACGCGGGCATGAAATTACAGCCACACCAGGACGCTCAGGGCGTAAAACGCACTTATTTTGACGGCAATGGCGCAGGCAGCATTGTGCTGGACACTGCCACCAGTTTGCCATTCGACGACGACACCAACTCGTGCATTTATTATCTGCAAAACTCAAAAGTCAACGACTACGTGAATGTTGCCGTGTACCAGTCTACCTACGTGAACATGGGAGCCGTCGATACCGCCCTCGGCCACGGCTACACGTTACAGGCATCGCTGCATGGCTTGCAAGTCTACCTACAGAACAAGCAAAGCCCGCCCGATCCAGCGCTGGCCGACGTTGATGTGTATATTGTGCGCTCGTCCAACGCCGCCATGCAAGTAACATTGGCGACGGCGGATACGGCCGCCAAAAGCAAGCTGCTCGACAAAATCACCGCCAACTTGGCAGCAGCCCAAACAACGCCAACGCCGCTGGACAGATTCGAACTGCAAAGCCCGATCTTCACCGGCACCGCACTGGAATCTTGCAGCCTTATTGACAACAACGCTTTTCACACTGTCTTCAACACCGACGCCAGTCCGCTCGTACAGGAACGAACCGGCACGTCCATCGGCATCATCCAGCATCAACCCGACTCCAAAAAGCCCGGCAGCTACTACAACTACGCATCAAGCGACTGTACGCGGTACGCGCCTGGCCGCACGTATTTGTACTCCAACCGGATCATCGTCAGCACCATTACGTACGAAAATGCCGACGGGGCAAAAGGTGAATACACCTTTGCGCACGCCCAAAGCCCATTTACCAATGGCACGACCACAACCTCCACAACCATTGGCGATGAATCGTTCTACGGCAACGTCGCCGGCGTCGACCACGCCATAACGTTCCGCAAGGGCCGCGTGGTCGTTTCAGTGAGCTATGATCTAGGCCAAAACAACACCAGCGTCACCGACGCACAGCGCATGCAAACGCTAATGCCACTAGCCCAGCAAATGGCCAGCGCGTTGAAGGGCTATTGAGCAGCCCAGGCACCGCCGATACGCCTAGGCCGGAGACTCAACAGAAACCAACCAAACAAAAACGCCCGACGGAAAGTCGGGTGCTTTTGTTTGGTGACCCAGACGCACCGGATGTGGAACACTTTGTAGTACAGCTTGGTCCATTTAGACGAGCAGCTTAAAAAGCTTGGCCTTTAAGCCCATAAGACCTTTCCGTCATGAATAAAGAAGTGACAGTTTTTGCCGTTCTCGTATATGTCAAAACTCGGCGTAAACGTAAGGGGCTTAGTGGATTGCAAATTCCACGAAGGTGCACGTGAGCTGTCGAGATTAACCATTACTCTGTGGCCGGCCCCACAAGGGCAATCAAAGGCTATCCATTTAGGTTTCTCCACTCCGACTATTACGACGCCATTACGGGGAATGTATTTTGGGATTTCATCTGCACTCCTAGTTCTTCCTACGATTCGCCAATGGCGACGCGGGAACCAATGCCAAAACCAGATTTTTATGAAGGCCATGGGAAGTCCAAAAAGTGTTCGTTTATTCCTACACCAAGCTTACCAGAATCCGGAGCGCAAAAGTGTCTGGGATTGAGGCTTGTGCGGTTGTAGGAGGCCTCCCGATCATGCAATCTGAGCAGAATTTCGCTTGGAACTGGCTCAATGCCATAATGTACGAGGCGTTCGAGCAGCTCACCAACTGCTGCCGCTGAAACTGCTGTTGTAAATGCAACGACTGCTGGCTCTATGCCCTCAAGTGCTGGCGCATAACCTTCGTCGGCCAGACGTTTGCGTTCTTGTGGTGTCATCAGTTCGGCCTGCGCCTTTTTTACGTCAATTCTACTACGGCACAAGAGACATGCAGTGCCGGGAACCATAATTGTGACGCGACCATCAATACCGATAAGCCTATCTTGCTTGTCGCTGGACAGCACGACGCCTGAGTCGATCACTGGTACCAGCATATATGTAGACATTCGCGCAAGTATTAGCCGGGCGGCGTTGTCGTCGGTACAGCCAAAAATGATGTCGCACGATGCTAGTTTTTTGGCACTCACCTCATTGATGAGTGTCGTGGCGACCCTATGGGTAACTGCACCGGGCGCAATCCGTTCCAAGTGGCCGCCCAAGACATCAACTTTATTCTTGCCAACGTCGGCGAAGGTTGAGCCGTAGACCCTGGTCACATTCGGCTCCGATATTTTATCGGGGTCAACGAGGGTAAAGTTGCGAACGCCTAATCTGGCCAGTTGCTCGGCTACGGCGGAGCCAATTCCGCCGCACCCCACGATGCCAATATGGAGATCGCCCAGAGCTCGCTGCACTGCGCCGCCAAACGCGCGCACATTCCGGTCAAAATGCGCTGGTATAGATTCGACCTTTTGGCCGGGGGCAGGGAGTAATCGTAGTCTGTCGCCAACAACCCAGGAGCGTTCTATCACGGAACAAGTTTCGCCGTGCTCGATTGCGCCCCCGACTATTAAGTTGCCGTCCTGAACGGCTGCGATCAAGGAGCCGTAACAATCGCTGCCGGTTCTGTTACGAAAAACGTTGCGTAACCGCTCATCCACCTGCTTGTCTTTTTCGCTGGGCAGAGCCTTGCCGCTGGGATGGGTATGCACAAATATGGCGAGGTCTTGACGTTCTTCGGCAGCGCGCAGAGATGGCATGTAGCCGTCGGATGTTATAACCAATTCGTGCGCCGTGCGTCGAGTATACGCGTCATCTTGAACCCAATCTAGGCGGCGCGCGAGAATGCGCAAATCCCCATTCGGCAATCTAGCTAACCTTGCCAATAGCACCGCCGCCGACTCCAATTTACGGTCGGCGGCTTCCAAGAGCTGATCGGCAATGGCGGAGGACAAAACCAGCGTGTTCATGCTGGCTCCCTGCGAAGCAAATCTTGGCCGATTATTGCCAGGAAGCTCTCCAGATTGTCATTGCCCGGTATCCAGTCGCTGCTACTAAGATGCCTTGACCAACGTTGCCAATCGCGACCAAGGTGGTGTTCTGTTGTGTCGGTGGCGCGCACGGCGCGGCCGTCACCCAATTTAACGGCCGGGCTGAACCACCACATGTCGGGTGGCGTATCGGGGAAGCCTAGGCCGAGGCGGAGCAGGAGATCCGCCTCGGTGCGGTCGTAGCCTTCCGGCAACGTATATGCCGGTATGGTCACGCAGGTCATGTTATCCTCCGTGGCCACGTTATAGCTAAATCCGCGCTCTTTAAGAAAGCGCTCGTCTTCGTCAGACAACATGACGCCCCCTATTTGCTCATACCGGGGTTAATGTGGCGTGGCGCAGTAAAGAAGCGCTGGCCATCATGGATTTCCACGACCTCTGCATCTTCAATCTTGCGATCAGCGTTGCCGTGTACCACTTCAAAGAGGTCGCGGTCTTCGCCAATGGGTGGCTCAGGTAGGGCGCGTAGCTCAGCACCGGTCATGTGACCCTGGCGCACGGTGTAGTGCTTGCGGTCAATCTGAATATGGAATTCGTGACCTTCGTGTTTGTTGCTCTCTTGTTTGTTGTCTTCTGCCATGAAAAAACTCCTTCCTAGCAGTGGTTAATAGTGTCGTGCTAGAATAGGAGCAGACATGACTTCCGGTTACGTCTGCGGAGCTCCGGTTTACCCGGAGCCTTCTGCTATTCGGGCATCACTTATTATGGTACGCCGCCAGTGTGGCTATTACAAGCTGGCAAACGTTGTGTTTTTTTCTCTGTCAATTATATTGACATGAAGACCGACAAGGGCTATACTAAGGGCAATGGAAACGTTGGAGAAGGCGATAGCATCCCAGATCCGGCAACTTCGCGAAACGCGCAAGCTGCATCAGCAGGCGCTTGCGGAAGCCGTGCATGTGAAGCGAACGTCTATTAGTAATATTGAGAATGGCCGCCAGGCTTTGTCCTTGGATTTGTTTTGCAAAATTGCTTATGCATTGGACTGCAAACCCTGGGAACTTCTAGAGCTTGCCCTAGCGGGTGCCAAGCCAAAGGTTGACATATCAAGTGATGTTAAGGACACTAAAATTCGAAGACTTATTGAGGGAGCAATTAACTAACGATGGGGGTGATCGCATATGAATCGAAAAAAGATTAAATCTTTAGTAGACGCCCTACTTGAGCAATACAAATTGAATTCCCTCCCTATAGATGTCGAAAAATTGGCGAAGTTGATGGGCGCTGAAGTAAGGATTGATGACTTCGACGAAACGTTATCAGGGTTCGCTTACCAAAAGCATGGTATGAAATACATCGGTGTAAACATCGCTGAGCCTAAGGAACGCCAACGCTTTACCATTGCTCATGAGCTTGGACATCTATATCTACATAAACGACCCGTTAGTTATGACCCAGGGGCTAGCGTTATGATGTTCCGCAATAGCCACTCCAGTGACGGTACAGATATCAAGGAGATCGAGGCAAATCGATTTGCGGCTGAATTACTCATGCCTGAAGAAAAATTACGGGCAGATATCAAAAAGAAGAGTGGGATTGATCTGTTCGGGGACGAGGACAAACTCAAGGAACTAGCTGAAAGATATCAGGTTAGCGAGCAGGCGATGACAATTAGGCTTAATACTTTGTACTTTAGCAATTAGCCTGACGGGAATCGAACACTTTTATAGAGGTAACATCACCCAACAAAAAAGCTTCGCACTTACCGAAGCTTTTTTGTTATCTGGAAGGTGTTCCCAGAAATATGGTTTTCCAATATGGTGACCCCTGCGGGATTCGAACCCGCGATCTTTTGGATGAGAACCAAATATCCTGGACCACTAGACGAAGGGGCCGTCGTGGATTTAGCGCAAACGTCGAGCCACTGCGCCGGGCACATCCAACGAGGCAAGTGCCGGGCAGGGCAAAATCGACCAACAAATAGTAGCATAACAGGGTAGAATTTGCAACGGCCTGGTTCGCCTTACGGGCATGAACAGGCGCAATCTATACATTATTTTCCACTGCGCATTCGAGGCAACCTATGCTAAGGTAGCCTGCGGTTAAGCATATGCGGTATAATTAACGGAAATGGCGATGGATTTTTTCCAGTACCAAGTCGACAAACGTTGGTATCGCCTCTATTGGGGGGTGATGGTTGGGTTCAACCTGCTGTTTGTGGGGCTGTGCGTGGCGGTGCGGTACGTGCCGAGTTTTGCAGCGCATTACGGGCAGTGGTTTTCCACCGACATTACAGCCTTTTTGCTGGCGGGAGGCAACCTGGCCTACCTCTGTATCGTGTATTGGTTTGTGGCGCGGTCGAACCTGGCCATGGCAACGTTGGCCGGGTCGATTTTGTTTTCCATTGCGCTGCTCGACTGGCTGCCGACCAGCGACCCTGCCACCGGTGCTTGGCTGTATGTAGGTGCGTGGCTGGTCACGGTGTTTATGGCGGGAGCGTATGGCATTATCATCGGGGGCGGGGCGGTCTTTTTGACATACATTTATGTGGCGATGCAGAGCAGCTTCCAGATTAGCGAGGTCACCATGACTTCCTGGGTCTTGCTGGGTTCGTCGGCGGCGTTGGCGGTGGTGTCGTATTTCTTTTGGCGGCATCGGTTTTCCAGCATGGAGACGCAAAAGCTCAGTCAGCTGTCCGGCATGCTGCGCAGTAACCAGCAGCAGTCGGAAATTCTGATCGAATCCATCACTGACGGTATTATTGTGACTAACACGGCGGGTAAAATTACGCTCATGAACCCGGCGGCGGCGCACATGACCGAATGGCGCGTGAACGAAGCGATCAACGTAGATGCCAATCTTGTCGTCAAACTAGCCAACGAAGACGGTTCAGAACTACCGGCCGGCGAGGACCCGTTCACGCTGGTGCTCAGTCAGCAGCAGCATAGTAACCGCGTGTATGTATTGAACGGCCGCGAAGGCAAGAAGCAAGTCATTTCGCTGGCGATTTCCCCTGTTATTTTGCAGAATGCACGGCAACCCGTGGGCGCCGTAGCGGTCATGCGGGACGTTAGTGAAGAGCGCGCAGCCGAAAAACAGCGCGGCGAATTCATTAGCACCGCCAGCCACGAAATGCGCACGCCGGTCGCTGCCATTGAGGGCTATTTGGCGTTGGCGCTCAGTGACAAAGTCAGCACCATCGACAGCCGGGCGCGCAACTACCTCGAAAAAGCGCACGCCAGCACGCAGCATTTAGGCAAACTGTTCCAGGATCTTTTGACATCTTCCAAAGCCGAAGACGGGCGGCTGAGCAACCATCCGGCTGTGGTTGAAATGGGCGCGTTTACCCAGCAGTTGACCGACGATCTCAAATTTGCAGCAGAAAAGAAGGGCTTGCTGGCCGAGTTCGTGATTGGTGGTGCCGACGAAACCATCGACGCCACAACCAAAGACGCCAGCACGCAGCATTTGCTCAAACCACTGTATTATGTACAAGTTGACCCGGATCGCATGCGCGAAGTCATCACCAACTTGTTCGACAACGCTTGCAAATACACCGATTCCGGCAAGATTTCCATCGGCCTGACGGGCAACAACGAAATCGTACAACTGTATGTGCGCGACACTGGCGCGGGCATTCCGGCCGACGACATTCCGCACCTGTTC
>Ga0207695_10011689_pt1 | contig 10610 bp, 4 predicted proteins | sample KBSC54metaG_FD_184354 | JGI IMG/M metagenome (GOLD analysis project Ga0207695, IMG submission 184354) | Corn rhizosphere microbial communities from Kellogg Biological Station, Michigan, USA - KBS C5-4 metaG (SPAdes) (version 2) | ecosystem: Host-associated > Plants > Roots > Rhizosphere > Soil... | reverse complement strand
GCAGCGCCGGGTCGGCACGGAAACTATGACGCAGGCGCAGCAAGTCTTCGCCATCATCGGCTTCCATTGCGGCGACCAGATCCAGCAATACCGAACCGGTGCCGACCGAAGTGAGCTGGTCGGCATCGCCGACGAGCACCAGCACGGCATCGTCGCGCAACGCATCGAGCAGTGCGCGCAGCATGGCGAGATCCACCATCGACGCTTCGTCGACGACCACGATATCCGCAGGAATCCGGTTGTCCCCGTGATGAGTAAAACCGCCGCCGTGCATGCGACTGCCGAGCAGGCGATGCAAGGTGCCGGAAGCGGCGTCGAGCGCATGGTCGAGATGTTGCGCCCATGCATCAGGCAAGGGCTGTCGGCCATTGCGCAGTTTCATCGCGCCTTCACGCAAGGAATCGGTGAGCCGCTGCGCGGCCTTGCCGGTCGGCGCACTGATGCGAATGACTGGCTGCATGCCGTGTCGCGCGGCATGTTCGCGACCCAGCGCCAGCAACATGCGCAACACCGTGGTGGTCTTGCCGGTGCCGGGCCCGCCGGTTAGCACGAACAGACGACGGCCCAACACGCGGCGCACAGCTTCGCGTTGCGGCTGTACATCGCCGCCGCGATCCCCATCGAACAAGGCATCTAGATCCATTTCGGACATCGGCTGCTGGGGAAGCGATGCCGCATCGCGACGCTGCCGGATGTTCGTCGCAATCGCGCATTCGTGCAGGTAATTCCGGCGCAGGTGGAAGTAACCGCGATCCAGCACGAAGGGCGCGTTGATTTCGCCTGTGGTTTCCTCGTTCGCAGTTTCGTTCGCGATAACAGCGAGCATCGGCTCGGATTTCAACGCATCCATTTCGTCGGCATCGAGCAATCGCATGCCGTGGCGAGCCCTACCATCGCCAGGCAACGGCAATGCGCTGTCGCCCTGCCCTTCGGCATAACTGGCCCAGCCAGCCACTTCGGCGAGCAAACGCGAGCCGCCATGGGCGATCACCCAGCGCGCGACGGTGCGATCCAGTGCGCGCCAGGTTTCGTCATCCGGAATGCCGGATCGCTGATGGAAATTGAAATGGGTTCCAGCAGCGACGGCGTTCATGCGGCCTCTCCGAGCTTGCGCGCGCTGGCAAGCGCTTTTTGCACCGCATCCAGCAAGCCATCGCTGAAGCGATGCCGCCAGATGCCCGCGCCATCGCCGATGCCCACTGCGCGGATGAAGATGTAATAGCAATCGCCAAGATGCTTGTTGCGGTCGTAGCCGCGGATGCGCTGGCGCAGGTAGCGATCGAGCGCGACGACATAGATCAGCGCCTGGAAGCGGTAATCGCTGGCGTCCATCCGCGCGGCGAGCGCATCGCCACGATAATCGTCGATGCGATCGCCGAGGTGGTTGCCCTTGTAGTCGAGCACATGGAAGCGACCGTCGTGCTTGAACACCAGGTCGATCTTGCCGTTCATCAAGCCGGCGAGCGTGCGATTGCCGGATGGCACCAGATCGGGCTCGCCATTCGCCGCACTGGCCGCGCGCAAGGCCTGTATCGATACGCCGTCGATGGCGAAATAAAATTCCATCTCCGTTCGCATGTCGGCAGCATCCATATCCGCAAGGCGTGGGCCTGCGCCATGCGCCGCACCGAGTGGCGTATCGAGAACCGCTTGCAAGCGTCGAATCAATGCGTTCGCCAGCGATCCCTGATCCATGTCATCGCTGCAACGCACGTTGTATTCGGCGAGCTGGCGATGCACCAGCTCGGTCTGTTCCGCAAATGCAACGCGCGGCCGGCGATGCTCGAAGATCGCATGCACGGCGTTGCCGAAATCCTTGCCTTTCACCTGAGAGAGTTCGAACAGGATTGGATCGGATTCGGCGGCATGCGTGGCTTCCGGCGCGGTGAACGAAGTTGGTGTTTCGACATTTACCTGCGCGACGCCATCGTCGTCGCTCTCGTCACCTGCCGAAGCATCCGGCGCAAGCTCTCCGTTGCGCGCGCCACGGGTAAGCGTGGTGAAACTGTGTTTTGCGGGTAGCGGAGTGTTCGCCATTGGCAGCGGCATTCGCGCTTCGCGCCTGGTTGCGTTGTCCATTTCGATGGCTGCTGGCTGTATTGCTTGATCCGGATGCCAGCCATCGATCCAGCGGATCTGTGGCGTTGCGTATCCCAATTCCTGCGTGCAGATCGACGGCTGCATGCGCGCAAGCATCGCGTCGAGCGCGCTGCGCGCGGTTCCGGCTGCGGGCGCGGCGCCTTTCTTCGCACTCGCGGGACGATCGACCGGTAACGCATAGACATGGCAGGCGTGGATCGCGCGCGTCAGCGCGACATACAAGATGCGGAAGCGTTCGTCCTGCAACGCAAGTAGTTCGGCCTGCTTCGCCGCTTCGGTCAATTCGATCGCGCGCGTGCCGTCGTCCGCGGCGACTTGATACAAGCCAATACCGTCCTTTTCCCCGTAATTCCACATCAATGGCAGGAACACGATCGGGAATTCCAGCCCCTTGCTGGCATGCAAGGTCATCAGTTTCACGCGTTGCGCGTCGGATTCGATGCGCAACTGCCGGTTGTCGGCGGCCTCGTCACTATCGGCGCCCTGCGATTCGCGCTGCGCGTTGAACCAGGCGAGCAATTCGATGATGCCATCGGTCGTTTCGGATTGCGTTTGCAGCAACTCACCGAGGTGGCGCAGATCGGTAAGCGCGCGCTCTCCGGACACGATCGCGAGCTGGTCGCGTGCGACACGTTCGATCAACGCATCCACCACCGCCTGCACGCCGCGCTGATGCCAGCGCTGGCGCCAGTCGTGGAACAAATCGGCGATGAACTGCCACGCAGTTGGCTCGTCGCTCATCTGTCGCAGCGTGGCGTAGTCGATACCCCACAATCGCGTCGCAACCGCCGCACGCATGCTGCGCAGGTCGGAGCAATTCGCGACCGCATGCAGGATGACCTGCAGCTCGCGCGCGATGTCGGTGTCGAACACGCTGGAGCGTGCCGTGGTCACGCTCGGCACGCCGCGTTCGCGCAACAGGTCGCGCAAGGCGGTCAGTTCGTGGTTCGCGGGCAACAGCACGGCGATATCCGATGGCTGGACTGGCTTCCCGCCGATCCGGTGCTTGCCGGAACTCAACAGGTCGGCGATCTGGTTCGCGCAGCTCCTCAACGCCAGCTCGCGTCGTGCGGGAACCGATTCCGGATAAGTCGCGCGATAGTGGATCGCCAGCGGTTGCTCGCAAGGCTGTCCGTCAATCGTGTACGGCGAACCATCCTGGCGATCGCTGGATTCGACGGGTTTGCAGGCAATGACATCGTCGCCAGGTTCCGCGCCGAGGCGTTGTCCTGCGACTGCAAAAAACTGGTTGAGCGCAGCGACGAAATTCCGCGATGAACGCCGGTTGGTATCCAGCGTCAAGCGCCCATCCGCATCCGCTACCCTGGCCGCACGCAGGTAAGCGTGAATGTCGCCGCCGCGAAAACGGTAGATCGCCTGCTTGGGATCGCCGATCATCACCAGCCGGCCGCGCTTGCCGTCGTCAACGCCCCGGTAGATGCGATCGAGGATGCCGTACTGGACGCCATCGGTGTCCTGGAATTCGTCGACCAGCGCTACTGGCCACGCGGCGAACAAGGCATCGGCGAGCGAGCGCCCTTCCTTTCCATTGAGCGACTCGGAAACCGTACGCAACAGATCGTCGAAGGTACGCTGGTTGAGGTTCGACAAACGCGACTTCACTTGCGCGCGCGACCAATCGGCGATGGCCGCCCAGAACTTTCGCGTCTTGTGCATGCGCAGGTATTCGATGATTCCGCTTTGCGCGACAGCTTCCGAAAACACGGCAGCCGCAGCGATTTCGGCGGACTTTTTCCCTGTTGCGGATATGTCAGTCAATTTACCGGCTTTCGCGAGCCCCTTGTCGGTGTTGCGCGTCGGCAGCGCGCGGTTCGGATCGTCGATGATGTCGGCAAGCTCGGTCCAGTATTTGCGCAGGCTGCACGCCTTGTTGAAATAACCATCGTTCGCGCACAGCTCGCGTAATCGCCCGCTCCATTCGTGCGGAAGCAATCCCGCAATCTCGCCATCATCCAGGCAATGCACGACGCTGCCCGGCATCAGCAACAGCTTCAGTCGCTTCGCCAGGCCGTCCTGCTTCAATTCCACACCGGCATCGCGCTGCAACCGAATCAACGAATCGGTCGCTTCATCGCCCTGATGGAATCTCCGAAGTAAATCCTTGCCGAGATCGCCGACCAGCGCGTCGATGCTGACCAGATCGCCGCCCTTGAATGGCACGCCCGCGGCGAAGGGATGATCGGAGAGGATGCGCTGGCAAAGTCCATGCAAGGTCGTGATCGGCGCCATGTCGAGTTCGGCGATGGCTACGCGCAATCGTTGCAGGTCTTTTGCCTTGCATGCCGGATCGGCCTGCCAACGCGCATGCAGCCACGCTTCATCGGTTCTTGTAGCGTCGATCGTCGCGGCATGGTCGGAACGCGCGCGACTCTCAGCCCACAACAAGCGTGCACGCAGGCGTTCACGCAATTCCTCGGCCGCAGCATTGGTGAAGGTGGCGACCACGATCTGCCGCGGCGACAATCCCTGCTCCAGCAACAGGCGCAGATACAGGACGCTGATCGTCCACGTCTTGCCGGTGCCGGCGCTGGCTTCGATCAGGCTGCGCCCGCCCTGCGCGAGGTTAAGGCCGCGCCAGTCGCGCGCCACGTCATGCGATGCGATGTCATTCACGAATGCACGCTCGCATCGAAAGAAATGGCATCGTGCAGGTCGTTGGCGAACCCCAGCAGTTCTTTGAGTTCCGGCGAATCGGCATCGAATGCGACATCGCCCGCCAGCAGGCGGTTGTATCCCGCGCCGTAGTCGCGCTCACCGCTGTTCCTGAAACCCGACCATGCCTGCTGGATTGCCTGTAAATCCACTAGGCCTGCATCCATTGAATCTGCAGTTCCGATTTGCGATGCGTCTACGCCAGAAGGCACATACTTTTTAGATGCCAATACCGCTTTCCAGCTCGTCCTCGCGAAATACCGGTTCGGTCGCCTTTGCGCTTCGTGCCACCAATGGATTAATTTCGCGACGCGCGATTGCAGGTCGTCGAGCATGGCTTGCCGTTTCGCAGCATCGGCAAGCAGAAGATCGTCATCCCATCGCACGAAGCCTGCTTGCCACGGTTTTTCATTTCCGGCGGTCAGCAAGGCGATGCGCACGGATGCAAGCGGCGCATCGCTGCGCGCCGTCTGCAATCGCAACAGCGCCCAGTCGAGGAAGATGGAAACGCGTTCGCCGAAGTGCAGGTCGTTTTCCGACTTCAAGCTGCCCTTGTCATTGCTGACTGTTGGAAACGCGCGCACCAGTTGCATTCCGTTGGCGCCGCCTGCGTTCAGCGGAAACACGTTCTGGATGTGCCCGTTGATGCGATGGTTGCGCGGCGGATCGAAGCGCGAATCGACGGTCCCGACATCGACGGATTCCGTTCGCGCCTGCGTCGCGATGTCCTTGTCGAGCGAGGCCGAATCGCGCGCCGCGTTCATCGCCGCGTTGATCGCATCCAGTTCCTTCTGCCACGCTACCTCGCCCGATCGTCCCGGTGGCAACAAACCGGTGAGTCGTATCCAAGACGGAATCGCAGCGGGCTTCCATGCGCCTTCCGGCCACGCCGGCAACGCGTCCTTGAAGAGCACTTTGCGCGCGACGCTAGTAAGACGATCCAGGGTTCCATCCAGCGGCTCGTCTTCATTCATGCGCTCGTCGTCGAGCGCATCGAGGCGCAGCTTGAGCCGCTTCTCCAGCAGGTTTTTCGCCGGATCCTTGTAGTAATCGATGACCGTGTTCAACGCGAGAGGATTCGGAACGGGATCGGGATCGCCGGAATCTCGATCGAGGAATGATCTCGGCGATTCGCGCCCGGAACCGTGCATCGATTGATAGCGTTGGTCGTACGAAAACAATCGCTCGTCCTTGCCATCGAAATAACGCGCGTCGAACGGCTGCAATGGATGGGTCACCAACCATGGCCGTTGTGCGTCCTTTACATCCGGCGCAATTCCTGCGGCTGCATCGAGTTCCGCCATCAATTCAGCGAGCGGCGACGCAGGATTGCGCGGCTTGCCGTCCCTTACGCCCTGCCCGATGTAACCGAGGTGCAGGCGATCGCGCGCCGACATGATGGTTTCGAGGAACAGATAGCGATCGTCGCTGCGCACGTCGCGATCGCCGATGCGGCGGATGCGCGTCATCAGGTCGAGGCCGGCATCGCTGGCGTTGCGCGGGAATTCGCCGTCGTTCAACCCCAGCACCGCGACCATGCGGAATGGAATCGCGCGCTGCGGAACCATGCCGCAGAACGTGACGCCGCCCATCAGGAAACGCTGGCGTTCTGGAACCGCGCCTAGGCTATCGACCAGCAGGTCGCGCACGACGCTGAAATGCAGGGTTGGATCCACTTCCGCGGCTTGCGGTTCGGTCTCGATGGTGCGAACGAATCGCCGCATCGTGTCCCACGCTTCGCGCGCGTCCGTGTCCCTGGGTTCGATCTTGAACAATGCTTCCAACTGCCGATCAAGGCGTTCGGCCCACGCGCTCGCCTTGTGGGTTTCGCTGGAAAGATCGACCAGCGATTGCACGCATTGCAGCAACCGATCGAGCGCACCCAACGCTTCCGCGGAAGGGCCGTGAATCCCGGTGACCGGTGCGAGTTCGGTGCCGTCCGGCAACACGAAGGCACGGTCGCGGTCGGCATCGGGCGCGTCGGACATCAGGTAACCGGCGATCATCCGATCCATCGCCCACGCGAACGTGTGTTCGGCGATCGGCGGCACGCCGAAGCGTGCGCGATGCGCGCCATCAAGCGCCCACGCGACGCGGCTCTGCCGCAACCATTCGGTCAGGTCGTCGACATCGTCCTTGTCCATGCCAAAGCGGCGCTGGATTTCCGGCACCGACAGCAGGTCGACGACTTCCGGCGCGGTGATGCGTTGGCCCGGCAATTCCAGCAAACGCAGGAACGTAGCGAACAGACCGTGGCTGCGCGAAACCGGTGCGTCGGCGAGATGATAAGGCAGCGGTTCGCGCGCATCGCCGGGCGCGCCGAACACGGCGGGAATCAGCGGCAGGTACGCCTGGATATCCGGCGTCATCACGATCATCTCGCCAGGCTGGATGCCCGCGGACATCGCATCGAGCAAGGCGTCGCGCAGCACTTCGAGTTCGCGCAACCGCGTGTGGCAGGAATGGATGCGCAGCGATGCGTCTGTGATTTCCGATGCAACGATCTGTGCGTCTGCAAGATCGACGTGCATCAAGCCGGGTTTCAACTGGCGGATGCTTTCCTGCAAGCGTTGCAGGCGATTGGCTGGCGCGTTCGGCTGCTCGTCCTGCCAATGACGGACATCTTCGCGGACATCGCCATCGGCGAGCGCACTGAAGAAATGCTGGCCCATGCGGCCCCAGCGCGCGAGCAAGAGATGATCCTGATCCTGCCAGTAATCGCCCTCGCCTGCGGTTTCGATTCGCGCTTCTTCTTCATCGCGATAGGCAGTCCATTGCACGGCATCGCGCTTGAATAATCCGCCCCAGTATTCGCGGCAAGGATCCGGCACGTACAACGCAACCATGCCGCGCTGCGCGTACGCGCGCAGGATGCCGACTTCGGCCGGCGCGAGATGGGTGATGCCGAAAACATGCAGGGTTGGAAGCACGGCAGTTGCGACTTCAAGCGATGCGCGCAATTCCGCGATGGCTTGCGCGCGATGCCGGCCGAGGCGCGATGCGACTTGTCGCCACAACGGCCCCAGCAATCCCGCCTCAAGCGATGAAAGCGCCGGAATGCCCTTCGCGCCGCTCGCGAACTTGAACTGCCCGCCCTCCCAGGCCTTGAGCCAATCGGGTCGATACACGAGGTATTGCGAATAAATCAACGCGAGCCGATCGGCGAGCTGGAATCGACGCCGCGCAAGTTCGCCAGCGCGCATCGGATCGCCGTCGGCATCGTTCGCAAGATAGGCAGCAATGCGCGAATCGCTCACGCCATCCACGATGCGCCAGGGCGCGAGCATCTCGTGCAGCGTCCAGCGCAAATGCGCACGCTGGTAACGCGGCAACGACACCGCGTGTTCACCGAGCGCAGCGTTGGCCAAGCGGTCGATCCACGCGCTCGGCAGGATGATGTCGAGGTTGGCCGCGATGCCATCGACGCGCTGATGTCGCGCAAGCGTACCCAGCAACCACTGCTTCATGCCGGGATGCGCGGCGACAATCGTCTGCGGCTCCAGCACGTTGTCCGGCCACGTCGCATTCAGCAGCGTGGACAGCGGGGCAATCAACGCTTCGAGACGGCTGGCGCGATAGACGACGACTCCGGTTCCAGCCACGGCGTCGCGCACTGCAACCGGAACCTCGTTGGTCAACGCTTCCAGCTCAGGCATCGTCGCTCCCTTTGCGGCACATGGTACTGATTCATGTCTCATGGAAGGAGACACGCGCGGCTAGTGGCGTCGAATTCCCGATCCTGAACGTTTCCGTATCGCGACCGACTGCATTGAAACGAGGTTCATGCTGCGCACCGGACTATCGGGCCTTGGCATTGGATTGCCAACTGGGGTGACGCCCGGCAAGGGAGCATCAAACCAAAAGGAGTTAAGGCATGGACAGTCATTTGCATCTGCGAAAGATCGCTGTTGTTCTCGGTGCGTTGGCGCTGGGCATTTCCGCCCAATCGTACGCACGCGCGGCTGAAGTCGTCAGCCATTCAAGTTACGTCAACAGTGCCGGCGACGTCGTGCATTGCGTTTCCACCGATAGCGGCCGTACCTACTGCGGCAGGTCGCACACGCGGTATGTGATCAAGGAGCCGACATCGGTCTGCGTTGAAGGCAGTACCTGGGGCACCGACGAGCGTGGCGTGTGGGTGAGCGGCAGTTGCAGCGCCGACTTCAGCGCAGCAGCCGACAATGTCACCACCAAGAGGACTACCACCACCACGACCACCACGCGCAGCGTGCCTGCGACGACGACCGAAACCACGCGCGTCACCGAATCCGGCCGCGTGGTGCATTGCGTTGCCACCGAAAGCGGACGCACCTACTGCGGCACCCACCACGCGCATTACGTGATCAGCGGAACGCCCGACCCGGTCTGCGTTGAAGGCAGCACCTGGGGCTACGACGACCACGGCGTCTGGGTCACCGGCGGTTGCAAGGGCGACTTCACTTTCAGCGATGACGACGACGCGCATTGATGGATGAAAGTTGCAATGTCCGCGAAGCTGCGGATTTCCAATAGTCGACAAAAAAACGGAGCGCATTGCGCTCCGTTTTTTTATGCGTGCATGCATCCATTCCATCGGCAGCCATGCAAACAGGCGCAAAAACATCAAACCGTTCTCTATTGCATCGGCGTCGCGCTTCACTCACCCCTGCGAACTTAACGAGGTGTTAGATCAATCGATGAACAGGCGTTCGAGTTCGTGGTGATTCATTCGCGTGGCGGCATGGTAGTGGCGTCGGAAAGCGATTCGCATCCGGCTCACTCGGACTACACCTTACAAGGAGTTCACCATGAACCAGCAATTCCAGAGGGATATCGACAATGCCGCGACGGATCGCGACAAGGCCCAGCTAAAGGCCAGCAAGGAACGCATGGAAGCCATCCAGGATGCCGACAAGAAAGTCGCAAAGGCCGACGAAAAATTCGTGAAGGCCGCCGACAAGGCGGAAGCCAGCGCGATGAACCGCGACCCGATCACCGGCAGCCCCGGCTCGCATCCGATCGGTACCGGCATCGGCACGACGGGTGGCATGGTCGCCGGCGCAGCTGCTGGTTCGCTCGCCGGACCCGTGGGCACCGTCGTTGGTGGCGTAGTCGGCGCGATCGTGGGTGCTGCTGCCGGCCATGGCGTAGGCGAAGCGGTCAATCCGACCGACGAGGACGCCTATTGGCAGCGCGCCTTCATCACCGAGCCCTACTACAACAAGAACCTCAGCTACGACGACTACGGCCCGGCGTATCGCGCCGGTTACATGCATCGCAGCCAGTACGCCGATCGCACGTGGGAACAGGTCGAACCCGAATTGATGAGCGACTGGGAACGCAGCAAGGGCGCATCGACCCTGCGCTGGGAAGAAGCCCGCAACGCCGCCGAAGCCGCATGGCGCCACGCCGGCACAAGCAACCAATAATCCATTTCGAAAATGCTGGATTTTGGCTGCGCAACGACGGGCATCGAAAGGTGCCCGTTTTTTTTGATCTGAAAACGCGATTACGGGAAAGCCATCCCGCCACCCGCTCGCCATGCATCGCGGAAATGCGAAGCGGCAACGCGCCTCCGATGCCACCGTGCTACCGCCGATCAAGCTGCGCTAGACTCGATCCACCAGCGCCCAGGCACCGCCTGATCCCTAACGGTTTCGCCCATCACGGAGACGCACATGAATCCCTTCCTGAAAATCGTCGATGCCGATGGCGACATGATCTATGTCAATTCGCGCTGGGTCATCTCCATCCGCCCGGGAAACCGCAAGAGCTTCCGCGAATCGGGCGCGGAGATCAAAGTCACGGATGGCAGCGAGACCAAGACCTACTTCACCGCACCCGGTGAAACGACCGAC
>Ga0207695_10011684_pt1 | contig 10612 bp, 10 predicted proteins | sample KBSC54metaG_FD_184354 | JGI IMG/M metagenome (GOLD analysis project Ga0207695, IMG submission 184354) | Corn rhizosphere microbial communities from Kellogg Biological Station, Michigan, USA - KBS C5-4 metaG (SPAdes) (version 2) | ecosystem: Host-associated > Plants > Roots > Rhizosphere > Soil... | reverse complement strand
GGCATAAAATATTGCTTAAGCTCCCATAGTACCTGTCTTCACTTCTCCGGCCCGCCTGTAATTGGCCATAATAACGCCGCTAGGGGTTGTTGTACTCTCTACTAATGTAAATGACCTTGGCATCGCGTCATTGCCAAACAACTTTTTTCCTCTGCCCAAAATTACCGGGTGTATATTGAGCCAGAATTCGTCCACAAGGTCATGCCTTAGCAATAGCTGAACCAGCTTGCTGCTACCCCAAATTTTAATGTCGGGACCTTCTGAATTTTTGAGCTGCTTTATATCTTCCACGCTTTTGATGATAACGGAATTCTTCCACCGGGTTACTATCGGGTCTGAACCTGTTATCGTATGGGACAAGGCATATTTGGTGACATCAATAACGCCAGGCCAATAGTCGGCATGCTCGGGCCAGTAATTGGCAAAAATTTCAAATGTTTTTCTGCCCAAAAGAAGATCAGCAGGTTCCAGCTGTTTTTGCATCACCTTGCCGGCAGCCTCGTCATCAAAAGGCGCAGACCAGCCGCCATATTTGAAATCTTCTGACGGATCTTCCTCAGGTCCGCCCGGTGCCTGCATTATGCCATCTAATGTGATAAATGATAGAACAGTTATTTTTCTCATGACTCACTTTGTAATACGATTAAAAATTTAATTCAAAATTGGTTTTGTTTTGATACAAATCTCGCAAACATTAGGGTAACACCGGCATGGTGAATACGGCAAAGCAACGGGTCGAATGCGACACTATAAATTTTAATGGCGTGGAAAATATGGTACCATTTGTTTAAATACGCAGATACGCAATCTTACAAACATCCGCTATAGTCATCTGTTTTTAAAAGAAACAACATCATGAAAACGCAAGATTTTAGCGCGCTAAACATTGGACCGGACGATGACGACTTTAATGATCCCGCAAACCAGGACGATTATCCTGAAACTGACAGTGAAGAAGAAACAGAAGGAGACGAACTTGATACTGAAGACACGGATGATGAAGAACTGACTGATAACGAAGGCATTGATGAGAATGAAGAAGGACAGCGCAGCGATCGTTCAACTAACGATGTTGATGGCAACGGCGGCTACCCGGACGATAAAGGTGCCATTAACCCCGGCGTGATTTAGAGCAGAATGTCTCTCCCAAAAGAGTCGCAGATATTTCTCCTTCTACCCAACAGGGGGCTTCTTGGGAAGCCCCCTGTCTTGCTACTAGTCCAATAAGCAAATGCTATTCGATATTCAGCGCAATTGTTATACATTTGCAATTCATTTCCCGGAGAGATGTCTGAGTGGTCGAAAGAGCACGCCTGGAAAGTGTGTATACCTCAAAAGGGTATCGAGGGTTCGAATCCCTCTCTCTCCGCTAAAAGGTTTCAAAAAAGACCAATCTGAATCGTAGAGTAAAGTCGCTACAATGGGAAATCCTTTCGGAATTATTATCCCTTCTTTATAACGGTCAAATCGCCATCGTCGAAATTGGCAGTTACCACCCGATTGGCAAAAAGAACACGATCTGGTTCGGCTTTGACTAATTGCTTGAGGGTATCGATTACCAGTTCCAGCACTTTTGCCCGTTTTAACCCTGTTGTTGTCTCAGGCGGGAGGGTATAGTATTTGTTTGCCCTGATGGGTTGATAATCTATTTCGCCGGCCCAATCGTCGTCATCTGCATCATAAACTTCGGCGCCGGTTATATAAACCATATAATTTTTACCCGACTGCATCATGCCAAAATTAATAGCGGCAATATCCTGGCCGGGAGGGTTTTCTTTCTCAACTTTTTTAATCCAATCTGAAATGAGTTCTGTAAGGTTCATGGTTTGCTAGCCGATGATTAAAAGATCAGCCTAATAAATATACAAAATTTTGACTTTTATTATAATCGCGAACTGTCTAAAAATAATTCGCAAGAACCAAAAGGAGTCTGTGATGTTTTATTTTAAAAACCTATTATATGAAAAATCCATTTGAAAAAAACGATCATAGAATTTTGATAGGAGGAGTTATAGCTGGCTCCGTAATTGCAGGCGCTGCCGCTTATTTATTTCTCACAGAGACAGGTATTTCAGTCCGCCGGCAAGTGGCCGACCGGCTGGACCGGCTGAAGCAATCTATTTTTGGCAATGTAGTAGAGCCGGTTGTTGAAGAGGTGCCTGAATACCTCCAAAAACCACGAAGAGCGCCTAAATCCGACCGGGACGCGCTTAAAAAGAACGAGATTCTGCATGAAGAAAATCCGGGTGATACCAGCGAAGGAACGCCGCAAAGCTAAAGACATGGCATACGCCTAAGCAGGGTCTCCAAAAGAGAACCTGTTAGAAAAAATAATTATTCCCGAATAAAAAATAGCATTAAGAGTGTTATCTTAGAGCGTTTTCTTCCGGGCAGCAATTTTTTTGTGCAAGCTCTAATGCTAATTGGTTTAACAGATTCTAAAAGCTTCTACTGCCTTATGCAGAGGTGCTTTCGCATTTTTATCTATTAATTTCTATTAAACCCATTATTATGAAGACGACTATTACCGCTTGCTATTTAGTTGCTGTTATATTCCTCGCTTCTTGTCAGAAATCTGCAATCAATCCGGTATCAGAAAAGCACACGCCCACATTCACATCAAAGAGTTTATCAGCAGCCAGTACGTCCAATGACCAACAGGACTTCGATATGACTACATTGGGTATTCAGGTTAGTGGTTGTACCGGCGAACAATTAAAGGTTGTAGGCGGAATTTACCATCTCGATATCCATAGCATTCTCAATAACAACAATTTATCAGTGACAGAACATGTGAACGCGCAAAATTTCAAGCTCGTTGGCGCGGTGACAGGAACGACTTATACGGGCTCTGTCAGCTATGACCAAACCTTCAACACCTCACTTACCGACGGAAAGCTTGTAAATAAAGAAACCCAATCGATCCTGGTAAGCACGCCGGGAGGCAAAAACAATGTACTCATCAAAATAGACGTCCATGTAACCCTCAACAATCAGGGTACCCTAACAGTCTATATTGACAATTTCCGGACTGACGACTGCAAGTAACGTTAGTTTCAAGTCATTAAGCAGGGTCTCCCAAACAACCCTGCTTAATAATTTTTGCTTACATCAATTGATATACTCTCACATAGTCTACATACATGCTGGCCGGCAGTTTGCTGGTGTCAATGGTCCTCCCCGGCCAGTTACCGCCGACGGCCAGGTTAAGGATGATAAAAAATGGATTTTGAAATGCGCCCGTATTATTTACACCGTTGCTGATGTCCAGCGTATAGTATTGTACCCCGTCTATATGCCAGGTGAGCAATGTAGGTGTCCATTCTACATCGTAAATATGATAACCACTTGGTGAGGTAGTTGTATTTCCGCCGGACGAAGCATTTCCATTATTATACCAATGGGCAGTCCCATATATAAGGCTGTCAGTATTAATATGTTCCATAATATCTGTTTCGCCACATTGTGGCCAGCCGACTGTATTGATATTCGAACCCAGCATCCAGAACGCGGGCCATAAACCTTTAACCACCGGCAGCTTTATCCGGGCCTCAATTTTTCCATAGGTGAATTGTCGTAACCCCTGGGTTTTCAACCGGGCCGAGGTATATGCATTTGCTCCGACGCGCTGCTTTTTGACGGTAATAACCAAATTGCCGTTTGATACCGTTGCATTAGCTGCTTGATAATATTCTAACTCATTATTACCCCAGCCGCCGCCACCCGTGTCATATGTCCAGTTGGTTGGGTCAACGCTGGTGCCATTAAACTCGTCCGACCATACCAATTGATAGGTGAGCGTTGTCGTGGCTAGGCTTTTTGTGACAGGAGCATTGGCCATGTTACTTTTAGGACCGACATTGTTTTTAGAACAAGAGATTAGGCCAGACAGGCTTGCAAGGGAGCAAAAAAGAAGAAGCCCCCGAATGGAGATTGTTTTTGTTTTCATAATCCAGGTAAAATGGTTTTAATTGATTACCACTAACTTACATAAAGTCATGGTCAATCCAAAACAAATAGACGGCACAATTCAGCTTTGGTAGAAAGAGGAGCTTTTGTATTATTTACTGTCCAAAGCCTTATGAAGGCAATAATGTCTTGTTTTTTCGGCAACGACCTGTTTTTGTTTGCATAAAAAAGGGCAAATAGCCTACAAGGACGAACAGTGTCACCGATGTAAAAATAAATTTTTCATTTAAGCGGATACCTCCTTAAAAAAGTAAAGGGAGCAACCGGTTGATTGCCCCCTTAAACTTTGCGTTTATTGTTTAGAACTTGAATGCATTTGATAGCGGGTCGGCATTTTTGTCGCGGGTTGACAATGGTTGCAGGTCCCATCTTTTCTCAATAAATGAAAGTATACTTACCGTTTCATATTGTGTGTGGTCCACATAGCTGTTTTTCGCAAAGGGAGATACGATGATCGCGGGTACGCGGGTACCCGGCCCCCATTTAGGATCGATTACCGGTGGAGCTACGTGATCCCAGAAACCACCGTTCTCATCATAAGTAATAATGATCACGGCGTCTTTACCATTCGGACCATTTAATACATCGTTAATCAGTTCCACAGTGTGGTTTTCACCAGTCTGAAGATCAGCGTAGCCAGGGTGTTCGTTGTCAATGCCCAAAGGTTTAACAAACGAAACAGCCGGGAGTGTACCGGCTTTAGCAGCAGCTATAAATTCGGTCTCATCTTTCAGGTGATCTGTTTTTGCCTGTGTGCCATCAGCATAATTTGCAAAGTAAGCGAACGGCTGGTGGTGGAACTGGAAGGTCGGGGCAGGATTGCCAGCGACTGCATCATTCCACCCGCCTGAATACCAGGCCCATGATACCTTTTTATCGCTTAACCTGTCGCCAATTGTAGGAATGGTTTGGTTAGGTACAAGATTAGCAATAACAGCGCTTGCAGGATGCGGGGTGTTGATGGTATAACTAGTGTTTACAACATAACCATCAGGCGTTACAGCACCGTCTTTTATTACCTTACCCGATGCATCAAGCTGAGCAACGATACTTGATGGTGCACCTGGAAAAGTAGGACTGGCAGCTGCGATAAGCCACATATGGTTCAGGAATGAACCGCCAAAAGCGCTATGGAAAAAGTTATCGCACAGAACATATTTCTGGGCCATTGGCAGCAACGGTAATAAGCTGGTGGTATAATAACCCTGTGATAAACCCGCGGAGGTGTTGTATAAAGCAAATTTATCCATTTTGCCACCGTCTATTTGCATTTGCTCCTGGTAATAACGGTGCAGCACGTCCTGGGTTTTCATATCATTGGGAACATACTGGTCTATATTAAAATAAGTATTTGGCAGAGTAGTCGGAAAAGCAGGTGTACCCGGAATAGCCGGTAAATAAGTATATGGGGTACCAGTTGCATCTACCTGTGTAGTATTTGCTGCAGTTGCATTCGATAATCCGTTGGCGCCCTGGAATTGGCCATACAAATTGTCAAAACTGTGATTTTCAAGGTAGATAACCACAACATGTTTTACTTTGTTAATGGCTGAAGTAGATGATGTTTTGATCTCTTTCTTACAGCCTGCAAAATACAAACCAAAGAAGAGCGCACCGGTAACTTTAGCAGTTATCGCGGCGGCTCTGAAGAAGCCGGGCGTGTTTTTCATGATAGTATAAGTTTTACGTTTAAGGGTTTACTCACACAAAAAACAGGCATTTAGGTAAATACAAGGTTAGTCTTAAGTGATGTTTGTATTAATCTTGATATTCCTAATGTTAATTCAATGTGTCAGGGCCTACGCTGTTACGACAAATGTTTTAAAATTAACTTAAAGGATACTAATCCGCAGAACCTCTCTTTGTTCTAAGTGGGGGTTCCCGGGAAGCTCTGTATATCTGTCATGTACTCAAGGAAGTATTTATACCTTAAAATTTATATTTGTAATAAGCGATTATAAACCTCACGGATATGAAAACCACACTCGACAAAGCAACCAGGGATGAGCTGATCAACAGAATAGGCAATCTGAATGAAAGCAGCCAGGCCGAATGGGGCAAAATGAACGTTTCGCAAATGTTAAGGCATTGTACAGCCTGGGAGGAACTGATGTCAGGCAGACAAAAATTAAAAAGAGCATTTGTGGGACGGATATTTGGGAGAATGGCGCTGCGCCGCATACTCAAGGATGAAACGCCACTAAGACGCAATACACCAACATCTCCCGAATTTAAAATCACCGCGGATGGCGGGGATGTAAACGCCGAAAAGCAAAAGTGGATTAGCCTGCTACAAGCCCATGGCCAATTTTCGCATGATAGTATTGAACATCCGTTCTTTGGTAAGATGACGTTAGAGCAGATAGGCTATATGGCTTATAAGCATACCGATCATCATTTGAGGCAATTCGGGTGCTAGGCGTAAACTTATCATTGTTCTGCTATTCCAATATTGAACTGTCTTGGCGGTGTCTTGTACCCTGCGTTGAGAATCCAATTAACATATTTACCGATGCTTGTGGTCACGAAGACGTACGTCGGGTATTGACCACGGGGTTCCCGACCCGCCAGGCGGATGTGCTAACTATCGACTAATGGATTACAGTATAAAGATAAAGGCAGTGTTAAAAAGCGATATCGATCACGGTTTTCCCTTTAACTTTACCCTGTTCGATATCGTTATAAGCATCCTCGATAGTAGCAGCTGTGTAATGACGAGAGTTGAGGAATGGAGCAAGCTTGTTGGCGTTAACAAGCATGGTGGCTTCCCGCATGATTTCGCCGTGATGTTCCCGCCCTTTTCCTGAAATCAACGGATATAAAGTAAACACACCTGAATAAGTTGCTCCCCTGAAAGACAATGGTGCCAGGCTGTGAGCACCCCAACCCAATATACTGATCACATGGCCCGTATATTGCTTGACTGCCTTGAATGATGAGTCGAGTGTAGCACCACCCAAAGTATCAAATACAATGTCAAACCCATCACCGCCCGTATATTTCTGAATATATTTTTCAACCGTTAAACTAATATAGTCGATAGGTGTAGCCCCATAACCTTCCACAAGTTTATTTTTAGCTGGATCAACTGTACTGAAAACCGTCGCGCCCCTGGCTTTTGCTATCTGAATGGCGATATGACCCACGCCGCCGGCGCCTCCATGAACCAGGACTGTTTTCCCGGCCGAAACATTTGCCCTGTCAACCAGGCCTTCCCAGGCAGTTATAAATATCAAAGGTAAGGCAGCAGCATCACGCATACTTATATTTTTCGGTTTGATAGCTAGTAGATCGGCGTCTATAGCAGCATATTCAGCCAGCGATCCCTGATTTCCTCCAACACCACCCGTCATACCATATACTTCATCTCCGACCTTAAATGCAGTTACACCTTCGCCAACGTTTTCCACGATTCCGGCCATGTCTATCCCCAATATTGCCGGTAACGTAACCTGTGCGTGTGCGGCTTGCCCGGCCTTGATTTTGATATCAAGCGGATTGACGCCACTGGCCTTAATTTTCACCAGAACTTGTCCTTTTCCTGCAACCGGTTTTTCAATTTCTCTTACGTGGTACGGCGCGTTGAAATTTTCTAATACTAGTGCCTTCATTTTTGTAATTTTTTCAGCGTGATTAACAATATGCCATGTGATGGAATTTTACAGGACAGGCTTTTCAATTGTCTGCCCAAATTTTTCTTCAACCACAGGCCGCGTACCTGGTAAGTTGAATTTTCGTCGATAGAAGAAAATTGAAAATCGAAGCTCTGTTCGGTATCTGTTGAGTTGAGTAAGCCAACGGCGATCTGTCCATTGTATAGTCCCTTGGTCCAGATTTCGACTTTATTATCCAGTGTAAGTTTAAGATTGGCCGCTTTGCCTAAAGCATCCTGATCAATAGCTATCACCTCGTTGTTAGTTAGCAATGATAGAGTGAACGGATCGATATGCTCGACATTGGCGCCGATAAACAATGGTGCGCTCAACAAACACCACATACTCATTACCGTTCGTTGTTCTTCTTTGGTCAGGTGATTACTGTTCCCTTCACGGCTTTCGGCACCAACGGCACCTATTTGTAAAATATCCGGGTCGTTCCACCTGCCAGGTTGCACGTATTCTGATTTATCGGCCAGTTTTTTAAAGGCCGCGTATACAGAAGACCAGTTGTCACGTACATCGTCGCCTGTTCGCCATAGCTGGCCGCCGGTTTTATAACCCCATTTCCAAACATCACCCATTCCATATTGACAAAGCGAAAAGATAATGTCTCTCGACTGTTCTTTTAATGCGTTACCCATCAATGTGTAGGGCTTCATTAGTTCTTCTTCTGAATTGTCTTTGGCAAATACGCCGTAGCTGCACCAATCATATTTCAGATAATCAAAACCGACTTTAGCAAAATATTTAGCGTCCTGCAATTCGTGGCCATAGCTTCCTGCAACACCACCACAGGTAAGTGGTCCCGGCGAACTGTAAATACCAACTTTGAAACCTAAATCATGTATCTGCTTTACTGTCTGCCTGATGTTTTTGTAATGCTGATTTGGCAGTAGCATTCCATCGCCGTCACGTACAATACCCTTTCTATCTGGCAGGTTATTTGGCCCTTCGTGATATTGGTAAACATCTTTATTTGCCTTGTGGTTTAATTGCTCCCAAGCCGGGTCTTTATCATCAGGCTGGTTGGTCCAGGGATCATCGATCTCCAGTATGCTCCAGCCGTATTGGTCAAGCCCGTATTTCTTTATCAGTTGAGCGGTCTTTAAAATATCCGACTCCCTTGCTTTTCTTCCATAGCTATACCAACTGCTCCAGCCCATGGGCGGTGTCAATGCCAACTGATCGCCCGCCACAATGGTGAAATGTTTTTTTGAAGAGCCGCTTTTATTTATAGCACTAATCTCAACCCGGTATTTACCCTTTTTGATGATACTGCCCGAAATAATTCCATTTTTCTTATCATAGCTCAGACCTTTTGGCAGATTTTTAGCATCGATCTCCATTGGTCTTGAACCGCTCACCGGAATGGTATAAAAAAAATGCTTGCCGGTTCGTGCACCATAAAACTCCGGACTGTTGATCTGAGGTTTTTGCTGGGCAGTGGCTTTAGAATATATAAGAATCATGCATAGCATGAACATAAAAGATTTTAACAGGCGAAATGTTGGCATAGATAGGATTGAAATAAGAATGTTCAATTCAAATCTACACAAAGAGATACAGAAAACTTTATAGCTAATCAAGCAATTACTTCGCCCATCAATGGATCGGTGTAACTGCTTTTACCGGTTTCAATATGGCCGGCATAGCGTTTCTCAAATGCCTGGTGGCCGTTTATTCTCACATTAAAGTCATACCAGTTGTGACTTTTCTCCAGGTTCAAAACAATTGAAGCCTTACCTGATGCGAGTACCACTCGCTGATGATTGTTCTGCTTATAAGCGTTATCCTTGATTTCAATGGTCTGCGACTTGTTGGTTTGATTGTTGATCTCAACGATTACATTGCCGGTCAGTTTTTTGCTGTCTGTTAGCGCATGCTGGTAGTCAAAATTGATGTGCACTGCCGGATCCCCGGCATTACCTTTAAATTCACGGTAAAATCCATTTGGGCCATATACCCTTAAATGATAATTTTTATCTTCGAAATCCTCAATTAACCAGTTGTCTGTTAAGGTATCGCCTGCAGTTAAGCCATAAGCCCAGGTACGTAAGTTCTCAAATTTGCCGTTGGTTTGTTTGTAGCTTCCGGGAGCGTAAACATTAAACGGCGTTCCTAGAGCTTTATCGCCCCATATTTTGTTACCTGCCGTAAATTCTATATCGAATGATTTTTTATCGGCGCTCAGTTTACCATCAACATACAGCTCATATGGTATAGCACATGATGGGCGGATACCTTTTTCCTGTTTGGGTAGATACGGCGAATTGTGCGGCTCGCGATTAGCCTGCGCGATCTCTTCTTTGGTCAAAAGCTTATAGTCGGTAGGCAATTTTTTGAATTGCGCTTTATGAATACTTTCAACAAATGGGTCTCTTTTTACGAACGCAGGATTTTTAATTTCATCACTATGATATGGTCGGAAAATTGAGGTCAGATCGCCGCAGACTGTTCTGCGCCAGTCGCTGATATTCGTTTCAATTATTTTCTTTCCTGTTTTTTTGGTTAAGAAATGTTCCAAAAACTGCAGGGTAGACGTATGGTCAAATACTTCAGAGTTAACATAACCGCCCTTGCTCCATGGTGAGGCGATCACCAGCGGTACACGAAAGCCAAGGCCAATAGCACATTCACGGTCGAAAGGTTCAGGGAAGCCTTTGCGGTCCCTTTCCTGCTCAAGCGTTACATAATCAACCCGCGTGTCCAGTCCTTTTGAAACTTTTCCGGTTTCAGGCCTGCCGGAATGTGGCGCAGTAAACGGCGGTACATGATCGAAATAACCATCGTTTTCATCATAAGCCAGGATGAAGATCGTTTTCTTCCACACCTCAGGGTTTTGTGTCAGGATATCCAAAACTTCGGATACGTACCAGGCGCCATACCATGCCGAGCTCGGGTGATCGCTGAAATGCTCCGGAGCTGTAACCCACGATACTGTTGGCAATTTGCCGTTCTTTACATCATCTCTGAACTGATACAGA